>Ga0326727_10003459_pt1 | contig 50363 bp, 41 predicted proteins | sample MB2enrmetagenome_FD_207643 | JGI IMG/M metagenome (GOLD analysis project Ga0326727, IMG submission 207643) | Lab enriched peat soil microbial communities from McLean, Ithaca, NY, United States - MB29MY | ecosystem: Environmental > Terrestrial > Soil > Wetlands > Peat | place: USA: New York... | reverse complement strand
TAATGAAGAATACATATCGGATCCCGAGATAGGCTGCAACTTGCCCTCCAAGGACCGCACCGGCGAATACACCCAGATAGCCGGCCGACATAGTGAACCCGAAAACTCTCCCCGTAATGGAATTTGGCGTGATTTTCTTTATCAGGATGTTTACGGATGGAATCATTCCGCCCATCATCAATCCCAGTAAAAAGCGGAGCCCCATCAGCTGCCAGGGAGTTTTCACAAATGCCTGAGGTATAAAAATGATTCCGGCCGCAATAAGGACGATCAGAAGGACTCTATGCGCGCCTATTCTGTCGGAAAGCTTCCCCAGTCTGGGAGCCGCTACGATATTTGCCAGCCCCGAAGAAGAGAATACCATCCCGGATATCAGCGCGATATGACTAGCAGTTCTGGAAAGCTGGGTAACGTAAATTGTCACGATAGGTTCCACGGTGTACAAGGCCACGGTCAAGATGAAAAAAGTCACGAACAAAGCGATGGTCAGGCTTTTTTCGGGGAGGCTATTCCACACTTGCCTGATACCAAGCGTTTTCTTATCCTGGGGAGTAAAGACTTCCTTCACGAAAAAGACTGTCGTTATGAACGCGATCAGCAACAGCGAACCCGTGATAAAGAAGACATTTTGTATGCCGAGATTATCTCCGATATAGCCGCCGATCATCGGTCCAAGCAGGGAGCCTGCGATTCCCGCAGTCGAGAGCGTGCCCAAGGCCTCTCCCGCGTGTTCCTTATCCGTCTGTGTCGCGATCAATGTCGTGCATGCGGTGCTGTAGCCGGTGATTGCGCCTTGTAAAAGCCGTAAGCCTATCAGGACGTATACATTCAGCGCAAACCCCATGCTGAATATGATTACCGCCATTCCGAGGCTCGATCTTAATAGCATAGGTTTGCGCCCGAATCTGTCGGCCGCGTGACCCCATATAGGCGAGAATATCGCCGCGACCACAAAGGTGGCGCCAAAAGCGATTCCGGAGAATTGCGCGATCAAGGCCGCGCTTTCGACTCCGAGATGCTTAATGAAAAGCGGCATTACCGGCGCGATCTGGCTCATCCCCACGCTGGTTACGAACATCCCGAACCAGCAGACAATCAGGTTTTTTTTCCAAATCGGCATGGACGAAATCTCTACGGCTTTCATTCCGGTACTTTCTCCACATAGAACTCCTTAAGCCAGCACGCTGGTACCGGCCCAGAGCCGGGCGAATTTTCGGCCAGCGCTCCCGGTGAAAGGGACCTTGCCATAGTGCATGGGCACCACCACAGTGGCGTGTATCAGACCAGCGGCCTGGACAGCGGCGGGGGCGTTCATGGTGGCCAAGCCACCGACGGGCAACAAGGCGACATCGACCGCGAGATCCTCCATTTCGGGGATGAGGTCGGTGTCGCCGGCGTGGTATACCTTCAGACCATCGACCGTAAACACATACCCCAACCAGTCCTTGTTCTTGGGATGCTGGGGCTTGCCCAGGTTGTAGGCGCGAACTGCTGTCACCGTGATAGTCCCTACTTTCTTGGTTTCTCCGGGGGCCAGAGCATCGGTGGCCAGTCCCTGGTCGGCGCCGGATTCCTGGATCGACGCGGGAACAATGACACGCGTCCCTTCCTTGAGCAGGGAACGGACCACGGCGGCGTTGAAGTGGTCATAATGGGGGTGGGTGATCAGCACCACATCGACCTTGGTCCACGCCGCGGAAGGGCTGAACGGATCGACGGCAATCACGAGGCCGTCCTCGGTTTCGACGCGGAAGGACGATTGGGCGATGCGAGTCAGATGGTTTTGTGCCCAGGTCTTGGGTTCGGGAGCGAGCATGACGGTCACCTCCAGGGGGTGATATCACATACCGTAAATCACTATGCCAGTTTCCGGTCAGCTACGGTCATGAGTAATACAAGGACGCTTACTAAGATCAGTATTATGGCTATCGTATGTAGTCCGGCATCGTTGACGTTGGCATTGAAGACGATTCCAGTGAGAGCAGAAGAGCCGATCGAGCCAAGATAGCCAAACGTTCGAAGAAGCCCTGCGGCAGTACCCATCACATTTTCTGGAGCTTGCGAGTAAAGTGCCGTCTGATTACCAACGTTAAAAAGTCCCATGCTCACGCCAAAGACAAAAGTCACAAGCGCCATGAACAAAATCGATGAATGGGAATCGATCATTAATATTCCGATTGCCCCAAGCACCAATGCTACCCCGGACACTACGAGCGGACCACGGACGAGATTTCGTCGTGACACCGGGAACGAAATGATCGGAGCTATGACGGCCATAGGAAGGAGGGCAAGACCACTTTGCTCTGGAGTAAGGTGACGCCCTGCCTGGAACCACTGACTGACGCCGTACATAACCCCATAACACACTAGGCCAGCAAGCGCAAATCTAAGATAGGTTCTCGTCAAAGCGAGGTTCGAGGACAAAATGCGAAGATCAATGAAAGGATGGGCTGCTCTAAGTTCCCAGAAGATGAATCCTATCAAGGCCACGACGGCGATTCCGAGCACGACACAGCGGAATTGGGGAAGAGAGAGCAAAAAGTATAGAAGACTGGTGATGGAGGCTCCGAACAGGAGAATGCCTCCGACATCGATTCTGGACATTAGTTCGCGAAAGCCGCCTTTCACCTTAGCTTTCTCATCCCGCGGAATCCACAGAATCGTTAAAGCAAATGCGATCAGTGCAACCGGAATGTTTATGAGAAAGGTACTACGCCATCCCATGGTACCCACAAGCAAACCACCTAAAGGAAGTCCGATTGCGGCAACTGCCATGCCGGTTATTGCCAGGCCGCCCAGCACACCCCCCGGTGGTTTAGCCAACCCTGTCTGGGTAGCTCGTCGTTTGATGAGCAGCATCGCGGACGGGTATGCTGATGAAGAACCAAGGCCGATAAATACCCGTGCAACAACGAGCGCCGCAAAGCTATGAACGAGTCCTCCTATGAAGCCCGCAAGGAGGATGAATATGATGCCGATCGCAAAGACGCGCCGAGGGCCAAACACCTCGGCCAACTTCCCCGCAACAGGTTGACCAATTGCGCTTGTAAGGTAGACTGCTGCGACTAAAGCCGCCGTACTGCCCACCGAAACACGGAGGTCTGTTGCGATGGGTACAAGGGCCGTGGCTATGAGCGAGCTGTTGATGGGATTGAGCGTGCTTCCTATATATAGCGGTAAGAGAAACTGCCAAGGGAACGGCTTTTTATCCGGACCAAGACTAGAGTTCATTCTACTTCACTCCTGCTTCATTCCGGTGTTTTTTCCACCAACCGCATGATGATGTCGCCGGCCGCAAAAAGAGTGTCCCGTTCCTCTTTGTCGAGTTTGGCAATGGCCTTCGACAGCCACGTTCTCTTCTCGTCGCTGGCGGCCTTTCGCACGGCGAGGCCCTTGGCCGTCAGCTCGATCAGCATTTGGCGGCCATCCGTCGAATGCGGTTTGCGATCTACAAGGCCCAGTTCTTGGAGCTCGGCTATCGTAGTCCCCATCGACTGAGGTTTCATGCCTTCGGCGCGCGCCAAATCGGCAGCAGTGGCAGGTCCTTCTTTGGCCAAGAGAGCCATCACTGTTTTTTGTGTCCAGGAGAGGTCATTTGATGCGACCGCCGAGCGGACTCGCCGCGTCAAGAGGCCAATCGCCAGCATGAGATTGGTAACATTATCATCGAACGTTTTTCCGACCATAAAACCAAGATACATCAAAGCAGTAAGACTTTCAAGTACAACTTATAAGTTTAACTTTCTTTTTTATAATTCGAGTTAACATGGCTTTACGGGCCCTCGGCGCTGACGTGTTCAGGATGACTCCGATTCAGGACTCTTCCCGACGGAGCCGGGCGACGAAGTCGGATGCACCCGTATGCTCGAGAATGGCTGCTTACGAACGATACCCCGGAGCAGAGCTCCGGGGTATCGTTCGTACGGTAAGGAAATTGATTGTATGAGGGATCGCATACCCCTTAGTCTGTTGTAGACAAGCCGCAGCAAAGCTGCAGGGGGTATGCGACCCTCTTCCGAATCAAGGATAGGTAAAGGGGCTGACGACTTTAAACCTGATATCTTCCGGGGTAGTAGGGAAACTCTCGTTAGGGCTTGAGCCATTGGAGGCATAGAAGGAAACTCTGCCGGCAGAGAAGGCGCCGTCATTGACTGTCGTTAGTAATGTCCCATTGATGGAAAGAGCAATTTGACCACCAGAAGGGGAGTAAACAGAGAGCGTATTGTCTACGTCATACCCTTGAACAATCGCCGAGCTGGCTGTCCATGGAATGATCTCGGTAAATGTCCCAGCAACACATTTTTGAAAATGGTATTTCCCATTAATAGCTATTGTAAACTTGTAGTAATTATTGTTATCGGCGGCATAGAAATGAATCCCAAAAGCTTCATCGGCTTCGCCGGTAATCTTTTTTACCGTAATGGATATTTGGCTTGAGGAGGATGTCGCGGACAAGCTCGCGGTATTGGTTGAGCTCACTGGTGAATGCCACCAGTCCGTACCATAGAACAAAGCGCTATTGCATCGATATTGCAGGTAGCCGTTACCGTCCGGATTCCAAACGCATACCGTGCAAGTCGCGGTCGTTTTATTATCCGATGCGGTAGCCGTGATCATTATATTGCCCGCCGACACTCCTGTGACGAGGCCGGAAGAAGAGACCGTTGCAACTGACGAATCTGATGATGACCACGTGACCTGCTGGCTTGCAGTGGAAGGAGCCACCGAAGCAGTCAGCTGAACCGTCGGTGTCGTTTTCGTATCGAGATTGTAGGAACTTTCATTGAGCGTGAGAGAAGTTATACTGGTAGTGTTGCCCGATCCGCTCGGATTTTGACATCACAAAACTACTATAGCTGCGAGAAACGACACGAGCATAATACTTAATCTGAGTTTCATGTCTCGCTCCTATTTCTTTGCTGTATTCACCGGAAGTATATCACAATTCTAGCGCAAAAAAGGAGGATTCACAGATTTTGAGAATCTCTATAGACCCCTAATTCACCATAACTGCGGGGCCTTCTTTTGCCCCCCAATAGCTAACTAATGCATATTTGACATGGCCTATTCTTTTTATATTCACGGAACTGCAAAACTGTGCAATACGCCCCCAGCAAAACTGGGGGCGTATTGCTTTACTTATTGACTATCATCGTTGGTCATCGGTATAGGTCTTAAGCCGGTCGATCATTTCGCCGATCGTCTTGAATCTGCTCGCTTCGGGCAGGGGGATCAGGACGTCCATCTCGTTTTCGACGAGTGAGACCAGACCGACCATCAGCATGGATGTTCCGCCGAGGTCCTCCTTGATGCGCGTATCCCGGCTCAAGGTACTCTCATCTTTATTAAAAGAGATGCTGAAGAAATGGATGATTTTTTTCTCCAGATCCAGATTGTCGCCATCAGCCATGGGGAGACCTCCTTACGATCGATCGCGCCACATCACTCGACTGCGAGGTCGAAAATTACGATCTTGTAGCCGTTCCGTTGGACGATTCTCGCCTTAACGGGGACCGGCAGCTCGTTGAGCAGCTTCGCCTTATTCCTCCTGGCGACTCCACAGACGATAGTGTTGAATCTAGGACCTTCTTCCAGTTCGACGCAGGCGAGAGAGTACGGCATGAGATCCTCGTTCTCGGGCTTGGCGGAGAGGATGCCGGGAAGTACGAAGTCGGTCATCTTCGCTTTTCCGCTCATTTCCACCCATTCCATCTCGGTCCCGGAACAACTGTTGCAGCAGAGGACGGGAGGAAATTCGACAGCGCCACATCTTTTACATCTGCGCCCCATTATTTTGCCCTCTTCCAACGAATCGTAGAAGGTCTTGACAATCCGCTCGAGCTTCATAGTGTTTCCCTGTCCTTTCTTCAGTCGGCCGTTCTGAGTATCGTAGCGGACAGATTCTGTCCGCCCCCGAATCCGCGCAGCATCGTGGTCCTGGGAAGCCGCTTGACCTGTCTTTCTCCGCACTGGCCTCGCATCTGCTTGACCGCCTCGTAGAGGTCCGCCAAGCCAGAGGCCGCATGGGCGTGCCCGAACGAGGTCCGTCCGCCGTTGGTGTTGATAGGCTTGTCGCCGTCGTAGGCGGTTCGACCTTCCATTATGTATTTCCAGCCTTCTCCCTTGGGAAGGTACCCTGCGATCTCTGCCGAGATAAGATGCGACGTGATGATAAAATCGTTGGCATAGAAAAGATCGATCTCTTCCGGGCGGACTTTCGTCAGCTCATACACCTGCCTGACGGCTTCTTGCGTTCCCCTTGTCTCGAGGTGCACCTGCGATCCCTCGAAGGCGGCGTTGCCGATTCCCAGCACTTTTACTGGTTTCTGCTTGAAGCGGGACGCCATCTCAGTCGGACACACGATGACGGCGGCCGCGCCATCGCACTTAAGCTCCATGCCGCTCACCCGCAGATACTCTCCCATCTTAGGATTGTGCGGCGAGCGCATGTAGTCCATGACGTCGCCGAAGCCGGCCTCTGCAGCCAGATCCTTGTACTCCTTCCGGCAGAGGGCCAGGGGAGCTTTCGCCGCGTTGCGACGGTTGTTGATCGACATGGCGTTCAGGACGTCGTCGATCTGCGATTCGCTCAGTTTGTTTTCCTTGGCATATAGCGCCGCGGCATCGTCGAAGACAATGACGGGACCAGAAAGGAAAGGACGCGTATAAGCTCTATCATAGATCCACACTGTGGTGGCGAGGAACTCTTCCATGCTGAATTTCTTCCTGAAATGGGCCGGCATTCCGGGAACAGGCAGACTATCCGCCATTTCCACGCATCCGGAAAGCACGATGTCGAACTTTCCCGACGCGACGGCATTGACGGCCTGGTCCAGCGCCAGATAGCCCGTGCAGCAGGCCTCCGAATGATGGATGGAGCCCTTTCCGCGCATGCCGAACCAATCGGCCACCTGCATGTTGGGAGTGAGGTAATCAGAGCCCATTTTGGGGCTCGCCTGCCCGTGAAAATAGAAGTCGATGTCCTTCGCCTCGACGCCGGCGTCCTGCATCGCATCCAAGGCGGCATACCCGAACAGCTCGCCTTCGGTCAGCCCATCCGTCTCGGGAGTATCCAAAGTGTACATGAACGGGGTGCACCCTACGCCGATGATCGAGACACTCCTGCTATAGCTACCCAGTTTCACCATAGTTGATTTTCCTTTCGTCTCTTTTCCGGTCGATGCTTTCACTGCACTGTGCGTCGCTATACCGGAGCTTTCGACAAGACGGCAATCTATCAGACGTTGGACGCCATTGCTAATACACTGTGCGGAAAACTGTCCAGAGAAAAATGAACATTTTTTAAATACTGTCCACTTGCGCGAATTGGGCTACCCAAAAGCGATGCAGAATCTATAATCGTATTAAGGAAGGTTGGTTTGATTCTAGGAATAGGCGTTGACATGGTCGATGTTAACGAGATGCACCGACTGATCGCGGAATTGGGGGAGCCGTTTCTCGTGCGCACCTTCACCGAAGGTGAATTGGCGGCATCGCTGCTCGTATCGAACAGGGACCGGTACCTCAGCGAGAGGTTCGCAGCCAAGGAAGCCTTGTTCAAGGCGCTCCTTAATCGCGCGGACACGGTGCCCGACTTTCGCCGTGTCGAGACGACGGACCTCCCGGATGGCCGGTCTTTTTTCGTATTGCCCGACAGCCTTCTCCCCGGCGGGGAAAACCTGCGAATCGATCGGCTCCATGTCTCAGTCTCGGCTGTGTCTGATTTCGCCTTTGCCTTTGTGGTCGCGGAAGGCCAAGCTAGGGGCGAGGAAGGGGAAAATCATGCAGAATGCGAAAGCAAGAATTCAGCGTCAGCTCCTCGCATTGATGAAGGGAAAGAACATTGACTCCATCAAGGTCAAGGAGATCGCGGAATCCCTGAACATCAGCCGCAGCACCTTCTATCTGTACCACGATTCCGTGTACGACGTTCTTCAGGAAATCGAAGACGCGTTTTTCAAGGAATTTGAGAGAGTCAGCGCTACTTTTCAAACGCTGCCCCTGGATGATCGCTACTACAACGAACCCAATCCGTGCATAGTCAAGGGCTTGGAATTTATTTATGAGCAGAGAGAACTGGCGGTCGTGCTATGGGGGCCCTATGGCGATCCGGCCTTTCAGGCTTCCTGCAAAAAGCTCATCCGAAAGAACTTCTATGCAAAGGCTCTGCATGAGCACTATATTTCCGGCGAAAGCGAATTGACGGCGGCCTTCCTCGTGGGCGGCCATCAGGAGTTGATAAATCACTGGCTGATGCACGACGCTGGTTTTACTGTCGAAGGAATCACCATAATTCTCTATCGCATGATGTTCGGGTTTCGCACGAAAGCAGTGGATCACTTTGATATACCGGCTGGCGAGCAGAGCAAGGGACACTCTCGCGCTGGCGGGAAAATCGACAAATCCTCCCGCCTGTTGGGCAACAAGAAGACCCCCGTGTGATCCCTTAACAACCACTGATCATCGGCGGCGTTTTCCCTGTGGGCTTTCCCCTTCCTCGCTTCCCCCTAAAAAGGGCGAAGACTTTACACATTCCCCGAAAATGTCCTGGTTTCATGAAAAACCAATCGGTACACTGGCGCTAAATAATATCAAAGGCTCGGTGATGATCTCGGACTCGGGCGTGATTCTCTATGCGGGAAGGGGGTGTCTTTAACATGGACATCATGGAAAGTACCTACGCAAAAGCAAAGGCAAATTTAAAAAAGATAGCATTCCCGGAGGCAACGGAAGAAAAAATCCTCCGTGCCGCGCGACAGGCCATGGACGAGGGCCTGTGCGTGCCGTATTTGGTCGGCGATCCTGAGGCGATCGGGAACGCCGCGAAAGGGAACGACATCAGTCTTGACGGGATGAACATCGTCGACGGTACAGACATCGCCTATAGAGACACCACGATCGGCGAATACCGAAAAGATCATCAGCTCCTGTCCGCGAAGAGTCTGGCCTTGCGTTGCACGGACCCCATGTATTTTGCCCTGATTCTTCAGGCGATCGGACGCGTCGATATCATGTTCTCCGGATTGGTCCATTCGACAGGCGACGTAGTGCTGGCCGGACAGGTTATCGTCGGACTGAAAGAAGGTATCAAGACGCCTTCCAGCGTCGGAATATTCCAGATCCCCGGCTACGAGGGCAGCGAAGGCCAATATCTGGCTTTCGGCGACAGCGCAGTCTGCGCTAATCCTGATGCCGAGGAATTGGCCAGCATCGCCATCGCGACCTGCGACACAGTCAAGAGCCTGGTCGGATGGGAACCCAGATGCGCCCTGCTTTCCTTCTCGACCGACGGCAGCGCCGATCATCCATTGGTGCAGAAGATCGTGGAAGCTAAGCGGATCGCCAACCAACTGCGGCCCGATCTGAAGATCGACGGCGAGTTCCAACTGGATGCGGCGATCAACCCCGCAGTGGCGGGAAAAAAAGTGAGGCGAAGCAGTGAGGTCGCCGGCCGGGCGAATATCGTGATCTGGCCCGACCTGAACGTGGGCAACATTGGCGTAAAGCTCGTACAGCAGCTCGCCCACGCAGATGCCTATGGCCCCATGCTTCAGGGATTCGCGAAGATCGTATGCGACTGCTCCCGCTCCTCTCCCGTCAGCGAGCTCGTCGGCAATATCGCCATGAGCGTTGTGCGTGCGCAAGATGCCTAAGGCTTTATGCGCATTCGAGGATTGAGACATGCACGTGAATGGGACATATCGAGTATTCGCCATAAATCCAGGATCGACATCCACCAAGATAGCCCTGTTCGAGAACGAGAAGGCGCTCCTCAACGTAGCCGTCTCGCACGATGCGAAGAAGCTTAAGGAATTCCCGGAGATCAGCGATCAGTTCGAGGATCGCAAGGAGACGATCCTCTGCGAGCTCAGGGAAAGGAACGTCGTTCTCGAGCGCATCGATGCCTTTGTCGGGAGGGGCGGAGGCCTCGTGTCCCTGGTGGGAGGGACCTATCCCGTAAACGATATCCTCCTTCACCACGCCCGCATCGGATTCACCGTGAAGCACCCGGCCATACTGGGCAGCCAGCTCGCCTACGACTTTGCCCGAACCTTCGGGGGCCGGGCCTTCGTGGTCAACCCGCCCGACGTCGACGAGTTCGACGAAGTGGCTCGTATCACGGGCTGGAAAGGTGTCTATCGGGAAAGCAGGATTCACGCGCTCAACCAGAAGGAGATCGGCATTCGTCATGCCGCGAGCCTGGGCAGGAAGTACGAGGACCTCAACCTGGTGATCGCCCATATGGGCGGTGGAGTCTCGGTTACCGCTCACAGACGCGGCCGGATGGTCGACTCCAACGACATCGTCAACGGCGACGGTCCCATGGCGCCTACGAGAGCCGGCAGCCTTCCCGCGATGGTGGTCATACGAGCCTCCTTTTCCGGAACATACAGCGAGAAGGAACTCTCCGAGCGCCTGACGAAAAACGGCGGCCTCGTGGACCATCTGGGCACCGCCGAGATCCGCGACATCGTCAGGACCATCGAGGAGGGCGACGCCTACGCCAAGCTCGTATACGACGCCATGATCTACCAGATCGTCAAGGCAATCGGGGCCATGGTGGCCGCCCTCAAGGGCGATGTCGACGGCATTCTCCTGACGGGCGGCATAGCGAACGAGCCCTATCTCGTGCGGCAGATCCGCGAGGCTGTGGAGCGCTTTGCCCCGGTCGCCGTGTACGCGGGCGAGTTCGAGATGGAGGCCCTGGCGAGTGGCGCCATCCGCGTGCTCGACGGCACGGAGGAGCCCAAGACTTATACCGGCTTACCTGTATGGACACCGGTTTCGTGACAAGCCGCGAATTGCGCCTTCGCGGGAATAATAACTGAAGGATTACCATGCCGCACATTGTGATCGACGGAAGGCCTGTGAACGCAGCTGAAAAGGCCAGTGTTCTGGAAGCCGCGCTATCGAATGGGATTTACATCCCCCATCTTTGTCATCATCCGGACTTCGAGGATACGAACGACTGCGGAGTTTGCATGGTGGAGATAGAGGGCGAGGATCGGCCTCTGCCCTCATGCACGCTGCCTGCGCGCGAGGGGATGGTCGTGAGTACGAAAGGGGAAAAAGCGGACCATCTGCGAAAAATGAGCATGGAGCTCATCCTCGCCGCCCACCCCGAGGATTGTTCCACCTGCCCAAAATACGGGCGCTGTGAACTGCAGACGCTGATTCAATACATCGGCGTGTCGGCCGCGCGCATGCGACCTAGGATAAAGGGCTTCCCCGCGAACGACAAGAATCCCCTCCTCGTCCACGATATGAACCGCTGCGTCCTCTGCGGACGCTGCGTGCGGGCCTGCGAGGAACTGCGGGGCGTCAAGGCACTAGGCTATAACAAGCGCGAGGCCGAGGCCTACGTCGGGACCCTCCACGATATGCTGCTCAAGGACTCAGGCTGCCGCTTTTGCGGCGCCTGCGCGGAGGTTTGTCCCACCGGAGCCATCCGCGACCTGCTCAATTACAGCCCCATCGAGAAACGCGACACGCTGATACCCTGTAAGGCGGCGTGCCCGGCCCACACCGATGTGCCCCGCTATCTGCGTTTCGTCAAGGCAGGCAAGTACGCGGAGGCGGCCGCGGTCATCCATGAGCGCCTGCCATTCCCCGAGATCCTCGGCAACATCTGCGCTCGGCCCTGCGAGAAGAAGTGTCGGCGCAGAGAGGTGAACGAGGCGGTCTCCATAAGGAACGCGAAGCGTTACGCCGCCGAGAACGAGTGCGCCGAACTCTGGAAGGAGAAGTCCAAGCGTCTGCCCGCCACGGGCAAAAGGGTCTGCGTCGTTGGCGGCGGACCGGCGGGGCTGACGGCGGCCTTCTATCTGGCCAAGCAGGGCCACGCCGTCGTGCTGAAGGAGGCCAGGCCCAAGCTGGGCGGCCAGCTGCAGTACGGCATACCATCGTACCGGCTTCCCCGCGAGGTCGTAGATCGAGAGGCCGCCTACGCGCAGGAGTTCGGCGTCGAGGTCGAACTCGGCGCGAGAGTTGAGCGGCCCGTCGAGCTCCTTGCAAACTTCGATGCTGTTCTCCTCGCCATAGGAACGGGCGAAGGACTGCGCCTGCCTATCCCGGGCAACGAGCTGCCGGGGACTATGCTCAACTCCGAGTTCCTCAGGGCCGTATCCGAGGGAGCGCCGACGGGCATCGGTAGGCGGGTCGTCGTCCTCGGCGGCGGCAATGTCGCCTTCGACTGCGCCCGCAGCGCGAGGCGTCTGGGCGCGGAGGAGGTCCACCTTGCCTGTCTCGAAGCCCGGGATAATATGCTCGCGGACATCGAGGAGATCGAACAGGCCGAAGAGGAAGGCGTGCGCGTGCACTCCGGCCGCACCTTCGAACGCATAGTCGGCGAAGCGGTGGTGGCGGGCATGGCCTTCTGCAAGGTGAAAAGCTTCAGCTTCGACGAAAATCGCCGGGCGATCATCGAGAAGGAGCCCGGCTCGGAATACGTCGTCGAGGCCGATACCGTCATTTTTGCGGTCGGACAGAGGACGGCCATCTCGGAAGAAGCGGGCCTCCGGCTCGGTCGGGCAAATTCCATCTCCGTCGATCTGGGAAAGAGCGCGCGGACCAGCGCGGACGGAGTCTTCGCCTGCGGCGACGCGACCTACGGCACGAAGACTGTGATCGATGCCGTGGCCTCGGGCAGGGCTGCCGCATCCGAGATCGATCTCTTCCTCGGCGGTAGCGGCGACATTGGCGAGACATTGGCCCCGCTCGACGTCAAGGTGCCATTCATAGGCCGTATCGAAGGCTTCGCGGCGCGGCCCCGAGCGGGCGAGACGCTCACGCCAGCCGGGGAGCGAATCCGCGGTTTCGGCCTCGTCAGCTGCGGCATCGACAAGAGCGAGATCGGCGCGGAAGTTGAGCGTTGCCTCCAGTGCGACTTACGATTCGACATTGCCGGGCAGCGGATCTGGAGCGATTACACCAAGGCGCGGAGCGAGACGGAGAGCGAAGTATGCTGACTAACAACGTGGCGGCCCTCGAGCGTTCGAAAGGCGTCTCGCGAGACGAGGCCCTGGCGATTCTGGAGCGGGTCCGCGACTACGGCGAAAGGCCTCTGCCCGTGACCCGGCTCCTGGAGGAAAGACCCGAAGCCTCTGTGGTCGTCGCCTCTGCGGACAATGCCGACCTCGACGGAATGACCCAGGTTCTCGCGCGAATGAATCCCGCGGGACTGATCGCAGGAATGCGCGTGCTTCTCGTCGCCAGCGGCGCGGAGAGAGCTGTCCTCGTCCTCCGCAGCCCCGCTGACGCGCCCGCGATCACGGCCGCGGCGTCCGATGCGGGGATCGAGCTCACCGTCGAGATTTCGGACATGGTCGACGCCAGGGGGCATAAGAACGGCTTGATGCTCAATATCGAGACTCTCGCGGCGATAGCCGATTTTCTCTCAGGGGCGAAGCCTGGCGTCATACTCTCCCTTGGGGAGTGTTCGCCTAGAGAGCTTCCTTTCGGGACCCCGCTGTCGGAGCTCACCTCCGCCTGCGGGATCAAGGCCATATCGATCGGCCATCGTTTCCTCGCGCCGGATGCGCTGGACGAGCCCGTATCCGGCGAGAAGAGCTATGGAAGCGGCGTCCTGCGGTTTTTCGGCGAGGACGACTGCCTGGTCGAGCGGGCAAGGCGTGAGTTGTCGGCCCTGCGCATGAGAAGCTGCGGCAAGTGCGTTATCTGCCGAGAAGGCCTGTACCAGCTTGCGGCCATCTTCATCGACGCGACGGAGAACCGCTCGCGGAAAGACGACCGCTCGATGATCGAGGAGCTCGCCGCGGCCATGACCGACTCCGCCCGCTGCCCCCTGGGGCGTGCTGCCGGAGCGTCGGCGGCGAGCCTGGTCTCGGCCTTCGGCTCGGAGTTCGAGGAACACGTAAAGCGACACCATTGTACAGCCGGCGAGTGTCTCGCCTATACGACCTTCTACGTCGACCCCGATGTCTGCCAGGGCTGTGGCGAATGCGTCCGGGCCTGCCCGGCCTCCTGCATCGAGGGCAGGCCGGGTTATGTGTCGGTCGTTGACGCCTTCGCCTGCACTCGATGCGGCGCTTGCGTCGCTTCCTGTCCTTCCGGCGCCGTGAAGAAGACGACGGAGTCCGCGCCGAAGCTGCCTGACAGGCAGGTGCGTGTCAGGGGAGGCTCTGCCAGGCCCGACGACGGGAGCGAGGAGCCCACCCGCGGAAGAACTCCGGCCAGGCGCGGCCGGACCACGCTTGTGATGCCCGGCAAAAAGCCGTGAACCAATGACGGGCTTAAAGCCCGCGAAGTACGAGGAGGAACTGGAATGAAAACCATTGAGACCGATGTTCTTATCATTGGGGGCGGGCCGGCGGGGCTTGCCGCGGCCATAACCGCGAGCGAGCGAAAGCTCAGGTCGGTGATTTTCGAGAAGTCGAATGCGACCGGAGGAGCCGCCAACATGGGCATGGGTCCCCTGGGCATCGACACCAAGATCCAAAAGAACCAGTTCAACGACATCAGCGTGGAGAAGGCCCTCAAGTTGCATATGCAGTATACGCATTACCGTGTGGACGAGGACCTGGTGCAGACCTACTTCAACAAGAGCGCCGACACTATCGCCTGGCTCCAGGACATGGGTGTGGAGTTCGCCGGGGCTTTCCGTTACTTCAAGGAGTCCGAGGCGACCTGGCACATTGTGAAGCCCGAGAATGGCGTCATAGGCCCACGCGCCGCAAGCAGCATGGTCAAGGTCATGACCGACCGGGCCAAGGAGCTTGGGACCGAGATCCTGCTCGAGACTCCCGTCTCCTCGCTGATCAAGGATGGGGACCGCGCCTGCGGAGTAAGGGCCCGCGACAAGAACGGCGAGGAGATCGAGGCCAGGGGCCGGGTCGTTATCGTGGCGACCGGCGGTTTCGGGAACAATGCCGAGATGCTCAAGAAGGAGTTCGGCCTCGTCATTGGCGAGGATTTCTTCCCATTCATGGTCCCCGGCATCACGGGAGACGGCCTCAACATGATGTGGGAAGCCGGAGCCCAGAAGTTCGGAGCAAACATCGAAGTTATTTACCAGCTCCCCGACAGCCTCACCTGGTTCCTCCTCGACGCGGTGCTCCGGCAGCCCAACCTTCTCATCAACCAGTACGGCGATCGCTTCATGAACGAGGGTATGATGGGCAACACAACCTTCACGGGTAATGCCATCGCCCTTCAGCCTGGCCGCTACGCCTACGCCATCATGGACGTCGGAATCCTCAACCATTACAAGAAGAACGGGCCGGATTTCATCGACCTGGTCCACCCCGCAGACGCCTTCCATGTATTCGAGAATCAAGCCGCCCTCGCGGTCGAGCAGGGCTACAACTGTTACTTCGAGGCCAAGACCGTGGACGAGCTCGCCTCGAAGCTCTTCATTCCTGCGGACAAGCTGCAGGATACCATCGACGAGTACAACGAGATGTGCGAGCGTGGCCGAGACACTAAGTTCTTCAAGCAGCAGGCCTTCCTGCACCCGGTCACAGGCAAGGGCAAGTTCCTCGTCGGCAAGTTTTATCTCAGCGCCTATGGCACTATCGGCGGCGCCAGGATCAACAAGTACTGCGAGGTCCTCGATGCAGGATTCAACGCCATAGAGGGTCTCTACAGCGCGGGATCTGACGCCAACACGATCTACGGGGACAGCTACAATTTCACTCTTCCAGGCAACACCATGGGCTTCGCGATCAACACGGGCCGCATGGCGGCCGAGAGCGCGGCGGAGTACATCGAGACGGCATAGCGCCCTTCGCGCCGTACGCCTTTTGCCTTCGGGGTTAAGGCGTACGGCCTGTCATCTGGCGCTTCACTACCGATTGCGAGCGGGATGTATACTGCACTGCTGCGTAATCCACTGTATTTCATCGCGGTTCTGGATGAGCTATCCAATGATATGCAGTTATACCTGTCAGACCCCAAGGCATGCTTGCAAAACGCTATTGACGACAGACCATCGCCCACTAGAATAGAGCTTCAAGGATGGAGCATGGGAAAGTCGTTTGAAAACGAAGGTCAGTCGGCATCTGAGCTCATCTCTGGGAAAATCGCCGAACTCGGGGACTGGCGAGGGGAAGCTCTCAAGCGAATGCGCAAGCTCATCAAAGAAGCGGACCCGGAGGTCGTCGAGGAGTGGAAATGGGCCGGCACCCCGGTTTGGTCGCATGACGGCATCATCTGCACTGGCGAATCCTACAAAACTGCCGTGAAGCTTACCTTCGCCAAGGGCGCGTCCCTGAAGGACCCGGACCGTCTGTTCAACTCGAGTCTCGAGGGAAACGCACGACGCGCGATCGACATCCACGAAGGAGAAGAAGTCGATGAGCCCGCCTTCAAGACACTCGTCCGCCAAGCGGTCGCCCTCAACAGTTCCGGCAAATCGAAACCTTCGAAGAAAGCGAAGGCCTAGTTGAAGATGTCTTTCTCCAGCGAGGAAACTGCCTAAGGAGTTTTTTCTGGTAGTAACTGCGAACTAACGCGCACACACACGAAGGGGCTGTGCTTGTTTTTCGTTGGATTGGTATAACTTAGCGTATCGTAGCGCATGTTCGCGGTCTCCACTCAGCTCTTGTCGTTTTCTTTTTGGGACAGTCCCCCCCCCAAAAAAAGGGCCGCCCCAATCGGGACGGCCCTCTCGTTACGATACGTTAGTTGAAATTAGAACGACCGCTCAGACAGGTACTTGTACTCCTTGTACCTGCGCTCGACGAGCTCCTGCTCTTTTTTGAGAAGTTCAGCGGCGCGCTCGGGGTTCGCGGTCTTGAGGCTCTTGAAGCGCACCTCGGAGTACATGAACTGCTCGATCTTCGAGTAGTCAGGCTCCTTCGAGTCGAACTGCAGGGGGTTCTTGCCCTGCGCAACAAGCCTGGGATCGTAGCGATAGAGCAGCTGGATTCCGGACTCAGCCACGAGCTTCTGCTGGTTCATTCCCTTCATCATGTCGATGCCGTGCATGGCGCAATGGCTGTAGGCGATGATGATCGAGGGGCCGTCGTAGCTCGCGGCTTCGCGGAAGGCCTTGATGGCCTGGGACATATTTGCGCCCATGTTGACCGCAGCGACGTAGACGTAGCCGTAGGACATGGCGATCGCTCCCAGGTCCTTCTTGCCGACGGACTTGCCCGCAGTGGCGAACTTGGCGACGGCGCCGAAGGGCGTGGACTTGGAGGCCTGTCCACCCGTGTTGGAGTAGACTTCGGTATCGAGTACCAGAATGTGAATGTTGCGGTCGGAGGCGAGGACGTGGTCCACGCCTCCGAAGCCGATGTCGTAGGCCCAGCCGTCGCCGCCGATGACCCAAACGGAGCGCTTGATGAGATCCTCGGCGAGGGAGGCGATCTCCGCGGCCCAGCTTTCCTTGACCTTCGCGACCTCAGCCTTGAGCTCGGATACGTAAGCGCGCTGCGCCTCGATGTCCTCCTCCGTGACCTGGGCGTTGTTAAGCAGTTTGTCGGCGAGCGCGGCGCTGACCCCCGAGCCCTTCTTGGAGGCAAGAAGTTCCTTGGCGTACTCCATGCGCTTATCGGCCGACAGGCGCATACCGTAGCCGAACTCGGCCGCATCCTCGAAGAGACTGTTAGACCAAGCCGGGCCCTTGCCCTCGGCGTTAGTGGTATAGGGCGTAGTGGGGAGGTTCCCGCCGTAGATCGAGGAGCATCCGGTCGCGTTCGAGATGATCGCGTGGTCGCCCACGAGCTGGGTCAATAGCTTGATATACGGGGTTTCGCCGCAGCCGGCGCAGGCGCCGGAGAACTCGAAGAGGGGTTGGCGCATCGCGATGCCTTTGGGCAGGGCGAGATTGAGGAGCTTGGGATCGGTGTTCGGGATCTTGAGAAAGAACTCCCAGTTCTTGGCCTCGGTGTCGCGGAGCGCAGCCTGGGGTTCGAGGTTGATCGCCTTCCGGGTCTCGTCGGCCTTGTCCTTGACGGGGCAGATGTTGACGCAGGCGCCGCAACCAGTGCAATCCTCGGGGGCGACCTGAAGGGTCGCCTTCATGCCGGCAAACTCCTTGCCCTTCGCGTCGACGGACTTGAAGGTAGCGGGAGCGCCCTTGGCAGCATCAGGCGCATAAGCCTTGAGGCGGATGACGGCGTGGGGGCAGACCATGGTGCAATTGCCGCACTGAATGCAGATCTCCGGGTTCCACACAGGGATCTTCTCGGCGATGTTGCGCCGCTCGTACTTGGTAGTACCGGTGGGGAAGGTGCCGTCCATCGGAAGCTGGCTGGCCTTGAGGTGCTCGCCGCGGTTGGCGATCATCTCGCCCAGGACTTCGCGCACGAACTCCGGCGCGTCGGCGGGCACAGGGCTCTTCATGTGGAGCTTGCTCGTCGCCTGCCCCGGATACTTCACCTCGACGACCGACTTGAGGGCGACGTCGATCGCGGCGATGTTCTTCGCGACTATGTCGGCGCCCTTGCGAGAGTAGGTCTTCTCCGTGTACTTCTTCACAAGCTTCACGGCCTCGTCCTCGGGGAGGACGCCGGAGATCTTGAAGAAGGCGGTCTGCATGATCGTGTTGACGCGGCTGCCCATTCCGGTCTTCTCCGCGATCTCCATGCCGTCGATCACGTAGAAGCGGAGTTTCTTGTCGATGATCCGCTGCTGAACTTCGGCGGGGATCTCGTCCCAGACCTTGTCGGCCGGGAAGGGGCTGTTGAGGAGGAACACACCGCCCTGCTTCGAGTTGGCGAGCATGTCGATGCGCTCGAGGAAGGAGAACTTGTGGCAGGCGAGGAAGTTCGCCTTGCTGACAAGGTAGGGCTTCTTGATCGCGTTGGGGCCGAAGCGGAGGTTGGAAATCGTGTAGGATCCGGCCTTCTTAGAGTCGTAGAAGAAGTAGCCCTGGGCGCAGTTGGGCGTGTCGTCGCCGATGATCTTGATGGAGTTCTTGTTCGCGCCGACCGTGCCGTCGGAGCCGAGGCCGTAGAAGAGGCACTCGATCTCGCCCTCGGTCTCGATATGGAACTCGGGATCGTAGTCGAGGGAGAGGAAGCTTATGTCGTCGTTGGCCCCGACCGAGAAGTGGTTCTTCGGGCTGGGCTTCTTGAGCTCGTCGAAAACGGCCTTGGCCATGGTCGGAGTGAACTCCGCCGAGCCCAGGCCGTAGCGGCCGCCGATAACAGTGGGCCAAGCCTTGAAAGCAGCTTTGCCGCTTCCCATGGCCTCACCGATGGCGGTGCGGACGTCCTCGTACAGAGGCTCGCCGATGGCGCCCGGTTCCTTGGTGCGGTCGAGGACAGCTATGGACTTGACAGTGGCGGGGAGCGCCTTGATGAAGTGCTCGACGCTGAAGGGGCGGAAGAGGCGGACCTTGAGGACGCCGACCTTCTCGCCCTTCTGGGCGAGGTAGTTGACGGTCTCGTGTACGACGTCGGCTCCGGAGCCCATCACGATGACGACACGCTCGGCGTCCTTTGCGCCTTCGTATTCGAAGAGCTTGTACTCGCGGCCGACGATCTTCGCGAACTTGGCCATGGTCTTTTCAACGATCTCGGGGACGGCCGCGTAGAGCTTGTTCGAGGCCTCGCGGGAGGTGAAGTAGACATCGGGGTTCTGGCTTGTGCCGCGGATCATCGGGTGCTCAGGGCTAAGGCCGCGCGCGCGGTTCGCACGGACAAGCTCGTCGGAGATCATCTGCCTCATTACGTCGTAGGAGAGCTCCTCGACCTTGGACACTTCGTGGGAGGTGCGGAAGCCGTCAAAGAAGTGGAGGAAGGGCACGTGCGCCTCGAGGGTGGCCGCGTGGGCGATGAGGGCGAGATCCATGACCTCCTGGACATTATTCGAAACCAGCTGAGCCCAGCCAGTCTGGCGACAGGCCATGACGTCCTGATGATCGCCGTAGATCGAGAGGGCGTGGGTGGCGAGGGCGCGGGCCGCGATGTGGAACACGGCCGAAGTGCACTCGCCCGCGATCTTGTACATGTTCGGGATCATGAGGAGAAGGCCCTGGCTGGCGGTGAAGGTCGTGGTGAGGGCGCCCGAGGTGAGTGCTCCGTGCACCGCTCCGGCGGCTCCTGCCTCGGACTGGAGCTCGACAACCTGAGGGACCGTTCCCCATATGTTCTTGCGGCCTTGGGCGGAGAACTCGTCGGAGAGTTCTCCCATGGGCGACGAGGGGGTGATTGGGTAAATCGCGATCACTTCGCTGAGCGCGTGGGCCACGTGGGCGGCAGCAGCGTTGCCGTCGATCATGACCATTTTCTTCGTATCGGGCATACGGGATCCTTAATAAGTGGGTTGGGGATCGGGACCTGATGGTCCCTGTACAATAGTAGAGTTTCTCGGCTTTTTGTTCAATACACAGGCTCCGCACAGCCGTCGAAGGTGTCACCTATTCCCATGTCAGGGATAGGAATATCCGTATCCGACAAAAACTTGCAGCAGGAGAGGAAATGGCAGATAGTTGAGGACGATCTCTACTCTACGGCTTTGGGGGAAAGAGCTATGAAACGGTCATTCTCGATCAATACCCGCCTTGTTACCCTCGTCTGTGTCATTCTTTTTGCCGTCGTAGCGACAATGTCCGTCACTGTCTATCTTTCCTTTAAATCAACCCTCGACAATTCGCTCAAATCGAATGCAGAAACGACGATTTCCTTGTTAAAAAACGAGATGCTCGCCTGGTTCGGACCGCTTTCCGGCGAGATCGAGGCGGCGAGCCATGCCGCTTCCTCTCTTAAATACGATCCAGGGCGGATGGTCCCCTTCCTTAGCGGTATGGTCAAAGCGAACCCCGACATTTCTGATATGTACTGGGCGGGCAAGAAACTTTTTAAGGAAGGTGGATTCTTCATCGATGGTACAGGATGGATTCCGCCCAAGGACTACGATCAGGGCACACGTGACTGGTTCGCGGGCGCGCAGAAGGCCGCCGGTATTTATATTACGGACCCCTACATCGACATGATCACCAACAAGGTCGTCGTTTCGATCACGAAAAAAGTCACCTATGCCGACGGCACGGTCGACGGCGCTGTGGGCATGGACCTCTTCATAACGAGGGTCGGAGAGCTTGTCGCGGCGAAGAAGCTCTCCGCGAACGGGAAGACCTACTTGATCAACAAGGACGGGCTGTTCATCACGAACGAGAAGGTAGAATCGATATTGAAGGACAGTCTCTTCGACAGACCTGGGCTCGCGGGGATTCGCGCGGAGGTCTTAGGCAAGCCGAGCAGCATCGGGTTTATCGCCGATAAGGGCCTATATTACACATCGATAACGTATCCGGGCACTTCCTGGATACTCGTGAGCTACGGTCCGAACTCCGACATCTACAACGGTCTCTATGCCTTTCTCCTCTTCATCGTATTACTCGCCCTCGGTTGCCTCCTAGCCTCCGCCTTTTTGGTGAGCATTGTCGCGCGGAGCATCTCCAAACCAGTTTCGCTCATCGCCCAAGCCAACGTTCGCTTCGCCGAGGGCGATTTCGCGCTGGAAGGCTTCGATTTTACGTCGGTGGGCAAGATGAGGCGCCGCTCGGACGAGATCGGCATGGCCACAAGGGCAATCGATCAAATGATAGCTTCGGTCTCCCAGGCGGTGGCTTCGATCCGATCGTCGGCCGCTCAAGTATCGGGGGGCGCGGCTCAGCTTAGTTCCACGGCGCAGACGCTCTCTCAGGGCACTACCGAGCAGGCCGCAAGCGCCGAGGAAGTATCGAGCTCCGTGGAGGAGATGGGCGCCACGATCAAGCAAAACTCCGACAACTCGCTAGCGACCGAGAGCATCGCGAACAAGACCGCCGCGGACGCTCAGGTGGGGGGCAAGGCCGTTCTCGACTCCGTCGAGGCCATGAAGCAGATCGCGGGCAAGATCGGCATCATCGAGGAGATCGCTCGGCAAACGAACCTCCTCGCCCTCAACGCGGCTATCGAGGCCGCCCGGGCGGGCGAGGCGGGCAAGGGCTTCGCCGTAGTCGCGAGCGAAGTGCGCAAGCTCGCCGAACGGTCACAAGTCGCCGCGGGCGAGATCACGAGGCTCGCGAAGGACACGGTCGGTTCGGCCACGGAGGCAGGAGAGATCATCTCGAGGATCGTCCCCGACATTCAGAAGACCGCAGGACTGATACAGGAGATAGCATCGGCCTCGCGCGAGCAGAGCGTGGGCGTCGACCAGATCGGGAAGGCGATGACGCAACTGGACACCGTGGTCCAGCAGAACGCGAGCGCGAGCGAGGAAATGGCGAGCATGGCCGAGGAGCTCTCGGGACAGTCGATACAGCTATCGGACGCGATAGGATTCTTCAAGATCGCTTCCGCCGACACCGAGCCGAGCGCCAAGGAAGAACGTCCGAAGGCCCTGGCGAAAGCACCGATCCAGGCGGCCGCTCGGGCATCGACCGCCATCGCTCTGCGCAAATCCGATGGCAGCAATGATAGCTTCGAAGAACTGTGAGGTACTCATAATGGAACCTGAGCCCGGGGTCCCCGTTTTTCCCAGCTGCACAATCCTCATCCTCGACGATGACGAAACGCTCCGTACGCGGCTCGAGCTTCTCTTCGCGCGGGTGGGACTCGACAGCATAATCACTACGGGCGACAAGAAGCGAGCCTCCGAGCTCGTCGCCGAGCGTGCGATCGAGCTCGTCATCCTCGACCTTTTCCTGCCCGACGAGGCGGGCGAGGACCTCCTGCGCGAGTTCTCGCGCGTTGCGCCCGAGCTGCCCGTCCTCGTAATGACGAGCGCCTCCGATCCCGAGACTATCGTGCGATGCATGCGCTTAGGTGCGGTCGACTACGTAGTGAAGCCTATCGACGAAGTGAGACTCCTCGTCTCGGTCTGGAACGCACTGGCCTCGGTCGAGCAGAAGCGCGTAGCCGATGGCTTCCGCGACAAGGTCTTCGAGCACAGGCTCGCCCAGCCCGAGGCGTTCAAGGCAATAGTGACCAAAAATGAGCGCATGCTCAACCTATTCAGCTACGCCGAGTCGGTGGCCCGCTCCCGACAGCCCGTGCTCATAACAGGAGAGACGGGCACTGGCAAGGAGCTCTTCGCCAGGGCCATCCACGAGGCGAGCGGCAGGGCTGGCCACTTCGTCGCGGTCAACGTCGGGGGCCTCGACGACACGATGTTCTCCGATAGCCTCTTCGGTCACCGGAAAGGGGCGTATACCGGCGCGGACACGGCCAGGGCGGGCCTGCTGAAAGAAGCGGAAGGGGGTACGATCCTCCTCGACGAAGTGGGAGACCTCGAAGCGCATTCCCAGATCAAGCTCCTTAGACTCCTTCAGGAAGGCGAATACTATCCATTAGGCGCGGACTTGCCCCTCCGCTCGGACGCGCGGGTCGTGGCCGCCACGACGAAAAACCTCCGCGAAGCGGCCCAAAGCGGCGACTTCCGCTCGGACCTCTATTACCGGCTCCAGACCCATCCCATAGCCCTGCCGCCCCTGCGCGAACGGCGGGAGGACCTCAGCCTTCTCATACGGTACTTCCTCGAGAAGTCCGCCCTCGACCTGGACATGGAATTCCCCGGGGACGAGGCCGCTCAAATCTGCGCCGAGAAAGTTGCGCGGGTGCTGTCGAGCTACGACTTCCCCGGCAACGTACGGGAGCTCGAGTCCCTCGTTCACGATGCGGTTACCGGCGCACGCGGCGGCAAGCTCGACCTTTCAGCCCTCGAGGCGAGAATCGGCATAGGGAAACGCTCCGAGATGGAGGACGAGGGGGAGACGGGGGAGCCCCTATCCATCATTCGGGATCTCACTCGCGGGAAGATTCCCACAATGGATGAGGCAGAACGCGAGCTTGCAGAAATCGCCCTTCAACGTTCGGATGGGAACATGAGCCGGGCTGCCCAGGTCCTGGGTATCAGCAGGCAAACTTTGTACAATAAATTAAAAAAAGAGACACAGAACTAATCGCCCTGTCCAGCATTTTGACGACTCGAGGAGTGAATATGCCCCCCTGTTCGATGGAGCATCACAATTTCGATCTGCATATTAAAAAGTAATTTATTGCTCGATATAGTAGTACTAGTATTACTCCAATAAATCCATTTTTAATACTCTACTGGCATGGTCCCTGCTTTAATAAAAGCAGGAGGACACTATGAACGTGACCAAAAAACTGACTTTCGCTTTTGCGCCGATAAGTCTAGCCGCGGTTGGAATCAGCCTTTTTGCGACCGCCATGTCCTCAAGCCCCCGAAATCTTCCTCTTATGTATGCTATCGCCGCCTCGGGGACAGTCATCGCTCTCTCTCTCGCTTTCTTCCTTGTCGGTCTTTCGGCCGACAGGAAGCTGGGAGCCGAGCCTGAAGAGCTGCGTCGCATGGCTACGGAGCTCGCGGAAGGTTATCTCGCGCCATTTAATGAAGAAGAAACAAAGCGCCAAGGCGCCGCGGGCCAACTCAGCTTGGCTACCGCGCAGCTGAACACTGTCTTTCGAGCAACAAAGAACGCGACGAATGAAGTCATCGCGGCGAGCCATCGGATCGTAAGCCTCGCCCTCAGAGAATCAGGCGGCGAGAACGAACTGAAGGCAAGAGCTCGGGAGATCGCCGCCCAGGCCGAAGAGCTAGCGAAAGAGGCTCAGGCTTTTCAAGAGGCGATCGGTTATTACAGTTTCGATCCTCGGGCTCATCCGGAGGACAAGGATCGATTGATCACGCTCAAAGCGCACGACGAGCGCGACCAGGATTCGTCGATGTCGGCGCCGAGGCCGCAGCCGAAACATAAGCCTTCCCGCGGGCACAAACCGAAACTCCGGCTTCTCCCCAAGACGCAGCTCCAGCCGATACCGGGACTAAAGGCCGAGTCTACGCGCCTCAGCGCGGCAGGACGAGACCTAACCACGCTCCATCTCATCGACCCGACCGAAGCATCGAGGGAGTGAGTTATGAACGGAATGACGATACGCGGTGCTGGCTGCGAGGACTCGATTCCCGAAGGTGAGAAAATACTAGGCTTACGTCAAGAGCTGGAGGATAGAGTGAGGAACAACCTCAGCGTGATGCTCGCCTTGGTTAAGCTCCAAGCGGCGAATCCACCGCTGAGCGCCGCCATGGCCCTCGCCCGCGTGGCGGGACAGATCGTGACCCTCGCAGCCATCTACGACGAGTCGATAGAGACGCGGAAGGATGGCCTGGTAGAGCTGCGCGGCTGGTGCAATCGCATCATCGGCGCAGTCGTCCGAGGCCTGACGAAGAGCGGGACCATAGTCTTGACGGGCGAGAATCGAGAGATCAACATTCCTCTCGAGAGGGCCCAAACCATAGGGCTCACCCTCGGGGAACTTCTCGCTGACGCCTCCGAGAGGGCACGCAGGACGGACCGTGAGACGAGGATCGAAGTAAATCTCGACCAGGCTGGACCTTCGAGTTTGGCTCTCAGGGTCAGGGACGAGGCGCCCTCGGAAGCCCTGCCGCCGGTCGCGGTTATGCTCGCGCGGGAATTGGGTGGCCGGCTCGCGAACCGCGGATCGGAGGGCCGTAGTGTGCGAGAGCTCCTCTTCGACGCAGTCATCTCTTGACCCAGTGCGCCCCGGCGACTAACATCTTCGATTGGAGCCGGGGTATCACCCCGGCTCTTGGGGCCGGAGCGTCGCTCCGGCTATGTATCCGCCGGGGTATCACCCCGGCTCTTGGGGCTGGAGCGTCGCTCCGGCTATGTATCCGCCGGGGTGGTGGAATTGGTAGACACCAGGGACTTAAAATCCCTTGCTGCGCAAGCGGCGTGCCGGTTCGAGACCGGTCCCCGGCATTAGTTTTTAAAACCGGGGACCGGTCTCGAAGCGGAGCAGGCGCCGAGCGATAGCGAGGGAAAGGCGCACAGGATGTGCGCCGCCAGCCTGCGGAGCCGGGCCGGAACGAGCGAACAGGATGTTCGCGAGTGAAGGCCGAGACCGGTCCCCGGCATTGTCTGGTAATTACATTATTCCACTCTTTGGTGATTATGATATCAGGGAACTCAGAGGGGCGGAGATCGACCGCACAATACTCGACATGGAGCGCTACACAGCACGAAACGGCTCAAAAGCAAAGATTGCCCTATCACCCCTCTCAAAGGGGACCAAGTCCAAACTACTTTACTCGATCAAGCTCATGTATGATCGGTGGATATATCTAGGTCTCGTACGCGAAAATCCGACTGCCTCGATCACGAAGTATTCGAAGGAGCCAGAGAGAAAGCGCACCGCCCTCCCCCGCGATGCGCTCGAACAACTTTTCCCTACGACACACGGTGCTCTCGTACAAGTTTGGGGGTCCGCCATGTGGGCAGCCTGTATGCTCATCCTGCTCGACACAGGTGCACGTCCGGGAGAGGCCCGGGCCCTCACTTGGGGTGACTTTTACGCTGACGATCGATTCGTACCGATCCGCCATGGGGTTGAGTCTGGAACTAAGGCAAAGATTAAGGGAACCAAAACTGATAACACAAAGCCAGGATATCTCCAGCAACGCACGGTTCAGGAACTTTTGATTTAGCGCGCTGAGTCACGTTTCAACTCCGATTCGGACTTCATCTTCACGAAGAATGGTGATGCACCTGTATCAGGGGCTGCAATCGGCGATGCTTTCAAGCGAGGGCTCATCGGGCAGGGTCTCGATGCTATGAATTGGACACCCTACTATCTGCGCCATACATTTGTGACTCGGGCACTCGAAGTCCTTGATGATTCCGAAGTGCTAATGCTCGCAGGTCACACATCGATTATTACAGACAGAATTTATCGCCACCCTGACGACGAGACTATGTTGCGGAGATCTATTAAGGTACGCGAGAAGCTCGACAAACGCGAGGAATCGGAGTCTGTCGGCTCGCACATTAAACTGACAAATCATCGCACATATTCCTGACACGCACATTCTGTTGACAATACATCGAGTAGGAGGGGGCCTCACGCCTCCCGTCCTCTCACACCACCGTACGTACGGTTCCGTATACGGCGGTTTCCAGAGTACTACCTAGTCAGACACAGTCGATCGATCGTAAGCGACTTATAAAACCATGTCGTAAGGGATTCCCGCTGAGTCCGCGAAGGTCCAATGGCCGGGGTCGGTAATAATTGCTCCCACGGCATTTTATCTTGACCGAATCGTTCGATGCAATTGAACAGGAACTTGAGGTAATGCATCGGCTCGATACCATTGGCCCTGGCAGTCTCGATGATCGTGTAGAATGATGTCGATGCTTCGGCGCCTTCGGACTGGTCGAAGAACAGCCAATTGCGACGACCGAGAGCGAAGCCGCGAATCGCGTTCCCGATGAGATTATTGTCGATCGGCACTCGCTCGTCGCTGAGGAATACCTCAAGCCGTGGCCAGAGAGGGATTGTGTAACTTATTGCCTTCCCTAGCGTGCTCCCCGAACGGACGTGTCCCCCTTCGGCCACGAGCCATTTCCAGAACGACTTCATGATCGGCAAGGATTTTCCCTGCCTGGCCTTCAGCCGTTCATCAGAGGGCTTATCTGCATAGTCCCGTTCGACGTCGTAGCGCGCTTTGATGTATCCCAGCGCCTCGTTCGCCATTCTGTTGCTCTTCTCGATCTTGAGAACATCATGGAACTTTCGCCGGACATGGGCCATGCACGCGGCCTGTACGATCCCTGAGTTTCGGGACGGCTCGTTATAGGCGGCATACGCGTCGCTCATGAGGACGCCCCTAAAGCCCGTCAAGAGCTCTTTCGCGACTTCTTTGTCCCGCCCGGGGGCGTAGTGGTACGTAATGAGTTTGAGTTCTCGATGGCTTCCCGCCGGCTGAGGAAGCTCGATCGCGGCGGCCGCACACCCCATCCACGACAGCCCTTCCTTGGTTTCGCCGTCCTCATGAAGGACGCGGACGCGAGTCTCGTCCATGTTCATAACCGCGCTCGTCCGGATCTGTTGCCGGATCAGGTCGGTCAAGGGCGAGAGGAGTACGTGCGCTTCAAGTGCCCAGCGCGCCATCGTCGCTCGGCTTATCTCGATCCCGTCCCGCTCGAGGATGTTCGCCTGTCGGTAGAACGGCAAAGCATCGCAGAACTTCGACGCAAGGATCTGAGACAGGAGCGAGGGACTCGCAATACTCTTCGGTATGATTCGCTCGGGCACAGGAGCACTGTGCACACCGCCACAACTGCAGCTGCAGCCATACGTCGGACGAATGGTCTTCTCGACGAAGAAGGTCACGCTCTCGATGCACAGCCGCTCACTCACGTCTTCGCCGATACGAACGAGATTTTTACCGCATGAATGGCAAATCTTCTCACTGTCGGGAAGATCGAGGACAATCTCGCGCCGCTTAAGGTTTTCAGGAAGCGGCTTCCTTCCACCGCCAGTCCGCACCATTCGCTCCGCCCTATTTTTCCGCTGACGCCGAGCTTCCGGCATGAGAGCCTCTTCGCTCGGGGATACGGCGTTATAAGCGACAGCCACTTCGAGTTCGTTGAAAAGCTGAGCCTGAATCGTTTCGTCCGCCGTCCATCGTTCGCTCGAGTGACCGAACATTCGAGCGTTATCGAGCCGTATCTGTTCTTCGAGTAACGAGAGCTTCTCCTCGGCGATTCGTGTCCGGGCGTTGTGCTCCTCTATCTTCTTATCTCGCTCTATTATCTTCTGATCTCGATCGGCCAACTGAGCGTGATAAGCGATCCTTTGGCGTTCCTGCTCATGCAGCATGGATTCGATGAGGTCAAGGCCGTCAAGGAATTCCCTCCGGCCGTTCGATGCGAATGCCGTGGTTCGAAGCAAGTTTATGAACTCACTGGGAGCGCCGTCTTCCATCGATCCTAGTATGCCATACGCGAATTATTGTAACAAGACGTTAGCCGCTTTTAGGCAGAAAATAATCGTCGCTGATGGGCTTGTCCGATATCGAGCCCCGACAAAAGCCACCCGAGTTGTTCGCCCGTGATCGCTTGAGCTTCATTCGAAGTCCGAGGCCACCTGAACCGATCTACCTCGAGCTTCTTGTACCACAAACAATAGCCGTTCTTGTCCCAGTAGAGAATCTTCAGCGTATTCCGGTGCCTTCCGCAGAACACGAAATACTGCCCGCTCATCGCATCAAGCTTGAGCTCATTCGCGACCACGTCCGACAGTCCGTTAATCGACTTCCGCATGTCGGTCTTTCCGAGAACGAGCCAGACACGCGCCTGTTCCTCAAGCTTCAACATGGCTGCCGACCTCGTTAAAAGCGCTCATGATCCGACTCAGGCACCCTAGACTCATTCGCCCTGATATCGTGACCGTGGCTTCCGTTCCCGGTATCTTGATTACGATCTTATCTGTCTCGACTTCTCCATTCGCCACCGGGCTCTTGGCAACCGCTTGAGGATTCACTGCTATTCGTGAAACTTCGACGACGCTAGCTCGGCTGCTCGCTTTCGTTTGTGCGTTCCCGAATCCAAGACTCCGATACCAGTAGCGAAATGCTGAATAAGTCAACCCCTGGCGAAGGCAATACTTTCTCTGGCTCAGGCCGCTTTCAGGCCACTCCCGAATAATGCCTTCCCAACGATCGCGTTTGTATTGGTGTTCCATCTGTTCCCCCTCCCCGGCGCTGAATGTCGCGCGCGTGGAGACTTCTGGCAACATGGCTTTATAAACCGCTTACCGTGCAATAACGCTATGGGATGGAATGAGTTTCGCGCAGAACGCTCCTCGAAACTCTATCGGCCCTGCGTTGGATCCATCGTGAGTCTGACCAATTCCTCGACGAAATAAGCAATTATGCGCTCAACCCGTTTAGAGAAGGCCCTATTTCTGTTGCTAGGGGCTATGAACCTAAAAACCCGATCTTGCGATCGGGTTTTTTCTTTCTTTAATACGCGCTCATTGTCCTCGCAACTGTCATCGTGTACTATCGCTTTCATGTCTCAATCTCTGAGAAGCCCGCGCGGCTTGGGCGTGGCAGCCATGGCTGGCTGTGCACTCCTTTGGAGCCTCGCGGGACTCTTCATAAAGTTCATAGACTGGCCTCCCTTCGCGATTGCCTTCGGCCGCAGCTTCATTGCGGCGATTTTCTTGTTAGTCTGGGTCCGCAAACCGCGCTTTACTTTCTCGTCTCCCCAGGTACTCGCCGCCCTCTGCTACTCAGCGACGATGCTACTCTTCATCTATGCGAACAAGGCGACAACCTCGGCCAACGCTATACTCCTTCAATACGGGCAGCCGGTCTACGTGGCGATCATCGGTTCATTAGTCCTCAAAGAAAAACCGCATGTCGAGCATTGGATCGCCTTCGCCTTCGTAGCCCTCGGCATGGGGCTCTTCTTCATGGGCGGAGTAGGCGGCGGAAGCCTTCCCGGTAATCTCGCGGCTGTAGTTTCGGGTCTCACCTTCGCCCTCTACGCCATATTCATGCGCAAGCAGAAGGAGGGCTCGCCCATCGAGTCCGCCCTCATGGCCCATATCTTCACTTCCGCGGTCTCGCTCGTAGTCTGCCTCTTCCTGCCCATGCCCAAACTCGACGCTACATCCCTCGCGGCGATAGCAGGCCTCGGAGTTCTTCAGATAGGGCTGGCATCGGTGCTCTTCGCCGTGGGCATAAAGCGCGTGACCGCGCTCGACTCCTCGCTCATCGGGGTTCTCGAGCCGGTTTTCAATCCGGTATGGGTCTTTCTCGCCCTGGGCGAGAGGCCAGGGGCGAATGCCCTCGCTGGAGGGGGAATTATCATAGCAGCCGTCATAGTCTCGACAGCGCTCTCGCTTCGCCGCGAAGACCGCGAGCGAGCCGCGAAAGGGTAAGGATACGATATGGGTAAGAGTCTCATAATTGAATTGCTCGCAGGTTCAGCGGACGACTGCCTGGCAGCCCGCCGCGTGGGAGCGGACCGCGTGGAGCTCAACTCCGGCCTCTCTGTAGGCGGCCTCACGCCCACCGTGGGCACGACGAGGCTAGCCAAAGAGAAGGGTGGACTTCCCGTGATGGCCATGCTCCGTCCCCGCGCGGGTGGCTTTTGCTACTCGCCTCTCGAGCGGGAGACGATGGCACTGGACGGCCGTGAGCTCGTCGAAGCGGGGGCTGACGGCCTCGTGTTCGGCATCCTCCGCTCGGACGGCAGCGTAGACGAACTTGCATGTTCGGCCCTCATGGCCGCGGTCCCTTGCCGCGAGTGGGTCTTCCACCGCGCCTTCGACCTTGTACCCGAGCCCTTCGAGGCCCTCGAGACGCTCATCGCCCTCGGCTTCCGTCGCGTCCTCACGAAGGGCCAGGCGAACAGCTTCGAGGAGGGCGAGGCACTCCTGCTAGAGCTGCGCGAGAAGGCGGCCGGCAGGATCGAGATTCTCGTGCCGGGGGTCAGGCCACACAACGTGCGCCGCATCGTAAGGACGGATGGCTTCGATCAGATCCACTTAGGCCGCTTCGCTGAGCGCGTCGACCCCTCGAACTCGGCCAGGCCGGAGATCTACTTCGGCGCCGCGACGAAGGGCCGTGAACATCTCTACGAGGCCCTAGACGAGGGCTACGCGCGAAGCCTGCGCGAACTAGCCCTAGCAGGTTGTTGAAGCGGCCGTCCGGCGAAAAAACAACGTTTCACTCGGGCTCCATAGCCGATACAGGGCCTAGTGGCTAGAGAGAGGTTCAGGTCCCGTCTGCAGGCCGCCCTTCCAGCGGTTCACGCCGCCGAAGTCGATGACGCCCTTGTAGCCTAGGTCGCGAAGGATGCCCGCGGCCTTCGCGGACCTGACACCTGAACGACAATACAGGATAATGAGGGCGTCCTTCGCTTCGGTCGGCGGATGGGAGGCGATCTCATCCACGGGGATGTTGATAGCGGTGGGGATATGGCCTGACTCGTACTCTTCCTTCCCGCGGACGTCGACGAGGATGTAGCTCTCCGCCTTGCCTTCGATGAGGGCAGTCAGCTTGGCGGGGTCCGAGTACTCGGACCAGGGCACGCCGACGCCGAGATACTTGCAGGGGCAATCGCCGTCATTCCCGTAGCTCGACTGCGCGTAAAGGGCAGTCATGGCGAGGGCCGCGATACCTAGGGCCATAAAGCTTCTTTTCATAGGGAAAATCTATACACCCTCACATGAAGCGGCGCAACGATCGATCGCAAAACGACCGATCGTTGCAAAAACGACCGTTGCCCCTCTGCCGCCACGATGCTACAAATATCGATGTGCTCACGGACAATCGAGCGCTCAGGCGCGATGCGGGGGGCCCGAGGTCATCGCGGCTCTTCGCGAAGTATTTCCTATCATATACGGCAATACTTCTCATCCCCTCGGTCTTCGGCGCCCTCCTCTACGCTGTCTCCACGGGAGCAATAGAAGAAAGCGCGAGGAAATCCGCGCGCGCGATACTCGAGCAAACCAGGGACGTCGTCGATACGCGAGTCGCCGAGCTGGATTCGACGTCCAAGCAGATAGGACTCAGTCCGAAAGCTCTTTCGGTCCTCTACATGGACGCCGCGCCCGAAGGCTCTCCTTCCCACTACACAATTTGGAGCGCCTGGAAAGAGCTCCCCAACTACGCTCTCGCCAACACCTTCATCTCTTCATATTATATAATCCCGCGGAAGGCAGGCGTCATTCTCTCGGCCGAGTCAGTGCTGCCTAACGACGAAAGCGACTACGAACGGGTGCTCAAATACAAGGACTGGGACTTTGAGCGATGGTCTTCCTTTCTCTTCTCCTCGGTACATGAGCACGAACTCCTGCCGGGGGCGCGGCTGCACGTCGACGGTCTCGATAAAAAGGGCGTCTATTTTCTGTCGTCCATACCGATCGACGGATCGAAGAGCGCTCAGGGCGCCTTCCTCATCTTCATAGATGATTCGAGCCTGAGCAGCCTCCTGCGCAGACTCGACACGGGTAAAAAGGGGCTGGCCTTCATATCGGACGCGGAAGGACAAATCGTGGCGAGCGTCTCGGGCGAACGCTGCTCCATCGCGGCCTCCGAGGCCGCTCGCCTCTCCGCGAAGGACCGCGCCTTCGCGCTCGAGCATAGCGGCTACATACTCTCTGCTACGAAATCGGAGCTCACCGGCTGGAGCTACATATCGGTACTCCCCTCCAGCATGGTACTCGCCCCGGTTCTCCGAGCAAGGAACATCGCGCTCGTCATCCTCGGCCTCGGCCTGGGCCTGGGCCTCGTCGCGGCGATAGCGATGGCGCGCCGCTCCGCCGAGCCTATCTACGAGCTGGCGACGCGGATCGGGGGAAGGCTCGGAGGCAAGCGCCCCGGAGAGTATCGCGATGAGCTTGAGTTCTTGGGCGACGCGCTCACGGACCTCGTCGAGAAAGACGAGGGCCTCAGGCGCGAGATCGAGGCCCAGCTGCCCGTCCTGCGCTCCGACCTCACGCGCCGGCTCCTTCTCGGCCTCTACGGCAGCGAGGAGGAGGCCCATGCCCTCGCCGCAACGGCCAAAGTCGAGCTCGCGGAGAAAAGCTTCGCCGCAGCGGCCGTTAGGATCGAGGGCTACGGCGGCGGTGTCAACGCGATACTTCTCGACGAGCTGCAGATCGTACGCGCCGCGATCAAGGAAGCTCTTCACTCGGCCATGAAAGCCGAGGGAGGCGGAGCGGATAGCGCCGAGGTGTTCACCCACGAGCCCGACGAGATTTCGCTCGCGCTTCTTTTCATATTTCGCTCGCCTGCGGCCAAGGGCGCCGAAGATCGCGCGGAGGCGCACGCCGAGGCGATCCTCGAGCGCATAACGCAGCGCCTCGCCTCGGGCTATCGCGTGCGCCTCACCTATGCCACGAACGGGGCCGCCAGCCTCTCCGAGCTGCCCTTCGCCTATCTGCGGGCGCGGCGTGGCGCAGATCCGACCGAGAGCGCCGCTGTCGCCCTCGCCGAGTCCGCGGAAGCTTCGGGTGAGAGTGAGCGTAAAGACGAGAGCGCTTTCTCCTTCGCGCTCGAGACCGAGCTCAGACTCCTCGCCACGATAAAGGGCGGCGACGAGAAAGCGATCAAGACCATCGTGCGACAGCTCGAGCGGGAGAACCTAGTCGAACGCGACCTCTCGGAGCTCATGTTCCGCGACTTCGCCCTGTCTCTGCGCGTAGCGTTGATCCGCGGCTTCGGCGCGACCGGAGGCAGGGCGGCCGAACCGCCTCCTCAAGGTGGAGAGGATAGGGCGGCCTGGTTCGAGCGGCAGGAAAAACTTTTGCTGGAGCTCCGCTCGCTCTTCGAGTCCTCGCGCAAGAAAGAGAAGAGCGAGCTCGCCTCATCGATCGAGGGGAGACTCGCCGAGCTTTACGCCGATCCCGGCCTGACCATATTCGCGGTCGCGAAGGAGTTCGGCTATTCCGAGTCCTTCTTCTACCATCTCTTCCGCGAATGCTTCGGCCAGAGCTTCGCCGATTACCTCGAAGGATTGCGCATACGCGAGGCCTGCGCACGCCTGGCGGGCGAAAAGGCGATGATCAAGGACATCGGCGCCTCCGTGGGCTTCGCCTCCGATACGACATTCAGACGCGCCTTCCACCGGGTGATGGGCCTCTCGCCCAGCGAGTATCTCTGCGCGGTCTCCAAGGCCGCCAAGGGCACGAAGCCGGGCGCGGAACAAAAAACGACCGCTTCAAGAGAGAAGCGCTCGTTGCCCGATAGTGAATACCGCGCATAGGATGGACCCGTCGACGCCAGCCTCACCGACAACCTAGCGGCGTCTCGACGGGAGCGCTTCGAATGTTGTCTTTCCCTGGCGCGACGCTGCGCAGAGCCGGCCGACACTGGGAACTGTACGTCATCATGCTCGTGCCGCTGGCTTATATCCTCGTCTTCAACTACCTGCCGATGTACGGCGTCCAGCTCGCTTTCAAACGCTTCTCGCCGAGCAAGGGCATCGCCGGGAGCTCCTGGGTCGGCCTTCGCTATTTCCAGTCCTTCTTCGCCTCTCCCTCGAGTCTGCAGATCATCTGGAACACGCTGTCCGTCAGCATCTACTCGCTGGTAGTCGGTTTCTTCTTCCCCATATTCCTCGCGATCTGCCTCAACGAGTCGAGGAGCAAGCGCTTTAAAAAGACCGCGCAGATGGTCACCTACGCGCCTTACTTCATCTCCACAGTCGTCATGGTGGGAATGATCATGCAGGCCCTCGACCCGAGGATGGGCATAATCAGCAAGCTCATCGAGCTCTGCGGTGGAGGGAGCAGCAACCTAATGGGCGAGCCCAAAGCCTTCCAGTCCATCTATGTCTGGTCGGGCCTGTGGCAGAGCATCGGTTACTCGGCGATCATCTATCTCGCTGCGCTCGCTGGAGTGAGCCCCGAGCTGCAGGAGGCAGCCATCATCGACGGCTGCAACAGGGCCCAGAGGATATGGAACGTGGACATACCGAGCATAATGCCCACGATTATCATCATGCTCATCATGTCATTCGGATTCGTGATGAGCGTCGGCTTTGAGAAAGTCTTCCTCATGCAGAACGACATGAACCTCTCTGCCTCCGAGATCATCTCCACGTACACGTACAAAGTCGGCGTTGTCAATGCGAACTTCGGCTACGCGACGGCGGTCGGCCTCTTCAACTCGGTCGTCAATGTCATCCTCCTCCTCTCCGCCAACGGCATAGCGAAGAAGGCGGGGCAGCCCGGTCTATGGTGAGAGAAAAAGAATGAAATCGCGCAACGCGTATGTCAGCCGGAGCGACAGGGCGCTCGGCATAGCGATGAACGTCTTCATCTGGTTCTGGGTGATTATCATCGCCTACCCGCTCGTCTTCGTGGTCTCCGCCTCCTTCTCCTCGCCCCAGGCGGTTATCTCGGGCAGGGTCTGGCTCCTGCCCGTGGAGCCTACGCTCAAGGCATACAAGGCGGTCTTCTCGAACTCGAAGATACTGACAGGCTTCCTCAACTCCACGATCTACATGGTCGTCGGCACGACGATAAGCCTCGTGTTCACCGTCCTCGCCGCCTTTCCGCTCTCGCGCAAGGAGTTTGTCGGCAGGGGCTTCATCAACGGACTCTTCATATTCACGATGGTCTTTTCGGGCGGCATGATCCCGACCTATCTGGTGGTGAAGGACTTAGGCCTGCGCAACACAATATGGGCGATGGTCCTGCCATCGGCCTTCTCGGTGTGGAACATGATCATCACGCGCACCTACTTTCAGACGACCATTCCGGACGAGCTGTACGAGGCCGCCGGCATAGACGGCTGCTCGGACTTCCGCTTCCTCGTGCGCGTCGCCCTGCCGCTCTCCGGCCCCATACTCGCAGTCATCGGCTTGTATTATGCAGTCGGGCTATGGAACGGCTACTTCAACGCCCTGCTCTACATCGACTCGCAGAGCCTCTATCCGCTCCAGCTCGTCCTGCGCGACATTCTCATCTTGGGCAACCTCGACATCAGCATGATGCAGGACTTCACCGAGCTCGTGCGAAAGACCGGTCTCGCCAGCCTGCTCAAGTACGCGGTGATCGTCGTGGCGAGCGTTCCCGTCATGGTCGCTTATCCCTTCGTCCAACGCTTCTTCGTGAAGGGTGTGATGGTCGGCGCGATGAAGGGCTAGATTCCGGTTCGACGATGGCCGCCTGGCGGCCGTACGCGATATCCTTCGAAGGAGGAAAGAAGTATGAAAAGGACTCTCCTGATCGTCCTCGCCGCAGCGACGTTTGCGGCGGGCGCCTTCGCTCAGAAGGCGGAATGGCTGAACAAGCAGCCTATGCCCGTCGTCAAGGACAAGGTCACGTTCAAGATATTCGTGCCGCAGAGGCCCGAGATCGAGGACATGGACAAAAACTGGTTCACCTCCTGGTACGAGGACAAGACCAACGTCCACATCGATTGGCTCCTCGCCCCAAATGAGACGACGGCCCTTCGCCAGAAACTCAATCTCACCATCGCGGCAAACGATCTTCCCGACGCATTCCTCATGGCGAATATCGACTCCAACCTCGAGACCCGCTACGGAGTCGACGAGAAGATATTCCTGCCCTTGAACGGCTACATCGATAAGTACATGCCCAACCTCAAGGCTTACCTGGCCAAGAACCCTGGCGTGAAGGGCATGATGACAGCCATCGACGGCAACATCTACGGCCTGCCCAACGTCAACGAGTGCTACCACTGCGGCCTCTCCCAGAAGATGTGGATCAACAAGGACTGGCTCGCCAAGCTCAATCTCAAGACGCCGACGACCACGGAGGAATTCTACCAAGTGCTCAAGGCGTTCAAGGAGAAGGACCCCAACGGCAACGGTAAAAAGGACGAGATCCCCCTCATGGGCTGCATCGATTCCTGGCAGAGCGACGTCGACTCTTTCCTGATGTGCTCCTTTGTCCTCGACACCGGCATGCAATACACCTACGGCAATACCGAGGTCAGGCTCTACTTCGACACGAAGACCGGCAAGGTCATGTCGATCTATGACAGGCCCGAATACAAGGAAGGGCTCAAGTACCTGAGGAAACTCTACTCCGAAGGCCTCATCTACTCCGGTTCCTTCACCCAGAAACAGGATCAATTCAAGCAGATCATCGCGAGCGATCCCGAAGTGGTCGGCGCCTTCCCGAACGGCGCAAGCTGCGTCGTCATCGATCCCGCCACGCAGAACAAGCTCTATCGCCACTTCGTCGCCATCGCCCCGCTCAAGGGGCCGACCGGCCTCAGGCAGACGCCCTACTTCTACGACGGCGTCGTGGGACTCAATCGCCTAGTGATCACGAAGGCCTGCAAGGACCCCGTCACACTCGTCAAGTGGGCCGACGCGATGTACAGCCAGGAAATCCAGCAATATCGCGCTTGGGGCGAGATGGGAAAGAGCTGGCGCTGGGCCACCACGGGAGAGAAGGGTCTCGACGGCAAGGACGCCATCTGGACCAACCTCGTGCCCTACACCACCGATCCACAGAGCAACAACTGGCAGCAGGTAGGTATCGAGTTCCAGTCCGCAGAGAATCGCTTCGGCCAGACCACCAAGCAGGGCATTGATCCTTATACGGCTGAAGGGCTCGAGAGCATGCTCCTCGCCACCACCCGTGAACTCTACGAGCCCTACGCGGGCAAGACTCAGGTCATCGTACCCACGGCCCTCAGGTTCACCTCCGACGAGTCCGACGAGATGCAAACTATTCTCGTCGAGCTCAACCGTTACGCGGTCGACCGTAAGATGGCCTACATCATGGGCAGCGCCGACATAGACAAGGAATGGAACTCCTACGTTAAAAAGCTGAACGACCTTGGGCTGCAAAAATTCCTGGCCATCCAGCAGAAGGCTTACGACAGACAGTTCGGCATAAAGAAATAGTTCAAGAAACAGGCGGTTTTGAGCCGGACGCTTGCAAAAATGGACGCCCGGCCTTTTTTATCTTCCGCATCCAATGTCTCTGCTCGAGCGATATCATGGGTGGCAGGGTCCTGACCGGGCTCGTGGCGGACAAAGTGGGCAAGTTGAAAAAGGCTCCTTTGCCTTTTTCAACACCTTATTCTGGCCTAGAACGGACGAGGGAGCCCGCGAGGACAGAGAGGCGCTCGCCGTAGTCCTCGCGGAGGACAGCGATCGACGGAGGGAAAATCATGGCCGTGCCCGAGAGGTCGAGCACGCCGGAGAGACACGAGGCCGCGATGGCGTCGGCGGCTTCGCGCAGGCCTGGGCCGGAGACAGCGAGGATAGCCAGGCGCACGTTCATGCGCCTGGCAAGGTCGGGAAGGCGCGAAAGGGAGAAGACGGACATGCCGGCTAACTTGCGCCCTTCCCGCTCGGGATCGGGATCGAAGAGGGCCGCTATCTTGAAGCCGCGGCGTCCCACCCCTTCATCGGCGAGAAGGGCGGACGCGAGCTCACCTGAGCCGACGAGGAAAACGTCGGCGAGGTCGTCCGCTCCGAGCATGCCCTCGAGGAGCGCGACGGTTTCGCCGACGGGGAAGCCGCGCTTGGGACTGCCCAGGGCCCCGACCGCAGAGAGATCCTTGCGGATCTGGACCGCGGAGAGACCGAGCCTGGTTGCTATTGCATCGGAGGATGCCCATGCCTCCCCAGCCTGCGCATGCTCCTTCAATATGCGAAGATAGAGAGGAAGCCGGCGAGCGGCAGGAAGGGGTACACCGGAAAGGCTCACCTCCCGAGTGTATATCCCCTCCCCCGCCCTGCCAACCGGGGCAGTCTCGGGCCTTCAGCGCTTCTTTCCCTTGAGGTAGTCGTCGATGCCGGCGGCAGCACGGCGGCCGTCGCCCATCGCGAGTATCACCGTCGCCGCTCCCTGCACGATGTCACCGCCCGCGAAGACGCCGCTCATGGAGGTAGCACCGTGCTCGTCGACTATGATGTTGCCCCTGGGCGTAGTATTAAGCTCGGGCGTAGTGCCGGTCACTAGGGGGTTCGAGTCGTTGCCGAGGGCTACGATGCAAGCGTCGATCTCGAGCGTGAACTCGCTGCCCGGTATGGCGATGGGCTTCGCCCTGCCGGAGGCATCAGGTTCGCCTAACTTGTAGCGCTGGCACACAGCCGCCTTCACGCGGCCCTTCTCGTCGCCGATGATCGCGGTCGGGTTGGCGAGGTAGTCGAAGATTACGCCCTCTTCCATCGCGTGATGCACTTCCTCGACCCGAGCGGGCATCTCGGCCTCGGTGCGCCGATAGACGACGCGCACCTCGTCGGCCCCGGCCCGCAACGCGGTGCGCGCCGCGTCCATCGCGACGTTACCGCCGCCGAAGACGGCGACACGCTTCGCGGAATACAGGGGCGTGGCGGCGTTGTCGCGGTCGTAGGCCTTCATAAGGTTCGATCTCGTGAGGTACTCGTTCGCGGAAAACACGCCAACGAGGTCCTCGCCGGGTATGCCCATAAACTTGGGCAGGCCCGCGCCGGTCGCGATGTAGACCGCATTGAAGCCATCTTTCTCCAGAAGGTCGTGCACGGTGCGGGTGCGGCCCACGAGAAAGTCGCAGACGATCTTGACGCCGAGGGACTCGAGCGAGCGGGCCTCTTCCTCGACAATAGCCTTGGGGAGACGAAACTCCGGGATGCCGTAAACGGCGACACCGCCTGGCTTGTGAAAGGCCTCGTAGATCGTGACATCGTGGCCGAGCCTGGCGAGGTCCGCCGCGGCAGTGAGGCCCGAAGGCCCCGAGCCGACAATGGCGACGCGGAAGCCCGAGGCCTTTGGACGAGGCGCACCATGCGCCGCCTTAGTGCCTTGGGCGCGGCCGCGGTCGGCGAGGAAGCGCTCGACGCGACCGATTGCCACCGACTTCTCGGGGTTTTTCTCGGCCTTGCCGACAGTGCACATCGCCATGCACTGTTTTTCCTGCGGGCAGACACGGCCACAGATCGCCGGGAGCATGCTCGACTCGCGGATCGTGGCGTAGGCCTCGTCGAATTTCCCCTCCGCAGTCTTGGCGAGGAAACTCGGGATGTCGATGGAGACGGGACAACCTGAGACGCAGGGCTTGTTCGCGCAGCCTAAGCAGCGCAGGGACTCGACGACGGCCTGGTCCTCGAAGTAGCCGAGGGCGACCTCGTTCATGTTGTGTCTGCGGACGGACGCGTCCTGCGAGGGCATGTCCTGCTGGGCTATGGCGCGCCTGTCCTTCGGTGTGAGCGCGCCTTTGGTGGAGAGCTCCTTGCGTAAGGCTGCCGCGACCGCGCGGAGGCTCTCGGGTTTCGTCGTATCACTCATTTCGTCTGCTCCTTCTCCAGCGTCGCTTGCGAAGCAAGCGCGGCCGCCTCGACAAGCTTGCACTTGTGGGCCTCCTCCTCCTTGTACGAGCCAAGGCGACGGAGCATCGAGTCCCAGTCGACCTCGTGGGCGTCGAACTCGGGGCCGTCGACGCAGACGAACTTGATTTTGCCGCCAACCGTGACACGACAACCGCCGCACATACCCGTGCCGTCGACCATGATCGTGTTGAGCGAGGCGACGGTATGCACGCCGAAGGGCTTAGTGGTCGCGGAGCAGAACTTCATCATGATGGGGGGGCCGATCGTGATGACCTCGGAAGGCTTGGATACCGACTCACAGAGCTCCTTGAGGGGCTCGGTAACGAGGGCCTTGCGGCCCTTCGAGCCATCGTCAGTGCAGACGATGAGCTCGTCGGCGAGGGCGCGGAACTCGTTCTCGTAGACGAGAAGGCTCTCGTTGCGCGCGCCGAGGATGACCGTCACGCGGTTTCCCGCCGCCTTGAGGGCCTGGATGATCGGGTACATAGGCGCCGCGCCGATGCCGCCGCAGACACAGACAACGCCACCGTCCAGCTTCTTGATGTCGGTCGGTCTGCCCAAGGGCCCGAGGAGGTGAGCCAGGCTCTGCCCCTCCTCCTTGGCGGCGAGGATGCGCGTCGTGGCGCCCACCGCCTGGAACAATATCGTCACGGTGCCGGCCGTTTCGTCGGCGTCGGCTATGGTCAGGGGGACGCGCTCGGAAAACTCGTCATCCGGCATAATTATGACGAACTGCCCGGCCTTTCGCGCACGGGCTATCGCGGGGGCGTCTAGTACCATGCGGTAGACGTCTTTCGAGAGCCTCTCTTTACGGAGAATCTTTGTCACATCTTGCCTCTATGGAAAAAGCTTGTTGTCTAGGTAGGATATCAAAAAAAAAACGGACGCGGCAGGGGGGCATGCGCTGGCCATTGAAGGTTTGGCATTTTATCGATGGCTAGAGCACTGCCGCGTCCGGGTTGTCACTTCATCGACTTGCCATAGTACGCGGCGGTGTAGATCGCCTTCACGTCGGCGACCGTGGGCTTGCCCGGATTCGTGAGTGTGCAGGGGTCGGCGTAGGCGTTCGCGCTCATCCGATCGAGCACTTCCTTGAATTTGTCCTCGTTGAAGTCGACTTCCTTGCAGTCCTTGAAGGTCGCGGGGATGTCGAGCTTCTTGTTGAGCTTGCGGATCTCCTCGGCGACATCCTTGATGCCGAGGGCCTTCTCGACCTCGGCGTACTTCTTCGTGGACTTGCGGTTGAAGTCGATGATGTAGGGTAGGAGGATAGCGTTTGCGAGGCCGTGGGTCACGCCGAACTCGCCGCCGATCTTGTGGGCGAGGGAGTGGACGAGGCCGAGAGAAGCGTTTGTGAAGGCCATGCCGGCGAGGGCGGAGGCGTTGTGCATGTTGAAGCGCGCCTCCATGTCGTCGCCCTTCTTGTAGGCCCTTTCGAGGTTCCCGAAGACGAGCTTGATCGCCTCGATCGCGTAGGGATCGGTAAAGGAAGTCGCGGCTGTAGAGGCGAGGGCCTCGAGGGCGTGGCACATGACGTCCATGCCCGTGTTGGCGGTGACCGTCTTGGGCATGCAAGCCGGAATGGCGGGGTCGAGAATGGCGACGTCCGGGACCATGTCTGCGGCGACGATCGGGTACTTGATGTGCTTCTCGGGGTCGGTGATGACGGAGAATGCGGTTATTTCGCTTGCGGTGCCGCTGGTGGAGGGCACGGCCGCGAAGCGCGCCTTGTTGCGCAAGGACGGCATGGAGCCGGGGGCAATTATATCCTCGAAGGAGAGCTTCGGGTGCTCGTAGAAGCACCACATAACCTTGGCCGCATCGATGGCCGAGCCGCCGCCGATGGCGACGATCCAATCCGGGCCGAAGTTCTGCATGGCCTGCGCGCCACGCTTGACCGTGGATACCGAGGGGTTAGGCTCGACGCCGTCGATCACGATGGTCTGCATGCCCGCGGATTCAAGGAGCTTAACAGCCTTATCGAGGAAGCCTGATTTTTTCATGGAGCTGCCGCCCGTGACGACCGCGGCTTTCTTGCCTTTTAGGGTGCCGAGCTTGGCGAGAGCATTTTCGCCGTAGATAATATCGCGAGGAATCGAAAACGTAAATGTAGCCATACAGACACTCCTGCATCAATCGATATAGTTATCGATATTTATATACTTAATGCCTCAAGTTTTGTCAAGCTTTTCTTAGGTACTCCATTTTGTCGTTATATTCGAGCGGATCAGTCTATCCTACTTGACGTTCCTGAACTCATTTATATATTTTAATATCGATACAAGGAGCGATACATGAGCGGCATCCCTCAGACGGAAGCACAGCATTTCAATGCAGTCATTTCTATAGTAGATCGCTATGGACAAGATCCAGCGAAACTCATTTCTATCCTCCAAGCAGTCCAAGACGAATATCGCTATCTCCCCGAAGAGATTATGACCTACGTGGCGACCGCCCTCGACATATCGCCCGCCAAGGTCTACGGAGTAGCCACGTTCTATGGGCACTTCTCTCTCGAGGCCAAAGGCAAGTACGTGGTGAAAGTCTGCGATGGAACCGCCTGCCACGTGAAGGGATCGGCCGAGCTCATCACGGCCCTCCGTAAGGAGCTTGGCCTGGACGGGAAGAAAAAGACGACGAACGACCTTCTCTTCACCCTTGAGACGGTTTCCTGCCTCGGGGCCTGCGGACTTGCGCCCGCAATGGTCGTGGGCGAAGACGTGCACGGTCTGGCTACTGTCGAGGATGCCCTAGCCATCGTGAAGGAGCTGAAGGCGAAGGAGGCGGCCAATGTCTCTCATTAAGGAAGCGAAGGGGCCAGACCTGGAAGCCCGGTCGGCTGCGTACCAGAGCGCGCGCAAGCTCGTCGCGAAGCGCATCGTAGTCTGCGCGGGTACCGGCTGCATCGCGAATGGCTCCCTGGGCGTGTACGAGAAGCTCGGGGCCGCGATCAAGGAAGCGGGCATCGACGTCGAGTTCAAGCTCGACACGCACGATAAAGCCAAGCACGACATACTCCTCACTCACTCAGGTTGCCAGGGCTTCTGCCAGGTAGGCCCCTTGGTCACTATCGAGCCCGACGGCATCCTCTATACGAAGGTAGCCGAGGCCGACATCCCCGAGATCGTCGAGACGACGCTGAAAGGAGGAAAGGCGGTCGAGCGCCTCCTCTACGTCGATCCCACGACGAACGAGAAAAAGCGCGGCAAGGGCGAGATCGAGTTCTACAAGAAGCAGGAGCGGCGCGTACTCGCCTCCTGCGGCGTCGTCGATCCCGAAGACCTCGAGGAGTACATCGCCTGCGGAGGCTACACGGCGGCTCGCAAGGCTATCTTCGAGATGAGCGAGGCCGAAATCTGCCAGGTCATGAAGGACTCGGGCCTTCGCGGCCGGGGCGGCGCGGGCTTCCCCACGGGACGCAAGTGGGAACTCGCCCTCAAGCAGACCGAGACCGAGAAATACATCATCTGCAACGGCGACGAAGGCGACCCCGGAGCCTTCATGGACCGCTCCGTGCTCGAGGGCAACCCGCACTCGGTGGTGGAGGGCATGATAGTCGCCGCGCGCGCGACGAGAGCGACGGGCGGCTACGTCTACGTCCGCGCCGAGTACCCGCTCGCGGTCAAGCGCATTCGCAAGGCAGTCGAGGAGGCGCGCGGCGCCGGTTTTCTCGGCAAGAACGTCATGGGCGCCAAGCTCTCCTTCGACATCGAAGTGATGGAGGGGGCCGGCGCCTTCGTCTGCGGCGAAGCTAGCGCCATGGTCGCCTCGATCATGGGCGGACGCGGCATGCCCCGCCCTAAGCCGCCGAGAACCGCGGAGAAAGGTCTCTTCGGGAAGCCCACAGTCGTCAACAATGTCGAAACGCTCGCCCAGGTAGCGACGATCATCAACGACGGCGCCGCGGAGTACCGCAAGCTCGGGACCCAGCTCTCGCCGGGTACCAAGACCTACGCCCTCACGGGACATGTCGCGAACACGGGCCTCATCGAGGTTCCCTTCGGCGCGACGTTGCGCCACATCGTCTTCGACATAGGCGGCGGCATACGCGACCGTAGCGGCGCGGTGAACGACACCGCCTTCAAGGCCGTGCAGATCGGCGGCCCCTCCGGCGGCTGCCTCACCAAAGATCAGCTCGATGTTCCCCTCGACTTCGACTCCCTGGGCGCGATAGGCGCCATGGTCGGCTCGGGCGGCCTCGTGGTCATGAACGACTTGACCTGCATGGTGCAGATGGCGCGCTTCTTCATGCAATTCACCCAGGCAGAGTCCTGCGGAAAGTGCGTGCCCTGCCGCGAGGGCACGCGGCAGCTCCTCGCCCTCCTCGACGACATCATCGAGGGCAAAGGAACGCTCGAGACCCTCGACCTCATCGAGGAGCTCGGACAGAACATCATCTCCTCGAGCCTCTGCGGCCTGGGGGCCTCGGCGCCCTCCCCCGTGCTGTCGATGCTCAGGCAGTTCCGAGGCGAGTTCGAGGCCCATGTGGTCAACAAGGTTTGTCCCACGGGGCAGTGCGCGTCCCTCGTGCCTATAATGATAGACAGCGCGAAATGCATAGGCTGCGGCCTGTGCGCCCGCACGTGCCCAGTGGGTGCGATTACGGGCGAGAAGAAGATGCCTCATAAGATCGATCCCCTGAAGTGCATTAAATGCGGCACCTGCATACAAGGCTGCAAATTCGTCGCGATAAAGCGAGGCGCGCTATGAGCGGTTATGTAACGGTCGACGGTATGCGCGTGGCCATCGAGGGCGAGAAGAACCTCCTCTCTCTCATCCGCAAGGCCGGCATCGACATCCCCACCTTCTGCTACCACAGCGAGCTCTCCACCTACGGCGCCTGCAGACTCTGCCTCGTGGAGATCAACGGCAAGGACATCGACGCGAGCTGCGTCGTCCCGCCAAAAGACGGCATGTCCATCAAGACGAACACGCCTTCTCTCCGCTCGATGCGCAAGATGAACCTCGAGCTGCTTCTCGCTAACCACAGGCAGGACTGCCCCCAGTGTGAGCGCTCAGGAGACTGCAAGCTGCGAGAGCTCTCGGCGAAGATGGGCATCCGCTCGGTGCGCTTCCGCCGCACTCGAGAGGAGCTGCCCCTCGACCTTGGTTCGCCCTCCCTAATCCGCGACCCGAACAAGTGCATCCTCTGCGGGGACTGCGTGCGCTACTGCGCCGAGATCCAGGGCATAGGCGCCATCGATTTCGCGAACCGCGGTTCGGACGTGCGGGTGACGCCCGCCTTCGGCAAGTCCTTAGGCGAGGTCGATTGCGTGAACTGCGGGCAATGCGCGGCGGTCTGCCCCACCGGCGCCATCGTCCCGCGTTCGAACGTCGACGAGGTCTGGAAAGCGATCGACGATGATGGCGAGTTCGTCGCCGTTCAAATAGCGCCCGCGGTGCGGGTCGCGATAGGCGAGCACTTCGGCATGAAAGCCAGCGAGGCTTCGGCCGGCAAGATCGCGACGGCCCTGCGCATGCTCGGGTTCGACATGGTCTACGACACGGGCTTCGGCGCCGACGTCACCGTCGTCGAGGAAGCCAACGAATTTCTCGCGCGCAAGGCCGCCGCCGCGGCGGGGACGGTCGCGAAGCTACCGATCTTCACCTCCTGCTGCCCTGCATGGGTCAAGTTCGCCGAGCAGTCCTTCCCCGAGCTCCTCGGCAATCTCTCAAGTTGCATGTCGCCACAGAGCATGATGGGCTCCATCATCCGTGCCTCCGAAGGCGCGAAGGCCCAGGCGGCCGGCAAGAAGCTGCGTGTCGTCTCGATCATGCCCTGTACCGCTAAAAAGTACGAGATTCGGCGCCCGGAGCTCCGCCGGGACGGCTCTCCGCTCGTTGACTATGCGCTCACCACGAACGAGTTGGCGCTCATGATCGAGGAGGCAGGCATTCGTTTCGCCGATCTCTCGGCGAGTTCCATGGACCTGCCCCTGGGCTTCTCCTCGGGCTCAGGCCTCGTGTTCGGCAACTCAGGCGGTGTGAGCGAGGCGGTGGCGCGCTACGTCACGGCGAGCGCGCCCGGAGGCAATGCGAGCGGAGTGCTCGACTTCGTCGAGGAGTCCGTGGGCGTGCGCGTGGCAGCCCTCGAGGTCGGGGGCGAGAAGCTCGCGATCGTCGCGGTGCAGGGACTCGGCGCCGCGAAGCGCGTCGCGAGAGAGATACTCGCAGGCACAAGGCAGGCCGATATCGTCGAAGTGATGGCCTGCCCTGGAGGCTGCGTGGGCGGCGCAGGCCAGCCCATCTGCGCGAAGAGAGAGACTCGCGCCGCCAGGGCGCGCGGAATCCGCGAAGCCGACGCGGCCCGAGAACTGCGCTCGACCAGGGACAATCCCTTCGTCGACCGCTTCTACGCCCAGCTCGTGAAGGGCGAGCCTGGAAGCGAAAGGGCGCACGAGCTTCTGCACACGTATTACTCGAGCAAAAAGCGCATCGCGGACGCGGCAATCCCCCTCGTGCGCGGATCGAACGCGCAAAAGGTCGAAGTCAAGGTCTGCGTCGGCACAAGCTGCTTCTTAAAAGGCGGCCAGGCCGTCCTCTCTGGCCTCCTCGAGAGAATCGAGGAGGCGGGGCTCTCCGAGTTCGTCGACGTGTCTGCGACCTTCTGCCGCGAAAGCTGCGACAGAGGCCCGAACGTCACAGTGGGCCAGGCGGTCATCAACAAGGCGACACTCAATACAGCCTTCACGGAAGTGCTCGCTCAGATCGGGAGGATTAAGGTCGGCGCGCTAGCATAACAAGAGCCTGCAAGAGAAAAACGACAACCCCGCAGCTGCGGGGTTGTCGTTTTCATATCCCGGATTCCAATTTACCAGAATAAATTTCGAAAACTAAAAGTCCATACACTACACTATGAGTATATCCAACGCCAACAGGGCGTAACTCCGAGGAGGTGGAATCTTGAAAAAGTTAGCGTTTCTGCTTGCTATAATTTCCGTCTGTTCTGCGATCTACCTTTCGGCTCAGACCGAGCAATCGCTGACTCTAACAAGTCTCGAATGGCCGCCGTATACAAGCCAAACTCTCAAGGACTTGGGCGCTTCCGCGATAGTTGCGACTGCGGCTTTCAAGGCTATGGGCTACACTCTTAATATAGTCTTCTATCCATGGGATCGCGCGGTAAAGCTCGCGAAGACTGATCCGAGCATCGCGGGATACTTCCCTGAGTATTACTCGTCGGACAACGCCAGCGCCTTTATCTACTCCGATCCGATGGGGGCGGGCCCCTTAGGTTTCGTCGAGCGAAAGGATTCCCCAGTGAAGTGGTCGACTCTCGACGATCTTAAAAGCGTGACGATCGGCGTTGTCGAGGGTTATTTTAACACAGAGAAATTCGACGCTATGGTCGCGGCGAAAGAGCTCAAGGTCGACGCGGCCCCCGACGATGCAACCAACATACTCAAAGTGGCCAAAAAACGCTTTCCTATCGCCGTTATTGACCAAAACGTCCTGCATTATCTTCTGAAGAACGACAAGACATCTCAGGCTTATCAAGATACCCTCCAATTCAACTCAAAGATCCTCGAACGTAAGATGCTCTTTGTCTGCTTCAAAAAAGGTCCCGATGGAGAGAAATATTCGAAGATACTCGATGCGGGCCTCAAGAAGATCAATGTCGACAAACTGATGGAGGACTACTTCTCGTCTGTCCTGGGACATTAGTCGAAACAGCTAGATGAGGTGTTCGTTTTTTCAGAACAAGCCGACGAACTATCCCGCCGGGTAGCAAGCAGTGCCGCCGAATCGGAGAGGACCGTAGCTGCGACGGGGGAAAGCATGAAGGAGATTGCCTCGCGAATAATTATAATGGAAGAAATATCGCGACAGACGAACATGCTCTCGCTGAAGGCGGCGATCGAGGCGGCACGGCGGGAGAGATGGGGAAACTAGCGGATTTTCGTCGTGGATTTAGGCTCCCCTCCCGCCCCTTCTCGACTGGCCCTTCCTTCCTGGTTTTAGTATCATTAAAGCCTGGAGGGACAACGCATGGACTGGCGCGCCGATCATATTCTCGTGAGCACTCGTAGCCCCGCCAAGCGGTTCTTCACCAAAGTGCTGGGAATACGAGACTAGACTCGATGGCCGGAAGGTCACGGATCGAGGACAGAGCGGGCAAGTGCCGCGTTCTTGTCGCCGATCGAGAGCCCATGACGAGCCTCCTCCTTACGGGCCTTCTGGAAGGGGAGTACGAGCTCGCCCACGCGTGCGGCGGCGACCAGCTCATGCGCCTAGTCGCAGGGAAGGCTCGGCCCGAGATTATCCTCCTCGACGCCAGCCTCTGCGATTCCGGCTCGTTCGAGGTTCTCGAGCGCCTCAAGTCCGACCCGGAGAGCTCGGGAATCCCCGTCATCTTCATCGCCTCGATCCTCGACGAGCCTTCGGTGCAGAAGGCGCTCGAGCTCGGGGCTGCGGACTTCATCCAGAAGCCCTGCATGCCAGGCATCGTAAAGCTTCGAATCGAGATCCAGCTCGAGCTATTGCGCTCAAAATCCGAGCTCGAGCTCGCCATCGATGAGCGCACAAAAGAGCTCAGCGAATCGCGCCTGGAGATCATCAGGCGACTCTGCCGCGCGGCAGAGTATCGCGACAACGAGACGGGAACGCACATCATGCGCATGAGCAAGTACTCGCAGATCATTGCTTTGGCTGCGGGGGCGAGCATCACCAAGTCCGAGCTCGTGCAGAACGCCGCGCCGATGCATGATATCGGTAAGATAGGCATACCCGACAGCGTCCTTCTCAAACAGGGGCCTCTCGATGAGCTCGAGTGGAAGGTCATGCGCCAGCACTGCAAGATAGGCGCGGACATCATCGGCAAGGGCGACTCGGAGCTCTTGCGCTACGCCTCGGCCGCCGCGTTCACGCACCACGAGCGCTACGACGGCCAGGGCTATCCCGCCGGGCTTTCGGGTGAGGCCATACCCTGGATCGGCCGCATCATCGCGATCGCGGACGTTTTCGACGCGCTCACGAGCGTGCGGCCTTATAAACAGGCATGGTCTATGGATCGCGCTCTCGAGCTTATCCGCTCCGAGTCAGGCTCGCATTTCGATCCCGAGCTCGCCTCGGCCTTCCTCGAGTCGGAGACTCAGGTCGCCGAAGTGATGGCACTCTATGCAGACTAGACGCGCCAAGCCAGCATAAGCCTCCTCGGCGCCGCCACTGGCCCGCCATCCTTGCTCCTCGACACTTCAGTATCTCTAATAGCACGCATACGCGTGAATAAGGAGAACTCAGCATGGTGTCCGAAAATTCCGGCCGACCTAGCATCGGCCTCGTCGCGGTTTTGGCCCTCGCGGCCTTGATCGGGACTTCAGCCCTCGCCTTCACTTCCTGCGCCGATGTGCAAGCTAAGAATAAGCAGGCCTTCGCCCAAGGCAGGGGCGGCCCGGGAGGACAACAGGACCAAGACCCGGCACCCGGCGGAGAACACGGAGGGCCGGGCGGCCCTCCCCCCGATGGCGATAACAGTAATCCTCCTGGCCCCTCGCCTGACGGCAAGGGCGGCCCCGGAGGCCCAGGCGGGCAGCAGGCGAAGGAACCCGCGAAAATAGCGGCGACCCTCAGCGTTATTGACAGGGCAGAGACGGAGAGCGGCGTGGATTATTCCGCGACCGCGGATGATAGCTCGGCCATCTATGTCGGCAAAGACGGCTCACTCAATCTCTCGAAGTCGAATATCGTCAAGTCAGGCAAAGCTAGTGTGCTGCCTTTTACAATTGACATGATCACATCATCCGCGCTTTCGCAATGCTGGAATTGATCTGTTCTGCCGACTTCACCCATTTGAACTTCCGGCCTGATTTATTCCAGTGCTTAATAT
>Ga0326727_10003458_pt1 | contig 50365 bp, 71 predicted proteins | sample MB2enrmetagenome_FD_207643 | JGI IMG/M metagenome (GOLD analysis project Ga0326727, IMG submission 207643) | Lab enriched peat soil microbial communities from McLean, Ithaca, NY, United States - MB29MY | ecosystem: Environmental > Terrestrial > Soil > Wetlands > Peat | place: USA: New York... | reverse complement strand
CGCCCTTCCCTCCGCCGTTACCCGGCAGTTGCTATAATTACTACTTGTGGTGGGAGTAGCTCAATTTGGTAGAGCATCGGACTGTGGCTCCGACGGTTGTGGGTTCAATTCCCATCTCCCACCCCAATTCTAAAGAGGTTAGCTGACACTTTTGGTCAGTAACTGACTGATAGCCCGCTCCGCAACTTTCGAGCTTGCGTTTCTGAGAGCATCGCTGACCGGATCGCCGTACACATTCATCGTGACCCTGATGTCCCCGTGACGCATCGCCCGTTGCTGCACGCTGATAGGGGTTCCAAGCTCATCGAGCCACGCACGATAGCTGTGACGGAAGCTATGTGCTGACACATGCTTGATTCCCGCATCCTGACACGCCCTGCCCAGCTTCTCGTAGAAGCAAGTGTAGGAGCGTGGCATCTTTCCGTTGAGGTCGGGCGAAGCAAACACCCAATCGCTCGGTTGGGTGTAGTCGCTCCGCTGCTTGTGTGCTTTCAGCACTTCCAGCAAGCGAACGTCGAGCGACAGCGGCTTTGCCGAGTGGACTGTCTTTACTTCGCCCGTGATCTGCTTCACCACAGCACGCCGCAAAGTCAATTCCCCGCCAAGCCAGTCGATGTCCTCCCATTGCAATCCGACCAACTCTGACCAGCGCAGACCCAGACAGACGCTCACAATTGCCATCGTTCGATATGGCTCAGTGAGCATTTCGCATAGACGATGAAACTCTTCCAGCCTCATCGTGCGTGCTTTTCGTCCGGGCTTGGATACGTTCTTGACCGTGACAAGTTCCATGGGGTTGCGGTCCATCGGGATCAGCTCGGCCCACATCGCATATTCGAAAATCACAGAAATCATCATTCGAATGTTGCTGCGGCTTTTTGGAGCGAGGTTGAGACCCGACAGCCAAAGTTCGACAGCGCGAGCCTTAATCTCCTGCAAGGGAGTCTGTCCCCATCTGGGCAAAATGTAGTTGTTGACCCAAATGAGATAACCACGCTTCGTAGATGCTCTCTCTGGCATCTTCTCTCTCGCGTACCCTTGCCAGACTTCAGATAGCGACAGCCGAGCCACCTTAACCTCGCCCTGAACCAAGAATCGATCCCGCATCGATTCCGCCGCCTGCCTCGCTTGCGTTTTCGTCGGATAGTCGGTTTTGGTGCCGATACGCTCGGCTTTGCGCTTTCCATCAACGTAATAACGGAAGAACCACGTTTTGGTCTTTGCATCTAAAAAGACGCATCCTGCCTGATAACGCTTTCTGCGCGTCTGCATCTGCTTATCTCACTTTCAGCAGAGCAGTCGGGACGCGCATCGAATTGTAGGACGCCCTGCGTCTTTGGCCAAGGCCATCATTTTTGAATCCCCGATGCAACGAAAGCAGCGACTTCCGAGACGAGAAATCGCCAAGTCTTGCGCTTTGAGCCGGAAATGCGATGGGCTGGTAAACGACCCTCCCGTGCCATTTTTGCAACGGTGCGTGGGCTGATGCTGAGATATTTTGCGATTTCTGTAGCAGTGACAAACGATTCCATGAAGTGTTCGTGGTCTGAAGCCGTGCACATTTGTCATCGACCTAAAGTTACCCTAGACTCCTGCTTCGAGCGGCGGCGCGTCGAAAACGGTATCCCTTAGTGCCCTCTTCAAGGACTACGACTTCAAGCTCATCTTTCATCCGGTTGAGGGTTGAGTGAATGGATACCAGTGGGTTTGATTGGTAGGCGTGGAAGTCATAGCCCGCCCTAGCAAGCTGGTCGCGTATTTGTATCGGCGTCAGATGCTCTCTCCCGGCGCGAGTGAGCACACGCCTGACCGCCTGCGTCAAGCTCTGACTTGATTTGTTCACCTCGTCGAGGGCCTCGGAATATGCGGCTTTTTCCTTTTCATCCATCATTTCATATGTTGCCGCCGCAAGTTTCTTGAGCTTGTCGATCTGTTCGTCGATTTCCTGTTTGCGAGCGCCAAGCTCCGCGAGTTTTTGCAAGTGGTTGGAAAAATTCTTTCCATATTCCGTCATAGTATGTTAGTCTGCATAATTAGTCCGTGTTTGTCAAGTGTGTTATCGATTTCCGATGAACGGATCAAGCACAGAAGTGGGAGCAATATGAAACGCAAAAACTGGCTCGATGTTGACATGGAAGGATTGCGCAAGGTTCTGGAGCGGAGGGGCAAGCAGCTTGCGATCTACGAACTCGTGCAAAACGGATGGGACGAAAATGTGACCAAGGTCGAAGTCACGCTCACCCGTCCACAGAACGGCGGGTCGGAATTGGTTGTGAGCGACGACTCGCCGGAGGGATTCCGCGACCTGACCGACTCATACACGATGTTCGCCGAGTCGTACAAGAAAGCCGACCCGCAGAAGCGGGGGGCATTCAACATCGGCGAGAAATATGTCCTCGCACTCTGCGACGAAGCGACCATCACCACGACCACCGGGCGCGTCATATTCGATGAGAACGGACGCCGCCGCACCGGGAAGGTGAACAGAGAACGAGGCTCCGAGTTCAGAGGTCTTTTGCGGCTGAAGATCGACGAATGGGAGACGATGTGCAAGGCAGCGATGAGGTTGATCCCGCCAATAGCAACTTTTTTCAACGGCGAGAAAATCTCACCGCGCATTCCCCTGAGAGAGTGGACTGCCGTCCTAGCCACGGTCAAGGGCGACGAGGAAGGCAATCTGCGCCGCACGGAGCGCCAGACCACCGTCATCGTCTACGAGGTTCTGCCCGGCGAGAGTCCGACCCTGTACGAGATGGGAATTCCGGTCGTCGAGATCGACTCGAAGTACCACGTTTGCGTAGGCCAGAAGGTGCCGCTAAATATCGACCGAGACAACGTGACGCCCGCATACCTCAAGACCATCTATGTCGAGATACTCAATCACACGCATGACTTGTTGACTAAGGACGATGCGAGCGCCAACTGGGTGCGCATCGGGTCTTCTGACTCACGGGTCACCGATGAGGCAATCACCAACGTCGTGGAGAAGCGGTTCGGAGAGAAGCGCGTCATCTACGATCCCAGCGACCCCGAGGGTACGAAGATCGCAGTCACTAGGGATTACGCGGTCGTCCACGGCGGCGCGATGAGCGTCGAGGAGTGGGAAAACGTAAAGCGTGCCAATGCCATCCTTCCTGCCGGGAAGGTCACGCCGTCGCCCAAGCCATTCAGTGAGAGCGGCAAGCCGCTTTCACTCGTCCCGCACGAGAACTGGACGCAAGGGATGCGAGATTTCGTGTGCTTTGCTGAAGAGTTCGCCCGTGTCGTGCTCGGCCATTCAGTACAGGTGGAATTCACAAACCAGATCACGAACTGGGGCGCGTGCTACGGACCTACATCGCCCCTGTACGTGAGCAAGGTTCGCCACGGTGGGAAGTGGTTTGACGGCACTATGGTCGAGCGCACAGCGGATTGGGCGCGGCTGCTTATCCACGAATTCGCCCACGACAAAGTGAGCGATCACCTGAGCAGTGAATTCCACGAGGAGTGTTGCACGCTCGGTGCGAAGTATGCGGCTCACCTTCAGCGCAAGCTGTCGCTGGGCGACGGGTCAAAACGAGTCTCGGAGGCAATGTTGACCAAGATGTGCCTCCATCCACGATAGTCGGAGGAATGTGATTATGGCGCGTCGATACGAAGACAAGGACGCGGCGAAGGAGCGCGAACGGCTCAATGACGCCTCGACGATAAAGTTGGGCGGCAAGGAGCGCCGGATTTCAGATGTGGTCAAGCGCATCGTGGAAGTCGGCATCCCGGTGGATGTCGGCGGCGAGGTCGTCAACATGCGGGTCACCGAGGATGACATCCGGGCCGAAGGGCAAGCGATGGCACAACTGAAGTCCGACCTGCTGCTTCGGCGGCCGCTGACCAAGGAGCAGCGCATGTCGGCTAGCTTGAGCCTTAACTGGATGATTCCGCTGACCGAGCCCGAGCGTGATGCCGAGTGGCGGGACATGATGCTTACACTCTGTACGATGCGGGAGCAGGGTTCGCGCACTTGGGACGCGGAGTGGAGCCTCACCTTGGAGCCGTGGCGCGGACGCATGGTCTTGGACGCGCACAAGGGTCAGAGGTGGGCATGGAAAGGGTGTGAGTGCATCCACTGTCGCCAAGCGGCGCGGAAATGAAGCAGCAGAAAAGCCGAGCCGCAATGCCGAGAGCGTTGAGTTTCAGGGGATGTGCTGACCAACACGAATCACGCAAGAACGTTCACGGAAAGACGTGAAAACTTGTAGCTGAATAATCTGAGAGGTAAGGAGCAAACGCTATGGCACCTGAAGCTGTAGCGGCTGCGCCGGAAGCGGTCAGCGAAGAGTCCGCTAAGACACAACTCGCCGACCGCCATCCCGAGACGCAGGCCGTAGTTCGCACTACGCACGCAGATGGTACCACAGCCGGGAACGCCTCGGCCGTGGCAGGCGAGTCCCAACAGGACGCGGAGCAAATCTCTCCCACGTCCGCAGAAAAGATCGAGTCGCATTCTGTCCCCGCGACTCCTGACCAGCACGCCGCTCCGGGACCAGAGGCAGAGTCACAAGCGTTGCTTCCCGACGTTTCTAGGTCTCTAGCGCCAGATACGGATGTCTCAGAAGCTCAGCCTACGAAGCCGCTGTTTATCGTTCCGGCTCCAGCCCAGCCTGAAAATGATCCGGCTTTCATGCCAGATGCGGAAGTGCTGCCGCCAGACCGTGACACTGTCACGCTCCGAGCGCCTGCTCCCGACGCACCATACGTCTATGTCGGCCTAGACGACCAGACATTCCACATCACCCTCTCCGGGTTCGTCCAGCAGGTGCAAGGGCAATACGCCGAGTGTGGGCTGACGCTTTACTACCGCATTCTTCCCGGCTTGGAGGACGCAGAACGTCGCTTTAGGGACAACGACGGTGATCCGACTTACACGTTGGAGGGGTGTAAAGGCATCGAGGAGTACATCAAGGAGCTGGGCCTCAAGCCTGCAACGATACGCAAATGGCGGCAGAGGGATAAAGAGCGCCGATTCATGCGAGAGGTCAAGCTCCTTACTGGGGAATCCGCACCTTGCGGAGAGTGCGGGAAGGAAAAAGGTCACAAGCCGACGTGTTCGAGCTATGTGAAGCCGGAGCCCGAGGCGCTCACGGCTCTCGAATCCAAATTCGTAGATGCCAGCCTAAAGCAGCACGCAGCAGTGCAGGATTTTTATGCCGGTCGGATAGACGCGGAAGGTGCGCTCAAGGCCATCGTCGCCACCCTCCCCGACCACAACAAGCTCGAAGAATATGTTGAGCGGGGCAGCGATGCGGTTGAAACCGATAAAAACGTGGATGAACAGCAGCTTTGCGTATCCGAACTCGGCGAGCGAATCAGCCATCAGGATGAGGAAATCGCGAAACTGAGGGCAGAAAATGAAAATCTCCGACAGCGCCTTGAGGCCCTCAATGCTGTTCCGGAAAATTTACGGGACGTAAACGTCACAGCCACATTGGCAGCCGAGCCGGATACCTTTCAGGCAGGGGAAAGACTGACGGCCTATCTCACCACCGTAGGTGAGCGCGTGCTTCCTCCGGGCATGGCGCTGGGCATGGTCAGCGCGACCGTCACACTGGCCGGACGCGATCATCGCATCATGCCCGGCGATTTTTTGGAAAGGCCGGACAAGGACGGCGCGCCCACCCTCTGCAAGTGCGTGGGTATCGCCGAGTTCATGAAACGCCGTCGAGTACAGGAATGGAGGGAAGAAAAATGGCAGAAGGATCGCGTGATCTCTTCCGAGCACGAAACTGAGTTCAGAGTTATCACCGAAGAAAAAGCCCGCCTGCTTGTGCCTGAAGCGTTTCCGCCGTCACAGGCGAATCCCTCGGAGGGGCTTTGACCATAGCGTCGGGAATGATCGTGTAAATCCACGCGATCTGGTTAATACGCCAGATGAACTTGCAAAAAACATCGTAGGGCACTTCCGGGCACAAATTAGCGGAAGAGTTCTTGAACCGTGTGAGGGTGGTGGCGCATTTACTCGTGCATTCGCTTACCACGGTATAAAAAATATCCTTGCTTTGGAGATTACCCGAGGCTCGGACTTTTTCGAGTTCCACGAACGAGTCGATTGGATAATTACCAATCCTCCGTGGAGCTTGGCCAAGCAGTTCCTCCAGCACGCCTATCGTGTCGCGGAGAATGTCCTATTCTTGATTACCCTGCACCACATTTTTGACCTGCGTTCGCGGATCGCGGACATGGAGCGAGCGGGGTTTGGCATCAAGGAAGTATTACTGTGCGAAACACCGGATAAGCCTTGGCCCCAGAGTGGGTTCCAACTGGGGGCGGTTCATCTGCAAAGAGGGTACCGGGGAGCGATCACTTGGGGGTGGCTCGATGACCCACAAGATCACAAATCAGCCGCCAGTATTCGTCCGACGATCCATATCTTGCGTGCCAGTGCTCTCGCAATCCCATTGGCCAATGAATCCGTACAGACGGTCGTTACCTCGCCGTCATATTACCTACTGAGGCGATACGCCGGTGGAACCGATGCGGATTTCGGGAGGGAGAAAAGCATTGGCGAATATATCGATCACATAGTAATGGCCATGCGGGAGGTGTGGCGGGTGCTCAGAAATGACGGAATCGTGTTCCTCAACGTCGGTGACAGTTATCACGGGAGTGGTCGGGGCGCAGGAAAGCGTAGCATAGCACCCCACGACAAGCATCCATCATGCGATGGCACTCCACTGAGAGGTCAGGGGAGGGCGAAATCGTTATGTCTTATTCCCCAGAGGGCAATGATCGCGCTGGAAAACGATGGGTGGATTATCAGGAACGACATTATCTGGGCAAAACCGAATTGCGTCCCAGAATCTATCAAAGATCGATGCACCACTTCATACGAGCACGTCATCGTCTTGGTGAAGAGTAGAAAATATTACTGGAATGAAGCGGAGGCCGTGGAGCCAAGCGTCTGTTGGGAAAAGGGCTCTTTGGGGGGCGGCACCACACCAAGCAAGAAAGATGGGAAAATGCGGGAATTTACGATGCGGCACTCGAATAAAGTGGGCAGCAGCAAAACCGAAAAACGAATGTCGCCCCCCATCGGGAACGTGAAGCATCAGGCGTTGGGGAATCCGACGCTGGTAGGCAATCGTGTGCTGCTGAAGCCGACTCGAAACTTGAGGGATTTATGGTCAATCAACACTCGTCCGCACAAGCAAGCCCACATCGCCATGTTTCCCGAAGCACTGGTCGAACGGTGTATCAGAATTGGCAGCAGGCCGGGGGATACCGTCATGGATTGTTTCGCCGGGTCGGGCACGACGGGAGTCGTGGCGCGGCAACTGGGGCGCAACGCCGTGCTGATGGATATAAGTGAAGAGTATGTAAATTCGATGAAACAACGGCTTCAAGGAACGCCACAACCTACGGCGGAAGCGCCCACCAGCGAGGAACTCGGCTCTGGTTCTGCGCAGACGCCCTTCTATCGGCAAGACCGGACCGAGGAATGGTATACCCCAACAGAGGTCACTGAGGCCGCACGCCGGGTTATGGGCGCTATCGATTGCGATCCCGCGACCAGCGATGGTAACCATACCGCAGCCAAGAACTTCTTCACAGCGAAGACCAATGGATTGTGTAAAGAGTGGCTTGGCAATGTGTGGTTGAATCCGCCGTTTGGTAGGGGCCTAGCGGCGTGGATGTACAAACTCAACGAAGAGTTAGCTAGCGGAAGAGTAAGTCAAGCCATCTGCTTGGTGCCCGTGTGGACAAACGCACATTGGTTCCACGCACTGTGCGAGCGGGGAGCAAGTTTGTGTTTCCCTCAGGGCATCAACTTTGTCGATTCGAGGACGATGGAGCAACGCAAAAGACCCACTCCGTCGCCCATCGTGATCGTCTACGTTGGTAACAGGCATGAAGAGTTTCAGCAAGAATTTAAGCAATTCGGTCTGGTGACTCATCCTCTTCCCAACTTAGTGCCCTGCGCCCGGTAAAGACAATCGGCCTGATCGATCACGTCGTAATCACTGAACATTTTCGTCCGCAGAACGTGCGGAGCTAGGACGGGATAAAGCGGCCACGCTAGTTACGACGCGCAGTCGGGCAATCCGGATCAATCGCTCAATGCCCTCTTGACCGACTCGTAATCTTCACTGACATCGACCGACGAACCGTCTTCCTGACGTATGAACGTCGTGCCTTCGGCCACACCCTTACCGATCCGGCACACGCTATCGGGGTTGACGCCAATCAGGTCACCGGAGTTCGCGACGTGGAATTCGACCAGCTTCATTTCTCCTCCATAGTGCGCTAGGCACTTAGACGCCGCAGACTTTACCACTGCGACCGCCCGGAGGCAAGATGAAGGGGGGACTGGTAGCGCGAATCCGATAGGTGCCCGCGAGCACTCAACTAGCTCGGCGCGGTGACTCGATTTGACTCGGGTCGCCGCGTTTTGCTTTCTGGGCGTTTCGAGCCATGCTCCTCTTCCTCACTGGACTCCTGCCTCTTCACGGTCGTCCTTCACGGATACTGTTTTCCCCGCATCACCCCAATCGATGTGCTGAATAAAGTCGCGTCATGTGACGCAATGAACTAACGACTACCAACCCTTTCCCGGAACTCCGGCCCGTCGAGTATTAGGCGCATGTGAGCAGCCAGATGACAACTGGCGGTTGAGATGCCGCCACCTTACTTCCACAGGAGTTTTATGAGCAGCATTGAAAAAACAAAGGCGCAGCATTACGAAATAACCGTGCTGACCACCCCCTACCACCACCATCACTTGGACGTGTGGGTGCCCGACGAAGTAGTGGACAAGCAGGCTTGGATTGAAGGCTGGCTCCAGCAAACCGAATTCGCAGGGAGCCACATCCACAGCATCAGCAAAATTAGCCAAGCAGTAGAAGCATAAAAACGCAACGGCGGCAAGCAACGGGCAGTTAGATTGAGCAGGGATTCACCGAATGCCGCCCCTTACTTTTCTTAATGGAGTTTTATGTCAGAACTCGTAGATGATCTAGCCTATCGGACAGTAAACACAGACGCACCAACAATCACGATTCCGACCGAAGACTACAACAGTTTAGTGGCAAGCAGTGTATTCCTTAATCAAATCGTTGGCGACCAAGGATTCATGGGCTACGACGAACTCTATCCCGAATTGCTGGTAGCCGCTGGCTTTGTGGATGAGGATGAAGACGAACAAGTAGGCTAATCAACTGATAACGGGCGGGTTGGATTCCCGCCCCCTTACTCACACAGGAAGGTTATGAGCATTTACAACGAAGCGAACGAACTGGCGTGGAGGGCGGTCTATGGCGAGCATTACATGACCGACCCCGATTGCAACTGCGGCGATTGCGGGCGGCCACGGGGCATCACCGTGAGGGACGGCAAACTGCAGGGCGTCCTTGGCGGCGAATTTTACGGCAGTCCCGTCAGCATAGACCTCACGGGCAGGCTGGCTGACGACCATCAAACTTGGGCTGCCTTGGCGATGGAACTGCAATTCTGCGGCTGAACGCAGTATTAAACAATGAGCGGTCGGCAGGCTGCTCAAGAATTCGTGATACCGAATTCTATAAATGTAAGGCAGAACGGCGGCGTTCTGAAAAGTTCGGGGGGTAGGGTTCCTTGACCTGTCCCTACCCCACAACCGAAGCCGCAAATACCGAACAGGTCAAAGCGACAGGTCAAGATGGTTCTTCAACTCACGGTATTGAAAAGTCCGCCATTTGACCCAAGGGTTTTATGGCAACAAACGCAAGAGAACTTCTCCAGAAAATAGCCAAGCAAAAAGAGGACACGCAGGCAATACAGGCCTTGTGGTCTTCCCTCTTCCCGGAATTTCCCGTAGCCGACGCCCGTCAGTGCCAAGTATGGCTCCGCCTCTATTCCTTTGAGCAAGTGGTTGAGGGGTTGGAAATCGCCAACTTCAAACTGCATCGGCGCACCAACGAAACCCTTCCCCAACCCTCCCCCTACGGCGACATGGACAGGACGCAGGCAATCAAGTATGCCAGCGGAGCAATGAAGGGACTTAAAAAGCAGGTGCAGCAGTGACCGCACTGGCGCAGTTGGTTTGGGATTGCAAAGACCTCGGGGGAATGGACAAACTAGTGATGATGGGGTGGGCGGAACAAGTCCCCGATGGATGGGACACGGCCTATGCGTCCAAGGAAACCGTAGCCACTTGCACTGGGTTGAGCACGAGCACGGTCAAGCGGCACACTAGGGAGTTGGTCAAGAGGGGGGTTCTAATTGACACGGGTGGACGCCAGCAATGGAAAACAGGCTATACGCCCATTTACCAAGTAAATCTGGAATTTTTGACTGGTCGCCCGTCCAATCTGGACGGGGTGTCAGATAGGAAGGGGGGTCAGAATGACCCACAAGGTTCTAGGTTTAGGTTTATCTCTTCCTCACTGTCTGGGGTTAGATTAGATTCTAGTTCTAAACCTGAAAGCATCCCCACCCCCCAACCTAAACCGAAAACCGAAAACCGAGAACCGAAAACCGTAGAAGCGAAACCAAAACCTTCCCCCGAACCTTCCCCAAAGGCAAAGGCTCATGGACATAATTCATGCCCAGACTGTAAGGAGCCCCTAAAGAGGGATGTGAACCATTTCCTGACTTGCTCATACGCCAAGGGTAGGTCTGACGAGGACGAGTACCAAGGGGACTTTGTGCCCTTCAAGCCTATGGTTGAAGACATGCCATTGAACCCCGATGGCTCTATTGATTTGGACAAATGGCGTTATGGCAAGGATGAAGGGTGTGGGGCTGGAAGCAAGACTGATGGTAAGACAGTGGGGCAGAAAAGCGTCCAGAGCACCGTGGGGGAAGGGAAACCAACCCCCTTGCTCAATCCCCCCATTGCGCCCGCCCCCCTTTATTTGTGCATGGTCTGCGGAAAGGAGCCATGCAAAAGCCCAACCAGCGACTATTGCGTTGGATGCTGGAACAACGGCAATCTACTAGGAACCATTCCAGTAGGAGCCGTCCCGAAAATTGCGGCTGAAATCCAGCCTACGAGGTATTAGGACTTATGGAATTCATTCGTACCAAGTGCCTTTCACCCGGATGCCCAGCGATGGGTTGCCCCAGCGAAACGGGCTATTGCAGTTACCACGATTTGCAGCGCACCCCGCTGGGTCGGAGGCCGGGGCAGGTGGCATTGCCAGACGGACGCCCGTGGTTGAAGGACGCGCTGCCTGTCACCATGATGGTGCAGTGAGAGATAAATGAATTACTGCGTTGAGCACCCTGCCCCGGTGCGACCGACCGCCTTGCGGCAAGCCAACCTGCATCCGTTTGTGGGTTCCGGACAAACCACTGAAGTCGGACCGCAATTTTGCCAGTCAATTAAATTGACGCAATTCCGGCCTCATCAATAGCGGCAGTTTCGCCTGAGGCGATTCCGTTCCCGACTGAAAACCAGAGAGGCAAAATGTGCTAGACATGATCGACGCAACGAACACCATCGAGTCCGTGGACACGGATTTCCCACCTGAAACGACGACGGAGACCGATGACGAGCTAGGGGAAGCCATCACCAGCTTGTGGGCTGCACATCTGCACGCAAAAAATGCGGCCAGAGCGACTAGGAACGAACTTCGTGACATTCGAGCCAAACTGGGCGAACAGCTTCACGAAATGAAGAAGATGCTCGCGTGTCCCGGCCGCGACGGCAAATGGTCAGCGTTCCTGAGGGCGCACGAAATCCCCAGAGCTACCGCTGATCGTCTTGTCTTGTGTCATACGCGGTTGCTCAGCCCGGACTTAAATCGACCAAGTGAGGCAAATGCCGAACCTGCGGGAGAGGACGTTCAGAAACTTTTTGCCGCTGTCTGGCCCAAGCTCCGGCGCACGCTGCGGTCGCGGCAGAGCCTCCAACTTTTTGTTGACCTGCTGAACACACATTATGAACGCGGCGACGAGACGGATCGACAGATTTTTGTGCTCACGCCTGCTGCACCGACGAGTTGCCCGCCACCAGCGGATGGAGACGTTGGTGAACCCGAGGTGGGCGGCGTCTTTGTTGGCGCTTGTGCGGATGAACAAGTGATTTAGATCGGTACCGGAATCCAATGACATTCGCCGAGCGCATCGGGATGGCCGAATTGCACGCCGGGTGGCATGACGCTGGCGATGTAGAACTGTGATGATGTCGAGCCTCAGCGTACAGGCTGGCACCTTGCAGAACTTACCAATCTGCGAGCTTCTTTTTCCCGACCGTCTTCAGTTTTTTAAAGCCCCGCTGCTCGTTCAAAGGGTTTGCTTTGCTGTCTTTTCGATAGATGTGGCGGAAGAGGCCTTCCAACTCGGCAACCTCAGCTTCGGTGATGTTGTCCCACACCTCGAATATGGAGAAGTGCGTCCACGCGCCTTCTTTCGACTTGCGATGAGCATCCAGCCGTGAGCGTACTCCCGACTTGGTTCCTCTCGCCATCCCGATGTAGACAACATCGTACTTATCTCGCAGCTTCTTCGACCGCTTGTTGAACTTCCGTCGCCGCTTGAAAAGCACATATATTCCGCGAGTGAAGCTGGGTATCTTGCGAAACTCTTCGATTTCGCAGAACTCGGCACACCGTTTGACCAGTTTCAATTCGCTTACTGACATAACTCTCACTCCCAAGGCAACCCAGAACAGTTTATGCCCACCTCCGCAATGGAAACCAATCCGTATCGCAGAACTCACCGTTTGGACTTCTGCCTCCGCTTGTCGCAATGCTCAGCCACTTTGAGCTTTGCAAGTATCCGATCAATTCACTTCGCAGCAGAACAAATGCAATCCCGACACTCCTGCGCCCTCGACATTGCTTCCTCGTAGCTGGGTGCCGTGATTGGGGTTTCGTCACCCGTTCCCGAACATTTCAGAGAGAGGAATTCGTTCTCAATTCCGGGCACAATCCTCTTGCAGCGAAGCTCCACAATCCCACCTTGCCGTGCCGTAAGCAACGCATAACTCACCGACGCGAGGTGTGAGTTGCGTCTCAAGTGGAGGATATCCTTCTGGTGCTGTCCCTCTAGGTGGGCTGCCTTCTTTGTTCGACAGCTAATGTTCTTCCATTCGATTCGGGCAAGTGGCTTGCAGGTCCGCCAAGCAGTTGCCTTATTATGTTGCCAGACCACAATGTCCGCGTAGACGCCCGGCTTTTCGTTAGGAGTTTCGGGTAGGACTTGGACGGGCACTTCGATGCCAATCTGGCCGATGTCCAACTTTGCGTTCTGAAATTGTGGAACCAGATGCCCGAACACGAACAGGTTCACAACGTCGCGCTCTCGAACATACCAAGGAGCATCCGCGAGATCGGGCAACAAGGATTCCAGAGCGGCGCGGAATAATCCCTCAAATGTGGTAGTCGGGTCTGCTAGATCGCGAAACTGACGGCGTGTGTCCATGTTCAGTCCTGCCTCTTGAAGGGTTTGCATCGAGGAGAAGCACCGTGGTGAATATCTCACCTGAAACGTTCCCTCGACATGCCATAATCTTTAGCCATGTGCAGGCGCTACCGACTCTCGCGGAGAAAGCAGTAGTATGCTCACGAGCTTATGAATGAACTAGAGCGATGGGCGAATTTTTATCTCCTCACGTCGGCGGCAGCCGCGACCCTAATCGGTCTGTTGTTTGTCATCATCACGCTCGCCGCTGAGCGAAGGGTGGAAGGAGGTACCGCCAAGATACGCTTGTACCTTACGCCCACCATTGTCTATTTCGGTTCCGTACTAGGTGTTGCCGCGCTTCTGACCTTCCCGAACCATACTCGACTCACGGCCACTCTTTGCATTTGCCTCGCGGGTGTCGTGGGCTTAGTTTACTCGGGGTCCAGTTTAATTGGAGGAGGCGATAAGAAGAGTTTCGAGGAACGGCAGGACCTGATCTTTTATGCGATTGTTCCATTTGTGGCATACGGGGTCCTTGTAGTGGGCGCGGTCCTGCTACTCCACCATCCCCAACGCGGCCTCACCTTTGTGGCGGTCGGTATGCTGACGTTGCTGACGCTGGGTATCCGCAACTCGTGGGCCATCGCCATCGACGTTTCCACCCGTCCTAAAGCCTGAGAAAACGGACTCCGACTGGGTTGGGCTGCCGTCCCGTGTGAAACGCTCCCTCGATCTGCCATAATCTCCCAATGTGCGGACGCCATCGCCTTTCGCGCAGAGGGGAAATGGGCGCAAGAATCGTGAGCGGAAGTAGAATTCCGAGCCGGAGGAATGCAAACCCCATGCACTTCTTAAATCGCCGCGTCTTGGTGGTAACTTGTTCCGTGTTCCTGCTTGGGACTCTGTGTTCCCCAAGGGAGGTTCCCATGAAATCCGGGCAAAGCGTACAGCAGTTGCAGGAGGAGCAAATGACGCGCACGACCATCGACCGCTTCAACGAGGCGTTCAATCGCCACGATGCTGACGGGTTGGCAGCGTGGTTAACCGAGGACACGGTGTTCGAGGACACGTCGCCCACTCCCGATGGCCGACGCATTGAAGGAAAGGCCGCGGTAGTCGAATTCTGGCGCGGATGGTTCGCCCGCAACCCCGATGCGCGGTTCGAGACCGAGGAAGTGATCGTCAGCGGGAGCCGCGCTACGGTGCTCTGGGTCTATCGCAAGATGCGCAATGGTCAGCCATGGCACCTGCGGGGTGTTGACGTTTTTGCCGTGAGGGATGGAAAAGTAGCCGCCAAGCTCGCCTATGTGAAGGGGTGAGGGCAAGTCCCCGGACGGCGTGGCTCTGACGATGGGAAGAACTGGGAGACAATATCGACGGATGTGCACACTCTCAGATGACACTGGTCAAATCCTCTGTTGTTATTGATTGTGAACCCGATCAGGAAAGGAGCCTCGACCCCAATGGCCCACGTATCCGATGCCCGCTCTGCGACTGATCGCCACGCAAGGTAGACAAGTGGTTCTGCACCTGCGGTCATTCGTGGAATTCGTTCGATACGAGAGGAGTGTGCCCCGCCTGTCTTCACCAGTAGACTTCAACAAAACTCCCCTCCTGTAAGCGGTGGTCGCCGCATTCGGATTGGTATGCGCAGTGACAAAATCCGACGCAGCCGCTTAACATCTCCCTTACCCCGATGATCAAAATGACGCCGTCGAACGTCCTCGTCGCCGTGACATTCCTGCTCGCAGCGACCATGGCCTCGGCGCAGCACTGCCGGGAGATCGACATCGACAAGTCCAGCGGCTTTTGCACCGTGCCCGATCCTGCCCTGACGCCGGGCGACATGGATGCTTCACTCGCATGTGTGCGGAACACCAATCGACCGCGCAGAGTGACCAAAGCGGAGAAGAACGCAATCCTCGCGGCTTACGGATACCCGGCGAATACGGATAAGTCCACAGGGGAATTCGATCACTGGTTCCCACATTGGATGGGAGGCTCGGATAAGCAGGAGAATGTGTGGTTCGAGCCGCACGCTGGGAAGTTTGGTTCCCTCGCCAAAGACAAAGTGGAACTCTTGCTCTGGCGAAAAGTCTGCGTCAATAAAACAATGACACTCGATCAAGCGAAGACAGCGTATCTCAGGGGCTGGACGCAGCTTCTTCCCCAACCTTGATGCCGCCGAGGCCGAGGCCTGCACTTTCACGTCCATGCCGCAGGTGGCATCCTGATCCGATCACTCTCCGAGAAAACTACACGGCTCGCATCTGTATGGCGGGGTGTCCGCGATCAACCGCCCAAACGTCGAAGCATGGAGCAGCTAGCTGCTCGACGCTATCGACTCGGCCAATCTGAGCAGTTCCTGCCTTCGTAACTTGCGCAGTTCGAACCCGACGATCTCATCCGTGCAGGGCTCGCTCCGGGCCAAGAACGAATTGTCGAAAGCCGCAATGGCTTCGAGTTCACGTTGGATTTGGTCCAAGCTCATGCGTGGCGGACGCAAAGAGACGGTTGCGTGTTGCTCTGAATCGTGTATCCGTGAATTACGAGCGTCGTACTTCATGGGAGTCGCCATTTCGGTCGGGCCTCGATGTCGAAGGCGCCTGTCAGCAGCGCGTATTGGACGATTTCAGAACGGGTGCGCAGCCCCAACTTTTCGCGGCTTCGTGCCCGGTAGGTTTCAATCGATTTTCGGCTTATGTTCAGGCTGGAGGCAATTTCTTTGGGAGTGTAGCCGTAGGCAACCATTTTGAGCACTTCATCTTCGCGTCGGCTGAGCGCCTTAGTGCCAGACGGGGCAATCAATTCGAAAAGTGCTTCGCTTAGCTCGGGATCGATATATCTGCGCCCGGAGCCAGCGGCACGAATGGCATTGAATAGTTCCTGCGGCAAAGTGTTCGGCTGAATGTATCCGAGCACTCCTGCTGCTATTAGCGCGCCAACGTAGGCTGGGTGAGTTTCGCGACCCAAAACGACTACCCTGATGGTCGGAACAGCCACCCGAACAGAGGCGATCAAGGGCAGACAATTCCGCAGACAAGCGTCCGCAATCACAATGACCACATCGGGGAATAGCTTGCCCGCTTGATGGATTGCATCTTGGCTGCCGGTTTCTGCCAAGACCTCGAACGCATCTTCGCCAACAAGCAGGAGTTTCAAGCTCATGCGAGAAATCAGTTCGTTGCCGACTACCAGCAATTTTATCGTTTTCATCACGACCTCCGATGGGGAACTAATTCCACCGGTCGCCTCCGTTGAATCTGTAGCACGTCAGAGACCCAAGCATCCAAACACTCAGATAGAGCATTTGGCGCGGCGATCCCGCAGCCTCGGCCGGGGAATCGAACGCCGACTGCGCCGAGTATCCGGCAACGCTGCCGACGTTTCGGCAGTTCAAAAGCAGGCATCCAATTCACGCTTAGAAAGGAAGTACCCGTATGACCACCATCCCAGCCGCCCAATACCTCCGGGTATCCACCGAACGTCAGGAGTATTCACTCGATTGTCAAAGCGCGAGAATTGCAAGTTACGCGCAGGAGAACGGCTTCGTGGTCTGCCAAACCTACTGCGACGAGGCCAAGAGCGGATTGGAGATCGGGCATAGGATAGGATTGTCCCGCCTGCTTCAGGATGTCGTTGGGGGCAAGCAGTCCTACAAAGCAGTTCTCGTTTATGACGTAAGCCGTTGGGGACGCTTTCAGGACCCGGATGAGGCAGCGCACTATGAGTTCCTGTGCAAGGCCGCAGGAGTGCGAGTCCACTACTGTGCGGAGCACTTCTCCAACGACGGGCATCCTGCCAGCCTGATCTTGAAAACGCTGAAAAGAGTCATGGCCGCGGAATACAGCCGGGAACTATCCGACAAGGTGTTCGCTGGCATGGCGCAGGTAGTCAGAAGAGGATTTCGGTCGGGAGCCCATCCCGGATACGGTTTTCGTCGATTGCTTCTCTCCGCTGATGGAATCCCGAGGCAACAACTCTCAACCGGCGAGCGAAAGAGCATTGCCACTGACCGGGTGGTGCTCGTGCCGGGTCCAGCCACAGAGGTCTTTTGGGTCAGGGAAATCTATCGACTGTTCATTTCGGAGAACCAGACTTTCGCTGGTATCGCCAACGAACTTGATCAAAGAGGCGCACCTTTCCTTGATGGGAAGCGATGGAGCGACCATGCTGTGAAGAGAATTCTGACGCATCCGAAATACAAAGGAACCGCCATCTACAACCGCACCACGGAAAGGCTTTGTTCCAAGTCCAGAAGGGTTCCTGAGTCCGAATGGATCGCCGTGCCGAATGCCTTTGAACCGCTCGTGGAACCAAGAACATTCGAGGCCGCTCAGGAGGCGCTGCGGCATAGGTTCTGGCATCGTTCAAACGAGCAGGTCTTGGAGCAATTGAAGTCCATACTCAAGACGCATGGGCACCTCTCGACCGCGATTCTCCGTTCGCACGGACTGTCGCCCGGAGGCCTCTGCCATCGGTTCGGATCATTGATTAACGCATACGATCTCGTCGGCTTCCAGACAAGGCACGAGAAGACCGCCGAGCACCGTTTGCATGTTCGCAGAGTTCGATCCGAACTGATGCAGCAGTTGGTGGATATGTTTCCCGGCAGGGTGTCCGTATTTTCGTGGGCGTGGAGGCGTCGGAGTTGCCTCAGACTGAAGAATGGCACCAAGATCGCCGTTCGCGTCTGTCGCTCGATCAAGCTGGTCACCAAGGGGCGCATGTGGGTATTGCAGGCGGCTCGGGACGAACGCTGCCGGGTAACGCTTGTGGCGGGGATGGACCCCGAGAATCAGGCTCTCGAATCCTTCTACCTGACGACTCGCCTGAGGAATCCATCTAAAATCCACATCACAGCAGACAATGAATGGTTGCAGGGAGGCGTGTGCCTTAAGAACTTGCAGTCCTTCTATGAGGTGGTAATGGCACGACCGTGGGAACCTCCGTCCTGACGGTACGGCGACTCAGGCTTGCCAACACGGTGCCCTGTTTCCCGCACAATGCTCATGCGGCGCTAAACGTGTCACCGTTGAAGACCTCGCCATCCGCACGTTTACTCGGGGAGACGTACATATAACCCACGCCCCTGATGGTCTGGATGCGCTTCCGATTCTCCGCACCGAGCCTGCTGCGCAAAGTCCATATGTGCGCATCGAGGCTCGAAGGATCGATAAGGTCGGGTGTGGCTCGACGCAGCCGATCCCGAGAAACTACTTGTCCCGCGTTTTGAGCCAACATATTGAAAATAGCCGAACCAACGGGTCCAAGCGAGATTTCTTTCTCGCCGAGCGTCATCGTCCACGTATCTGCCGCGATCAGGATGTCATCCACGGCAGTCCAGCCCTCACAGTTCTTGTCCTGCGCGACAACCTCATTGGCAACGGCACAAAAGTCCGCCAATGTTAGGAGCTTCCGGCCTGCGGACAACCATGGTTGGCCCTCGCGAAGAATTTTACATTTCATGGATTTTTCTGACGGGGGAAGCACATAGAAATTCAGCAATTCGGAAAACGATTGATCCACTGTGCAAATCAACATTGGCAAGTGCCGGTCCAAAGGACGCAAACGCAGATTCCAGCCGAGTTCTCCCGCGCTGTTGTTGACGGCGTGGCACAAGTAAACGGCAACCCTGAGTCGCCCGTCTATTTCGACGACCTGCCGGAGTTGCTGCCCCGGCAAACCGATAACTCTCACGCGGGCGGAAAATAGTTGCTTCAGTCGAATGTACAAGTCGTTTCGCAAAAGCCTCATTTGGCTCTGCGCATCACTTAGTTTTACCGTGCTGGTCGGAGGCCGGTACCCGGCGATTTCGTAGGCCTTCATGATGGAACCGAATCGCTTGTAATAGGCACAGCCGAGCATGCCCTTTCTTTTCAGGATTCGGTGAGTCAGTTTTCCCTCTCGAACGAGGACTTTCCTCATTCCTTGAATGAGATAGGCATCGGATCGGGGTGTACGTGATCCTCTCTTCTTGAGGAGCTTCTGAACGCGATCAAATGCCTCGCGGGTGACAATCGGGACAAATGCATCGGGATGGGTGATCCAAAGATGGCGTGCAACCACTCGGCTGACCGAACTGAGCCTCTGTGTCGTCTTCCCGTAGGTATTGCAACCCGCGTATTTGTCGTTCGTCAGGATGCGATAGACAGAGGAACGTCCCCAAGGCCGCCCGTTCGAGGGAAGCATGCGATGCACATTCAGTTCTTTCGCGATCTCCTTCGGAGTCTTTCCCGCATCCGCCAGTCCGAATATTGCGCGGATGCAGGCGACCTCTTTCTTGGGGCCGGGCACAAGGATGGTCCGATCCGTGTGAATCGCCTTTCGCTCGCCGTCTTTCAAGACTAGCCTGCGCCGTCCGTCTGGAGACACCATCATGCGCCGCAACCCATATCCTGCTGTTCCCACCGGGCGATATCCGAGGAGCGCGATTCTGCGCTGCCCATCCAAGACCTTGATCCCCAGTTCACGGCTGTATTCAGCCGCCATCGTTCTCTTCAGGGCTTTCATGATCGCACTGGCTGCTGACCCATCATTCTCGAACTGCTCCGCGCAATAGCGCACGGGAATTCCCGCGCTTCTGCAAAGAAACTCGTAGTGGGCAGCTTCATCAACATCTTGAAAGCGCCCCCAGCGGCTCACGTCGTAAACGAGGATCGCTTTGAATTGGGCGCGGCCACTCATCACATCAGAAAGTAGCCGTCGGAGTTCCTTTCGATGTTTGATCTCGACGCCACTCTTTCCCGCGTCCGCGTAGGTTGACACCACGGCATAGCCGTGGCTCATTGCGTATGCCCGGATCGCTGCCTCCTGATTGGCAATGGAATACTGCTGGTCTTCCGTGGACATGCGCACATATTGCGCTGCGGGGACTAGGGGCTTGGGTTCCATGAGAGCCTCCGAGATAAAAATAGAAAGGTGTCAATCCGAATGCGGGCGAGCGGCCCCAATTATCTCAGCCACGAGAGCGAAAAGCGCCCCCTAGGTATCTTGTTGGGTGTAAGGACGAGGCTCGCAGTTCACGATGCACATTGGATTCGCTGCTGCACGATTGGAAGGCAGCCGGAACATCGCTGGGACACATACCATTGGCTTAGACCCTCAGGGCTGATCATCGCTTTTGCTTGCTGACGCTCAGCCTCGCCGTCGGCAAAGTTTCCTATCGAGCATGTCTATCGAAGAATTTGCCGACACTTGTCAGGAAATCACCCGATAGACTGGTTCAGTAATGTGCGTTACCGTACAGTGGTTTGTACTGTGCGCGGCGCGGAGCCTCCAAGTCCCTGAGCCCCTACCCCATTTTGGCTCTGCGCCGTTTTTTTCGCTTTAGCCGGGAAGGTTGGAGCGCGGACATGATGACTCTTCAAGCCAGTTGCAGATCGGGGCACTATGTCGCGGCGGTCATGCCCGTGATAAACACGCCCAACCGATCAGATTACCAAGTGCTGGTATTTCGGCAGGGACACGAGGTCTACCAGCAAACGGAAAGAAGTCTAGAGGATGCCATACGGACTGCCAGCGCCTACCTAGATCGGCAGAACGAGCAGGATTTCGACAGCTAGATTTATTGAAAAGTTGATCAGCACTTCATCTCGTCGCAGGACGCAGCGGCACGGATGGCCCGCGACAGGCCGTGCGGAACACATCAAGAGTGTCACGAATTAGGCCTATCCACAAACAGTTCCCTCCGAGCCACTGCATCGTACTACCAAGGTCGCTTTGCGTCTGCAAAAGAGAGGGGTAATGTCGCAATGGATATGAAAGATGTTATGAATCAAGTCCGTGAAGAGCTTCGGAAGCAGCCCGACAGCCACTTCTCCGAGGTTTACCTTCGTACCGTTGAGCGCGGAGCCAGTGGCACCGACGTTCGCGTTGCCCTCTACGAGATGCTGAAGCGGGATGAGGTCAGGATCAAAGATGGTAAGTTTAGGATGATTGCGCCTGTGGAACGACGAAAGTCGGCCTGAGGTTACCCGGACATTGGGGTCAATGTGGATACTCTCTCGACTAGATGCCACCCGACGGCTGCGAGGAAATGGGGTGGGTCGCTTCCGGCGATGTGATGTACTCCTCAACCTTTTACGCCAGCAACGCCGAGGCGAGGAAACACTTGCGTTTGATTCAAGAAGCGGCCCGTCATATGACCGACAGAATCGTCGATCCGTGTCACGTGCACAAGTCCGATCCACTCGCGTGGGCGACGACGGATACTCGGAGTGAGCGCGGAGCATGTCTCGATTTCGCATCGGCAAGCGGCGGTCGAAGAGAACCAGATCAGTCGTACCAGTACGAGTCTGGATCGCCGGGACTAAAGATTGCCATCTCGCGTATACCCTCGATGTCAGCAACGATGGTGTGAAGCTGGGTGGTTGGTTAGGCGAGATCAAGGTCGGCGACGAGATTGTAATTCAATACCGCCAAACCCACGCCCAATTCCGTGTCATTTGGATCACTGCAAGCGAGGGCTCATCGGAGAAGCAAATCGGGGCTGAGTGCTTGGAGCCAGAAAAACAGGTGTGGGGTATGTTGTTCCCTCAGCTAGTGGATGAGTACGAAGAACAAGATTGACCGCGATTAAAGGGGGCTGTGATCATCGAGAAACCTGCAAACTCGAAACACTTGGGTAACGTTGACGGCTGCAAAGCCAACTGTAATCCTGCATACAATGCCGCGTAAGACCGACAAGCCTGTCAAGCACAGCCGACCACCTCGAATCCGTGTCCCCAACCGGGAAAAAGCAGTCTTTGCAGTTGATAACCAGAAGTTCGTTGGCATCGTTCAGCGCCTCTCGTTGACAGGGGGAGCTGCTCTGCTTGTTAGAGGGCCTATTCCCGAGGGAACGTTCGGCGAAATGGCTTTGAGTACAGTTTTTGGGAAAGTGAGTGCGCACATTGAATTTCTGCACACGGGGGCAGATGGTGTACCGCTCGCGCAGGCATTCCGCTTTCTTGCGATGGATGCCGTAAGCACCAAACGCTTCAACGCTGCCGCCGAACAGATGCAGAGTGCAGGCTTCGCGGATGTCGAACAGAAACAAACAGCTCTCGACGGGGCGGTCGAAAGCTGGAGTAAGTTCCGGGACAGCGTGCGCCAGCTTTCGGGGATGCTCACTTCAGGGCGACGGACGAGATCGAAAGTGTGACCCCGATGGAGCCTTAGCCTGAGATAGAGCAGTCTTCGGGGGAGGGCTGTTCGACGGGCGTCTCATGACTCTAACCGGAGTCTGGGGCGCTTTCGTTTTAGGGGATAGAAGAACCAAAGGGAAGCCTGCGTTGCACCGTTGCACATCCCCCCGTCATCCGGTTCATGTGCTCGGCCATTTCTCAAAGGGTGAAATCTGATAACGTCAGCGTGCCGCCTCTTCGCTGTTGCGCAAGCGCCCTTGCATAATCTCTTTCACTCGTTCCGCAGTAATACCGTGATGATATTCCTGCGAGAGCGGATGAGAAGTGGGCTCCAACTCGAAATGAGGTCGCAAGTGTGGCTTCTGTATCTGAGCGTACATCTTGAGGTTTAGAGTGTCGGGGTATTCATGAATCCGATTGCTCAACCAAGAGAACATAGCAGGGAGTTCGACGCGCTTAGGATCATCTTCCATTCCCATTAGCCGTTCAAAGTGTCCTCGGCTGAGCGATCCCCAGACACCCCAACGGAGTGTTTCTTTAGTTCCCACAATTGGCAGATGGATAATCCCCCGCACAAAGAAATCGCGGTCCTCAATCGAGCAATAGTCGTCGTTAAGAAAAGTTTTGGGCCGCTCCTGATTTTTACTTGCGGGCAAGTTCGACTCATGATTAGCTTTGTCGGACCGTTTCCTCCAATAGAGTGGCGCATCGTAGCTAAAGTCGAGGCAAGGTCCCGTGTGCCATTCATCGCAGCTTCCGCACTTCCATTGCAAGCCTGCCAAATCAGCCAGCGTGACAGCGGTCCGAGCGTTACGGATGCGGCTTCGTTCGTAGCAGCCAGAGCATAGGAGTGTGATCTTCGTCAGTTTTTCCGATTCTTCGTTCCAGCCGCCGTGATCGGCACGGATGACTTCGCAATCATCGCACCAAGCATTGGGAAACGGATTCTCAGGAGTCGGTTCATCTCTATTGAAACCGAGGCCAGCAGACTCGCCCACAAGATGACCGCAAACGAAGGTCTTCTCTGATTCGCCGTGTGTGGCGCACTGAACCGTGTTCGACATTAGCCAACAATGCTCAAGGGGAACTCAGCGATTGTCAATTGGTGTTAAATCGCGATTTCACAAACTGAGAATTGCTGGCTGCCAGCCACTCACACCGACGCGGACATCGATGGGCCGTTTGTCCTCGATGCTCCCCAAGGCAAAGGTTCAGGATGCCTGCTGAAGTGCCCGCTGTGAGCCGTCAAGGTGTCGCGGCATTGTTGAGCAGCCACCCGACCCCGTGCATCCAAAGAATGAGTGTCAAGCGGACTTCTTCTGTGGCAAGCTGAAGGGAATCACCTTCCCATATTCGTCCGGCGGTATCCACTTCGTCGCCTTCTTCCTGAAGTTGCTCGGTACGAAGAATTCAATGATCTTCGCCATAAATCACCCCACTTGTAAGAACAAGATTGAGGCGAAAAAGTTCTCGTTTTGACAAATCTCTACAGTTGGCTCCTCCGTTTCGCCCAGTCTGAGCACTGGGGATTCGTGTCGGCAACAGACGCCATACCGCTGCCACAGCCGAAACCACGGGCTATGCGCTAGCATTTCGTCGTGCCTGCGATTGGCAGCCGCGAGGTCACTGACGCTCAGCGGCCTAATATCCGCTGCCTCGAACATTTCCTGTAGCTGTTCGATGTCGTCAATGGTGCGTTCAACGTCCATTCCGTCCCAATATCCGACATGAGCGTGGCAATCGTCAAACGGCGCGGCGTATGCGTGTCGTGCCGTCCGTCGAACTGATGGCGACTCGATTCGCCTCGCGATTGAAGGTCGTGAGCAGCCCGCTAATTTCGTACTCGCCCTGCTGGCGGAGCAGGTGAAGGCTCCAAGCACTGTCTTTTCCACTGCTCCGTGAAAGCAACGTCCGTTTCATATCAGTCCGTGGTCGTCACCCTGCTCTAGTACCGTCAGGCACCCCGGATTCCGGCACCGCCAGTACCGGGGTGATCCCGTCCTCATAGCCGATGTCGAACAGCATCCCTTCAGAAACCACTCCCGCCATTGTCCGTGGTGGAAGGTTTACGACGAATAGCGCCTGCTTGCCTTCGATCTCGCGAGGATTCGCACGCTCCCGTTTCATCCCAGCCAAGACCGTGCGCCTGTGATCGCCGAAGTTGACCCTGAGTGCGACCAATTTTTCCGAATTAGCAACATCGCTCACGGATTCGATGGTGCCAACTCTTATGTCGATCTGGTTAAGTAGTTCGGGCGAGATAGCGGGCTTCACCTGCGCGGGCGTCACTTCTCAATTTTACCTACGAGACTCATCGCTAGGCGATGTCGCACGTCGTTCCACGCCAGAATCGACTCACGGCAGGTGGGGAATGCCGCTTGAACACAGTAAAATTATCGGAAATTCCGCATTTGCTTTTCCCGAGTGAAGGGGATTGGCGGACGATCTCGTTCTATAAGGTGAGGCAACCCTTAGGTTAGCCCAGCAGCGCCGACCCGTGGCACGCTAGGAGCTATCCGTGAGTTGGGGACAGAGCCCAAGTTGTAATTGAGCAGACTCGGGGGAGGGCTGTTCAAACGATGCGCCCCAAGACTTTTAAGTCCGGGGCGCTTTCGTTTTTTGCCGCCGACTATTTGCCGAGCGACGGACTGAAGAAATCGTCTCACTATACCCACCTGCCTACGCCAGACGTGGTGACGGGTTTGCGATATCCGCTAGATGCACCTCACAGATTTCGTTTGCGAGACGCGCCTGAATTGGCCATGTGCTCCGCAAGCCAGCCCTCCAGTTCCGGGCTGCCCCAGCGAAAGCGGACATACCTCCCGAATCGGATCATGAACCGACGCAGAGCGACAACTGCGGATCGGCTCGATCAATCCCGCTTTCTGACTCGTTTGCCGTTCTCTACATCAAAAGAGATCGCCGCCCATTCAGGAAAGCCCCGCAACACCCGGTTGTATTCAATGTTCGCCCTTGCGGATTGCTTTAGCGCTGAATAGGCATCGCCCCGCTTCAGGTACAAGTCTGGCAGCGTCGTTGACTCAAACTCCTTTGCATCCATAAGGAATTGTTTCGCAAAATCCGCATACTTCATGGCAGGGAAAAACAACGCCCTCAGTTTCTCACAAAGAACGTCGTCGGAAACGGCGTCGTACTCTGGATAAATACGGCGAAACTGATCAATATTCATCAGGAAGACAGTGTTTGAAAGATTTTGTTTTATCGAAGCACTGATATCTTCAATTTCCTTGGAGTAGTTGTGCAGTTTCCTGTACGCCTCAGCCCGGTTATCGTATGAACCGCACAACTGCACGCACCCGATAGCAATGGACTGCGTGTAGTCTCGAACCGCTTCCTGAAATTGGCCCAATGCCACTTTCGCAAGCCCTCTGTCGTTGTAGGCCATTCGAGCCTTTTCGCTCGTGGGCGATAACTCCAAAAGCTGGTCGAAGTCCCGAATTGCTTGCCGGAATTCCTTCAAGTTAATAAAGGCATTTGCTCGGGCCGCGTAAGCCGGGCCGAACTTAGGATCGAGCGCAATCGCTCGGGTCAGTGATCGGACGCCCTTGCGATGTGCTTCGTCAAGGTCGAGGCATGCCAATGTTCGAGGCACCACGGAATCCAAGCACTTTGCGTTTTTGACAGACATTATTCCACCCAAGCTACCCGTCGAGTACAGTCTGCCGATGAAGAAGTGCGGCAAGGATGCTGCTGGATTGAGAGCACTGGCACGCTCGAACTCGTCGAGTACAGGCTTGTAGTCGGCGTCGTATTGGAATCCGTTGAAAAAGGTCAGATACAGCCCTTTATAAAGCGGTGGGCGGTAGTCCGCAGGCAGTCTCCGCTCCAATGTGTCTAGGTCGAGTTGCGTCCACACGCAGGGCCGTGCAGTTGTAGTTGGTTTCGTGCCGCCATCGTTAAACACATTATCCGCACTCTCGTAGTCCTCTCTAATCGCCGCATCCAAGTCTCGCATCGAATCTTCAAGATGGCCGCTCTCGAACTCAACCTTTGCCCTCAGAGCGTAGTGGTCTTTAAGTGTGGGATATGCGGACTTTGAACGGTCGTGCAACGATATTGAGCGGACAATGTCATCAAGAATATCTGCCGAGATTGCATGGGCGTAGCACGACAGGTTTGCCCGTAACAGATGAAAGTCTGAGTTGGTGGGCTCAAGGCGAAGGAGTTCCGTAAGTTCTCGGATTGCTGGTGGAAGGGTTTTTGCATCTCGCGGGTCTGCTGCGCGAATTGCCTTGCTCTGCATAAACTGCGATGAAGCTGGGGTCGGCGGGATGGGTTTAGGGCTTGGCTGGCCTGCCAGTTCAGACGGCTCGGCGATGTGGCGAAGATGCCCGGCGCTCTGGGCACGGGCAACTGGTATGAGCAGTGCGCAGCATAAGATCGTCAGAACTCGTGTCATCGTGCAGCCTCTTATCCTGCGTGTCCATTCTGTTCTTGTCGCGATACTGATGCAACTCCCAAATCGCACCCGAACGAAGCGGATCATCAACCTCCGCAAAACGACAACTTTGACGCGAAACGGAAAGGCCCAGTATCGCTTGCCGAAAATTTGCTGCGGATCACCGGGCAGGGGCGAAATTCCGCTGACCAACCGTCAGTTGTTGCTATTGCGAAAAATATCGGCTCCCGTTCTTTGTCTGTGCAGTCATGCAAAGGGTTCTTTCCTGCTAGTGGCGTGTGCTCAGATAGATCAAAAAGAAGCCTACAACAAGTGCGATCACGACTCGGCGTACGGTCACCCGTCGCCGGTCATGTTTCAGGGCATAGAGCGGGAAGATTGCTCCAAGCATGACTTGCCCTAAGCTTTTCCCTTCGCACCAAGCGTCATTTTCTTCCGTTCCCGGCTTGTGTATCCAGTTTGCCATGTCAGCCCCTTGAGTTCTTCGAGCTTTTTGGGGGACGGAAGAGGTGGTTGTCATCGCATCCTCTGTCCTCCCGGTTCCGCCTGCCGAGTTAAGAGTTCACCCCCGCAGCCATCCTGCGAATCAAATCTTGGGGCAAGTCCCGGCAAATGCCGCCCCTCGACTCTCGACCTATTTTGACGGTACTCCGGCCGAGAGGGGCACCATAGTTACGAAGGGTTCCGCGAGTTGGTTAGGGTCAAGAACTGACGACGCTCGTGATGGGACTTGTGCAGATAGCAATCGAGTAGGAAACCAGAGAGCGCGAACAGCCAAGGGCGATTCGGTGGGGAACCCCAAACGACGCCATTCGCGAGCGAATCCGCGTCGCCCGAGAGGAGTCCTTCCATACCTGCGAGGTTTGCGGGCAGCCGGGGGAACTGCGGGAAAATGGTTTGACTAAGACCCTGTGCGATTTTCATGCCAGCGAATCAGGAGAAACACATCATGGCTGAACGCCACCATTTCTCTGCCTTCGTCGAATTTCAGCGATAGGACCGAAGTTCACCCCTACCCCGTGTCAATTATTGGCAAACAATGCTCGGGTTGTTGACTGCCGCCTTCATGCAATCGGCATACTGTTGCGCCTGCTTGGCACGCTCTTCAGGCGAAATGGCGGGCGGCTCTGGGGGCGCGGCGTCAGGCGTTGGGTTGGTGGCTTCGGCGGGCGCTGTCGCGGGAGCAACAGGCGCAGGCGGTGCAGTCCCGGCTTTGGACACAGCGATAATCTTGTAGGTCTCTGACTCAGTCTTCTTTCCGTCAAGACTAGTCGGCCAGAATAACTTCACTTTGTCGCCGTCGAAGATGGCTTCAAAGGTGTCAACTAGCGGCACGCGGCAAGATCGAACGTTGCCCGGACCAGCGAACCGTTCCTGAAATTTGCTGGTGCAGTTGACGACGGCGCTGTCGCCGTTCGGCAAAGCCAAAGTAAGAGTTGCGCCACGGAGATTCAAGTTCTGCGCAAGGCCATAGCTATTATTGACGAAGGCATAGCTGTACGCCACATTGCTATTGTTACGTGTTATTACTTTCACTGTGACTCGTTGGTTGCCCCCGGCCACAGCCAAAGATACTAACGCCAAACTCATCAGAGTTAATGTTGCAATACGTTTCATTATGTTCTCCTCGTTCATAAGTTCATCCCACCTTAGCTAGGCGGGTGGCTTCGAGTCGCAAAAGACAACGCCGACCCTCGACTGCAAGAAAACTTCTATCGGTTGCGCAACAGAGACCGTTGCCGAGAAGAGCGACGGAGAGATGCGAAAGGGACTTCTTGACCGTACTCCAGCCCAGACAATCACCATAGTTACGAAGGGTTGGGCGCTCCGATGCGGGTCAGAGCGACCACATTTAAGAGCCATTGGGCATCAGCGGTTACCACTATTCGCATCCAAGCCGTTATTCCGGTATGCACCTTATGGAAGAACTCGCCTCCGGAGCAATCGAACGTCTCGGGCTGCAGGGCAAATACCTGCTTCCCGACCCATTCCGCCTCGATCCGAGTCCCTTTTTATCCCGTCGTTCTAGTTTGAGGTGTCTGGCGTAACCTATCTTCTCCGTCAGGAATGCCACACACTGTATTGTCAGGCGAAGCATACCCTGAGCGGCTGATGCGGTGGTTGTGTCGATGTTGGCAATCTAAAAGGGGGGCTATGAATACTCGATCACTAGTCATTGGCTGCGTTTTATCTCTGCTGCTCGTTGGTGTGATGTGGGGTCAGGATACCAGCGCCGTCAATGTTCAAAGTAGCTGCGCTCACTGGGCGAAGGTTCGCCTCGACAAGCACAAGCAATTCAAGGGCGACTCGAACGACCTGTATCAGACGGGAGCTTGCGAGGGGTATTTCGAGGGACTGATGGACGGAATGGACGACACGGGTGGCTGGCAGCTTCCGGATGGGACCGTCGCCGTGTTCCAGATCAAACGGGCGGCGATTAACTCCACGTGGGATATCGTTCAGGCTTTTTATACCTATGTGGATGCCAACCCGTTGGCGAAGGGCAAGCCTGCATGGAGCGTACTGCAAAGCGTTCTGAGAACGAACGGGCTCGCCACCCTTGTGCCCCAAACGTCCAAACCCCAGTCTCAGGCGTCGTTGCTGAGCAGCGAGTGCAAAACGGGAACCACCAACATCTTGACGGCATTTAACACCGACGCTGATTTGAAAACGATAGACACCCCAACACTAGCATCTGCCACTGACAAGTTGATAGGGTGCTGGAATACTCCGGGCATCACCGATAGCGATATCGCAGCCATTCTCGCTGCTACAGCCGAGGCGCAAGATGTGCTTGTCAGCCGCGCCATAAGCGTGCTTGACCGCAACTCACTCTTGCCCGAATTCAGGGCCGAACGCTCGCGCTCGTCAACACAGATCAAACCAGTGTCAAACTTCTCGGGCGCGAGAGCCACAGAGCACTAAGCGGGGGCGTCGCAGATCACGTCTCTCGCTAGTACGAGTCCAGATTATAGGCAGCGTAGGAAGGACACCTCAGAATGTGGGAAAACTTTATCGGCCAACAGATTCGCAGATGCAATCGAAACCTGCTCATTGCTAACATCGTGTTGCTCTGCGCGGTCATCACATGCGCCGCCATGAGTGCGCGTTATCTGGCGACCGAAGATGGGTGGTGGACGCTCGGGATTGGCTCGCCATTTCTCTTGCTAGCCGGGTGGAACTTGTGGAAGTGGAAGAAGCGAGAGCAGGACTACACTTGCCATCCCATCTGTAAGCGCCTCGCATCTTTCGGCAACGTGGAGCAAGTGGTCCAACAAATAGAAGCAGCAATACTGCTTAATCCGGTAGAGAAGATTGCAGGCGTCAGGCTGTTTGGCCCGTGGCTCTTCAAGCCAAGCTTCTTCGGTCTGACATGCTTTTACGTCCCGGACCTAGTGTGGGTCTATAGGAAAGTCACGACGCATAGCGTGAATTTTATCCCGGTCGGGCAATCCTCTGAGGCGTTGCTGTACGACCGCTATGGGTTCTCTGCGGCGACGCAGGCCCCCAAGAAAAAAGTAGAATTGTTGATGATAAACATCACTCGCCAGTCCCCTTGGATTGCGGGTGGATACAGCAAGGACTTGGCTAAGATGTGGAATTCGCGCAAGGCAGAATTCATTGCCGCAGTTGATGAGCGGAGAAAAGCGTGCTCGAAAACTGCATCAGCCAGTGTCGGGAAGTGACGGGGAGAAACATGGGTCCAATGCACGTTCTCGTAATCGTGTTCATCACAATCTTGGTCGGTGGGTTCTACCTCTTTTGGTTCAAACTTGCTCCGTGGGTGTGAAAACGCCTAGTCAGAGGCACAAAGTAGTTGAGCCTGCACCTGTGTTGCAGGCGGGTTAGACTCGTTTGGAACGGGCTGCCAGTCGACGGGGGATACTCAATGCTTCAGCTAATCATCTTCGTTCTGGTGGTAGTGGGGATTATGAAACTCTGCGGTATCAAACCTCCGAAGTGGCTATGGGGTTTTGATTCTTTCAAACGGACAAAGTGAAGCGCGACGTTGCCACGGAAGAACGGGAATCGTGAAAATCCGTGTTCGCTACTCCGGCACAGGACAATGACCATAGTTACGAAGGGTCCCGACTTGGACGATTATCGTGAGCATTTGCCTGTTTCCCGTTGGTCTACTTGCGCTGCTGGCTGGGCGCAAGTCAACTACATGCGGCCACTACGGGTTCACTTGGAACGTCTAGCCTGACGCTCGGTAGTCTATGTCTGAGGAATTCCACATACCGACTGAATGGTGACTCTAAAAGGAGTCTGGGGCGCTTTCGTTTTTTTGGGGCATCCTCGGCAGTGAAGTAATCTTTCTGCACTCAAACCACGGTGTTTGCTAGCGCCAGTGGCCTATCTGCATAATCGTACTTCGCCCTCATCGCAATCAGGTGGAGAACGCCGCGAAGTATGCGCGGCCACTCCGGCCCCAGAACCCGGAACCCAAGCCAAGCACCTGCTCCAAGGAAGCCGAGCGGCCCGATGAGAAAAGCTATTGTCGATGTCATTCCGGTATAGACGACGAAAGGCAACGTAACGCCAACGGCGTGAGACAGAAAGCCGAGAGCGGTGGTCGCTCCGAGGTACACGCCAAAGCCTGACCCCTGAGCGACTGCCAGAGCGGCCAGCGTGGTCGCGGGACCCGCAACTCCGGTCTGCGGGAATACCGATGCAAAATCGTCTAGGCGAACTTGACTGGTCAAGAAGGCGTGCCGCTGTTGTGCATTCATTTCGGCCGCCGCCCGCACGAACAAGTCCTCGATGAGATACACCTCTAGTTCCCGGATTGGCTCAACGTTGGCGTTATCTATGTCCAGTTTGTTGCAGGTTTCCCGAACTAGAAACTCGTAGCTAAGCGCGGAGCCATATTCGTGCAGTTCCTTCGCGGGTTGAGGCTTCGGAATGTTGGTCTTAAGTCTTCCCGGCAGGAAGTCGTAGATTCTTTCTTTCAGCTTGTCGGTGGACTGTTTCGCGTGGGCTGTTGTACTGGAACTGTAAGCCCAGAACAACTCCGTGAGAGAGTCACGAACCAAATTTTCACGGGTGTCCGGCACAGGAACGGTTTCACTTGCGCGAACGCAGCAAAGGAAGGCTTGCAGTTCTTCAACGGACCAAGCCGACATAGACGATTCAATTCCAAATATCGTAGGAGTCACGCCAGAAACCCTCTTTCTAAACTCTTCGTCGGCCCGGAGTGCCGAGGCTCAATGTGCATGCCGCCTCATCGTCGCTAACAAGTGGAACGTTGGCTAGCCGAGAGGTCACCTGTCTTCGTTAACAACCCGAAAGAACTGTGTAAGTCCTGCTCTATGATCACATTCTGCTCGGGACCCAATACTCCGCAGCGACTTAACTTCGTTGATTGGCGATCTTGGCTTTAGGAGTCGAACAGTCCACGTGCCAGATGAGCCGCTTGTTCTTCCCAACGAAGACGAAGAAGGATTCTTCGGTCACGGGTTTGCCGCACGACGCACAAGGGCCGTCCACCACTGATAGTGGTTTAGTTTCCGTTTCCATGATTCCTCCTGAATTTGGAAAGCCGGGGAGTTGCCTCCCCGGAACGCGACTTTGTTCAGAGCGTCCCCTCCGCGTTACAGAGCATCTTCTGATTCAAGACGTGCAATTTCACACATTTGTTCTTTTCAGCGCTCCGACAGCGCGACGAGCCTCCTCGATTACAACAGATAGAAGGTCGTGTCGTCTGAACTTTAGTCACTATTGCAACATGGCCAAAGGGGAGATGATGGGTCTTTGCAGGGCTCGCCGGATTTTCATTCAGGAGAAGATACAACGCCATGGACCTCGGAGGATTTTCAATCTGGAGGTTTCTCGGAATCTCGGCGTTCAAGTCCCGGCTCTCCCGGAGAATCGGCATCCCGCTCACCAAGAGCGGGCGGCAGCGCAAATTGGGGGCATTCATTTTCCGGTTGTTCGGATTCTAGCCATGGACAGAGACGAGCGCCTCGAACTTCTGCAAGAGTTCTTCCGCCAGCTACTCCATGCTGCCAAAGACTCACTCGACTGCATTGACATGCTCAAACTCGGCATTCCCGAGGAGCAAGATGTCGCTCGATTGTTGGAGACCTTCAATCAAGCAGTTGAGACCTCCAAGGAGATAGAGCGCTACCTAGCCGATGCACGCATCGCTGCGGAGACGACCAGCACGAAGGAAGATGCGCCAGAGGCGACAGCGAACTGGCCATCTCAGGATGACTCTTTCGGAATGAGGTAGTGCGGCAGGTTTATGGCAGAAGCGATCACATACGTTTCGGATCGGCCACCAACGAATGGTGACTGGCACAACTACTCGGATAAGGTTAAAGGCGCATTCGAGTGGTCCAAAGGCAAGGCTAGAGACGCATTGAAGTTGCTCAATGTCCGAGGTCCGGATGATCTTCCGCCTGATCAACTAGAACTGCGAAAGTCCAGCCTCACCCCGTGCGGACAATCGAAAACCATACCCTCGCCCGCCTCACGTGCCACGAGTGCACTTGTTCCAAACGGAAGCGGGCCACTGCCCCTCATCGAAGATGACGAAGACCTAGTTCCGCTGCTGCGACAGGCGTCGAACGAGGAGCTTGGCCCCCTAGTTGAATACATTGTCGAGAAGGGCGGCGTCACCGCCCAGCTTCATCGTACGCAGAGGTACAGGCAGTATTCTGCGGGTGGTGATCACAGCAAGTACGTGGATGACATCGCAGCAGAGATTCAGAAGTTTGGAGCAAACACTTTTTGGTCGCAGACTTTTCGAAAAGGTCAGGGGAAGAAGTACCGGAAGATACTGCGAAGCGTGGCGAAGCGATGTGGTGTCAAAACTCGTTCTTATGATGAAACAAGCGAGATAGAAGAGCGCGTGCTGACGGCGGTACTGAGCATGGCGTACGAGCGAATGACGGAAGAGCAGCGTCAAGAACTGCTGGCAACGCTGAGAATCCACAAGCTTCCCGGAGCGGGCGGCCCGATCACGGCAGGTGCTCTGCAAGTTGCGGTTCAGGCGGCAGGATTTGCTCCCTACAAGCTGGCGGTCATCGTCGCCAACGGAACGGCAAATGCGGTACTGGGGCACGGACTGGCATTTGCTGCGAACGCAGGCCTCACGAAAGCCATTGCTCTGTTTGCCGGGCCTATCGGCTGGGCACTCGACGCTATATGGGGCGGCATGATCCTAGCTGGGCCAGCGTACCGGGTGACTATACCCTGCGTAGTGCAGGTTGCGCTAATTCGCCAATCGATGCTTCGCAAACAGCAGGAAGATAGACGACGCAAACTGAGAGTGTTCGGAATGGTTGCATTGATCGCTATGGGCTGCATCTTAGCTCTTCTGGTCGTTCGTCACTTCATGCGGTAATGGCTGTATGAACATACATCAAGGACTTCCCGAGCGATTGGCACAGCCGCCGACTGGGGACATGGGAAGGAGAGCAAATGAACCGAGTGGTTTTCGTGCTGGTGAGATACCTATACGTCGTGGTGTACGGGTGGTTCAAGCGGAGATGACGCACGCATCGATTCGAACGGGGTCAGGAGAAATAGGAAACCCATGAACTTCGGTGGCTTTTCAATCTGGAGGTTTCTCGGAGTTTCCGCGTTCAAATCGAGGATTTCCGGAGCAATTGGTATCCCGCTTACGAAGGGTGGACGACGCCGCAACTTGGGCGCATTCATTCTCCGGTTGTTTGGATTTTAGAGGCAAAGGACAAGACGACATGGGTCGCAGCAGGGTATTTTACAAAGACATCAATACCATCTTGGATGAGCGCGAAGCTGAGTTGAGAGAGCAAGCCCAGAAATATGGGACGGGACTTCCACCGGACCAAAAGCCATCCCCGGTAAGTGACAATAGATTCGAGACAGAGCACACGCTTTTCAAGGACTGGCGGCCGAAAATGGGGCTTCCCGCAGTGAAGCCCGAATGCTGGTCGAACTCGGAGTGGGCGACCGCCGTAGCCCTTCGTCCGGAACGATACTCAACACCCCTCTGGGTTGATGCTCTTGTCGGCGTGATAAATCTCGGCGCAGCAGGAGCAGGGGAATTGAAGGCTGCGTGGGATGCCTTCCGCAAGGGTTATGAGAGCGCCTACGAAAATGCCAAGCGTGCAAGCGAGGAAAGCACCAAGCGTGGCGCGAACTCCTCTCGCCCGAGTGAACCAGCTAATCCGCGGCGTTCACCGTATGATGTTTTGGGTGTACGTGAGCACGCATCGTGGAGTGAAGTCAAGAGCGCCTATCGGGCGGCAATGATGAATCTTCACCCTGACCGTGTCTCTCAGACGGGCATTGACCCAAAGACAGCGACGGCGCGAACGCAGGAAGTTAACGCAGCTTATGTTGAGTTGGAAAATCAGTGGTCTGCGCCCTAGAAGCATTTGAATGACGGGGACCGAAGTCTGCCGCGTCTGAGTTAGGGCTCGCAGCGATTTGGTGGGAGAAACTTGGATGCCTGAGTCCGTAGTGACTGTCAACCTAGAGGCAGACTATCCGACTGTCGAGGAAGCGAGGCAACTGCTCAAGGCTGAATTGGAAAAGTGTCGAAATCGGAAAGTTACCGCCGTCAAGATCATCCACGGGTACGGTTCCAGCGGTGTCGGTGGCGCGCTGCGTCAAGGCATCCGAAAATCTCTGATTAACCGGAGAAAAAAAGGCAGCGTGAAGGCAGTCGTTTTCGGAAAAAAATGGAGCATCTTCGACTCCGTGGCAAGATCGATGTTGGAGCAGTGCCCGGAGTTGGGCAAGGACAAAGACTTGTGTAATTCCAATCCCGGCATTTCGGTCGTGCTGCTATGAGCATTGGGTTCAAACACTAGCTCAACTCGACTTAACCGTTTGTCCGATCTGAGATAATCCGTTGGTGTGCGGGCGCTACCGGCTTATCCCGGCGGAAGCAGATTGTCGAGGAATATTTCGACTGCGGTTCCGACGAACCCGAATGGGCTCCCCCGCTACAACATGGCCCCCACCCAGCCAGTTTCGGTGATCCGCCAGCATCCGAAAGAACCCATCCGTTTTCGTCTGAAAGGAGCTTTGATTCCCTTTTTCATTCATCGGTCTGTTGGATGGATCAGGACGAGCGGGTGCTACAATCGCTCACCGGAGCACTCCCGTGCCATTCATTGATACCAGCGCTCTCGAAGTCATCGAGCGTCTACCGGGCTGGTATGGACGCTATTTTCATTCGCCCAGCATGACGTTCGCCCACTACGATTTCAAACGTGGCTCCTCCATTCACGAACATTTCCACCAGCAAGAAGAGGTCTATGAGGTCATCGAAGGTGAACTCGAACTGACCATCGATGGCGTGAGGCAGGTTGCCCGACCGGGTCTAGTGGGGATCGTGCCCAGTAATGTGCGCCACTCTGTCAAAGCGTTAACCGATGGTCGCGCAATCATCGTTGACTATCCGTTAAGAACAGAGATGAGCGAGAGGCACTCCTAGGCAGCGGAATGAAGCATCGGATCGTTCACACGCTTCAGAAGTATCTTTTCAACCCGCCAATCAAGCTGGCGCTTGCGATGGGTCTCCCGCTGCCGGGATATGCGTTGTTGGAAACGAAAGGACGGAAGACGGGAAAGCCCCGACGCACGCCAGTGGGCGACGGACGTATCGGAAACCAGCTCTGGCTAGTGGCAGAGTATGGGATGAAGGCGGGATACGTCCGCAACATTGAGCATGATCCGCATGTAAGGGTGAAGCTGCGTGAGGGGCTAAGATACCATTGGCACACGGGCACTGCACATCTGCTTCCTGACGACGATCCGGGTGAGCGCCAACGCTGGCTAGCGATTCACTTGCCAAGCAGCGCCGGGAACGCGAGGGCGGTACGCCTGTTCGGAACGCAACTCCTCACCGTTCGGATTGATTTGGATGGATGATAACCGTTTCGCAAACTAGTAACCGAAGCGGTGCAGTCTCCTCATGCGGAGGTCTAGCTCTCCGATTCCCCTAGTCGGAGCACTGGGGACTCGGTTCGGCAACAAACTCCGTACCGCTGCCACAGCCGAAACCACGGGCTGTGCGCGAGCATTTCGTCGTGCCTTCGATTGGCAGCAGAGATGTCACTTCGGCTGCGCTTCGGGTTTCTCCTGCTTTGGTGCGGGCATTTGCGCCTGCTCGCTGCTGGGGGGCACGATGTTCTTGATCCTCATGTAGGTCACAAGATTTCCGTAGTGTTCCCAGTTGTGTACGTTGTTGAAGTTCAATGCGCCCAGCCTCGGCGTGTCTGCTCCGAACAGCTTCACTGTTTGACCTCCAGATGCGTCCGTCATGGCATCGTAGGCCTTGTCACAGTAGGCAAATGAGGTCTTAAGGGCGGCGATCAGATCGGCCTTCGAGGTCTTGGTCTGCTCAATCTTCGGCTCGGGGTTTTTCTCGTCGAGCACTTTGGAACAGAACAGGTATTGAGCGTCGGCGAGATGTCCGATGATTTGTCCATACGTGCGTACCGTATCCACGGGCCTGAAGCTGTAGTTCGCTTCGGGCATTTTTTCAGCCGAGCGAAGCAGAATGCCCTTCTGGAATCCGTAGACGCCCTTAGTGAATGCGCTCAGCGGATTGACCGAAGTCTGCTTTTCCTGAGCAACCGCGGGCAGAGCAAGAAGACACAGCAGCATGGTGGAGAGAAGTTTTCGCATGGGTTCTCCTTTTCGATTGGTATGCAAGGGTAGCAGAAAACCCGAAAAGTCTCGTTAAGGGAAAGGAATGCAAGCCGAATCGAAGAACTCTTTGATCTGCATCCAGTATCTCGTGACCACGTAATCCGTGCTGATGTGCCCGCCGCGCTTGAGAGTCTTGAGTTTCGCACCTGTGATCTCGTCAAGTTTTTTTGGTTCGCTCATAGGGCACGTTCGGATCATCCCTTGGCATGGAACATCAGCAGCTTGGAACCATCGATTTCATTTCTGTCACTTTCCAAAATCGGATATCCTGTCAAAAAGATGGCTTTCGCTTCTCCATCAACACCCTCCCAGCAATGGAATGCGGCTGCGTATGCCGATGATGCTCATTTCGTGCCCGCGCTCGGGCAACCAGTGGTGGATTTGCTCCAGCCCCAGCCGGGTGAGCGCATTCTCGATTTGGGTTGCGGCGACGGGGCATTGACGGAAAAGCTGGTTGCGCTGGGTGCGCAGGTGGTCGGCATAGACAATTCTCCGGACATGATCGCAGCCGCTCGTCAGCGCGGCCTTGATGCTAGAGTAGTGGACGCCCGTGCGCTGGTCTTTAACAACGAATTCGATGCCGTCTTTTCCAATGCCGTCCTGCACTGGATCAAGGACGATCCGGACTCGCCGATTGCAGGTGCATTCCGCGCCCTCAAGTCCGGAGGAAGATTCGTAGGCGAATTGGGCGGCCATGGGTGCGTCGGCACGATTACGGTCGCGTTGGTGGCTTTGCTTGAGCGTCGAGGCATCAAAGATGCCGCTTCGTGGATTCCGTGGTACTTTCCGACTGTCGAAGACTATGAACTGCGGCTGCGGCGGGCGGGGTTCGTGCCCCGGACTGTACAACTGATTCCGCGCCCCACCCCGCTGCCGACCGGAATGCGCGGGTGGCTCAACACATTCGCCAATCCGTTCTGCGCCGCGCTGCCGAGTGAGGATCACGGTGCCTTTCTCGATGAAGTTACAGCATTGCTCAAACCCGTGCTTTGCGATGCAAACCGGAAGTGGACAGCGGATTACACTCGCCTGCGATTTGCTGCGATCAAATCCTGAAGTGAGTTCGACCGAGCGCCGCACAAAGGGAGTAAGCTCCAAACAGGTTCATTTAGCTGGTTTGGGGTGACGAGCATGGCAGAAGTTCGACTGCAAGAAGGCGAGTCGTTGGAGAACGCCTTGCGGCGGTTCAAACGCAAGGTCATGACGGAAGACATTATTAAGGACGTGAAACGTCACTCCTACTATTTGAAGCCGGGCGAAAGACGCCGGGTCAAACAAGCTTTGGCTCAAAAGCGTGCCCGGAAAAAACTCCGTAAGGACTCAGACCAAGTTGCACCAAGGAGGGGAGGTGCTGGCAAGTAGCGCCATGTCGGCATTTACGCGCCAGAATCAAGACAGGCGCAGACTCTTCAGCGAGGCGCGAGCCACCCCTCCGCTGATGTCGGGCACAATGCATTCGAGGTGCTCCATTTCATCGCCCGAAAACGACTCGCTGCGGGGCGGTTGACCGTTATCGACGCGACAAACGTCCAGCCCGATTCGCGCAAACCGCTCGTTGCCTTGGCACGCGAGTTCCATGTGCTGCCCGTTGCCATTGTTTTCGACTTCCCGGAGAAGCTCTGCCAAGAGCGGAATCGGAGCCGACCGAATCGCGACTTTGGCCCTCACGTTGTCCGCAATCAGGCGCAGCAACTACGGCGGTCGCTCCGTGGACTCGAACGGGAAGGTTTCCGTGGTGTTCATGTCTTCAAATCTCCCGAAGAATTGGAAGGGCTGGAAATTGTGCGGCAGCCGATGTGGACAAATCGGCGGAACGAACATGGCCCGTTCGACATCATCGGCGACGTGCACGGATGTTTCGACGAGCTACAGGAACTGATGACGACCCTTGGTTATTCATTCCAGAAGAACGGTGACGGGTATCAAGTCGGGACGCCTGAGGGCCGGAAAGCGATCTTCCTTGGTGATCTGGTAGATCGGGGGCCGAAGATTCCCGAGGTGCTGCGACTCGTAATGGGAATGGCCGCAACCGGAACCGCAATCTGTGTTCCCGGCAACCACGACATGAAGTTGCTTCAAAAGCTGCGTGGTAAGGATGTCAAGATTGCGCACGGGCTCGCCGATTCCATTGCGCAACTTGATGCAGAGCCACCGGAATTCAAGAGTAAAGTCGCTGAGTTCCTCGACGGTCTCATTAGCCACTATGTCCTTGATGACGGCAAGCTGGTGGTCGCACACGCAGGCATGAAGGAAGAGATGCAGGGGCGCGGCTCCGGAGCGATCCGGTCGTTCGCTCTGTTCGGCGAGACCACAGGAGAAACAGATGAGTTCGGCCTCCCGGTACGCTACAACTGGGCCGCGGACTATCGGGGCAAAGCGACGGTGGTATACGGGCACACTCCTATCGCCGAGCCGCAGTGGTTGAACCGAACCATCAATATAGACACTGGTTGCGTGTTCGGCGGCAGGCTGACTGCGCTTCGTTACCCCGAGAAGGAGTTCGTCTCAACGCCAGCGCATCGGACGTACTACGAGCCCGCGAAACCTTTGGTGAGCACGCAAGCCGCGACAGCTTTGTCCCAGCAGCACGAGCAAGATGATGTTCTCGACATCGATGATGTGATCGGGAAACGAATTATTGAGACCAGACTGCATGGGAACCTGACGATCCGCGAAGAGAATGCTATCGCGGCGTTGGAAGTGATGAGCCGCTTCGCGAGCAATCCCAAGTGGCTCGTCTACCTACCCCCTACGATGTCTCCCAGCGAGACCACCAATCAACCGGGTCTCTTGGAGCATCCGGCTGAGGCATTTGCTTACTATCGCAAAGAGCATGTGGAGAAAGTGGTTTGCGAGCAGAAACACATGGGGTCGCGTGCGGTGGTGATCGTTTGCCGTGATCGCGATGTCGCCTTGCGTCGATTCGGAGTGGTGCAGGACGAGATCGGAGTCTGCTATACGAGGACGGGCAGGCGGTTCTATAACGACAGCGCCTTGGAGAAGGAATTCCTCGGTCGAGTGCAGGGTGCCGTCACGAAGTCAGGTCTCTGGGAGGAGCTTGCGACCGATTGGGTGTGCCTCGATTGTGAACTGATGCCGGGTCATCCAAGGCGCAGGATTTGTTGCGCCAGCAGTATGCTCCCACCGGGGTGGCGGCTCGCGCAGGGCTCGCGGCATCGATAGCTGCCCTGCGGATGACCACCCAGCGTGTGCCAGAAGCCTCCGAACTCGCTCGACGCTACGAGGAACGCCGGGTGATGGCAGAGCAATATATCGAAGCATATCGCCGCTACTGCTGGACTGTGCACTCACTGGCAGACTTGAAGCTTGCGCCTTTTCACCTGCTGGCGAGCGAGGGCGAAGTTCACTCGGACAAAGACCACGTGTGGCACATGACAACGCTGGCTCGCCTTTGCGCCGCCGATCCGGGACTCCTGCTTGCAACGCCATACAAAGTCGTCGCTGTGGGCGACGAAGTTAGTCAGAAGGAAGGGATTGACTGGTGGGAGGAACTCACGGCATCGGGGGGAGAAGGGATGGTCGTGAAGCCTCTCCAATTCGTCACGAAGAGCCGACGAGGGCTAGTGCAGCCAGCAGTGAAATGCAGAGGTCGGGAGTACCTCCGCATGATCTATGGGCCGGAATACACTGCTCCGGAGCATCTGGAACGTCTTCGCGCCCGAGGGCTCGGCACCAAGCGATCATTGGCGCTGCGTGAGTTCGCCTTGGGCATGGAAGCCCTTCAACGGTTCGTGGAACGGGAGCCGCTGAGACGAGTGCATGAGTGCGTCTTCGGCGTGCTGGCTTTGGAAAGCGAACCTGTCGATCCGAGGCTTTGAGGATTGGCGCATGGTAGCAACATTGCGATTGAGCACTGAGGAGCTTCGGCAGATCGCGGAGCAAGGCTACGCGGTCGTGGCTTCCGGCCTCGACATCCGAACTTTTCGCGAACTGGGCAGTCAACTTGAAACGAACCAAGCGGGAGAGCGCAATCTGCTTGATGTGCCAGTCGTGAGACGGCTTGCACGGTCAAGTGCCGTCCGAAGTTTGATCGAGCTGGTACTGGGCTCAGACTGTTTTGCAGTGCGGGGCATTCTGTTCAACAAGACCGATGGAACGAACTGGAAAGTGACATGGCATCAGGACTGTGTGATTTCGGTCGCGGACCGAACGGAAATTCCCGGCTGGGGGCCGTGGTCGATAAAAGCTGGCGTCAACCACGTGCGTCCGAGTTCTGAGATTGTCTCGCGAATGCTGGCGATTCGCATTCACTTGGATGAATGCGGGGCAGAGAACGGTCCCCTGCGAGTGATTCCCGGTTCACACAAGCACGGTTTCCTGTCAGATCGACAGATTCAGGATTGGCCGAAGACTGGAGCCGTGACGTGTACAGCTAATCGGGGTGATGCGATCCTCATGCGACCACTCCTGCTTCATAGTTCCCCTCCGGCGACAGTTCCGAGCAGCCGTCGGGTAATACATTTGGAGTTTGCTGCTGAGGAACTGCCAAATGGAGCGGAGTGGAAGGATCGCGTGTAAGAGGTACTGACAATATGACGACGCGAGAAAAGACATTGGAAGAGCGCCTCGCCCGCTACCGCCAGATCAAGCTCAGCGTGATCGGGAGGAAGTCCCGGAGGACAATCTCATCCCGGTCTGGCACCCTTAGTCACTTTACTCAACCTTGCGGATGCCATATATACGAGCTACGGGAGAAAATCCAGAAATGCGCCTTCCAGTTCAGACCGAATACGCTCCATATCATCGTCGTCTCAGGTATCGCTTGGATTGTGGCCGCGAAGTATCCGTTGAAGGGTGTTACGTCAGCCCTTCAACGCTCGGAGTCATCGAAGGAAGCATAGAGTATATTCGCGATGGAATTATCGAGCGATTGCCGAAGAGAGCGCGAGAGCAGTTTCCGTGGGGGAAAACAAACGGTGTTTTCGTGAAGCCCGTGCCCGAGGGGGAATTGCCCGTTTATGCGTTCATGGTGCATTTAATCTGCTACGAGCCCGTGTCCGATCCCGATAACGATACGTCAAGCCTCATCGTTTGCTGGTTGGGAGATGACATCGAAACGAAGTTGCCGGAACTGATTGACTGCGAGATTTGTTCTGTCGAATGGGACAAGTACGCGGTGGATGGCAACATCTAGCGGAATCGCTTACCGATTCCTCGTGGTATTTCCATGACGAACTCACGCATCATCGCTTTCTACAGCGGCACCCAACCAGATCATCGCGGTCGTTTTCTCCGCGAGATTCAGGAATGGCCCGACGATCAGTTGGAATCGGTTCACGACTACATACAGTGGCTCTTCCCATTGCCCGAACGAAGCGGCTTCAACATGGCTGCGCCAGTTCTGACCCGAGAAGATATTCAGGAATTCCGCACTAATCCTGATCTTCAGGGAACGTTGCGAGTCTCGTTTCTGCGAATGATGAACTTCTACGGGTTTGCGGCTCGTTCAGGGAAGCACATCACGGTGACTCGCGCTCCGCACTTTGCAGCCAAGGCGACAGGCTGGCTTTCTCCGGGCAATCACAACCATCTGCGGATCACGAGAATCCTGAAATGCTTGACCGTACTTGGGCTAGAGGTAGAGGCAAAGGAGTTCTTCGAGTGCTTAGCCGAAATTTATAAAGACGAGCAGAACAAACCACTGCCCGCAATCAGCGACGAAACAATGCTGTACTGGAGAGAAGCGGTGGGCGATGCTCGCAACGGCTAGCCGATGGGAGGGATGTCTAAGACGAAAGTGTCCCCTGTCGTGCCCCAAGGCTTCTTAGGCATGCCGATCATCTCCTCAGTGTATTTATGTCGCTCGGCATCAAGCTCCTGAACCTTTCTGAGAAGGTTCTTGAACCCAAACACACAAACCAGATGTTCCTTTGGTAATGTACGTTGGGCAGAGCCTTTGGCGCATGATGGATCATGGTGAAATGGTTCGTCATTCTCTTCATCCTCGCCTGCTCCGCAGGGACCGTCTCAGTCGCACAGCCGTCGTCCGCTCCGTTCATCGATGTTGTCAACACTGACGCTGTTAACGGCGATCTGTTTGCGAGGGATTTCAGAGCCGACCCGTCGTGCAGCGGACTGACGTTGCACATACAGCCGCAGAGGAAACACACCCCAGACAGCAGGGCATCGTTTCGGGTTACATTCTATGAAGACAAGGGATGGTTCCTCGTAGAAAAGCGTCATGGTGATTTTGCTGGTGGATTCTCTGGTAGTTTGGGGGTGGAACGCCACCACGCTGTTCAAATGACCTGCACCATTGCGAAGGCGTCTGTACACGCTGTCCTCGTCAAATAAATGAGTCTCCTGCTGGCCTTGCCCGATGGGTCTAAGCTGTCGGGCATTCTTGTTGCAGAGGTTATGAACCCCGCCTGCAAACAGTGAGGCTCATTTCTTTAAAACGCTGATTTCTTACCACCGCAAAGCACCACAGCGTGGCGGAACGCTTCTGCAAATCGACGCGCGTAGACGGTGTTGAATAGGAGCCTCATTGTCTGATGCCGAAGCACTTGTCAACGAGGTCTAAAAACTCATACTTTGACTCGCAAGACCTTGCGCCGTGTCCAGTGACAAAACACTCGTTAGGCTTCTCGCCCAGAGGCCCGCTAAAGTCAGCATAATCACGCCTTTCAAAAGCATCGGTAACACGAAAATCATCCATCCAGCCGCTCGCTCGTGATATCGTCACGTGAATCATCATGTAGCAGACGTTCGTGGAAGCGTCGTAATGGCTCACATAGTAACGTCCTACTGCGCCAAAAGGTGTGTATTCAGGCGCTTCGTTGAACTTCTTCTGAGCCTGCTCAGCACACATCTTCTGCTGTGCCAGAGTTGCGCTGGCAACTGCAGTCGGCTTTTCATCTTCTGCTTCATCGGGAAAAGCGCGGGCTTCTGCCAATCTGGGCACAAGGGTAAGGGATTTCACGTCGTCAATCGGGATAGCAAAATTCAAGTTCTGTCCGCCTACAAGATGAGAAGTCGTGATGCCAACCACTTTCCCCGACATATTGAACAACGGGCCGCCACTGCTACCGGGGGATATGGGCGCTGTGATCTGCAAGAATTTGCCCCCTTCATCTTCGACAGTTGGGATCGCGCTGACAATGCCGTTTGAAACCGTCGATTCGAGCGAGAGGGGATTGCCTATCGCCACGACTTCCTCTCCGACTTCGAGCCGATCAGAATCTCCGAGAGTTAACGTGTGAAAATCGACCCCGTGCGCCTTGATGATAGCCAAGTCGCGATTCTTGTCGGATGCAAGCACCCCATCGACCGCAAAGAAAGTACCGTTAGGGAGCTTAACGAGAGCAGAGCTGCCGTTCTTGATGACGTGGTAGTTGGTAACGACTTGGCCATCTTTGCTTATGAGAAAGCCGCTGCCTTGAGCGACAGGATGACCATTCTTATCCGATACGACTATTGAGACAACCGCCCCATGCGCTTCTCGGGATATGGCCGGGATATCTAGACGGGCTCCCTTGTTCGTACTCGGGGCGTTCTGTGCAGACATCGCGGCCACCAGCAACAGAACGACTGCCATGTACTTCATGAATGAGGTCCCTTCCCGCCGGGGGCGCAGAGCTGCGTTCTCCCTCATTAAATTCCATCAGGGAATCGGGGGCCGATCAACTTACGGAAGGCCTTTCCAAGTATGACTTTGGTTACCTGCAATCCATATCGCTCAAGGACGAAATCACCTGTGGGGAATGATTTGCAAACTGAAGAAGGTTTGCGGCCAATGTGGAAAGAATCTTTCCGAGTGCGATTTGCCTGTTCCCAGCATCGTGACCTGAATCTATCTATCGAACATCTGCGAATGGTTTGTAGTCTGGAATTGGTGCAAGCGCCGCCGCCGTTGCAGCCGTTGCGGGTGCCGCCTTTTTATAGTGGCGATATTGGAATACTCCCCACAGCCCGCGACCCCAACAGTAGGCGAAGATGGCGGGGAAAGTTGTGGAGGCATTTACGCTCACACCCTGCTGGTACCTGAGGCACTGGGTGTAAACGAAGTCAGCGGCGAGAATGAGCATCCACAAGATCGATTGCTTGGTGTAAATCCGCCACAGCCCGATTGCAAGAAGGGCCACGTCAAGCAGGTTCCAGTAAGTGAACCCAAGATAGTGCCCTAGACTACAGACGAGAGTAACTAGAAGCGACACGCCTGCTACGCCAGTGCCATAACTGATGTTGTTCTGCGACCGTTCCAGATTGGTTTTTGTCATGGTTTCCTGCCCTTGAGGACCCTGAGCTTCGTGAACGAGTACCATGCGAGCCAACCGAAGAGCACAATCATCGAGCCTTGGAAGAGGTCATAGCCGAACACTTGCGCTGATGCCCACGGTGGAATCAGTAACCCCCACGCTTCTCGTATAACAAGACACCCACAAACAGCCAGAACGAGACTCCATCCGACATAGTTCCCAAACTTCGCGACAGATTTCATACAACCGTCCGATTAGATTCCCACCACACATCGAGAGGCTACCGCCCACTACCATGTGTCTTCCGGTCGTTGGCAACGAATGCCTGCAGCAACTGTTGGTCGATTAGGAACTGCTGCAAACGGTTCGTTTGTTCAATGAGCAGACTCATGTGAACCATGTTGTAGACCGCCCGCATGTCCTTGCTGTCCAATTCACTACAAGCTTTTACATTGTCCGATAGCGTCATCAGTTCTTTATAGGTCGAGCTGTCGAACATGTGACTGAACTCTTCCTGTGTACCACGGGCTCCTGTCTCGATACGATTCGCAAACTGACGGCACTGGTCGATTGTCGTAGGCTTCGACAGCGGCTTCAATTGCCCCCAGCCTACCGCCGTCGGTGACAGCAAAACGATTGCCAGTACGAGAACACGCTTCATACAATCCCCCAACTAGATTCGGACCATGAACAACGGGCCGGTGGCTGCTAGCGGCATGTACTTCATCCTTGACGTTTCTCTCCGCTTCGGTCGCAAATTTGCTGTGTCACCTCATTGAATTCGATCACGGAACCGGAGACCGGCCTAGTTACGTAGGTCATCTTCCTGCAGGAGAGGAGCACCCCTAAATGAAGGCTGTTTGAACCTCGCGATCCGGTCTGGGGAGTCTTCCAGCACGAAGACCTTCGCAGATTCGCCAATTCTCATGGCTGTTGGCGCGGATTCCGTTTCAGACAACACTCGATGCCCCCGCGGAGAATGCCTTAACCTCCGCGATAGCGATTCTCGCTTCCCGAATTCCGGATTGGATGTCTAGTTCCAAATCTAGGTGCGGGACGGTGGATGTCTCCGCAGCCTCGTAGAATCTCAGTGCATCCTGCGGGCGGTTCAGTCGCTTAAGGCAGATTCGGGCGGCAGCAAGCTGCGCCATAAGAGCCTGCTGCTCGGAAGGATAGGTGGCGGCGAGCTTCTCGTACTCGCCAACGGCGCGTCGAAAATCCTGTTGTTGCTCAGGCACGCGGCAGAGTTCCAGCCAAACGGCAGGCGACACCTTGTCGCCGCCTAGATTGAGGAACTCGTTGTAATCCTGCCAAGCCGCCTCGCATTCTCCCGCTTGCAGATGCAACCCACAGAGCTTGATCGCAGCTTCCCGACACTCCGGAATTTTGCGATTTTGCCAATGGACCCCCAGCAGCAGATTCCACCCGCCGACCGATTCAGGTTCGGTTGCCAAATAGTCATTCAGGATCGCGGCTGCCTCATCAAGCCTGTCATGTTCCATGAGTTCGTCGGCCTGAGTGATCGCTGCGGGGGGTGCCCAAGCCACCTTTTCCTCAATTGCTTTATTCATTTTGTGTTCCAACCCCGAGTAGCGGATCGCCACAGCCACGATGCCACCAACGAGGAAACCGCCGACGTGCGCCCAGTGTCCAATGTCGTCCCCGGGGCCCATGCCGTAATTGATTTCCATCAGCACCCAAATCGGCAATAGCCAATATGCCCGCATCCAGAAGCGCCAAAAAGGAAACAGGCCCAGATCAAAGAACCACATCATCCTGATTCTTGTTTTAGGGAAGCGTACTAGGAAGGCCCCCATCAAGCCTGCCACACCTCCCGAAGCGCCTATTGACGAGACGATAGTTCCGGGGTCTGCCCAAGCGTCAAACTGGCATGCCACTGCACCCGCTGTCAGGTAGACGAGCAAGTAAAGTGGCCGTCCCCAAGCGTCCTCTAAGACAAATCCCGCCAACCACAAGAACCACATGTTGCCGATTAAGTGCCACCAACCAACGTGAAGGAAGGTCGAAGTGAGATACGTAATCGGTCTTGGGTGGGCTGCAACGAAGCCGTAGCGCTGAGAGATCGAGGTGGCTATCAGTTGCGAATACTGTCCTACGAGTGAATCCATCTCTGCTTGCAATGCCGCAGGATCGTCGATCAGCCGTGTCCGAGCGTCCCAGTCGTCGATAACGGGGGCGTTTGAGTCCTGCAATTCCGCCCAATACTTGGGGTGTTGGTCTCTGACGTAATCGATCAACTCCTGAGCCTCGGACGTGAGGAGAAGCTGCGGATGCATGGCCGCAAGAACCAGAATGTGCTTCCGCACCTGCAAGAGCTGCGGGCCCTGCTTTTCCATGGCCCGCTGGGTACCAAGGAACACCACAACGTTGATGACAATCAAGGCGAGCGTGATGACCGGCCAGCGTCGGGCCGACATATTCTCGTGCCCGATAGGGACAAGCATGATTGACTTCTCCTTTGTGACCGGGGCCAGCCTTAAGCGTAAGAACTCTTGTGGCGGATGCCCAGATAACAAACGGTGATCGACCTACCTACAGTTGCACAGATTCGAGAGAGCGCAGGGTTACCGGGGTAATGCAATTAACATTGCCTGTAGGCACGTCAGCGATGGACAATGGCTGGTAGTTGTCTTAAATCGCTCGGGAGCACGCCATGTACATTCGAATCCAGTGGACGAACTTCAACTGCCCGTTCTGTGGCACTCCTTGGTCAAGGAGGATCGTTACCGCACCACGCCCGGAAAAGGAGCTCCGAACCTGTAGCAACTGCAATCGGGAGTTCAAAACACACGACATCGAATGGGCGCACATGACGAAAGGGCAAAAGGTTGGCTATTTCTTGAACGAGTGGACGGTAGCGTGGCTCTTGTTCTATGCCATGGTGGCACTCACCCTTCACCTTATGTTTTCGGATCGTGCGACGATGTTAAGTGATCGTCTCGTCGAAGCGACGACTATCCTAGGTGTCGCTGTCGTGATGTTTGGGCCTACCGTGTTGAAGAAATGGCTGTCCATGCGGCGGTCCAAGCAGCGGACTCTTGCAACCGACGCCACAGCAGCATGGGTCCCCGGCAGCCTTGCGGGTTGAGCCCTCGGGGGTCGTGTCGAGCAGAAGAAGTCTTTAGACCGCTGTCCACGCCAGAAGTAACGAGGAAAGCTCTCGCAATAGAGGGGTTCGCAGTCGCTTCGTCACTTCTACAAGCGAGTGATGAGATTGGACGGGTGATGGAGACTGCGTTCCACAAGGTATACCGGGCTGACCATCTCCTCCCGAGGCGAAATAGGGGGCGAAAGGCCGCAAAAAACGGACTCAAAATTTGACCCCCTGCGGACTAGGGGGTAAAAACCTCGAAACACGCCCAAAAACAGTTCCGCCTTCGTAATCCACCGTTCTGTCGGCAAAGCCCTACTGCCGAGACTGTCTCGGATGATCGACACGAAGTCAATGAGTGAAATCGGGATATTTCGTCAACTACGTCCTATCCGGGAACCTTTTTGCCAAATGCGGAGACTAAACTAGCAGAGGGCACGGCCCTGTTCGGGTCTGGCCGCACCGGAGCTTGAGCGATGTCCCATCGACGTTCTGTCGCCTTGCGGCTTGTCATTACCACACTCCTAGTGGTTGCCGCTTTCTGGGGTTCACTACTTGCGCACGCTGAATATAAAGCTCATCGTGCGATCTCCCTTCTGGCCGAAGCATCCAGCGTAAAGATCGGAGATCCCGAAGCTTCCGTGCTTACATTGTCCGAGCGGTATGGCGGCGGATACAAATGGCCTCCAGAACCGTTGTCGCCCAGAGAACAATGGACAGACCTGCAAGAGTACGACTATCAAGAAAATCTGCAAAGCGACTACACGTACTCAGTCGAAGTAAGTCCGTTTGGGATCACCACCCTTCATCCAAGCCGATTGACTCAAGTCATGCGGGTCATGAAAAAAGCTGTTCCTGCGCGCTTGCGACCGATATTGGGCATGCGTAACTGGGGTGTAGAAGCTGACTTTGCAATCCGCAATGGTCGTGTGCAGTCGGTATCAGCAACGACATTGCTCGAAGGCAGCTCTCAATGGCTCGGCCACGAATGGAGATTCGCTAATGAGATGCCGCACCACGAACTCCGAGGGAGAGTGCTTGTTGTCGACTCAGCAATCCTAGAGATGGAAGATGGCGGTGGGACGGCAATTGAGAATTTCTTCACCACGGAAGCATCAGAAGAAGAAATTCAAGCAGCTCGCAAGTTCAATGCCGAATGTTTAACGAGCATCAGGGGATGTGATGGGCTGTGCGACGTCGCTCCGCGTACACTTGAATATCTGAAGCAGCATCCTGCCGCACGTGGAAACATCACTCCACCGAAGTGCCCCTGATGGCAGCCTTCGCTCCAACTGTTGAAATCAGGCGATTACACGTTTTGACCGCTGGTCAGTGAGCGTTATCGGGATTAATGAGATGGTCCGCCGCCGGGTAGCATAAACGGCTCGGTAGTTTACATCAGGAGGATCATCCATGAACATCGCATCGATCGGCATCGATCTGGGCAAGACCACCTTTCACCTGGTTGCAT
>Ga0326727_10003457_pt1 | contig 50365 bp, 50 predicted proteins | sample MB2enrmetagenome_FD_207643 | JGI IMG/M metagenome (GOLD analysis project Ga0326727, IMG submission 207643) | Lab enriched peat soil microbial communities from McLean, Ithaca, NY, United States - MB29MY | ecosystem: Environmental > Terrestrial > Soil > Wetlands > Peat | place: USA: New York... | reverse complement strand
TCGTGGAAGACCATCCGGTAACGCGGGAGGGGTTCGCACAGTTGATCAACTTCGAGCCCGACCTGCACGTGTGCGGCCAGGCAGCCTCTGCCGCCAAGGCTTTGGCGGAAATCCCCGTGGCCAAGCCGCACTTGGTCGTAGTGGACATCTCGCTGGATAGAACAAGCGGCATCGATCTGATCAAGGATATCCTCGCCCGGCATACCGCTCTGCCGGTGCTGGTACTTTCCACTCATGACGAAACGCTCTACGCGGAGCGGGCGCTCCGGGCCGGCGCGAAGGGTTACGTCATGAAGCACGAACTGACCGTCGAAGTTCTCAAGGCCATCCGCAAGGTCTTGCGTGGCGGGGTGTATCTGAGCGAGCGGATGCAAGAGCGGCTGGTGGGGCTGGTAGCCGGGGGCGGGTCAGCGGCCTCGCGGTCGGACGTGGAGCAGCTCAGCGACCGCGAGCTGGAGGTGTTCACCTTCCTTGGGCAGGGCCGCAGCACCGCCCAGATTGCTGCCAGTCTGCATGTAAGCGGGAGCACCGTGGCCACCCACCGCGTGCATATCACCGCAAAGCTGAAGTTGGAGAATTCAAGGGAGTTGGTGCGGCGGGCCGTCGAGTGGGTGCAGAGCCAGGATTTGTGATCGAAACCGTCAGCGGGGTCGCAAATCCTACGATGCCAAAATCGCAAGCCCCCCGATTCCCGAGCGAGGGCGACTCCGCTTATCGTTGCAGCATGATGAACAGATCAATGTTAGAGCCGGCGAAGAATGGCACGTCGCGTCCCGCCACCGCGGCCCAGGCCACCGTCCTGCTGGTGGACGACTCCCGCGAGGTTCGAGAATTGTTTGCTTGCCTGCTGCGGAGAGCCGGGTACCGGGTCCTGGAAGCCAGGGACGCGGGCCAGGCACAGCAGTTGGCTGGCGAGCAGGCGAAGATTGACATACTGGTCACCGACTTCAGGATGCCCGGGATGAACGGAGTGGAGCTGGCCCGATGGTTCCACACCCGCTTCCCGTTCAGCCAGGTGCTGTTGGTCTCTGGGTCCACGTGCGAGCTCGACGCTTATCTTGAACCACCGGGTTGGCCTGCTTTCCTTGACAAGTCGGCGGCATTCACGCGGCTCGTTCCAATGGTGGCAGAGCTGCTCGCTCAGGCGACCACTCGTTCGGAGGAATTTGGCGCTGCTGAGATCGCGCAGCGCGCTTCTGCCGAGACATTGGTCCTGAGGAAAATCCTGGAAAGGGCCGATCTTTCGCGCTCTTGGGTGCACGTAATAAACGAGTGATGAACGAGGGCAAAATCCAACCCATAGAGGTCCTGCTGGTGGAAGACAGCCCCAGTGGTACCGAGTTGACCATTGAAGCCCTGCAAAACGACAAGATGCGCAACCATGTGAGCGCCGCCGGTGACGGGGTTCAGGCGTTGCAGTTCCTTCGCCGGCAGGGGCCGTACATTGATGCGCCCAGGCCGGATTTGATCCTGCTCGACTTGAACCTCCCGCGCAAAGACGGGCGCCAGGTGCTGGCCGAGATCAAGGCGGACGAGAGCCTTAAGACAATCCCGGTCGCGGTGCTGACGGCTTCCCCCGCCGAGCGGGACATACTGATCTCTTATCAGCTCAACGCCAACTGCTACATCATCAAGCCCGTAGATGTCGCGCAGCTTCTGGAGGTCGTACGTTCCATTGAGTCGTTCTGGTTCATGGTGGTCACCCTGCCGGCCCCAGTGGAACCCAGCCGCGCCGCGTCGGCGATTCCTTGCGAATGAGCTACCGCGGGCGTGTCCGGGCTGTACACCCTAAGGATGCGTCGCGTCGGCCTGGGTCGTAAATCCCGGGTGGCATCTGTCAACTCGTCCTGCGCCGCTAGGATGGACGCTTCGTTGGGTGTGACCGGTTCGCCGATGATGCGGACGATGGATTCGGTAGGGACGCTTTCCACAGCGTCCCTGTCTTTGAGTTCGGAGTCAGGGACGCTGTACGCTTCTCTCGTCTGCTGGGGCGCCATGATGCGCAAGGCGGGAGTTCCAGCGCTCGGAATGGTGGGCGAAATTGTCTTGCCTTGGGTGGCCGGTTTGGGGCTACTAACACAAAATGGTATGCGGCTGTCCATCAGCAAATTGCTTTTTCCGAATACGCCACGCCACAGGCGGCGGCACGAGATGCGCAAGGTCTTTTTCGTGCTGGTGGCCGCGGTGGTCGTCTGCGCCGGCTTGGCTTGTGCATTGTGGGCAATCTCTCTCGCCGGACCGCATTAGGCGGATGCGGTCGAGAGCGGCGGGTTCCGCCTGGCCTCGTTGGGCCACGGGAAGCACCGGGCGATGAGGTGTGGTTTCTGCCAGAATGTGTGGAGGGGTCGGGCCAGCAACTGTCCCCAGTGCGGTGCTCCCGTTTTGCCGAACCGGCGGCCAAATCCGGCGGTCCCATTGGCACTGCTTTTTGCCGCGCTCGCGGGCCTTCTTCTGTTCCTGTTGCTCCGGAGCTGAACGGCTCGATCACTGCCTCAGCCCACTTTGCCCTGAAATCCGGGTGCCGCCCGGGCCTGACGCTTCCCCTGGAGTTGGCGGGAGCTGTTGAAAAGTTTGCCCAAGCCGATCACCCACTCGCAAGCGGTACCATCAAACGCCGCCACGGCTTCCATCTCTCCAAAGTCCTCCTCGCGCGCAATCTCGACGGCGTTCTCCATCGTCCCCAGATCACGTGCGCATTCGGGGCCGTTCACCCAACAGTGCGGACCCGCGTAAAAGAAGCCAGTCAGAGCATGTCGCAAGAACACCCGCATCCTGCTCTATGCCTCCGTACACCGGTGGATGCAACTGGGGTGTTCACCCTACCCACTTGAGTGTCGGGCCTGGCGTTTGGGCAGCGCCGAATGGGTTCGCCAGGGCGAAGCGAATGTGTCGTCCTCCAAAAGGAGGTGTTTGAGGAAGCCAGGCTTATCGCGCCGGCCACCGCGCCTGTAATCCCCCCACATGACTGCTGCGGTTTGCTGCGGGTCGAGCTTCAGTTCGCGGGTCAGGTACTCGAAGAGCAATTCCATCAAACGGACCAGCGCGATGCTGTCCGTGCGGCCGATGTGAGCGTGCAGCCATTCACTCCAGCGCATGAACGCTGCGAAGGGAGAGAGTGGGGCAGGCGTCCCGCCTGCCTCGGATTCCGCCAGCGCGCAAGCATCCGACGGAGCAGGACCTTCTCCCGAAGCCGCAGGAAGGGCAGGGGACAGGCGGGACGCCTGTCCCCCATTGTCCCAAATCAACGGTGTGGTCTCGACGAAGTTGCCGCTGTTGCCGACCAGGTCCCAGTAACGCGCGAAGCGCCGCAGCTTCTGCATGGTAGCGAAGTTAATCAGCCGGTTCTGCAGGATCTCGTACGGCGGGTGCGGGTTATACACCATCTGCCACTCCGCGTCGTGCCGGACGATCAGTGTCCCACGCAGCCGCTTGAGAATGCCCACCTGGATTTCGTGTGGCCCGAGTGCCAGCAACCGGTCGAAGCCCGCGGCGAAACTCTCCAGGCTCTCCCCCGGCAGGCCGGCAATCAAATCCGCGTGGATATGCACCGGAGTCTGGCCCCGCAAGAACCGGAAGTTGGCCTCCAGCCGGTCATAGTTCTGCCGGCGCGCGATCCGCTCCGCGACCTCCGGGTTGAATGTCTGGACCCCCACCTCGAACTGGAGCGCGCCGGGCGGAAACCGGACGATCACTTCGCGCAGGGCCGCCGACAACCGGTCCGGGACCATCTCGAAATGGAAGAAGTGCCCCGGTCGGTGCCGCTCGAGCAGGAACTCCAGGATCGTCCGGCTGGCTTCCAGGTTGAGATTGAAGGTGCGATCCACGAATTTGAACTGTCTCACGCCCCGTTCGAGCAGGCGCCCGAGATGATCGAGCAACGCCGGCAGCGGCGCCTGCCGCACCGGGATGTCCAGCGAGGACAGGCAGAATTCGCAGGAAAACGGGCAGCCGCGCGAGGCCTCGACGTATATGATGCGGTGCGCCACGTCCTGGTCGTCATAGAGGTCGTAGGGCAGCACCAACTCGGAAAAGTCGGGCGGCTCCGCAGCTACGATCTTGCCCGCCGGCCGCTGGCCCGAGAGCAATTGCCGGCAGACTCGGGCAAATGCCACATCGGCTTCGCCGGTGACGACGTAGTCGGCCAATTCCACGATGGGCTGCGTCTCGACTTCGTAGCTGACCTCAGGCCCCCCCAGGATGATCGTCAGGCCCGGCCGCACCCGCTTGAGGATCGCGACAACTTCCGTCGCCGGCGCCGCGTTCCAGATGTAAACCCCCAAGCCGAGGATCTTCGGGTCCCGCGCCAGGAGCGCCTCCGCGATGTCAACGGGCCTCTGGTTGATGTCGAACTCGACGATGGCGGCGGCCGCCCGCAGCGGGCCGAGGTTGGCCAGCAGGTAGCGCAGCCCGAACGCGGCGTGGATGTACTTCGCGTTGAGCGTGGTCAGGACGATATCAGCCATCGTGAGGCGCAAGTTACCAGCGCAGCAGATGCCCGGCAATGGTCCGGGCGGGAGAGTCATGAGACACTGCGCCGGCCGCGCCGCCTCGTAAGGGCCACGGACGCGTCGCAGCCGGCGTGAGGGCTTCTACGCCCGCTGAAATCCTTGCGCCGCCCTCTGCGACTTCGGTGCTCCGGCCTGATGAGGCGTCTCACCGCGGGGACGACAACTCACCACGCGCGGTAATCGCGGCCATTGCGGTTGAAGTAGAGAGCCTGAGCAGCAAATCTACTTCTTAGCGCCTTCCTCTTTCTTCTGCTGTTTGAATTTGAAGGTCGCCCGAGCAGGCGTGGCCAGGTCACCAGAGCTCTCCACGTTGTGCATACGAACTTGCAAGCCCGTGCTGGCGCTCCCGGTGAAGACGAAGCCTCCCTTCCACGGTGCGCGATCGGGGCTTTCGCTGTCCACCCGCAGCACGAGGTCGCCGTTTTCCACATTCCATGACCCCTTGCTGACCGTGCCCCGGTTATCGAAGGCGTAGTATTTGGGCAACTCGGCTTTGGGCTCCATGACGGTGTAGCCCTTGGACTCCATGTCCCCTGCCTTCACGTAGAGCACGACGACGTGCTTGTCCAGGTCCCAGGAGACCTTCAACGTGACCGTGTCACCATTGTCCGTCTCTGCCTGCCAGTTCCCGAACATCCAGTCCGCACTTGCATCGGCGACGAGACTTTCGAGCGAACGCTGGGCCTGCGCGGAGAACGACAGCAGGCAAGTTAAGAGCCCGACACCCAAATAACGAGCGATCATAGATTTCCTTTTGTTATGGTTTGATTACACAGCCCGGGCACTGCTCCTCAAAAGCAGCGACCGGAAACATGGCCTCGAATGTAGGGACGCGCTGGGAACAGTCAAGCACCTACGTTGGGCGAGGAGCGAGGTTTGCGCTTGCCCAGAGTGAGTCGTCGTCTCATGCTTGCGCAAATGCGCCCCAAAGTCTTCTGCTCTCTCCTCCTCGGTTTGTTGATCTCGTTGAAGGCCGTTTGCCAGCCTGCCCCAGCGTCTGGGCCGGTGAGCGTAATTCTCTGGTTCGATACGGAGGATTATCTCTTGCCGGCGGATGATGACGCGTGCAAGCGCCTGGCCGAAATGCTCACCGCTCGTGGGATCCGCGCGACGTTCAAAGTGGTTGGGGAAAAGGCGCGCGTGCTGGAACGGCGCGGGCGCCACGATGTCATCGCCGCGCTCCAAAAGCACGCTATCGGTTACCATGCCAATTTCCATTCGGTGCATCCTACGCCCTCAGAATACTTGGCTGAGTGCGGATGGTTGGACGGGGTGGCCGAGTTCACCCGGCGCGAGGGTGGTGGGGCGGCGGATGTGCGGCGCATATTCTCAGTTTCTTCACTCGTCTGCTATGGCCAGCCCGGGTCGTCTTGGGCGCCGCAGGCCATCGGCGCGTTGAAGGACATCGGCGTCGGCACTCGCGGCATTCCCTGTTACGTGGACGAAGGCGATCATGTGGGGTTGAACGAACAGCCGTTCTGGTATGCTGGAGCGCTCAACGTCTATCACATGGGCGAGAATTGCACGCGGATGGACTTGCATGATGCGGCGGCCTTGGAACCAGCCAAGCAGCGTACCTCGGCCCTGGCCGAGCGATTGAGCCGCCAGGCGGGGGGTGGGATGATCAGCATCTTCTACCATCCGTGCGAATGGGTGCATCGGGAGTTTTGGGACGGGGTGAACTTCCGCCGCGGCGCAAATCCGCCACGCGAGCAATGGAAAGCCCCGCCCCAAAGGCCGGCCGAAGAGACCGAGGCTGCATTCCAACGCTTTGGCCAGTACATGGATTATATCCGCTCGCTCCCCAACGTGCGCTTTGTCACCGCCGGCGACCTGCCTGAGATTTATCCCGATGCCGTTCGTAAGGATGGGGTCTCCGAGACCGACCTGGCTGCGATTGTGACCCGCCTATTGGCCGGGGCTGAGCAAGGGGTCGGCTTTCAAGTCATCGGTCGCCATGCCTATTCCCTCGCGGACCAATTCGAAGTCTTGACCCGCGCGCTGGCCAGGCTGAGCAGCGGCGAGAAACTGGTATTCCCTCTGAAAACCAAAGGCCTCTTTGGGCCTGACAGCCCGCCGCCCCCTCCAAGGCCAGAGACTCATCTGGCTTGGCCGGGCTTTCGCGACACGACACGTGATGTGCTTGATTATCTCGACACCCAGGGGCGCGTGCCCTCCCAGGTGTTCATCGGCGCGGATGCAATCGCACCCAGCGACTTCTTAATGGCACTGGCGGCGGCTTATGAGAGTTTTCACAGTAAGGGGAGGCTGCCGTTGGAGGAAGGCATCACTGTGAGGGACAGGCCGGAAATACTGCCCGCGCGGCACGTTGCGGCCGATACGCCCGATTTGTTCGGAGGCTGGATCATTCACAAAGAAGGCTTTCGCGCACCAAGAATACTCGAACAGGCGCGTCTCCAAGCCTGGACGCTCAAGCCGGCGCTGGCTCTACCTTTGGGTGAAGCTCCGGCGGCCCCAGCCGACCGAACGCAGCGGAATCCATAGATATCGTAACCAAAGCAGACGTCCGAGTAGCCCGGGTTCTCGTTGTAACGATACCCGCACCGGCACGTATCCGCGCCAAACCGCCAGGCGCCCCCGCGCACCACTTTCGTTTCCCCCGCTTCCGGCCCTTTGGGGTCCTGGTGCGGCGCCTGTTGGTAATAATCCACCTGGTAGAAATCGTTGCACCACTGCCATACATTGCCGCACATATCATACAGGCCCCACGGATTGGGCAGTTTCTGGCCGACCGATTGGGCGCGGCGGGCTGAGTTCTTGTCGAACCAAGCGTAGTCGCCCAGTTTCGAGGGGTTATCGCCGAAGAAGTACGCTGTGGATGTTCCGGCCCGGCAGGCATACTCCCACTCGGCTTCGGTCGGCAGCCGGTATCCGTTGGCCTGGAAGTTGCATTTCCAGGTCTTGAGGTCATAGCACGGCTGCAGATTTTCGAGTTGGGAGCGCCGATTACAGAACTTAACGGCATCGGACCAGCGGACCTGTTCGACGGGGTTCCGGCCTGCTTTCCATCGTGAGGGATTGTCGCCCATGACCTTCTGATACTGGTCCTGGGTCGCGAGATACTTGTCCATGTAAAATGAACTGACCGCCACCTCGTGCGGCGGCGCATCTACCTGCGTCTTGTCCCCCATAATGAAACTGCCGCCGGGGATCCGCACCATGCTCGCCCCGGAATCTGTTCCTGGCTTGGCGGAATCGCTCTTCTCGGAACCAGCGGTCTTGGCCGGAGAGTTATCCGTTGCGGGCTTGCGCTCACAACCTGAAACCAAAGCCATCGCCGCGGCGAGGACCACCCAAGGCACTTCACACGCGCCACGAAGCGCCGATCGGCCGGAGCGCCGGCATGTTGCCGGCTTAGACCGTTTGGACCCCATAAGCCGGCGGCATGCCGGCGCTCCGGATTGGCGGGCATGAAGTACCCGGGCTGGCGCGGCTGGCCCCTTCATTATCATCTTTGTTCCCTCAGTAATCGGCCCAGATTTCATAGCCGTCGGGACTTCTCAGGCATGCCCGGCAACGGGCCCGAATCTCCTCTGCCAACGCGACGGCTTTAGGCTGGCTCACGCAGCCATAACCGGCCTGCTGGCACAAATTCCGAATAATCTCGTGGCATCGAGCGAGTACATAGTCTTGAGCGCCGCCCATTGCCCGCCAGGCGTCCAGAAGCTCCATATAGGCCTTCAAGTTGTTCGGGTCATTCTTGCTCGCCAAAGCCAGGGTCTGGCGGGCCAGATCGTCGGCGTGTGCCAGGGATTTCATGTTCTCCTTCTGCGCGCTGCATTCCTCCGGGATTTGACGCGCAATTTGTTCCAGGTTCTCCACGTACGGCTTCAACTCGGGCGACGTGGCCGCGCTGGCCTGAAGGAACGGAATCAGGTGGTCAACAAACGCCCGGTAATGCTCGATCCGCTCGACGTGCCGGTGGACAAAATAGATCATGTCATCCACTGCACCCGCAATGTAATCCTGCTTAGCAACCTCTTCCCGTTGCTCGAACACCTTCTGGATGGCTTCGGTGCAGCCGCAAGTGCACGCACGACGAACGCCCTCGCCGCCCCGCCGGTGGTGGGTATTGAGCTTCCGGCCGGCCAGATCGAGAATCGCGTCGGACGCCTGCCGGCCCAGCGTAGCCTTGAGGATGTCCGCCGGAGTGCTGATCGAGACGGGAGTATCTTGTGACTCCAGAACATAAATCAGTGAATCCCCTTGGGGCGGCACTTTCTTGCTTAGGTGATAACAGGCCGCATCACCGTCGAACCAGACCGGGTAGGTGTAGGAGCCGGGCACACCGCGCCAGATGTTCTGCTTAATTGGCCTGAACCTGAACGTGGTCTTCACCCCGGCTTCGCCCAGTTGGGTCTTCCATCTCGCGGCGAAGGGCTTCTTCCACTGGATGGTGACGTCCTTTTCCAGGTAATCGGGTTTCAACGCTTCCTTATGCCAAATGCCGGGTGCGCTCAGAATCGCGAGGTAGAGGCTCTGGCCGTCGTTGGCGAACTCGACCGATTCGATCAAACGGTCCTCTGACGGTTGATCGCCCGCGTGCAGCGTCACTTGCTGTTTGCCGTTCGGCCAGGTCATCACCAACTCGCTTTGTTCCCCCTTGAGGAGGCCGATGAAGAAATTCTCCGAAGGGATACTCAGCGCCTTGGCATCGGGGTAATCTGCGGCACTATAATTCAGGTCGTCCCCGATGAAGCTTGGCACGATTCCGTACGCGATAGTGCCTGAGATGCCAATCCGCTCAGGGTTCTCCGCCGGCTTGATCTCGATAACTCCCGTCCTGTCAAACACAAACAGCACTGTAGCATCGGGAGCGCCCTCGGCAGAAAAGACGGCCTCCAGGGCCAATTCATCCCCCGTATTGCGCAGCACCGAGAACCGGCGGATGGTCATGGCCTTGGCCTTTGCTTCCAGTGGGCAAATCTCCGCCTGCTTCGTGCCCAATGAGGGATTCCCTTGCATCCCGCCGCTGGCTCCGGCGGCGGCGCCCCTTGCGTAAATCACCACGCGTCCCTTGGCCGACCAAAACACGGCTGCCAGGCTGCGTGTTTCCACGACGGCGTCGCCTTTGAATGCGTATTCACGGCCATAGTAACCGGGATCGGATTTGGCCTCGGGCGGATCGGCTTCGAGTTCGAGCAAATCGCTGGGCACGGCTTTCCACGCGGTTCGACCGGTCGTGGTGAAGGTGTCGGCCAGCGGTGAGGCCGTGTCCCAGAGCGCAACGTTGGGTGCCGCCTGGGCAGGTTGGAAGGTTGCAGCACCGACTACGATTCCGCAGAGAAAAAGCAGCGCCGCCCGTCGCATGGACGCCCTGCTTCGCCAGCCAGATTGATTTCGCTTCATGCGTTGGTGCCATTGTGGGCCTCCCGCACTGCTAGGCAATCGTTTTTCAACGCGATAGTCTTGTAGTCAATCACCCGCGTACGCCAACATGAGGGTCCCGCGCGAAGCGATGCCCCAGCCGCTTCCGGCATCTGCGCGCGGTGGGAATGACAACGATATGAATGCACAAATCGCGGTCTTGCGGACCACCTTCCTGATGATGGCGGTCCTCCTTCCGGCTCGCACAACGCATGCCCGTGAAATCAAGCCCATCCGCCACGAATTAAAGGCAAAGCAAGCGTGGCTGGATGAGCATCTCCTGAACTGCATCCTCTTGCCCTCCGCAGCCAAACCGCCCCCCTCGGCCGCCCCCCCTGCCAGGCCGGGTCTGGACGTGTACGCCAACCACGACCCGGTCACTCAGAATGGGCGGGGAGACCACCACATGAAGATCGGCGACCGGGAATATACTCGGGGTCTCTACTGCCACGCGGTCAGCCAGGTAGCGGTGCATCTCCCCGGTCCCGGCAGGAGTTTTACGGCGGTCGTCGGGTTGGACCACAACGAGGACACCGCCCGAGGGAAGGGGAGCGTCGTGTTCACGGTCAAAGTAAAGGACAAGGTGGGCTTTCAGTCCGAGGTCATGCGCTATGGCACTCCTGGGCGCAAGGTCAACGTGGACCTGGGCGGTGCTGAGGAGTTCACGCTGGAGGTTGGCGACGCCGGCGACGGAATTGGTTGGGACCAGTCCGACTGGTGCGACGCCAAGGCGACACTGGCCGACGGCAGGGAACTTTGGCTTGGCGATATGCCACTGCGTGATCGCCGTGCCGAGGCGGCGATGCCCCCGATTGCGCGTACCAGCGGATTCCCCGTATCTTTTATCTATGGCGGGCAATCCTCCGATGACTTGCTGGCGGTGTGGCCGAGGACAACCGCTCGAAAGAAACTGGATTCGTGCCGCACGCAGCACACGCTCACCTGGACGGATGCTCGCACCGGTTTGGAGGTGCGCTGTGTCGCCGTGGACTACAGCGATTTCCCGGTGGCCGAATGGACCGTCTTCTTGAAGAATACCGGCCAGACCGACACCCCTATCTTGGAAAACCTGCAGGCCCTCGACGTGAAGCTCGCCCGGGGCGCGGAAGACGAGTTCATTCTGCACGGCAACAAAGGCGACTGGTGCGCGCCGCAAAGTTACGAGCCGTACCAAATCACGCTCGGCTCCAAGTCCAATCATTCCTTTGCCCCTGACGGTGGCCGTCCGACCAATGGCCCCAAGGGTTGGCCATACTTCAATCTCCAGATGCCGCGCGGCGGCCTGATCTTCGCCATCGGCTGGCCGGGCCAATGGGCCTGTTCCTTCACTCGCGACGACCAGCGCGGTCTGCGCATTGTCGCTGGCCAGCAAGTGACACACCTGTTTCTAAAACCCGGCGAGGAAATCCGCACCCCGCTGATTGCCACGCTGTTTTGGGAGGGCACCAATACGGTCCGGGCGCAGAACCTCTGGCGGCGCTGGCTCCTGGCCCATAATGTTCCCCGCCTCAACGGGCAACTCCCGCCCCCCATGACCCAGATGCAATGTTATCGGACGTTCGAGAAAGGCGGCGAGCAGGACCTCTTCGATACCGTGGAGGAGTTCAAGCGAGCGGACATTCCCTTCGACCTGTGCTGGCGCGATGCCGGCTGGTATCCCTGCAAGGGCAGTTGGCCGAACACCGGCACTTGGGAACTGGACCCGCAACGCTACCCGCGCGGCTTCCGGCCCTTTAGCGATTGGCTGCATCAACAGGGAAAGAAGTTCATCGTCTGGTTCGAGCCGGAGCGCGTGGGCGACCGCGAGAGCTGGCTGGCGCAGAACCACGCCGACTGGCTCCTGGACGGCACGCTGCTGAACCTCGGCAATCCCGAGGCGCGGGACTGGCTGGTCGAACACATTGACCGAATGCTACGCGAGCAGGGCATTGACTACTATCGCCAGGACTTCAACATGGACCCGCTGCCGAACTGGCGCGGCCACGACGCCCCGAATCGCCGCGGCATGACGGAGATTCAGCACGTCCAGGGTTACCTGGCGTTCTGGGACGAACTGCGCCGCCGCCATCCCAAGCTGCTGATCGACTCCTGCGCCTCCGGCGGACGCCGCAACGACCTGGAGACCTTGCGCCGGGCGGTTCCGCTGCTCCGCAGCGACTTCCAGTTCGGCCACGAAGCCACCACCCCCAACCAGGGCCACACCTACGGCATCTCAAGCTGGATTCCCTACTATGGCTCGGGCTGTTACTTCACTGACCCCTACAGCGCCCGCAGCTACATCATGCCGTGCTCCGGCTATGGCGGGACCAATGCCGCGACCAAACGCGCCTACGAGGAGTGCCGCCAAGTCGCTCCCTTCATGCTCGGCGACTACTACCCGCTCATCCCCTACAGCATCCAGCCGGACGACTGGATCGCCTGGCAGTTCGACCGGCCTGACCTCCGAGGGGGCGTAGTTCAAGCCTTCCGCCACGATAAGAACGATTTCCCGTCTCGCGTGTTGTGCCTCAAAGGGCTCGTCACGTCAGCAACGTATGAAGTCACCAATCTCGATGGAGGCGCCCCCAAGAGGATGAATGGGGAAGACCTCATGGAACAGGGGCTGACCGTGGACATCAATACCAAACCGGGGTCGGCGGTGCTTTTGTACAAAAGACTCTGAAAAGTAGTCCTCTGGGGCCGGATGCCGGGCCGCCAAATAGAGAGCGTCTGGCAGGTAAGTTGCTGCTTGTGAGGGGAATGATTTGTGCGTTGCGCGCGCCCAGTCTCGAGTGAAATCGCGAGCACCTAACTGTGACCGGACCAGAACCGCATTGGCCGTCGCCGCGTTCTTTGCCAACCCTTTGCTCGCCGCAACCTGCCAGGGCGGTTCAGGCCAAGCTTACCCGAATCGTGGCTCTGAGCCCTGGAATTCACAGGCAGCCGGCGACGCGGTGGACATCCCTTACCTGCCCGGTGGGTTAACGGCGGCCTCCAGTTGAACCGCTTGGGCGGCGCTCTGCTGCCTTATCAAGTGCTGGCCTGCACCAACCTCGTTGCGCCGAATTGGGCTGCCATCGGCACCGCGACTGCCGATGCCAGCGGCGCCCTTCAATTCCTGCATCTTTCGGCCACAAACTCCGCCCAGCGGTTTTGTGGTCTGGCTCGCTCACGAGGAAACGCCGGCGAGGGTGTTGAGTAGAGAAGCTAACAGGTTGGAATGCCGCGAGACCAACGCCCCCCTCACTCGGCGGCCAAAAGGGTTCAGGCCATTCGGTCTCCTGGGGAATCCCCGGTGTGATTTTCCGGTATTGCCCCGGTTGAAGCAAACCCAGTCGGGGCAATATAGTCTTGCCAATGAATAGCTACGAAGGGACCTCCGCTTGAAGCAAGTGACCACAAGGCGTAGGGTCCGCAGACCGACAAGCCGTCGAAAGGAAGCACGACCTTTGGATGTGCATGCGTCAAATGGAGACCCCCTTAGCTGCATTCGATGGTGGGAAGCAGAATGGTTCAAGGAGTGGGAGTGCCTCGCACGCCTCAGGGATTGAACGCGAGGGCGAACAGCATGAGTCCGTCATCCCAGTTGGTTTATGGAGGGCATGTTCTTCTTCGCGCTGGCGCAAACGGGTTTCCTGTTGCTCGCATGTCTGCTGATCTATGATCGGGGTAGAAAGGGTGAACCACACTGCCTGTGGGCCTTCACGCCTCTCTGAAATAACTCAAATTTTAGACTTCGCCAACCCCCAGGAACTTGGCATGCTGAGATATGAGAGCGACCAAGTCAAATCATATCGTTGTGGCATTCACGTTGCTGGCGCTGTTCTCCCGCGGCACCATTGATGACCGATCCTCGGCACGGGGTGCGACTGTCGGCGATGGTGCAAGCCATACTGCCGAGGCGCATTATTCAACCATTGCTGGTGGCACTCAAAATGCCGTCATCCCTTCAAGTGATCTTTCCGCTATTGGCGGGGCAGAACGCAACAACATCCTAACCAATGCCAGTAGTGCCGCCGTTGGGGGTGTCCCTAATACCATCCAAGTCGGTGCTCACGGCTCAACGATTGGCGGTGGCTCCAACGACACCAACCAAGCCCCCGTCCCCTACTCAACCATCTCGGGTGGGCTGGACAACATCATCCAAACCAACGCGATCTCTTCTACTATCTCTGGTGGAGTGGGCAACACCATCCAAGCCAGCGCTTACCAATCAACGATTTCCGGTGGGGCGGCGAACATCATCCAAACCAACGCCTACCAATCAACGATCTCCGGGGGGATTTTCCAGGCCATCCAAACCGGTGCCAGCAGTGCCACCATTGGCGGCGGGTTCGCCAACACCATCCAAACCAACGCCTACCAATCAACGATCTCCGGCGGCCACGGCCACACTATCCAAACCGGTGCCAGCAGCGCCACCATTGGCGGCGGGTTCGCCAACACTATCCAGGCCAGCGCTTACCAATCAACCATCTCCGGCGGCCAGGGCAACACCATTCAAACCAGTGCCACCGATGCCACCATTGGCGGCGGGTTTACGAACACCATCCAAGCCACGGCCACCTACTCCACCATCAGTGGAGGACGGAACAACACCATCCAGACCAAGGCGGCCCTGTCGGCCATCGGCGGCGGCTACAACAACACGATCCAAACTAATGCCAGCGGTGCCACCATTGGCGGCGGGTTCGCCAACACCATCCAAGCCACCGCCACCTATGCTGCCATCAGCGGAGGGCGGTACAACACCATCCAGTCCAATGCGCCCCTGGCGGTCATCGGCGGGGGCTTCGGCAACACCATCCAAGTCAATGCCGCCAGTGCCACAATTGGTGGGGGGTTCTCTAATACCATCCAAGCCGGTGCTCACGGCTCGACGATCGGGGGCGGTTCCAACAACACCATCCAAGCCACCGCCACCTACTCGACCATCAGCGGAGGACGATACAACATCATCGAGACCAATGCGGCCCTGTCGGTCATCGGCGGCGGCTACAACAACACCATTCTGGCCAACGCTCTTTACGCCACCATTCCGGGTGGGATATACAATGTCGCTGCGGGATCTTACAGTTTCGCTTTCGGTAAGGGTGCCCAAGCTCTCCACCAGGGAGCATTTGTCTGGGGCGATTCGTGTCCCTACTACATCTCCTCCACTGTCAGCAACTCATGGACGGCGCGCGCTTCCGGCGGCGTACGCTTTTTCTCGGATACCCTTGCGACGGTCGGCGTGCAACTCGCTGCGGGCGGCAACACCTGGAGCGCTATGAGCGACCGCAACGTGAAGGAGAATTTCCGGCCTGTGGACCAGCGTGCCGTACTCGAGAAAGTTTGCCGCCTGCCGGTGACAGAATGGAACCTCATCTCGCAACCGGCGGTCATCCGCCACATCGGCCCGACGGCGCAAGATTTCCAAGCCGCTTTCGGTGTAGGGGAAGACGACCGCCATATCAGCACCACCGACGCTGATGGTGTCGCCCTGGCCGCAATCCAAGGCTTGAACCAAAAGGTTGAGCAAGTAATCAAGGAAAAGGATGCCCGAATTCAGACTTTGGAGAAGGACATAGCAGAACTGAAGGTGATGGTAAGTTCGCTGCTCCAGAAATCCAGAGGAGGTGTGCAATGAAAGCGGAAGGGAGCAATCGGGAGTCATAAGCTGGCATCGCGGCCTTGGCATTCCGGGTCCTTTTGGTCGTGGCCTGGGCTCAAGTCAGCTACCTCGTTGATTGGTTCATGGATTAGTAGGGTGGTGCCGATGGAGGGGGTCGAACCCACACACTCTTTCGAGTACCAGATTTTGAGTCTAAAGCGGCATGGCATTTGCTTAAAGAAAATGATGTATTGGGGTGGATTTGGGTTGCTTTCTCGCAGCGTGGGGTGACAATTAGGGAAGATAGCGGAACACAAGCGAAAGAAAGGCAACGCAATGAAACATCGAACCGGGTACCTATTCAAGCGAGGCGATAACTTCTATGTCGCCTGGGAGATCGAAGGCAAGCGATTCAAGCGCGCCTTGCGTGACAGCAACGGCCAGCCCATTACCAGCAAGCGCGAGGCAGAGGCCGCACGCGACGCATTCATGGCGCCGCTAGCCGTGGCCGATGAGGCTGAATCGTTGACGGCCATCGCAAGCAAGCTGGAAGGCCGGAAGGCTGAGCTTGCGGCATGGGATGAGCAACAGAATCCACCGCTGCCACTGGCGCACGCATGGGCGAAGTACATGCAGTCCAACAAGCGGCCTGACACTGGCCCGGACACCCTGGCAGTCTATGAAGGGCAGTTCGGGCAGTTCGTGGCTTGGATGAAAGAGCACCATCCCGAGGTTACGGAAATGCGCGACGTGGGGGACACCATCGCAGAAGAGTACGCCAGCTATTTGAATGGTGGGGGCGTGAAGTTAGCGCCCGGCACGTACAACAAGCATTTGAACGTGCTCGCCCTGGTATTTCGGGTGTTGTCCAAGGCAGCTAAGTTGACCGTCAACCCGTGGGCGGATATGGAGCGCAAGCCGTTAAAGGGCAAAGTCAATCACCGGCGCGAGTTGACCGTTGACCAGTTACGGAAACTCTGCCAGAGCGCGACGGGGGAAATGCGAATCCTGTTTGCAATCGGCATCTATTCCGGCCTGAGACTGCGGGACTGTGCAACCCTGCGATGGGACGAAGTTGACCTGCGGCGCAACTTCATTTCACGGGTGCCAAACAAGACCGTCCGCTACAGTGAAAAGCCGGTCTTCGTTCCGCTGCATCCTGACTTGCGGGGCATGTTGGGCGAGATACCAGAGGCAAGCCGCGGTGAATACGTGTTGCCTGAGACTGCGGCCATGTATCTGAACCACAAGAAAAACCTGGTCGTTGCGATTCAAAAGCACTTCATAGACTCTGGCATCGTGACACACAAAGCCGGGACTGGGGTTGACGGCAAGCGGGCGGTTGTTCAATTCGGCTTTCACAGCTTGCGACATTCCTTTGTGTCAATCTGCGCAGAGGCGAACGTACCGCTTTCGGTTGTTCAAAGCATCATCGGCCATAGCAGCCCGGCCATGACCCAGGTTTATACCCACACAAGCCCGCTCGCAGCCCGTCAAGCTGTGGCCGCTCTGCCTTCCATGACGGATGACAAGGCACAGCCTGTGAAAGTCTCCCCTGAGTCAATCCTGAGCGAATGCAGGGCACTGGCAAAGGGACTCACGCCAGCGAACCTTGCCGAGAAGAAAGCCGCCCTCCTGGCACTGCTTAATTCGGCTGCCGAGGATGGACAATTCGCCCGGGAAGCGAGAAACTAAACCCGACTATTCGCCCCGACCTGTACAGCCGGGGAAGCCCTGCCGGGCGGGCGCCTTCATCGCTCCCCGGCGGGCAAGCAATGAAGGTGCCATGAGTCGAAAGCAGAATGTGCGGCCACGGTTCCCAAGTCTGGCGCAACTCCGTCAAGACGGATACGCCCAGCAGGAAATCCTCTCCCCACAGTGGCAGGAAGTCCGGGCAGGACATCTCCGCAAAGTTTACCGTGCGCGCTCCTATTGGACTTACACGCCCGTCAGCATTCAAGGCAAGACTGTCAAATGCGCGCCTGACATCGCGAAGCTGTTCGATGAGCGGAGCCTCGATGATCTTCGGGGGCAGGCCGAGGAAACACTCAGGCAACTGCTGTATCGGGCGCTGGCTGGCGATTCAAGAGCAGTAGCTTTGTATGCCGGGCTGTTAAGCCGCGGCACAGACTCATTGGCGTTTCTGGCAACCCAGCAAACGGAGAAGGTACAAGCCGAGGCGGAGAAGCAACCGTGCTGGCCCGTCCTGCTGAGCCTCAACCCTCAAGAGTTGAAATGGGCCAAAAACTATCTTCGCCGTCTGCACGTAGGAGAGAAAGCGACGACACCGACACGGCCCGGCCAGCGCCGTGACCCGCACAACTTCTGGACCGCCCTCGCCACCGAGGCCCTGAACGTCTGTCAGGCAAACCGGCGGGTTTGGGTTCCTGGGCTAACAGGAGCCCTCGCGCTATGCACTTGCTCGCTCGACAGGGGCTTGTGCGGAAGGTCGTCCTGCCGGGCCGCCAGCGGGCATCAGGGTTCCGATTTTCCGACATCCAGGCACTAATCGCGGCCGCGTCGTTGAGCCCGAGCCCGAAAACTGTCGGAAAGGAAGTGTGTGTCCAATGACCACCAGCCGTACAAACGCCGGGCTTACCAGAGCCGATTCTCGTTGATAAAGTTTCCCGCGCCATCGAGACGGTTCTGGACATGGACGCATTCAACCGGGCCATGAAGCGAGAACAGCAGGCCGATATGAAGCTGGCCCGTATCAATGCCGCTGTGCGCCGATTCGTAAACAACCAGTTTAGGAAGGAGTTGGCCGCATGAGCACCGCAATCGGAAACCTGCTCGACCGCGCTCGCGCCTATGTTGCCAAGTGCCCACCGGCAATAAGCGGCGCTGGCGGCCACGATCAAACTTTCGCTGTGGCGTGTGCGCTGGTGAAATTCGGCTTGAGTCCCGCCGATGCTTGGCGCCTTCTGCTTGAATACAATGGACGTTGCGTTCCGCCTTGGACTGAGCGGGAACTGCAACACAAGCTGCAAGACGCCTTCCGCCTCGCTCGCCTTGGCTTCTCTCCAACTATCCACCGGCTACCCTACTCCACCAAACCGAAAGCCCGAATTGACCCGGCAACCGCAATCGAGAATTTCTTGGGCGGCTTCCATGCGGACGAAGTTGACGTTTGGGAAGCAAGTCCAGTCCGCCCGCCCGATGACTGGACTGGGGACGCACTCTGCTTACTCGAAACACTTTACTGCCCTGGCGAGCAACTCAATTTTGTTACCGCGTTCACCACCACCGCCACAAGGGGCGGCACAGTCAAAGCCAATCCCAGCGGCAACGGTGAAACCGTAGAACGTGACGCGCTGCTTGACCGCTGGCGCAAGCGCGGGATGCCCCGCAGCGATGCCGGCGGATGGTTCAGAATGAATCCGGTTGACGGCGCTGGCGTTACTGATTCAAACGTGACGGCCTATCGTTTCGCGCTGGTTGAGTGCGATAGCTCACCCTTGGACTTGCAGCTTTCCTTCTTTGCCAAGCTGGCGTTGCCCGTGGCGGCAATTCTCGCCAGTGGCGGGCGCTCGCTACATGCCTGGGTGAAGGTGGACGCGCGAACCGCCGCCGAATACGAAGCCACGGTTGCCCGGCTGCTCGCCTTGCTCGCCCGCTTTGGTGTGGACCGCAAAAACAAAAATCCAAGCCGCTTGTCCCGGCTGCCGGGAGTCATTCGCACGATTGGAGCAACGGGGGATGGACGGCAACGCTTGCTTTACTTGAATCCTGCGCCGCGCCAGCAACCAATTCTATGAGCGCCATAGACTTAACCGAATTTGAAACGCAAATCGCCCCAGCCAATGGCGAAGAATCCGCACCGATCAAGCCGTTGAACATTTGGCGACCGTCGCAGTTTCTCGCATGGGTTGAGCCGCCCGGCAGCCATTTGCTTTTGCCCGCCTATCTAACCAAAGGCGAACTAACAACCCTCATCGGGCAAGGCGGACTCGGCAAGAGCCGGCTGGCACTCTGGCTGGCTATCTGCCAAATCCTCGGCCGCCCGTGGTGCGGCATCCAAACCGGAGGCGACCCCATGAAATGGCTTTTCCTGAGTGACGAAAACGGCATCGCCCGGATAAAGGAGGACTTGGAGGGGATGTTTTCCACCCTCCTATCACCAGAAATCACCCGCGTTGACGAATTCATAGGCTTGGCGTAGAGAGCGATTTCAAGCGTTAACGATAAAGGGGATTCATGGCGGTACTGCAATTCGATCACAAGCAGGGTCAGGAGGTGTTTTCTGGGCAAGGAGGTAATCAGCACCGGAAAAGGAGATCGACCGTTTGGGGGGCATTTCTGGGGGTTTTCTTGATCGGGTGGCGGTTATTATCGAAATCACGGGCATCGAGGCTGGTTGCTGGAGGGGTTGTTGTATGATTGGCAGGTCAGTGAGGAATGAATCAAGCTCCTGACCGGCAACCCCAGACCCAACCTGACGTGATCTTGGCCCTGTTTCTGTAATAACCAGCGAATCCACGAACCTGACCATCCCGTATCTTTGCGAAGCGTTAAGAAGTTGATCATCCAGGGAGTTCAGGGATGTGGGGCTGGATTCTGGGCGAGAGCGGGGAATTGGAGCCGCCGAGTTTGAGAATCAAGGCTGGCAATTGTATAAATGGAGCCCGACCGTTACTCCGGGCCACAACAAACCACATCAGCCGGCAACAAAAGCTCTTGTAATGCCAAGAGTTTACGAGATTGAGGGCTTGTGGATCAGGAAGTGATGCGGATGATGCAGGTGTGGCTCCGTATTTTGGCTGGTGATTATCATCAGATTCGCAGTTGACGCCAGCTCTCTGATTAAGCAAAATGCAGCGAAAGGTTGAAGAATATGAGCGCGACCATGAACCAATTCTCCCTCACCCGCGCAGCGCTGAGTACAGGCGGGCGTGGCAAAACCAAATTTTATCAGTTAAAACATTCGCATTCTATGAACAAGAAAGTAAACCTGCATATCCAGCGAGTTCGGCACTTGGCGGGAGTCCTGCCTGCCGTTTTCCTCGTCTTCGGCGCGGCTAACTTTGCCACCGCAGCAACACCGGGTACTCTCCCATACTCCCAGGATTACCAGGGGATAACCCTAGGCGCCAGCCCAGCCGAGAACGCGCTAAGCTCGAACGGCGCATCGTCAAGCACTTGGAGTGTCGTGGCCGATGGCACCGGGAACCATGTGTACCAGAACGTGCTGACAGGCGGGAAGGGATTCAGCACCATACAGTTCCCGACGCTTGGCACGCCCATCACGGCAAACAACTTCGAGATCTCGACCGTGGTGCATGGAGTAAGTCTTAGTTCGCCAACTACCGTCAACTATACGGCGGGCCTCGTTTTCCTCGGGGCCTCAAATGTCACTGCCGGCACCGTGAATAACCTCTACGTCGCCGATTTGAATCTCAGCAGCGACGATAGCGGCGCAGATAGCGGTCGGATGCGGATCGTGGAGTGGCCCAATTCCACGACGGCGACAGTCCACCCTTCCTCGACGATAACATCGCAGCCCCAAGTCCCCAATTTTAGCTTGAGCGAGAGTTATCTGCTCGACGTGAAGGGGATCTACAACTTGTCAGGCGCGTTGACGGCAGTGTTCACGGTTAGCAGTGTAGCCACTCCCACCGACACCCAGAGTTACACTTTTACTGACTCTTCCCCTCGAACCGGTTCCTACTTCGGCTTCTATACTTCGATGGGTGGCGGAGGTGGCACTATGACGGTTGACTTCGACGATCTTCTCGTGGTTGTGCCTGAGCCATCTTCACTGGCACTGCTGGCGATGGGGGCGGTATTTGTAGCGGGATGGCGCAGCCGTCGGCTGCCCCAAAGCGCACGTTTACCGGCTTCAGTCGGACAGGATTCGGCCGATAGTCCGTAAACGGTCAGAACAGGGCCTTTTCACAAGATAGAGCCTTCCGCCCCTGCCAGTACAGCCGGAGCTTATGAGATTGCAGTATTCTATCCCACAGAAGCAGGCAGATTATTGAAGGGGGTGAAGTGACCTTTTACATTCATTGGCAATTTGGGCGCAGGTTTTTCTTGCCAGTGGGGACCCAAGAAACTATCCAATAACTGTGGTGCCGTGAAAATGAATCCCAAAATTAGTGTGCTGGCAGTGCTGCTCGCGGCCACAGCCGTTGCGGCCGCAGAGATGCGAACCTGGAACTTTAACTCCGGCGCGACCATGGAAGCGGAAATCGTTGGCTTCCCAAGCCCAGAGACCGTGGAAGTGAAGCGTTCGGACGGCAAGGTGTATACCCTGCCCACTGCCTACCTGAACAACGCGGACCGGGCTTACGTGGACGCCGAGCGCGCGAAACAATGGAAGCAAGTCTCGGTGGATAAGCTGCTTGGCACGGCATCGGCGGGGCGCTACAAGAAGTGCGCGGTCAGTGGGAAAGACGTTGGGGGCGAAATCCTGGTTGCAATACTGCCATCGCAAGTGGAAGCCATCTTGAACAATCGACAACAGCAGCAAGCCCAGATTACCAATCTTAACACCCGGATCCAAGGTGACAGCAGCGTCGCCCAGAACGCAAATGCCGCTGCCGCAAGCGGTGGCAGTCGTGCTTACCGCAATGCAAACAGGGCGCAAGCCAAGCTGGCTACCCAGGATGAGGCAGCGGCTAAGACCAGCCTCGCCAAGCTCAAAGCGGACTATGGGGAATATGTGAAGAAGACCAAGGCGGCCACGACGGTTCCCATGAAGAAGACGGGATTGGTTTACGAGGGTCTGCCGGTTTGGGAGTGTAAGACATCGCAGAACCGGCAATAGCGGTCACACAACTTGCGTAATGCCGTGGAGAGCGGCAGGCGGTCGGCCAAATGCGCGGATGAACAGGCATATCCCCCAGTTTTTGCCAGGGTCGAGTTTCAACAGGTCACCTCCTTTCTGAAGCTGAGCAGTTTTTGGTCTTCGCAGCTAAAAAGGAGGGCAGCACATGGACTTCAATTCCCCACCTGCCTGCCCTCTGATGGCTTTTGACCACCAGAGGACAGGAGCAGGTGGGGTCGGAGTTCAATGGTTCCAGGAAGTCAATGGCTGCGGTCAACGGCTTCAATGCCTCCGTTCCTCCCTGCACGCCATCTTCTCCCTGGTGGCATCGAGGCTGTCCTTCCAGCTTGGTTTACGGCGAATCTGGATGAGGATGTCGCTGCCCATGAAGTTGGCTATGGCATCAGCAAGGCGGCGTTTGTGATACAGCCGCGTCGAGTTGTTCAGGTGCCGTCTGCGTGCTAGTGATGCCAGTGGTTTTCCTTCAACCAGGCAATTGATTATGATTTGATCCCTTGCTGACAAAGAGGCCATGAACGATTCCCAGTCCATTTTGCGGGCGGCTCGTGTTCCTGGATCTTCTTCATCCCGGCTCAAAACGTCATGAAGCACTAAAGGCTCGCCAACATCATCAACACTGGTCACGGGCGCAGCTTCATCCAGGGAAGTCAATCTGGTGGTCCCGTTGATCTGCGTGCCTGAACCGTAAACATCGACCGTGCTTGAACCTGTGGACCGTCTACCGCACTTCAACTTTTGGAGCGTGTAGAAGGCCACGTTTCCTGCGCTGATTGTTTTGATCTTCCTGGCACCTCGACGACCAGCACCAGGATTTTGGAGGACTTTTGTGCCTGCCTGTTCTGCGTTGTGGATCATCTGGGCTGCGATCAAGGTGCCATCCTGAACCAGCTCCTTGGCATCCTCTGAACCGATGAAGGAGACGGCTTGGGGGATGGCGGAAATGAGGCGGGGGAGGATTTCGGTTTGGAGTAAAAAACCAGCTTGAGGGGACATAAGTATTTGGGGATTTGGGGTTGAAACGAGAAAACCCTCAGCACCTTCAAAAAGGGTGAGGGCGGGTGGGGATCTTGCCTGGAGGGCTAAATCGTTACCTGGGTATTATCCCAGCAAACAGGGTGATTTGCTGGGTGGGGGGTCGTCTGTTGCCGTGTTGCTGTATCCACCGTAGGGGATTCCTTCCCCCTTTCAACTCGGCTGATAAAAACACCGTCGAGAGATCGGCTTTCTCAACCTACTTCTCCTGAGTGAATCAGGCCTCTTTGCGAGCGGCACGAATTGCCTGAGCCAAAAGGCGGCGGTGTTTCTGGACGGCCATTTGACAACAGTTTGGCCGGGACTACTTTGTAGTTGAATCGGTCTGCACGGAGAACGTATTCGCAGCAGGCTACAGACCTTGGAGCTGCGGATGTGGGTGTCGATGGAATCGTCTGCTAACAGCGACGGTCGGATCGACGCGTCTGGGGCTACGTTGTTTTTTGCCCCAAACTCGCCAAGGGATTTCTGCAATCTCGAAGGAGCCGCCGGTATTGGCTCATCCAAAAATCACCACCAAATAAGAGAACGAAGTCTTCTATGAATACAAAATCAAACTTAAGAAAATGGTCGGGGATACAGCTAAACGAACGTCGGGCCAAGGCAACGGGCATGATGTTACTGCCGTTGCTCTTGCTTTTGATGCTGCCCTCTGTGGTGCAAGCCCAACAAGTTTACACGAACAATTACGGCCCCTGGTATTACACAACCACAAACGACATCATTACTATCACGGGATACACTGGGGCTAACGGTGATGTGACCATTCCAGACAGGATTCCAGACACAACCAATGGCCTGCCGGTCACCAGCATCGGAGACTGGACGTTCTGGAACTGCTCCAGCCTGACCAGCATCACGATTCCCAACAGCGTCACCAGCATCGGGGACGGGGCGTTCTGTCGCTGCTCGAACCTGCGCAGCGTCACGATTCCCAATAGCGTCACCAACATCGGGGACTATGCGTTCCTTGACTGCTACAGCCTGACCGCGATAACCGTGAACGCAGGCAATCCCGCGTATAGCAGTGTGGATGGGGTCCTGTTTGACAAGAGCCAGACCACGCTCGTCGAATACCCAGAGGGCATAGCTGGAAGCTACTCGATCCCCGACAGCGTCACCAGCATCGGTGATTATGCGTTCGCTGAGTGCTGGAGGCTGACCAGCGTCACGATAGGCGATGGCGTCACCAGTATCGGGGGCTGGGCGTTCACGGACTGCACCAGCCTGACGGCGATCACGGTGGATACAAACAATCCCGCCTATTGCAGTGTGGATGGGGTCCTGTTTGACAAGAGCCAGACCACGCTTATCGTCTATCCGGAGGGAAAGGCAGGAGCCTACGCGATCCCCACCAACGTCACCAACATCGGAGACAATGCGTTCTATGGCTGCACCAGCCTGACCAGCGTGACGATTCCCAACAGCGTCACCAACATCGGGGACTATGCGTTCTACGAGTGCTACAACCTGACGACTGTCACGATCGGCACTAGCGTCACCAGTATCGGAGACTGGGCGTTCTCTAGGACCGGCCTGACCAGCGTGACGATCCCCAACAGCGTCATCAGCATCGGGGACTCGGCGTTCTATCAGTGCATCAGCCTGACCAACCTCACAATCGGCAGCAGCGTCACCAACATCGGGGACTATGCGTTCTCAGGCTGTTTCAGCTTGACTAGCGTCACCATTCCCAACAGCGTCACCAATATCGGCGTTGATGCGTTCGGGGACTGCACCAGCCTCACAGGTATAACGGTGGAAGCACTCAATTCCGCCTATATTAGTGTGGATGGTGTTCTTTTCGACAAGAGCCAGACGACGCTCATTCAATATCCCCCCGGCCAAACGGGAACTTCCTACACGATCCCCAGCAGCATCACCACCATCGGGGACGATGCGTTCTATAGCTGCGGCAGCCTGACCAACATCATGATTGGCAACGGCGTTACCAACATCGGAGACAATGCGTTCTATGGCTGCTCCAGTCTGACCAGCGTCTATTTCCAGGGTAACGCCCCCAGCTTGGGTGCGGATGTGTTCGACTACTGGTCTTCGAATAATGGGTCGTTGCCCGGGTTTCAAGTCTCGGACCCTGCAACGATCTATTACTTGCCTGGAACCACCGGCTGGAGTGACTTTTCCGCCAATACCGGTCTTCCCACGGTGCTGTGGACCCCCCAGGTGCAGACCAGCGACGCCGGCTTTGGTGTTCGGACCAATCAATTCGGGTTCACCATCAACTGGGCAAGCGGGATGACCGTTGTGGTGGAAGCCAGCACGAGTTTGGTCAATCCAACCTGGTCCCCGATCAGCACAAACACCCTCACCAGCGGCTCGTCCTATTTCAGCGATCCTCAGTGGACGAATTATCCCGGTCGATTCTACCGCTTCCGGTGGCAGTGAGGTGTAATGTTCGCAGGTGGTTTCCACGCCTAAATGATTAAATGGGTGTGCTCCTGGAGCGTTGCATTCAGGCTCCGGACTTCATGGACCCATTTTCAGGCTCCGCCACATCAATCCGTCCAACGAGTCCCAATCCCTTCCACCCTCTCTTTGCCTTTCCATTTCCACCCTCCAAATCGTGCCTCAGTTTCATCCCCAGCCCTATTTCTATCTCCTCTTTGGCCGTTGAGGTGAAAGGCCGATTACAAGATGATGAAGCAGCCAGGAAAAAAGGCAGTGCGGACCCAAGCGACCGGGATTGACACGCTGCAGGAGTATTTGAGGTCCCAGAACGCGGTGTTGGTTCATGCTTCTTCGGCTTGACCTCCACTGCAAATCTCTGCAAATTCTCCGCACTATGATTAACGCAACACCAACACAACTTCGTAAGGCAGCGGACATCAAAGAAAAAATTGATGCCCTGCAGAATGAACTGACTGAACTCCTCGGTGGTTCTGGTCCTGCTGAAACCGCCACGATCGAAGCACCCAGGAAACGCAAGTTCAGTGCATACACCAGGGCCAAGATGCGAAAGGCTCAAAGGGCAAGATGGGCGAAGATTAAACGGATTGCACCATCAGCTAAACCTGCCAAAAAGCCCAAGAGGAAGATGAGCGCCCAGGGATTGGCCAACATTCGAGCCGGGGTTGCAAAGAGGATGGCGGCACAGGCTAGAGCAGGAGCCACCAAACCTGTGAAGAAGGTCAAAAAGCACTTTTCGGCTGCGGCCAGAGCTGCCCTTGCTGCCGCCATCAAAGCGAGATGGGCCAAGGCTAAGGCTGCAGGCAAGTCCAGGCTGTAAATATTTGCTTTAAGAAAAGGCGCAATGCTCTGTGAAGGGGTGTTGCGCCTGAGCCTGCTGCCATCCGGACGTTTCCTTCAAGCTATCCTCGACGAGATCATTGGCAATCTGGGTCGCTGGAATCCCGAGTTGTTTGGCTTAGTGGTACAGGGCGGAGACGATCAAGCAAGACAGAGGAGCGGTGTAGTGCTTGGATCTGGCCATAGAGCCTGCCGTTGAACCCACGAATTGATCCTTGGGCTGGATTCAATTGATTATACAGTTTCGTGGGCGTGAAACTGGACAGGGAGATCAGGGCGAGGAGGCAAGATTGAGCAAAGCGCAAGGGGAAAGGCGCAGGGTTGACGCTTGATGTGGCGGCATTTCTGTGGCAGGATCAAGCGAAAGCTATGCAAGCCGTTAACCGACTCATCAGCGAGGAGCAGGAATCGTCCGACGTGGCGTGGGTTGCGAAGGCGGTGCGCCGAATCAGAGTCGAATGCGGCCTGACCATTTTTACATCTTCGTCACCAAAACGAAGAATTATGAAAATACTGCTCATACTGCTTTATATCGGGTTTGCGGTTGCCGTTGGCGTCCAGGGACAAACAAATCCGGTCTCTCCGACTGTGGAGACACTGATCTGTATTCGGCATGGTGAAAAACCAGCTACTGGGCTTGGACAACTGAGTTGCCAAGGTCTTAATCGCGCCCTAGCCTTGCCTAACGTGTTGCTTGCGAAATATGGCACACCGCAGTTTGTGTTTGCACCAGATCCCACCGAGGCGGTAACCGAGTTTGGGGGCGCATACTATTATGTTCGTCCATTGACGACGATTGAGCCCACCGCCATTTATTGCGGCCTCCCCGTCAATACGCAGTTCGGCTTCACGCAAATCACCGAGCTTGAGGGGGAGCTTGAAAAGGATGCCTACCAAAACGCCGCGATTTATATCGCTTGGGAGCATTTTCAGCTCGACATTTTTGCTCAAGACATGGTCGAGACCTATGGCGGAGACCCAACACAGGTTCCTGCTTGGCCGGACAATGATTACGACACAATTTTCGTAATCAAGATCACTCGTAACCAAGGTCAAGAATCGGTTGTTTTTACAATCGATCACGAGGGATTAAACAACTTGAGCACGGATTGCCCCCAGATGCAAACCCGCTCTGCCAGCCCTGGCGTTCGGACCAATCAATTCGGGTTCAACATCACCGGCACCTCGAATATCGTCGTGGTGGTTGAGGCGAGCACGAAGCTGGGCAATCCCACCTGGTCTCCGCTCGCGACGAATACCCTCACTGACGGCTCGTCCTATTTCAGCGATCCGCTGGACGAATTATTCCAGTCGCTTTTATCGCCTTTACTGGCCGTGAGGTATTAATGGCAGGACGGGACTGAGGAATTACTGGACCGACGCCACATTGTTCCGCCCCCGAATTAAGCCTCTGGCATTTCTTGGGAAACACCTTAGCGCGAGGTGTAGGACAAAGGCTGTCCAAGGCTCCAGAAAAGAACAGGAGTTTTGTCCTTGATGTACGAACCAGCGGTCGTATTCTTCGGGCAAGCGTCGTTGATAATGAGCAACTTACTCACAATGGGACGGGAAGATTTCGGCTGGGGATATACGAACCAGCCGTCTGAAGGACAACGCGAATGAGGCTGATAATCAACAACTTACACATGAAAGGAACGTTGAAGGCCCGATCCTGGATAAACGACTGGCCATCGCATAGTTGGGCCGCTCGACGAGTCGCTGATCCGTGACGAAACGGCGCAGCAAATGTCCAAACGACATGCGCGAGAACTGGCAGCCACGTTGGGCCTTCACCCTCGTCGAGTTTCTTGTGGTGATCGCTGTGATTGGGATCCTGGCCGCTCTGCTGTTCCCAGCCCTGGCAGGCGGAATGGCTCGCGCCAAATCCGTCGCGTGCGTCTCTCAACTCCGGCAGCTTCACACTGCCTACGGGCCTGGCACAGGGAAGCTCTTTATTTGTCCCGCCGACACCGAGCGGCAGTACCTGCTAAGGGAGCACGAGTGGTCTTGGGACAGATGGCACCAAGGCAGCTACTTCGGAGCATGCGATGGTGGGCGGGGGCCCATTGTGGGCGACCGTAACATCCTGCTGATTCAAGCCGGCGGAGTCCCGGTTGTCCTCACGGGCACCAACAGGGTCTTCCGCACCAACACTTTCGGCTGGGGACCCGACATTCACCACCGGAAAGGGAACCTGCTGTTGGCGGATGGCAGTGTTCACATAACCAACGACAGGACACTCAATGGGCAAATCGCAGCGCAGCGGCAGCCCTTTTTTGACTGGTTCCTTCCCAATGGCCCATGACGAACGCGTCGTTGCTGGTCTGCTGCGTTGAACCGGTTTGCGAGAAGCCGGCCCAACTGGGCTGCTTCAGTGAACGCGCCGATTGCGTTTCAGTTTCCAGTCGTGTGTCGCTCGCGGCGCCCCACTGAGCAGCATCGTTGGGCGGCGTGAGGCGTGCTGCTTTGCGTTGTACAAATTGACATGAGACACAACATTGAGCTCAAAACAGGATTCACGCTAATTGAGTTGCTGGTGGTCATTGCCATCATTGCCATTTTGGCGGCCTTGCTGCTGGCAGCGGTTAGCAGTGCTATAGGCAAGGCAAGGAGAATCACTTGCACGAACAACTTGCGACAAATCAATCTGGGCGTGCGCATGTATTCGGATGATGCAAACGATAAGTCACCCGGGAAATCGGCTGGAGCAAGGCTTATCTTTACGGGTTACAAGGAGCTTATGAAGAGCTACGTCGGTTTGAGAGGCACGTCGTCGCCGCAAGACAAGTTGTTTGCCTGTCCGGCAGATGTTTATTATTACGATACCGCATTTGGGAAAAGGCATCCTGGCCCCGGTTATGAGGGATATGTGCCAGAAAGTTGGTGCGCCCAATCAAACAGCGACTTTACGAGCTACGTGTTTAATGCCGGCAATCTGTTTGGTCCCACGAAGAAGGTCGCCCTGCCCGGCATTGCCGGCATGACGCTGAGTTCCATCAAGCATCCCTCCCGAACGGTGCTGGTGACTGAAGCTCCCGCGCTCATTCCATTCTCGTGGCATCAACCAAGACGGCTGCTTTTTACGATGATGAGGGCTGGAATTGACTGCCGAACCAAGTTCTTCAACGACTCGATGAACATGGTGAGTTTCGTAGATGGTCATGTCAGCTATACGAAAATATATTGGAAGTTGTCAACGAACTACGTGTTTGAGGCCGCATGTTCTTACGATCCGCCTGAGCGATATGATTATCAATGGAGTGGAAATTGATTACTGAAAGCCACAACCCCCCGCCTATCAAGTCGCGTCAGCCAACGCCGGGAGTTCGTCTCGCTGCGTGCCGGGCACCATTGGCTCGGCGTGGCTGCGCTCATCGTTAGGTATCAATTAGCGTCATGGCATCATTTAGCGTCTAAGGAATCCGTAAGTGAAGTGTCATAGGAGTATGAATGTGAAAATGTCAGGCAGATTGATTATTCCAACACTGGTTGCAGTCACCTTGGCTGCGGCAGTTCAATGCGCATTCGGGATACATATGGTCCTGCCCGGACCCACGATTTTTTTCCCGAATGGCTACGATACCAATCGGGCAGAGCAAGTGAAGTCTGTTCTCGGGTCGGACAGGTTCAAGTTTCTTGGTGGGGATGCCTGGGATAATGATTTTGGGCAGTCGCCGGGTGCAATATTGGTTTATGGCGGCGATTCGCGATCGTTGACGGCATTTCTCGCTGCTTTGAATGAGATTAAGGGCATCAGTGTGCACCTGACGTTTTCGCGCGACCTTTCCAAGGAGACCGGCATGGGATTACAGGCAGGCAGTTGGTGGGTGGAGTATTCTCACGCTAAGCCCGACACGGTTACTGTGCGCGTCAATCTGGCTGCGGAGTCTTTGGGGCGCGACAAGTTTGAGTTGATATTACCGAAGGCCAGACCATGACGCCTAACCCGTTCCCTGCAGCCAAAAGCCACCGCCCCTTCTGTTTTCGGCGGCTGCGGGAGGTTCGCTGCTCCTTGGCTTTGTCGGTGCTGAGCTCTCCCAGTTTGAGTCCCCCCCACAGCGCCCATGAACCGCCAGCGCCGCAGAAGCCACATTCGATCCGTTTACCCTTTCCTGCTCCCCAACGAGCTTTGGCTATGCGGCTGAAGGGTCTTGATGGGAATGTGCGCAAGTAGTTCTCTCGGCACCATTCCTGATAATGCCCATATAAATCCAGCACGCCCAGCTCCCCATCCCTCTTCTTAACCAGGCGAGATCGGACAAACGCAGCAGGTGAATCGGACGCAAGCAATATGGTGGCAACTCGGGCTTTCTGGTCTGGGGTTTGGACCAGTTGTAGCTTATCTTTGGCGAGTTTCGAGCGTCCTTCCAGCAGCCAATTCAGGATTCCAGATGCTTCGGTTTTCAAGATCAGCTCAGCCATTTTGCCGAAGTGCTGCTCGTGGGTGGGGGTCTTCAACGACAGCACCACCAACCTACGCAACCAGGCATCGGTATCAGAATCAAGATGAATTCGAGGCTTACCGTTGCAGCTCAGGATGACGGGATAATGGCCTTCAACCACCAACCTGCCATCCGAGCTTTTCACGTTTGCCCAAAGAGGATCACCGCCCACCAACTGCTTGAAGATGGAGGCTTCTTGGCGCTCCATACAGTGAACGAGTTGCATGTTGAATTTGCATGCTCTGATGTACAACCGGCTGGCCTTGAGAAGCGACCTGTAGCGGTTGAGCGGAGGGGGGATGGTTTCTTGGGGTGTTGACCGAGTGGTGCTAAAGGGTGTAAATTGTTCGCATGAAAGGGTTGGCAGGCGGAATCTGCGTCGTTCAACATACGGACGGCTGGTTGTATAATCATAGTTCGGCCGCGCTGCCGATGTAAACCCACTACACACCATGAAAACCCAACGCGCCCAAAGCGGTCAACTTGCGATCCAATTGATAATGAAAAGATTGCTGCTGCTGTTAACCGCCTTGCTGCTCCCTATGGGGCACCTAGCCGCGCAGAGCAGTTCAACGCTGCCCGGTCTCTACCTCACCAATGCCGTTGTCCTGCCGGACGGCTGCGCCCAGTTCGAGGTTCGGACGCCCGATGCTACCAACGCGTTTGCTTTGTTGTCTTCCTTCGATCTCCGGACATGGAATTATGCGACGGCGCTAAATTCCGGCACGAACCGCTACGTCATAACATCCCCTTCGCCGATTTCAAGCATCGACGCAGTTTTCCTGGGTGCGGCTCCTCTGGGCCAGGCGATTTACTCTTTGGACTTCAGTTTCAGAAACTTTTGGAACGGTCCCTTGACGAATGGAACTCCGGTGATGAGCTGGCCTCAGCAAATCCAGAACTGGCAAGTGAGCTTGCAGGTCGGAAACTGTACGAATCTCACGGCTGCGACAAATGTACTGTTCAGCGGGCCCTCGGGCACCGGCATTACCAATGAACCGACAGTGGACGGCCCCGATTCCGGCTATGGGGGCACATACGACTCAGATCTATTTGCCTCCTCGCCCTCGCCTCCAGGCGGCACATGGACTGTTCAGTATGGAACGAACCTCCTGGCCTTGGGGACGCCAGACCCTCAGCTCGCCAACCACTATGTGGTGATGGTTCCCAGTTTCGTGGTCAGCAACGGACAGTTGTCCTCCTTTTCCTGGACCTATCACAATCGCAACACCGGCGCGATTTTGGGAACGGCACCTAGCTTCGTAGCACGGATTGAATTCGAAATATATGGCGCCGACGACAACGAAATCTACGAAAGAACTCTTGGCCATAGCTTTAGCAACTTTGTTTTCAGCCAGGCGATTGAATGGACCAATAGCATGCTTAACATCGAATACGTGGACACCCTGAACAACCGTTATGAATTTCAGTATTCGTCTGGCAACCAATACGAGGTTTATGGCGGAACATCCCTTTCGGGAGTTGATGGAGATGACCCGGTTGCTTCCGGCCTTAGGTTCCTTGGCAGTGCGACAAATACCAGCACGTTCTACGGGGCGTACAACGTCTATCTTGTTTGGGTTCCGAAGCACAACGCGGTCAAAGTGGACACTGTGGAGGGGTCCAACGGCGTTTATTACAATACATATTTCACAGGCAACACCAGCGATGGTCAGAATGTAGGGGGTCCGCCGGATGGCCAATACGCCCTGGTCGGCTACTGTCCGGGCATACTCGGGTTTCACACGGGCGGATATATCGGGATCGATGCGACGGGGGACGGTCTGACCTGGCTTAAAGTCTTTGTCGTGCCATGATAGCTGTGACGCGTCGCCTAACGAACAAGCCGCATGCAGCGAACCCCGCGATGACCTCTCTGTTTCATGCTGGGCACCAGGGGCGCGGGGTCGCTGATGCGCGAGGATATATGAACGAGAAAGAAGCAAAGCAACATGCCATTCACCCGCGCAGCGTCGAGTACATGCGGGCGCGCGAAAAGCAATTTCCTATCAGTTAAACTCGGCAAACCAAGAAAGAACAAAAAGTATGAATGACTGGTTATTCAGAAACGGAGTCTGGCTGGTGCTAATCGGCGGACTCTTGTTGGGGTCGTTGTTTACATCGACCATCGCGTTCCTATTCACCAAGCACCCGGCGTTCGAGAACAAGCTTCGGCCCTTTGACCTGGTGAACTCGGTGCTCTGGCTTATCGTCCTCTATTCGGTCATCGTTGTAAGGCACTAATGAAAATACTTACTACATTGGCCTTGATTCTGGCACCCACACAGTGCCCATAAACCGCCAGCGCCACAGAAGCCACATTCGATTAGTTTACCGTTTCCTGGTCGCCAGTTGAACCAGGAGGCGTCTTAACCCTCGGCCGGTACGCGAGCTGGTCCAGATCATCAAAACGCCACCAAGTACCAGGGAGCATGAATTCCGGGTCGTCTGTTTCAAGCTGCGGACCTCATGGACTCGTTTTTCAGATTTCCACAATCCGCCCTCTCCACCAGTGCCAGCCCTTTCCACCCCCTCTTTGCTTTTTCATTCCCGCCCTCTAAATCATGTCTCAATTTCAATCCCAGCCCTATTTCAATCTCCTCCTTGGCTATGCGGCTGAACGATTTTGATGGGAATGAACGCAAGTGGTTATCCCGGCACCATTCCTGATAACGCTCATACAGGTCGACCACTCCCAATTCAGCATCTTTTTTCTTAACCAGGCAAGACCGGACAAACGCAGCAGGTGAATCGGACGCAAGCAATAACGTGGCAGCTCGGGCTTTCTGCTCTGGCGTTTGGGTCAGTTGGAGCTTGTCCTTGATCAAACGTTAGTGAAGAATCACATTCGCATTTGATGGTCGTGTATTCTTGCTGTCCTAGTGTGGCTTCTTGGATCGTGCTGGTGTTTGCGAGTAGTCTCGGCACGCTGCGCGCGGGCGCGACAATGTACTTCGTTGCATCCAACGGCTTGGATGCAAATTCAGGCACGAACCTGGCCGCGCCATTTCAGACAATCCAACACGCCTCGGCGAAGATGGTGGCCGGGGACACCTGTCTCATTCGCGCCGGTGTTTATCATGAGACGCTCACACCGGCGAACTCCGGGACGAGCAATACGCCGATCACATTTGCAGCCTATTCAAACGAGGTCGTCACGCTGGACGCAGCGGATGCCGTGACCGGCTGGACGGTTTTGTCCAACGGCGTCTATCAGGCTTCCGTCAGTTGGGATCTGGGAGAGGGGTTCAACCAAATCTTCGTCGACGGCGTGATGATACATCAGGCGCAATACCCAGCGTACGGCAACGGCGACTTATTGCACCCGGCCACTGTCAGCGTGACGGTCAATAGCGTAAACTCAAATCTGATTACCAGCGCAGCCTGGAGCGGCAAACCGGACAATTATTGGGCGGGCTCGTGGCTCTTGGGTGGTGTGGGATACGCCTGGGCTTGGCAGAGCGCACAAGTCCTCAGTTCCACGAACAGCACCATCACGGTGGATCCCTCGACAGAGACACCCAACTGGTGGTTCACGGGCAACGGCAGGGGCTTTCTCTGGGGAAGTTTTAGTTTTCTGGACGCCGATAATGAGTGGCATTTGCGAATCAACTACGGCGGTAACACACTTTATGTGCGGATTAGCGGCGGCGGGAATCCATCCACACATAACGTTGAGATGAAGCATCGCAACTGGTGCGTAAACCTCAATGGCCGGAATTATATCACCGTGAACGGTCTCAATCTCTGGGCCGGGGCGGTAAATCTTCAAGGCAACGGTAACGCGCTGCAGAACTGTCAGGGGCAATTCCTCAGCCACTTTATGAACATCACCCAAGGTTACTACGAGAACGGGGGCACCGAACAAGGCGGGGGAGTGGTGCTCAATGGCAATGGCAACATTGTGCGCGGTTGTACGTTGTTCAATACCGCTGGGTCCGGCGTGTATAGCAGCGGCATGAGCAATGTCATCACCCGCAATCTGATTTTCAACACCGATTACTCCGGGACTTACGCCTGCTGCATCGCCCTTCACAGCAGCGGCGATCTCGTGACCTTCAATACCGCGCACACTTCCGGCCGGGACATTCTCCGACCTAAAGGTACCGGATCAGTCATCCGTTTCAACGATCTTTCCGTCCCGGGTTTGCTCTGCAAGGATTTAGGCGTCATTTACGTCTGGGGGATCAACGGTCAAGGGGCCAGCGGGCCAGCCACCCGCATCGCTTATAATTGGATCCATGACAACAACTATCCTGTCCCTTCTCCGTTGATCTACCTCGACAATTATGACCGGAACTTTGTGGTGGACCACAACGTTTGCTGGAACAGCGGCGGGGATTCGGGAATCCGGGTTAACGGTCCAGCGTATGGACACCTGATCTACAACAACACCCTTTTCAACTGTGCCAACGTGGGCGCTGACACCTACAATTCCTGGTCGACCAACAACCCGGACCCGGCTTTCTGGACGAGCGACATCTATCAATATGCCGCATCGAACAATCTGTTTCTAGCCGCGTCACCGCAGACGCAGCTCGTGAGCTGGACGAACGGAGATTTCCGCCTGAAGCCCGGTGCACCCGCCATTAACGCCGGAGTCATCATTCCTGGTTTCACCGATGGTTATATCGGCAGCGCCCCGGATCTTGGCGCTTATGAATTCGGTGGTTTGGCCTGGAATGCCGGCGTGGGATCCAAGCCTACGCTCGCCATCGCCAGCACTGGAGGCGGCAACCTGATGTTGTCAGCTTCGCCTGATGCAGCGTATTACCGGCTTTATGTGGCCACGAATCTGTCACCGCCGGCCTTCTGGAATCCTGTTACCAATGAGCCAGCCACTTTGGGTATTGTGTGGTCCATGACCTTGGGCACCGCTACTAATTTCGCCGGCTATTATCGCCTGCAGACTCCATGACATAGAATTCGGGACCTGGGCACCGTCATTGTTGTGGCGCTTGCACCTTGAAACTTAAAGATACGTCGTTATTGTATATTCGCTCGTTGCTGAGTCCCCAATGCCCCAGGATCGATCAGGATGGGTGGCGGGTACGTTCACATGGTCACCATCAGAAACACGCCCCTGAGTACCACCAACGATCAAATTTAGGCCCTCCGGAAGATGCAGGACCAGACAGAGCTACGGACGGCTAATTCTTGTCCAAACCCAGCCGAGACAACTGCTCGTGACGGAAACCAAGTCCGCGCCAGCCTCTTTGATGTCGCCCAGAATCATTCAAGATGTCATTCCTGAGAGCTAATCCGTATTGTTCCTTGATGATGTCGCCAGCGAGATCCTCAAAGTGCCGACGTTCCACCAGCTTCACCCCTTGTTTGCCAGAGAACTCACGGAAGACGGCGTAGACATCAGCTAGCGTGATGGTGTTCTGGGGGTTTAATTCGATGACCAGGCTGATGAACGTCTTGGCCACCCTTTCCTTTTCCTCTGCTCCCCCTGTTCTGAGGTTGGGTGAATCGGCCCCAAAGAAGGATTTATCGACAGCCAGCAGCGATTTGGCCTTGTTGATTATGTTTTGCAGTTCTTCGTCTTTTCTGAATCTTACAAATAGATTGAGCTTGGGGGGCGTATCTTTAAGTTGCTCAGCACATTCCAGAATATACAATGACAGCAGGGTTTTCAATTTCTCCTCGGTGGTCGGTTTGAAAATGCCACCCTCTCTTGGATCCTTAAAGTAAAACTCCTCGTCCGGGGTGTAATAGACGAGTTTGTGGCTCAGCTCTTGATTTCCGGCCAATATGGAAGCAAAGAAGATCTCATTGAGGGCGATCGGGTTTACGTGCTTTTCTTGGTCGCCATCGAAGAACTTGGCTTCCAGAAAAGGTGTGCCATATGTTTCAGCTTGTTGGGGCCATCGTTTCGAGAACCATTCACTAGCGGTTGTCACGGGCGGTTCTGGCAGGTCGTTTCGGAACAACCACGGCACAGGTTTATACTTCAGCAGTTGTACAGTTACTGGGATGTTTGCTGGTTCTTCAGATGCCATTGTAAGATCTCCTCCTTGGTTAGTTCCTTAAGGGGTTTGGCAGATTCGGTTCTGAGAATCTTAAGGATACGCTCAGATTCGTTCCAGGCTTTGCGGGCGGCTTCCAATTGATCAAGATGCTGCTGGGTGTTCATTTGCTTCCTTCTCTCCCACGGTTTGAGGCCCTGGGAATGCCTTTTTGATCATGTCGATGTAGAATTGCGGAGGCTTCGGGATGTGATCGTACCGGGCTCCCTCATTGCCTTCATATACCGGCGGCCATTCCACTCCACATTCTCGTTTGCTCTGTTCACGCAGGTTTTTTAGCAGTTCTTCCTTCTGCTCACGTTCCAAGGCAATCAAATCCTCCCTGGCCTTCTCTGCTCGGAATATGTCTTCGATGCAGCATGGAGGCCCTGGGGTGTAATCATAAGGGACCTGTGGCTGGGATTCAAACTTGCGGCGGGCCTTTTCCATTGATTCTTTCGCTTCTGCCAAGAGTATTGCCTTTTGCTCGACTTCTATTTTCCTCAACTTGGCATGTAATTTTTTCTCGGCCTTCATTTTCCTCTTCTCTTCGGCCTCCTTGATGAATGGGGCCACTTCGTCGTTTTGATGCACGGGGCCAAGTTCGCTCTTTATCTGGTCCACGAAGTCCACCCATTCCTGAAGCTTGGGGTTAATCGCAGCTTCGTTGGCAATTGTGGCTTGGGTTGATAAGAATGGGGTCAGCATGGATTCGCGGTCCATTACATCGATTCGTTCATTCATACAGATAGTTCCTTTGCAGGGCCTTCGGAGGTTCTGCGTAGTGGTTGTTGGGGAGTTGCTGATTCTTTAGCCTTGGGGTGACCCGAGTCCCAATGCAGCGTCAGGCTCACGTCAAAACATTCCTGGGTGGCTGCGAACTCCTTTATCAGGACGATTATATCAGACAATGATTGCGTGGGGTCCGGCTTTATACAACTGGCCGGAGCATTCTGCTTTTTCCTGATTAACATACGATTAGGATGGTTTGGTTCTTACAGTTGGCGATGGCGGTGGAGTCCCTGGTTGGGTTGTTGGTCCTTGCCTGCTGCACATTGGCGGCATCTTCTTGGGATGGTTCGGTGCCGCGTGTTTAATCTCTGAGCTTCTTGATTTTCCGGGAATGATGAGGAAGCGCCGGGACCACAATAGACCATTCGCTGTTGTGGCGTAGATGGAGCCGGCATGGACCTGATTGGCGGCCGCTAGAGATTACCCGCTTGCTGAAGCCGGCGTCTGCTCAGGCATCTGGACGACGTTCTCCGGCAGCGCCTTCGAAAACGTCACCTTCTGCGCCATCTCGACGGAATGCTGGTCACGCAGATGCCCATACACCTTCATCGCCAGAGCGCCACCGCCATTACCGCCCCTCTGACGCGCCGTGATTCTCAAGGAAGACGATCCCTGGCCTCCGCTTTGTGGTCACTTGAGGGTTCGCTGGTCCGAGTGGCAGCGTTCGTGGCCCTTAAAGTGACCAGTTTGCAGCCCGTTTGGAGGGCACCAACACTATCCCCCGTCGATCAAGATCGCCTATAAGCGATTCTAGCAGCTATCGGAGTTGGAGGTGGTGTTCGCGGCTGCCGCCACGCGCGGAGAATCAGCAGAGCTGCCCAGGTAAAGGGCTCCGTGGCGCGAACCGGCCTCAGGGTCGAATGGGTTGTCCTCGCGTCCGATGCCGGCCGTAGACCTGCATAGCCAGGATTGCCGTCGTCTTTATGCCCGAGCCAGCGTGGAGGGGTCAGAATTTGACCTTTTGGGCCATCTGCTGGCTGTGCTCGTTGCGAAGGTGCCCGTAAGTTTTCATGGCCAGCGCCCCGCCGTCTTTATGCCCGAGCCAACGACTGACGGTGGGGATATCGACGCCGGATTCAATGCACCTGGTCGCAAAGAGGTGACGCAGGTCGTGGTGCGTGATTCTCTTGATGCCCAAAACCTTCGAGGCCCGATCAATGGACTTTTGACATTCCCACACGCGCATAATGGGTGTTTCCAAGCTCTCATTCTGGCGTTCACTTCTCATGCGATCCAAAAGCTGTCGCATGTCTGGAATCATCGGCACCCGCCGCATCTCACTGTTTTTTGTTCCGGTATCGGGATGCCCCCTAACGGTGATTTCGCCCCTGGCAAAATCACAATCCCCCCAAGTGACATATTTTGCCTCGCCGATCCGCAAGCCACCATACGCGAGAAATTGCACAAGCTCGGCGGCTGGCGGGGCATACCCGCTTCCAGAAGCTCTGACCTCGGCAACGAGTTGTTCAAACTTCCCATGCTCCGGCAGTTCGATGTGCTTGAGGGTGCGTTGCTTCACCCGCTGGGCGGACAAGGCGGGATTGTCATAACGAGCGCCGGATTCGATGGCAATCGCAAACACCCGCCGGAGAATGCTGACGGTGTAGTTGTGCGAAGACGAACTGTTCCTGCTGGCGTTCTTTACGCCCCAGTCCCGACATTCCGCATTTGTGATCCGGCTCACGTCCCTCTCCCCCAGACCTGGCCATGATTTTAGAAGGGCGGAAATTCGATACGCGCAATACTCCTTGGTGCGGGGCTTGAGGGCTGGATTGTTTGCCACTCTGGTTTTGAAAACAGTCAGCGCGTCTCCAAAAGTCATCTTCCCACTGACAACTGCGTTTGCGCTTTGGGCCTTCTGCTGCTCGCATTTCTCCAAATCGGCAAGCCGCAACCTGGCGACCGTGATATGATTGGTTTTAAGACTTCGACGAAAAAGTTTGCCCTCCACGCGGAATCTGGCAAAATAAACCTGTGATGGCTTGTAGCGGATCAAGTTTGTATACGCAGTCTTTTGCCAATCGGACTCGGAGCCAGAGTCTGAGGGTGTTCGCTGTTGTTTCATGCGAGCAGTATCAGATTGCAGTATCAGATTGTCAAACTGGATTCCAAGACCATCATTTTAGTGCTGCAAATATTGGGTCGGGGCGTAGCGTAGCCTGGTAGCGCGCTTGTTTCGGGTACAAGAGGTCGTGAGTTCGAATCTCACCGCCCCGACCATTTTCCCTATGGATTTGATCTACAAGCTGCCTTCGATTCTTGAGCGTATCAACCTGGCGAGCCTGTTTCCTTCAGGGCAGCCGGTGGAGGTGGAGTTAGGCAGCGGTGATAGTTCATTTCTGGTGGAGTACGCCGGGCGGCACCCCGGGCACAACTTTATCGGCGTGGAAAGGCTGCTCGGGCGCCTGCGCAAGCTGGATCGCAAAGGCCGGCGCGCCGGATTGACGAACCTGCGCGGGGTACGCATCGAATCCTCCTACTTTCTGGAATACCTGCTGCCGCCCGGCTCCGCCATCGCCCTGCACATATACTTTCCCGACCCGTGGCCTAAGCGGAAGCATCGCCGGCATCGGCTGATCAGCGAACGCTTTCCCCTGTTGGCCGGCCAGGCGCTCGCCCCGGCCGGCACGGTGTATTTGCGGACGGACGATGAGGATTACTTCCAGCAAATGGTGATGGTCTTTGAGCCCTCTCGAGACTTCCGCCGGGTGGAAACACCGGAGCACCTGGCAGGGTTGTTGACCGATTTCGAGAAGGACTTCCAGGGACGTGGGATCAAGACCTTGCGGACGGCATATCGGCGCAGGGACGTGTAGTGGCGCACAGGGTCGCCAGCCAGCATTGCCGGTCGCCGATCGGCGATCATCCTCGCTTAGACATCAATGACCGGGCCACTGCCCCCGTCTGATCCGGGTGGCCGGCGCCGGCGTTCGACGCGCACCTGCGCGCGGCTGCCGCCGGTAAGCAGGTTCAACAGCATGGAAACAACGCTGATGACCAGCGCACCCAGGAAGGCCGCCCAAAAGCTATCCACCTCGAAGTAGCGGTTCAGCAGGAAGCTCACGAAGTACAAGAGGAGCGCGTTGATCACGAGCGTGAACAGGCCCAGGGTGAAGATTAGCAGCGGCAACGCCAGGAACATCAGGACGGGACGGATGAAGGTATTCAGGATGCCCAGCACAAGCGAAGTCACGAAGGGCGTCCAAAGGCTGTCATCCTTGAAGCGTATGCCAGGGACCACGTAAACGGCCACCAGCACCGCCAGCGTGTTAATCGCCCAGCTCTTGAGAAACCTCTTCACACTTCAACGCGAAGGAGCGTCGCCGGGGTCTCCGCCTGCACAGTGACCTGTGCCAGGCTTGCAGGAACAAGGCAGAATTGGCCCGCCGCAAGGACAAGCCTCCCCGCACCGGAGCACACCTGTACGTTACCGGCTAACAGCGCGAGGATTTGCATCTTCTGCGGCCTAAGCGCCATCCTAACTCCCGCGCCCGCCTCCTGCGCCTCGACGGTGAACAGTGGATCGCTCACGAGCAGCCTCACCTTGTGCGCGCCGTCCCGGGCGGAAGCCCGCGGCACCAGCGACGGTTCGTAATCGTTAAAGTCAATGCTGGCCAGAGATTGCGGGATATGCAGTTCGCGGGGTTTGCCGTCCAAACCGAGGCGGTTCCAATCGAAGACCCGATAGGTTGTGTCCGAATTCTGCTGGATTTCAAAAACCACCAGGCCGGCGCCGAGGGCGTGAACACGCCCACTGGGCAAAAACATGGCGTCTCCTGCCTGCACGCTCACACGGTGAAAACACTCCGCCACAGTCCCATCCTGGACTTTTCGCTCAAACTCGGCGCGCGTAACGCCGCGTTTCAGGCCCACATACAATTCCGCGCCCGGGGCGGCCTCGGCGACATACCACATCTCGGTCTTCGGCTCAGCGCCGAGCGCCGACGCCGTGGCGGCAGGCGGATGCACCTGAAGCGAAAGCTTCTCCTGCGCGTCAAGGATCTTGACGAGCAGCGGAAACCGCCCGGCCAGCGGCTGGGCATCCCCGAGGAGGTCGGTGCCACGATGCTCCATGAGCCAACGCAAGTCCTTGCCCGCCAGCGGACCGTTCACCACGACGCTGGCGTCGCCCTGCCGGTCGCTTATTTCCCATGATTCGCCGATAGGCACGCTCGGGGGCAATGGCTTGTGGTAAAGCCGCTCCAGCTCGCGCCCACCCCAGACGCGCTGTTTGAAGGTGGGCCGGAAGGTTAGGGGATAGAGCATGGAGGTCTCGAATCCAGGCCAGAGAACAGCCGGCCTTTCAGGCCCCGTTCTTCTCTGCGGGCACGGGCTTCTCCTCGGCGAAGTGCCCGAAAGCCCGGAACTTGGCGTAGCGCTGCTTGAGGCGATCGGCCGCAGGCAAGGCCTGGAGTTCCGCCAAGTGCTTGAGCAGGTACGTTTGCAGTGTCCGCTCCATCGCCTCGGGGTCTGTATGCGCGCCGCCCAGCGGTTCGGGCACGATCTCATCCACCAGCCCCAATTCCAACAGGTGCCTAGCCGTGATCTTAAGCGCCTCGGCCGCTTTGGCCGCCGCCGAGCGGTCCTTCCACAGAATCGCCGCGCAACCCTCGGGGCTGATCACGGAGTAGTAGGCGTTTTCGAGGATCAGGATCCGGTCCGCCACGCCGATGCCCAGCGCGCCACCCGACCCGCCTTCGCCGATAACGGCTGCGATAATGGGCACTTCCAGCACCATCATCTCGCGCAGGTTCACCGCAATGGCCTCCGCGATATGCCGTTCCTCGGCCCCAATACCGGGATAAGCCCCCGCCGTGTCAATCAGCGTAATAATCGGCAGCCGGAACTTATCGGCCAACCGCATCAGCCGCAATGCTTTGCGATAGCCCTCCGGGTGCGCGGAGCCGAAGTTCCGCAGAATGTTCTCCTTGGTGTCGCGGCCCTTTTGGGTGCCTATCACCATCACCTTATGGCCGCCAAGGCCCGCGAAACCGCCGACCACAGCTCGGTCCTCGGCGAACAGTCGGTCGCCGTGCAACTCGGTAAAGCCGGTGAACGCCGATGCCAGGTAATCCAGCGTGAAAGGGCGCTTGGGATGCCGGGCAATCTTGACCCGGTCCCAAGCGCTGAGGTTGGCAAAGATCTGGCGCTTGGTTTCTTCCAGCTTCTTCTCGATCAAGGCGACTTCCTCTCCGACGCTGATGTCGAGGGAATGAGCCTCGGGGTGCTTCTTCAACTCCGCAAGCTTGTTCTGCAGCTCCACGATGGGCTTTTCGAAGTCGAGTTGGTGTTTCATCGGGTTAAGCCTAGCGATTCCTGGTTTGCCAGGCAACGCCCATTTGGTACAGGCAAAGAGCCGGACTCGCATCCGGCTCTTCGTGGTGACGAGGTTTATACGCCTTCACCCAGGCGCTCAGAAGGGTAATGCGGCCAACTATTCGGTCGCTGTTCGAACCGCATTACAAGCAAAACCACTATGCTAACCCTAAACGAACAGCGAAATCTTCGCTCGCGCCATGTCTATATGATACAATAGACGGCCTACTCGTTCAAATTATTTTGGTCTGCAAGCGAGTAGTCTCCGTCCCCTGTCCGCCGGCGAGGGCGCTTTGCCATCCGGGTGTTCAGGCTCGCAAGGCCGCAGCGGCCGCAGGCGGTCGGCTCGTGCTGTCCGAACGGTCCAAGCCGGCAACAGGCCGGCGGTCCGCTTGGTTGACCACGACCGGCTCGCGCCAGACATGGCCGTTTTCCGCCAGCAGGTCGTCCGCCGCCACCGGTCCCCAGGTGCCCGCCGCGTAGAATTCGCGCGAGGACAGGGGTTTCCCGTCCCAGGCTTGGCGGATCCCATCAACGATGCTCCAGGCCGTCTCGACCTCGTCGCGGCGAATGAAAAGCGTAGCGTCGCCGGCCATCGCCTCCAGGAGCAGCCGTTCGTAGGCCTCGGGGGTATAGGCGCCGAATTCAGCATCGTAGCTGAAATGCATCCGCACCGGGCGCACGGCCAAGCTCGTCCCCGGCACCTTGCCGTTGAAGCGAAGGGAGATGCCTTCGTCGGGCTGGAGGCGCAGGTTCAGGGCATTCAGGTCGAGCCTCGGCCCGCATTGCGCCGCGAAGAGCACGTTCGGGGTGGGCCGGAACTGGACCCGCACCTCGCTGGCGCTTAATGGGAGATTCTTGCCTGTGCGCAGGTAAAACGGCACACCTGACCACCGCCAGTTGTCAATGAAGAGCTTCAGCGCCACGTAGGTCTCCACGTTCGAGTCCAGCCTGACCTTCGGTTCCTGGCGATAGGCGGGCCGCGCTTCGCCGTCCACCATCCCCGCAACATACTGTCCCCGCACCACCTGCCGGGCGACATCCTCCGAGTTTAACAGCCGGATGGACTTGAGCAGCTTCACCTTCTCATCGCGGATTGACTCCGCCTCAAGCGAGACCGGCGGCTCCATGGCCACGAGTGACAAGACCTGCAAGAGGTGGTTCTGCACCATGTCGCGCAGGGCGCCCGCCTCCTCATAATACCCGCCGCGCTGGCCCACTCCCAGATTCTCGCTGACCGTGATCTGGAGGTAATCAATGGCCTCGCGGTTCCAAAGCCGTTCGAAGATGGCGTTCGAGAACCGGAACATCAGGATGTTCTGCACGGTCTCTTTGCCCAGGTAATGGTCAATGCGGAAGACCTGCTGCTCTCGGGCGTAGCGGGCCAGATCCCGGTTCAACTGGCGCGCGGATGCCAAGTCGTGGCCGAACGGCTTTTCGACCACCACCCTTTGCCAGCCATCAGTCCCGTCTTTCTGCAGCAGGCCAGCGTGATGCAACTGTTCCACCACCGGTCCGAACTGGCTGGGCGAGGCAGCCAGATAGAACAGGAGGTTATGACGCAGCGGCTCGCTGCCGGCAGCCGCGAGCCTCTTTCCCAGGGACTCATAAGCCGCGGCGTCGTCGAAATCGCCCTGGCAGTAAAAGAGATGCTGCGAAAACTCCTGCCAAACCAGGTCGTCCACCGGCTTTGTGCGCGAAAACTGGTCCAGTGCCGCCCGCAATTCGCCGCGCCAGGACGCATCGGTCTTCTCCCGCCGCGCGACGCCGACGATACAATAAGTTGGCGGCATTTGTTTTTCCTTGCACAGGTGATAGAGCGCGGGAATAAGCTTGCGCGCCGTCAGGTCTCCGCTCGCGCCGAAGATAATGATGGAGCATGGCTCCACCACTTTGCGCCTTTCATCCAGGCGGCAGATCATCAACTCATCAAATTGCTGGGCTTGGTTCACGTGCAAACCATCGTCGAGCGCCCTCGAAAATTCAAATATTCTTCTTGTTTACATCCGGCGCCGCGGAGTGATATTGTCCGGGACCAGCCGGCCGATGTGGCGGAATTGGCAGACGCGCTAGACTCAAAATCTGGTACTCGGAAGAGTGTGTGGGTTCGACCCCCTCCATCGGCACCATCAATAACGACAAGGGAGACAAGCATTTCAGCCTTATTCTACCGAGTCAGAATCCACATGCCAGGGTGCAGCCCTCCGTTGCTCTCTGCTTTTCCTTTCCCTTCCCTTCCGTTCCCGAACGATGCTTGAAACCACCCCAAAACCACCCCAAGCCCCCGGACTCGAAATCAAGCACCGCACCCGGCCTGTGTCGAGCAACGTGTGGTCAAGTACATTTTATCCTCGTTAAAACCGGCCTCTGGCGATTCTGGCCCAAAGGGGGTATCAGGGTAGCGGACACCCTCTCAGGATCGCTCCTGGGGGCGCTGCGGCCCTCAGGGGATAATTTGCGGGGCCTTCTGGTGAGACTCGTCAACCGTCGCCAGTCCGCCAGGACAGGACGGCCAGCGGGGCGGCCGACGGCGAGCGGTGGTAAGCATTCTTTTTCCCTGGACCGTGGCGGCGGTGGGTAGGTAGGCCCCCGCCAGCCCATGACCCGCCCGGTCGTCAACATCCACTTTAACTGGCAGGGGTTTTTCGTAATCCTCGAATCCGCCCAACGGCCATGCGGTATTGCAGCACTTTGCTAAACCCCATTCTCGGCCACTGCCCGTCCTGCCTCCCCTTTGCAGGACCGTGGGTTCTTGCAAACTCGCCTGGGGATTTAGAAACCCGGCTGCCAGTTGCGTCAAGGTGGAAAAGGCGTATGCTTCGAGCATGTCTGCTGAATGCGCCACAGTTGCACTAAAAGCCAACCACAAACACCACCCGCTTGCCCTGCGGCTGCAATGCCGCAAGGAGTGGGTGGAAGGCCAGGGCACCCTCAGCCAAATTGCCGGAAGGCACAGTGTTCCGCCACAAACGCTCGTGGCGTGGTATCGGCGCGACAACTGGACTGCCGCCCGCGACCGCTGGCGGGAAAAGCAACTGTGCAACAACGACGCCACAACAAAGCCCCCAGCCATGCCGCCAATCCCTGAGAGCTCAACAGAGGACTCACGCGCGAGCAAGCTCCAGCGTCTTGAATTGCAACTGGAAGCCCTGGACAACCTGATTGATAACGCCAAGACAGCGGATGACTGGCACAAGCTGAGCACGGCGAAGCACCGGCTTCTGGAAAACTGGTACGTGCTGGCCGGTATTCCAAAGCCCGGCAGCCTGAAGCATAAGCCGGCACGCGAGCCGCGTCGGTCAACCTACTATGACTGTGAGCCGAGGCCGATGCCGGCGCCGATTGAGGCGGTGCGCGCGCCGATGCCCACGCCTGTCGAATCGCCCGCTGGGGGTGTCGCGCCTGTTGGCCAGCCGGCGCCAGCCAAAACCGAGCCGGTGCCAATCGTGCCGGCCAGCCTCCCAGTTCCGAAAGCGCCGGAGGTTAGACCGGCGGAAGTGCCACCCGTGCCAAGCCCTCAAGTCGGGCAGGAAATCGGCTACGGAGTTGAATTAGCCCCTGGCGTGTGGAAAGAGACGCCGCGGCCACCAAAACCAGACCTTCAGGCTTGGCACAAAGCTCCAGAAGAAGCGGCCCGGCTCCGATTACTGCGGCAGCGAACGCAACGAGCCTCAGGTTGAGAGAGCCTGCCGTATGCGCTGGCTGGCCGTGGTGAAGCCGTTGCGGTTGGACTCCACTTGCCTTGGGGTCAGCGTCGAGTAACGGCTCAGCCCGCCCGTGTGGGTCGCTCCCACCCTCACCGCGGAAGCTGGCGACCATCAGATCGGGAACGGGCGCACAGTTCAGAATTGCCAGGGCCGATTTTGATCAATTTCGGGCCTTGCTAAGACAGCCGGTTTTTGAGATGACGGCGTTATGAAGACTTCAGTCCGTTGGCTTCTTGGACTCGCCACATGGTTGCTGATTTGTGCTTTCGTCGGTTGCGTAACGCCGGGGCAGATGCGCTATTCTGAATATACCGGTCATGACGCCAGTTCTTACTTGGGCATGTGGCCAATCGGCCAGGGGTCAATGGCCGACACCTCGTACGCAGTTCCGGTGTATCGCGGCTGGCCAGAAAGACATTATAGAATCCTCGGGAGCCTAAGTTTTCCGGACCCGAACGCTCGTTGGAATGAAGACTTCTTTGGTGCTGCGGCGAAACGGGCAAAGCAGCTTAATGCAGATGCGATTGTCGTGCGCCAGGGTGCAGAGTTTGGGGTCTCGAAAATAGCCGAGGCAAAGAACGATCCTCTGGTCATTTCGAGATCGCAGCAAACCACTGCACTTGTAATCAGATGGCTAACGCCGCAGGAGATTAAAGACAGAGGACTTCTAGTGGACGAATTGCTTAAACGGTTTGCGGCAAACGAGCCCGGAGTTGCGGCAAACCGAGAGGTGGCCGTGTTGGTGACCATATTCCTGTCGCAGCAGGGATACGACCTAAAAACTGCGGAGATCCTCGACCGATGCGACGAGACTCTAAGGAAGCTGGTAAGTCGAGGGCCGGCGAGTCCGGCAGGCGATTGGATATACAAGGCAACGGTGTCCTTGACGACGCTTTCGGGGGGGGACGAAAGAAACTACCTCGGATTGGCGTCGGTCTCGGTAGATGGGGAAAACCTGGCGATTGTGTCGAGCGCAGGCGGCCTGGAAATCAACTTCACTGGAACGCTGTCCAAGGGGAGGTTGAGCGGGCAAATCGGTGTTGGCGGGTTTTCGGCAAAATGCGAAGGCGCTGCGACACCGGAGAAAATGTCCATCAGTTTTCAGTCCTTGACATCTGACGGAACGGTCCGTGGCAACGTTGTGTTGCAGCGATTACCCCTGAAATCTAACAACAATGAAAAAACTCCACCTAATCCTGCTGGGAAGCGTGCTGAGTTTGGCGACGGTGCTTCTGTTTAAGTCGCACGGCGCCGAACCGACGACGTTTCAAGTTGCAGAGTTCGTAACGATTCGCTGGGACGGGCGAGACAATACGCACGTAATTCGCCCCAGCGGCAAAGTCGAGAAACTCAAGCCACTTTTCGAGCGAGTCCCGCGACCCGAAGGCATTGACGAGCGAACGTACTACCTGAATGTCGCGATGAACGCTGTTGCCAAAGAGGGCTACGACTTTGCGGGAATGACACAGGATCAAATTGTGATGAGAAGGCCACTGGCGCGCTAAGGCAGTCGCGGACAATGCTGACCCACCCTCATGGCAGCGGGGTAGCTTAAAGGGCTGGCAATCTCCCGCTGCCGCGGTGGGCCTAGTCCACGCCTGCTGCAACTCCGGGAAGCTTAGCCCAAATGATCGTAGAAGAGCGTGGCCCGTTGCCAGCCGGTGAACCTTGGGGAGTTGCTGTTGCAACTTGGGGTCGAGCGGAGAAGCACAGCGACGGTTCGCTGGAGAGTGCTTGGCCCAGTGTTTCACCTATTCTTGATGTCCAACTTCAATGTCGGGTCTTTGGCTGAGTCGAAGTCGCCCATTCTCCCGTAGCTGTCCACCTTACCATTCACTAACTTGACAGAATATTCCTCAGTGATGTTGTGCCGTGCCTCGTTACCGTCAGCCGACAGACGGTAACGCAGAAACTCAACACCCGCTCCAGGGGCTGCGGTGCTGCCCGGCTCGCCCATCACGGAGAGAACCTCCTGCTTCGTCATGCCGACGCTCAGACGATTCATCTTCGGAGCAGTCGCACAGCCGGCGAGGGCCATGATCGTTGCGAGAATCAGTGTGCTCAGGGTTTTCATAATCACCTCACCGTTGACGGAGAACCGCTCATAGCTGGGAGGGTATCCAAAAGAGCGGGGTTTGGTCCAGTACAAAAGCAAGCGCGCGCTTTAACAGTCGGGAAGTGTCATGGCCCTGTTTTCAGCGGCTGCGCTGGTTCTTCTGCTAGCGGTAATGGTTGGCATCGAACGCAGCGCAACCCGAAGCCGCGCAACAAGACCTTTAGGGCAATCCGCAGCCGTTGGACTGGCGGGGTGCGCCAGTTGCCCGGTAGGGGGCGCAAGATCAGGGTGAGGCTGGGGCGGTTCATCAATTCAGTGGCGCCTTCGCTAAGCGGCGCTCGGCAAGGATGCGCCGTGCCAGGTCCTCGCGGCTGCTGGGATGGACTTGGCAGGCTGGCGCTTGAAGGATGCGCTCGCCTCGCGGGTTGGTAAGCCAGACGTAGCCGTCGCGCTCTGAGCGCCGCAGTCCGCCGCCAATCCAATACAAACCCAAGTCCGTGCCGGGTAGCTCGACCACGAAATAGAACAGGGTGAGTTTCATGGGGGCAAGGTCAGGGTGAAGGGGGGACTGGTCATAGTGTCAGTTCGGATAGTTTCCGCCAACCGCCACACACCCTAGTGTGATGGCGGAATGGCGGTAACTCAACCGCCAGCCTTGGCGGAGCGTGGCGGAAGTTGGCGGAAGCGTGGCGGTTCGTTTCATTAAACCCTTGTGGCACAGAGCTTTTCGGCTTTGCGTCCAAGAATGTACCGCCCGCGTGTGAGTTGCTTTATGCCCTCAACTTTGAGTGCCTTGGAAATCAGCCGTTCGGCAGTGCGTTTTGACGTGGCATAGGAGTCACAAAGGTGCTCCACAAGCCCCTTGGTTGTGGTGTATCCGTCTTGGACGGCGGAAACCACGTCCGCAACGGTGCAGAGGGACTGGCCGGAACGAGTGCGGCCTTCAACCTCGGCAAGCCAGGTGTCCGCGTCAAAGTCTGTGTCAACAGCATAGGTGCATGTCTGCGGGTCGAAGATCAAGCCGCGAGTCTCAAACCGTTGGCAGTTATTGGCCTTGGCGCAATGGAGGACAAGCCGGGTGTCGTCGTCGGCCTTGCCGGGCATCAAATTCATTTGGCACCGGGCGGCAGCGAAAAGCGCCTTTCCGCCACTGGCGAAGTTGGCGGCATCCCAGCCGATCCCTTGGGCGATGTTCTGGCGTCCTGTTCGGGCATGATGCAGCAGATAGAGGGCGGCCTTGGGAGCGGTGCGGCGGATGATTCCACGGAGTATGCGGACGGCTTCTTTCATTTCTCCGGGTTTGGAAATGTCACCGGGAGCGAAGTTGCCAAGCGGATCGGCCACGATAGCGCCGGGCCTTGTCATTGGTCTGGGCGACCACGGCAGAACAGGTGGCGTAGAACTTGTGCTTGAGCTGATTGCCGCCGCTGTTAGGCCGGCCAGGGGTGTAAGGGGCATCGAGTCTTTTGAACACCACGCCTTCC
>Ga0326727_10003455_pt1 | contig 50380 bp, 43 predicted proteins | sample MB2enrmetagenome_FD_207643 | JGI IMG/M metagenome (GOLD analysis project Ga0326727, IMG submission 207643) | Lab enriched peat soil microbial communities from McLean, Ithaca, NY, United States - MB29MY | ecosystem: Environmental > Terrestrial > Soil > Wetlands > Peat | place: USA: New York... | reverse complement strand
CGACCGCATTCAATGCCAACTACATCCGCGACATTCTTCGGTCGGTCCCGGAGAGCGACCGCGTACGGCTCATTCTGAAGGACAAGAACTCGGCGGCTGAATTCCAGCCGGTCACCGGCATGGATCTAACGATGAACCGTCAGATCGTGATGCCGTGCCGATGAAGTGCGCCATTGCTTCGCGAATTTGGCGCCCTGAGGATCTGCTTCAGGGCGAGCAATGTTAAAGCAGCAAAAACAATCACACGCATGGGCGCGATGTACACAACGCCCATGCGAGAGGAGCCTGAGATGAGCATGGAAGAAGTCTTTGGAGAAGTGATTGCCACGTATTCCCGCGCCCAGGCTATAGCAGATGGCGTACTCGTTAGCCTGAATGATCAATCCTTCACCTTTCGGCCGGGACTCAACATCTGCGCCGAGGCTGGGATCAAATTTCCGGTCGCCATGACCATCGCGGCGTTTGCTAAGACGGTTTCGGAGTTGGATACGCCGCTGCCGCCGTGCCAGGACATCTCCGGCAGACTGTGGGATGTGCTCACTATGTTCCGCTTGGCGGCTAAGCGCGGAGGTTCGGAGATTCGCTTCCCAGTGACTATGATCAATTGGGTGTGCGTAGACGGTAAGCGGGTCAACCGGACGAAGCGGGAGACAGTGATACTGAAAGCACTCTGCGGGTCGGGCGACAATGGCGAGCCGGTGATAACGATCATGCTTCCCGACGAAGATTAGGAAATTGACCATTAAAGACGGAGAAAGTCGCAAGAATTAGATCGACTCCCTTCACAACACGACCGAGGTGAAATCTTGAATCACGCAACCGAATTGAAGTTGGCCGGCGGGCTCAGTCACCGCGAGTGCGCTACCGTGCTGGCCGCTCTACGCAACTGGCAATTGACGTTGACGAACCTTGGACTGGGCGATCGCTCCACCAAGGATGTGGCGAAGGTCCTGTCGAAGGATATGCCAAGCCTAGACCATTTTGAGGACGGCACGAAGCCTCTCACAGTGGAACAGATCGACGCTCTCTGCGAGCGCATCAATCTGGGACCGAGGGCGAGCATCGTCAGTGTCAATCTCGACCCAGGCAGGGGCTTACCCGCCACTGATTCCGCCATTCTCGACCAGATTGACGATCTCCTGGCGAACGAGTTTGGCGAAGACGAGCGCCCGGAGATCATGCCGGACGCATGCTACGAGTTGCTTCGCCACATTGCCGATGACCTGTTGGACACGCGCAAGCACCCGGAGGCAATTCCTGAGGCCTGCGAGTGCAGCAGCACGCATCGGCAGCACAGCACCGTTTGCCGTCGCTGTTGGCAGGACAAGGTGAAGCCCTACATTCAGCGCGGCGGTGTCGCTTGTCCATTTTGTGGGAGCAGCAACATCGAAGGGCGACAGTTCGATGTGCAAGCAGGCACAGCCTGGCAGCCGATGACGTGCACGGATTGCAATAGAGAATGGAACGATGTGTACCGGCTGGACGCTATCAGTGAGATCCGGCAGCCTGAGTTGGCAGTGGCAAGTGACAATGCGGTTAGCACAGTCTCTGTTCTAGAGGCGCGAGAGCAACTGCGATAGTGATATGGCAAAACCCTGAGCAAGCACTTCCAGATTCAGGATCGTGATGTTGCGTTTTCCGCGCTCCAGGTCTGCAATGAAGCTACGATCCATGCCGATTTTCTCGGCCATGATTTCCTGCGTCCAGCCGCGCTTCTTCCGGAGCTTCCGAATACGCTCCCCAAGACCCACGAGGACGTCTGCGTTGTTGGGTTTTGGCTTGGCCATTCAAGCGAATCATCGCCTGTTGTGTAATAACTACAAATCGGACTTATCTAACAATTGCGATACACTCTCTGTTAACGAGGTGCCGCGGAGACCTCCGAATACTGAAACTGCTCGATGAAATACCTGTTCGGACCCCCAAATATGCTGGGTTCACGGCGATCCGCTTGGCTGGCACAGGCGGGCTCTCGGTTCCTCCCCGGTGAGGCACCGAGGATTCGGCCAGACAGGGCGGCAGCGTGCCTTTACGGCACCGGAAATTCACGGAATACAAGGAGAATTGCTGATGTCATCAAGTGCGGGGATCGGCGGCGCCTTCGGGGTGCTGCTGCTTGAATTCCCACAAGTTGCGGCTATCTATGGCGACCTGAAGATCGTCGTAAACAAGGCCATCGAGGAAGAAAGCGCGCAGAATCCTGGAGATATGGAGAGCGCGCCCGAAGTGCTCGAGATTCGCGATCGTCTCATTCAGGCGTTTGCGGAGGACGGGATCATTATCCCGGCATCGGCGGCATTGTTGTGGACGGGGTCCGAGGCTGATCGCCTGGCGCGATGCGCGACTCCTGCCGATGAGTGGGTCCTCGGATATGGAGTATTCACGAACCCCTGGGATTATCCGCCCATGGACGAATCCTTTCGAACAAACGCCAGCTTTCATTCCTGGGCGTGGATAGCATAACCACGCGGGTGACAATCGCGCGGGCGGGTTGCCAGGGCATTGGCCACCCGCCGCCGTTTGGCCACTATCACACTAGGAATCTCATCCATCAGAAATCAGAAGTCATCCACATCAGGAATGGATGTGAACGAGATTCGCGTCGGGGCGGAGTCGAGCACCGAATGGATTCCTCCGAAGTACACGGCGTTCTTCCCGTACCGCTGGTTCAATTCATCGACGACCGTGCTGATCCTGTGTCGTTTTTCGTCGTCCTCGAACAATGAGAGCGTGTGCAGTTCATCTGGCACGAGGTTGAAAAGCCAGATTCCAACCTGTAATGGCTCTTGTGCCGGGCAAGAATCCCACAACTTAGTCAGGTACCCCTGGAGAACCACGGTGTCCCGGCACTCATGAATTCGCATGTGAGCCTTCCATGCGGGAACCTCCCCGCCTTCGCCGTCGAATCTCGCTGACCGCTTCTTCAGAAACTCCACGACCGCCCCAATGCCGCCGGCCCACATCTTCAACTTTCGCAGGTTGGCGGCTGAGACGTGCAACAGCTTGAGGGCCACGAAAAACGCCTGTTCCCGTGTCCGATACTTAGGCGGAAGAACATGCTGCTTGCCGAGGCTCTTCCGCTTAAACTCGGGAGAGTGGAAGTCGGCTCCGCGCAGCCAGTGCCAGAGTCGCTCTCCCAGGACGCTGTTCCATATCCTCCGCATCTGTTCTGGCGAAAGCTGGCACAACTGCTCGACCGTTGTGATCCCGCTGCCGTGAATTCGCTTCTCCATAGCGCGACCGACGCCTACCAGGTCCGACAGTTTCAGGCAGTAGAGAGCTTGCGGCAGGTCACGGAGCAGAAAAACCGTCATCCCATCCGGCTTGCACAGGTCGGAGGCGATCTTTGACAGGTAACGGTTGGGAGCCAGCCCGACTGAACAGCGCAGGGTTGCTCCCACGGTGCGGAGCGACTGCTTGATGTCGAGAGCGAGAGTTGTAGCGTTGGGAAGGGCACGCTCCCGCCCCATCAACTTGCAGGCCATCTCATCCACGGACATTACATTGGTGACTGGAATACAGGAGTCAACGGCATCGACGATGCGGTGGTGGTACTCGACGTAGAGTTTTGGCCGGGCTTCGACGAGTTCAATGTGTGGGCATAGCAGCTTTGCCTCTGCCACGTTGACGCCTGTCGTCACGCCATATGCCTTCGCTTCATAGGAGGCGGCGATGCAGCACGTATTCTCCGTGATGAGAGGGACGATGCCTATCGGACGCCCCCTCAGTTCCGGGCGCTCTTGTTGCTCAACTGAGGCGAAGTAGGAGTTCAGATCAAGGAAGAGCCACTCCACGGTTGGAGCCGAACCTTCCGCGAATGCTGGCAGGAGCCTCACGGGAATTGATTGTAATTGAAAAGGCGAAGAAAAGACGAAAGTGATAAAATCCTTCCATGTGTGGACGCTTCCGCCTCAGCCGTGCTGCCAAACTCGCCGAACACTTCGCCATCGACCTCGACGACGATTGGGTACCTCGCTATAACGTCGCGCCAGCTCAGAACATCCTAGTCATCCGCCAGCATTCTGAGGATCCCAGACGTTTTGGGTCGGAGATGCGCTGGGGACTGATTCCGTTCTGGGCGAAGGACGCGAGCATCGGCTACAAGATGATCAATGCTCGTGCTGAGACGGTGGCCTCAAAACCTGCGTTTTGCGAGGCGTTGAAGAAGCGGCGCTGCTTGATTCCAGGGGACGGCTTTTACGAGTGGGCGAAGAATGGAAAGACGAAAACCCCGTTTTGTTTCACCATGGCCGACGAATCGATCTTCGCGTTCGCTGGAATCTGGGAGCAGTGGAAGAATCTCGAAGGGAAGATAGTTGAGACCTGTTCCATCATCACCACGACGCCGAACGCACTCTGTGCCGACGTCCACGACCGCATGCCCGTCATCCTGCCCGACGACACTTACGACCTGTGGCTAGACCCCGGTTATCAGAAGACGGACGCTATTTGTGACCTTTTGAAGCCATTCAATCCCGATCTGATGCGACGGTACGAAGTCAGCAGCCGGGTGAACCTGGTGAAGAACGATGATGCGGCGTGCGCGGAGCCCGTGTTGATTGGACGCTGAACGCTACATGCTGGCGGCAAGCAATGCTGCCCACCCATTGCAAGGTTATATGCTGCCAGGGGAGCGCACCGTGATGCAGCCACCAGCAGTATCAGGCAAGGAATGTATCATCCACCGCAGAATGCGTGTTGGAAAGTTTACTAACTGGTAATTGACGAAGCCCGTCAACCGCTAACTTCTTCCAGATGACGCTTTCTGTTGAACGCCAGCAGGTGGAAAATAGCCACATGACCAATCCTGCTTGCAAGTCCATTGCCGATTCAGCACCCTCGCTTGCCGATCTGAAAAAGCTGCCCTTCGACCGCCAAGTCATGCTGTTGTTGGCGCGTCTAGACGTAATGCCTAAATCAGGCGGGGATCTAAACAGACAAAATCTGAAACTCACACCCGGCGATCTGGCTATTGGATACAGTCCACAGGAACAATTAGCAGTGGTCGATTACCTCCTCGGGCGGCCGTGGGTCGAGCTGATCAATCGAGGCTATTTGGTCGAAGGTGGTAAAGATTTTTACCACGTTTCGGAGGAAGGCAAGGCGGCACTGAGCAACACCCGATGCCCGCCGGTCAGCCGGGCTGCCTTGGAGGCAGTTACATTGATACACCACGACCTAGCTGAAGCCGAACGGGATTTTCGTGAAGGAAAATTCAAGGATGCTGTCCGTGACGCATTCCGTATTTTCGAAAATCGCCTCAACGCAATTCGAGATGCGTCTCGCGACCCCGCGCTGCATGGGAAGAGTGGCACGGCGCTTCCTCATGCTTTCGTAAAGTCCTCCATTTTCAAATTCCCATTTCCTAAGCTCTCCCCGACCAGTTCCACTGCACTTGAGGCCTACAAAGAGTCGTTAAGGAACTTGTTATCTGGCGCTATTGGGTTTGTCAGAAACGCCTACGATCATGAACCATACAATCTTCCAGATCTCGACGAGCGATCGGCACTGGAGCTTCTGTTTTTCGCGAGTTATCTGCTGCGGCTGATTGATCTGTCGAGATAACGTGTGAGGTTTTATTGTCGCCTTTCATGTCGCACTATAAGCGAGCCGGTGCGGATTCATATCGATTGACTCCCGAGTGGTCGCCTAACCTTCAGTTACTACGTAGATAGTGTCCCGAGAGCGGCAGAACTCGATTGCATCCAGTGGCATGTTAACCCTGCACCGGAATGACGCCCATGGGAGCATAAGTATGCACTGGGTGGCATCATTCTGATGCGCCAGCACTACACGTAGCCCAATCCGAACACACGGCACACCCGACGTCTCCACAAATTGCGAGCAGGCCAATCCCTCCTCGAAGGAACCGATCAAATCTGTTTTGTGCCGAAAAGACTCGAAGCGCTAATTCGATTCTCTTGCTTTCCTTAAAATGTGTGTAATAGTAATACTATGACACATAGAAACACTGGAAAGGCTTCGCTATGGCTCGGTACAAGATCGCCAATTTTGAGGTAGATTCCAGCGACCCAGCATTTCCTGTAGCGCTTGCCCAGGCGTACAACGCTCCCAATATCGAGGAGGTGCGCCCCCGCTGCCTCTGCCGACGGACAGAACCGGGCCACGAGCGGGATGAAGGCATCCCGATGTACATCTCCCGTCTTGGCGACACCTACCTGTGCAAGCGTATGCCAAACAGCGCTCAGGAGCACACAGCCGAGTGTGATTCCTACGAACTGCCGCCAGAGATGACCGGCTACGGCGCGGTCATGGGATCGGCGATCCAGGAAGGATCGGACGGCATCACGACGCTCAAGCTGGATTTCAGCCTGACCGACGGTGGCGGCCGCGCTCCCACGACCGCGGGTGACTCGGAAAAAACCGAGGTGGCCTCCGATGGCCGCAAACTCTCGCTACGCGCCACCTTGCACTATCTTTGGCAGCAGGCGGAGCTGAATCAATGGGCTCACGGGTTTGCTGGAAAGCGCAACTGGTGGATGATCTGGAACCGCATCCACACCGCGGTAAGGGACAAAACCACGAAGGGTCTCCCGTTGGCGGAAATTCTCTTCGTGCCGGAACCGTTCCGGGTCGAAGCAAAAGACGACATCGCGGCGCGCCGGTTGGCGGCGCTTTCCAAGATTGCTTCCGGGGAATCGGGCAAGAAGCGGCTCATGCTTCTGATCGCGGAATACAAGGAACTCCAGCATACCCAGTACGGCCACAACTTCATCGCCAAACACATGCCGGATTTTCCGCTGCTCATGGACGATTCGATTCTCAAGCGCTTCTCCAAGGCGTTCAGTGGAGAGCTTGATATGTTGCGGGCACATCCGAACTTCCACCTGATGACCATCGGCACGTTCAGCTTCAGCGAACTGGGCATTGCATCGCTCAAGAGAATGGACGTGATGATGGCCGACGAGAATTGGCTCCCGTTCGAGGACATGTACGAGAAGCGGATCATCGACGCGCTCACGGCAGGGCGCCGGCGCTTCGACAAAATGCTTCGCTTCAACACTCCGTCTTCATATCCCCAGCCTGCAGTCGTTTTGAGGGATGCGGCGCCGAAGACGACCGCCCTCTATATCGTTCACCACGACGCTGACGAAGCCTATTACAAGCACCTCGATGAGCAAGCCGAAAAGAGCAAGTATCTAACCTGGCGCTGGGACCTGGCGCAGGACGCCATTCCGCCTCTACCAATTTCCATGGAAGAGGCCAAAACAATCGACCGAGAGTACGCGCAGCAGACTGCCTTCACAGAAGGTTCATTGTAGACGTGACTGTCTGCTGGCGCCTCAGAAATTCCCTAGTGGGCTGTTTGTTTAACGGCTCAATTCATAAACCGTCGTGCGTAAGCAATATAGCCCGCGCTTGAGAACTGCAAGCGGGGGAGAGATTGCGCATGTCCAGCCCAGTCATTGCGACTGATCATTTTGAGGAGACAGCACCATGACTTTCATCTACAGCTTTACTGCCCTAAAAAGAATTCAGGGTCTTTTCTTTTGCGCAATCGTTGGCCTAATGGCCGTTCTTGTTGGTTGCGGGTCTTCTTCATCCGGGACAAAGCCGTCCTCCAATTCTTCGAATACATATGCCACCGGCCTCGAACCGTACGGTGTCGCGGTTGGTGACTTCAACGGCGACGGCAAGCTGGATATCGCCGTCACCAACATGGCCAGCAACAATGTCACCATCTTGCTCGGCAAAGGAGATGGAACCTTCACGGCAGAGGCTTCACCGGCTACCGGAAAATCCCCGAATCGCATTGTGGTTGGGGATTTTAACGGCGACGGCAAGCTCGACCTCGCCGTGGCCAATGAAGGCAGCAATTCGCTAACGATTCTGCTTGGCAATGGCGATGGAACCTTCAGGGCTGCAGCCTCGCCCGCTACTGGTGCCACTCCGTTTGGTCTTGTGGCTGGCGATTTCAACGGCGATGGCAAGTTCGATCTCGCTGTCACCAACCAGGGCAGTAAGACTGTGACCATCCTGCTTGGCAATGGCGACGGAACGTTTACGCCAGCTGCTGCCTCCCTAGCTACTGGTTCCGTACCGATGGACATCGTGGCCGGCGACTGGAACGGCGATGGCAAGCTCGATCTCGCCGTGACCAACTATGCCAGTAGCAGTGTGACCATTCTGCTCGGAAAAGGCGACGGGACCTTCACAGCCGCAGCATCGCCCGCAGTCTCCTGGCCGGAAGGTATCGCGGCCGCGGATTTTGACGGCGACGGCAAGCTCGATCTCGCCGTGACCAGCAACAACACAGTCAGCATCCTGCTCAGCAATGGAGATGGAACCTTCACGGCCGCGCCTTCTCCTGCTACGCCTAACACTGCGTCTCTGACGGTTGGGGACTTCAACGGCGACGGCAAAGTGGATATTGCCGCGATCGACTTCGGCAACAATACAGTGACCATTCTGCTGGGCAATGGCAATGGGACATTCACCGCTGCGCCTTCGCTTGCCTCCGGCACGAACCCGACCGCGATCGCGGCCGGGGACTTCAACGGAAATGGCAAAACGGATCTCGTGGTAGACAACAACGGCAGTAACGGCTCGGTGACGGTCCTGATGAGCGAGTAGGTTCCTGATCATTGCGTAGAAAAGGTGGCCATCCCCCCCAAAGGGGGTGGCCATTTTTCCAGCTCCCAGAATATTTTGCTAGACATTTAACTAATATTAGACATAGTATCGCTATGTCTTTGTGAGTTGACGATTCTTGTACCAGCGAGTGAGCAGTCCATCTACACGGAAAAGGACAGGCTACAGATCATGACAAGACGCTTCCTACTTTCGGCACTTTTGGCGATACAGAACGCCATCGTTCGGGGTCCCTCGCGCAATTGGCCGCGGAAAGCAAGTGCGCTGAAGTCATGGTTCACGTCTGCGTTGCTCGTAGGTGCTCTGTCGGTATGTGTTACGCCGTACATGGCAGGGCAGACATGGAATGGATTTAGCGCTGCAGCGTCACCCACTGTCTCCTGGCCGGAAGGCGTCGTGGTCGGAGATTTTGATGGCAGCGGGCACATGGGCTTCGCCACTTGCGACACGTATGGCTATGTGTACGTTTTCTTGGGCAATGGCAATGGAACCTTCACGGCCGCAGCTCCGACGGCGGCGCCGAACTGTTCGACTTTGGTGGCCGGCGACTTCAACGGGGACGGCAAACTCGATCTCGCTGTCCCAAACTTTGGCAATGACACGGTACTAATTTTGCTCGGGAACGGCAACGGAACCTTCACACCGGGTGTTTCGTTGACGTTGGGCACGAACAACGATCCCACCAGCATCGCAGTCGGGGACTTTAACGGGGACGGCAAACTCGACATTGCAGTGGGTGTTACCGTCGGCTCCCCTTCTGATTTAGTGAAGATCTTTTTGGGCAATGGAAATGGAACGTTCACCGCAGGAACTACCATCACTTTGGGTGCCTACGAGCCGTACGGAATCGCGGTTGGTGACTTCAATGGTGATGGCAAACTCGATCTCGCCGTAGCCGATCTTGGCAGCGCTAAGGTGACCGTCCTGCTCGGCAATGGCAATGGAACCTTTGCAGCAGGGGTCCAATACGCGACCGGCGGTTCACCGTGGGGGATTACCACTGGTGACTTCAACGGTGACGGCAAACTCGACCTCGCGATTGCCAATGAGGGCAGCAACAACGTAACCATCCTGCTCGGCAATGGCAATGGAACCTTCACGGCGGCAGCTTCGCCTGCCACAGGCAAAACCCCGTACGGAATTGTTGCTGCTGACTTCAACGGTGATGGCAAACTCGATCTCGCCGTGGTCAATGGCGCCACCACCGCCAGAACCGTCACGATCCTATTAGGCAATGGCAATGGAACCTTCACGGCAGCGCCGGGAACGCCCGCGACAGGTGCAACCCCGATGGCTATCGGGGTAGGAGACTGGAACGGCGACGGATTTCCGGATCTCGCCGTGGCCAACTACTCCAGCAGCAATGTCACCATTCTGCTAAATCTTGGGCCATTCCCAACTACGACGACGCTGGCAGCCTCTCCTAATCCCGTGGTCTACGGCAATCCGCTGTCGCTCACAGCGACCATCGCCAATAATGGAATTGGAGATCCGTCGCTTACAGGGACGGTGACCTTCTATAGCGACGGCACATCCGTTGGCACGGGCTCGGTCTCATCGAACGTCGCGAGCGCCACGACCACCGTCCTCACCGCAGGCACACATACCCTGACGGCGCAATACTCCGGCAGCAGCAGCTACAACGGCAGTACAAGTAGTGCCATCACGGAAACTGTCTTAAAAGCCACACCAGGCGTAACGGTCTCCTGCTCACCCAACCCCACCACATTCGGTAGCAGCACGACGACCTGCACAGGACAGACCAGCGCAGGCGCAACTGGCCTGATGAGCCTCACCTACAACGGAACCGCGTGGGGTTCCGGCAACGTCAATGGCTCCGGGGCTTTCAGCATAAGCGGCCTTGGCGGGTCACTCGCAGGCTCGTACACCATCGTTGCGGCCTATGCCGGGGACAGCAATAACAACGGCGGATTGGGCAGCACCACCTACACGATCAACAAGGCGATGCCCACGGTGACGTGGCCGACTCCAGCCGCGATCTCGTATGGCACGGCTCTCAGCGCGACGCAGTTGAATGCGACCGCCAGCACACCTGGAACCTTCATCTATACCCCGCCAGCGGGTACCGTGCTTACGGCCGGTTTACATACGCTTTCTGTGACCTTCACTCCGACTGACACGACCGACTACACCACCGCCAGCGCGACCGTGAACCTACCGGTCAATCAAGCCGTTTTGACGGTCACAGCAAACAACGCGTCGAAAGTGTACGGAACGGCAAACCCTGCGTTTACCCCGAGCTATTCAGGTTTTGTAAACGGTGATACCAGTGCGGTACTGACCGGTTCGCCGAGTTTGACGACGACGGCCACTGCGGCCTCGCCGGTAGGCAGCTACACCGTAACCGCTGCGGCCGGTTCACTGACTGCAGTTAATTATTCATTCATTTTCGTAAACGGCACGTTCACCATCACCAAGGCGACGTCCAGTCTCTCAATCAGTTCAACCATTAACCCGTCAACCTACGGCCAAAGCGTCACCTTTACATTGACCGTAGCTGGCAGCGGCAGCGGTGTGACCCCTACAGGCACCGTCACGCTCACCAAAGGCGGCACAACACTGCTCGGCACAACCTCGCTGAGCGCGAGCGGAACGGCAACATACACAACGCCCACCCTGTCCGTCGGGGTGGACACTTTGCAACTGAACTATAGCGGCGACACCAATTATTTCTAGGCGCAGGCCTAGCATTTTGGGTCACCGCTACGCAGTGAGCTGGGTGGTGGCCCCTTCCCAGGATGGTTTTGATGAAGAACTCCAGATTGGTAGGCGCGATCGCAAGCATGATCGTGCTTTTGATGGCGACATTGGCATTCGGCCAGTCGTCAACCACGTTCAACCAGACGGTCAACAAGGCCACGCTCATCAACGGTACAAATTTCGTTCTGACCTCATCAGCAAATCCGAGCGTTTACGGGTCCAGCGTCACATTCACCAGCACTTTGACCGCGAGCGGTGGCGGCTCAGTGCCAACCGGCACTGTTCAGTTTCTCAATAACGGCGTTGCGATGGGCACGCCGGTTGCGCTCACTGCAGGCGTAGCAACCTACTCGATTTCATCGCTCGCGGTGGGAACGTACCCCATCACCGCACAATATTCGGGCGACACCAACTACAACTCGGCAACCTCCTCGACGCTGTCCCAGGTTGTGACGAAGGCAGTCTTAACGGTCACTGCAAACAATGCGACCAAGGTTTACGCGGCCGCTCTGCCAACGTTTAGTCCGACCTACAGTGGATTTGTAAACGGCGACACCAGCGCAGTGTTGACTGGATCCCCGAGCTTGACGACGACCGCCACTGCGGCTTCGCCAGTCGGAACCTACACCATCACCGCTGCTGTCGGCACCCTGGCCACGCCGAACTACACGTTCGCCTACGTCAACGGAACCCTGACGATCACGACTGCCACGTTGAATATCACAGCCAACAACGCATCGCGTGCTTATGACGTTGCGAACCCGGCCTTCACGGCAACCTACACCGGCTTTGTCAATGGTGACACCTCCGCATCGCTGACGACGCAACCGACCTTGACGACGACTGCAGTTCTGCTCTCGCCGACTGGTACTTATCCGATCACGCCTGCGGGTGCAGTCGATGCAAACTACACGATCACCTACACCGCTGGAACCCTCACGATTGGCAAGACGGCAGCCACGGTCTCTGTGGTGTCTTCCGTCAATCCTTCCGCTTATGGTGCGAACGTGACATTCACCGCAACCCTGCCGGCAACGGCGACCGGTTCGGTAACGTTCCTCGATAACGGCGTTTCCATCGGTACGGGTGCAATCAGCGCCGGTACGGCGACTCTGTCGAGTTCGACGCTCGGCGTTGGCACTCACCCGATCACGGTCAGCTACGCTGGTGACGGTAACTTCACCGCCGCAACCTCCGCAACTCTCTCCCAGGTTGTCACCTTGGGCAGCGTGACCTTTGCGGTCGTGTCCTCGGCAAACCCGTCTACTTACGGTTCGCCCGTAACGCTGACGATTACCACGACTGGTTCGCAGGCCGGTGTAACCCCGACCGGCACCCTCACCGTAAGCGATTCGCTCGGCTGGACTGCCCAGACGATTCCGCTGGTATCCGGTGTTGCCACGTTGACCACAAGCACTCTGCCAGCAGGCACCAACACGCTGACCATTGTGTACAACGGCGACGTCCACTACCAGATCATCAAGGGAACTGGCGCAATCACCAGTTCGAAGACTGCTACCAAGTAACCTTCAACCCGCGGCCGGTTCATACCCGGCCGCGGGTCTCTGATTGTTTCGGAGACGCGATGAACTTTAGACTCTCGGCCTTCGCACTACTAACGTTTCTGCTGGCTATCTCGCAGGCCTATGGACAGGCGAGCGGAGCGTCATACCAACAATCCATCAGTCAAGCCGCTACAGCATTAACCGTCAACTCTTCATCATCCGTCGTCGGGCTGGAAAGTCCGCCCACGTTGTCAGCGGTTATCTCCTTCCCAAACAGTGGCCAGACGACCGGCAACGTCACTTTTACCGTGGAGAATGGAAGCACTGTGATCGCCACCGGCACCGCTCCAGTCAATCTCACGGGTGTGGCGACGTGGACTCCATCCCTCCCAACTGGCACCTTTACGATCTTTGCCGCCTACAGTGGGGATTCAAACCTCCTGGGCAGCACGTCGCCGGCTATCTCCCAGACCGTGCTCGGCCCTGAGGATTTCAGCTTCTCGGTCTCACCATTCTCCGTTGCCCAGGGTCAGTCGGCAGCTACGCCGGTCTCGGTCACGGCGCTCAATGGATTCCACGGCACGATCGCATTCAGCTGTGCCTCGCAGTCTTCTGAGGTGGATTGTGGTCTATCGCCGAACGCTCTCATGGTGCCCGCTCCCGTCGCTCAGACAACCACTTCCGCTTCCGCCGGAAACGTTGCGTTGAGTGCGACGACATTCGCTACCACCGTGCAAAAGGCGGGGTTGTTTGGCGCGTTCCTGCTGAGCTTTCTGTCATTCAAGCGCCGCAAACGACTTGCATTGCTGGCTGCGGTAGCGCTGCCCCTGCTTCTCATCGGCTGCGGCGCCGGAACTCGCTATGTTCAGCAGGATGGAACGCCGAAGGGAACATATTCGATCACCGTTACGGGCACGTCTGGAAAGTTGAGTCACACCCAAACAGTTCTAGTGACGGTGCGGTAGGAGCCGCATGAAAACAGCACAAACAATCGCGGTATTTCCCGAATCGCCAGCTTCGATACCGACTGGACTCTTCGCTGACTTTGAGATTACGGGGAGAAAGCGGCCCAGCGCGTTCGTTGCCAGCTATGGCATTCAAGCAATCGTGGTGGCTTTGCTGTTGATCATCACTCTTACCACTACAACGCCGGTCCTCATTCAGAAAAAGTATTCCGCGATCTCGCTGGTTGCGCCCACTCTTTCCAATCCTTCTCCAGTGCGGCTACCCGTTGCCCGGGTTTCTGCCCCGCCGGTCGCGGTCTCCTCCCAGGCGCTACCTGTAGTTGTAACTCCAATGAGCACTCCGGCTCCGCGCTCCCCGCGCGTCGAACGGACGGTGGATCTTCCCGAGCCTCCAGCGCCGAAGCCACTCCTACAGCCCAACTTGCTGGCGGCAGTTCCTGCGATGCCCCTCGCGAAGCCCGTCCATACCGGCTCCTTTGGAGATCCCAACGGCGCACACGTGCAACAGCCGACCAGCGCGACAAGTCGCAGTCAGGTGCTGGCATCGGTCGGGAGTTTTGGAACGCCGTCTACAGGTTCGGGCCGCCCGTCGGGAAGGGGCGTGGCTACAGGAGGATTTGGCACGCAGAGCAGCGCTTTTGGCAAGACGAACAAATCTGTGAAGAGCGTCGACTTCAGTGAACCTGCACTGACGAAGGCCCAGACGGCTGCAGCAAAGGTCTCGCCTATCGCTCCAGTTGCGATTCAGAGCAAACCCGCTCCGGTGTACACCGAGGAAGCCCGGCGGCTCCGAGTGGAGGGCGATGTCGTGGTGCAGGTTGTCTTTTCCGCGACCGGAGAGATTCGGATTGTTGGAGTGGTGAAAGGTCTTGGACATGGGCTGGACGAGGCGGCAGTTGCCGCTACGCGCCAGATCCGCTTTACTCCCGCGCGGCGTGATGGCCAGTTTGTGGACTATCCCGCCACCATTCATGTCGTCTTTGCACTGTCGTAAAGGAGAACGGATTCATGAAATGCCGTTTTGTTTTTCTTCCTCTGGTGCTGTCGCTGGGTGCATTGGCGTCCGCCGCAGACACTCCCCACCCGGCAAGCGATGCGCTTGATCGGACCATCGACCAGATCACAGCACGCGAGGCTGAGAACGTAAAGGTCTTTGCGAGATACTCCCCCATTGTCGAGACCTATGTACAGGGCTTCAGGAAGGACAAGGAACTGGGCCGTGTGCCAGTTGAGGACCAATACTTTCTAGGCCGCGCTTCGTTCAAGAGCCGTCTTCAGAATGATTCGTTCATCGCCCAGGATCGCCCCGTTGTCACTCATCGACTTCTTCGCGAGATCAAAGAGGCCGTTTTTGAGCGCCGGAAGGGTTGGGTGCCACTGGGTTTCACCCAGATGGCCGTGATCGACATGCAGCACTTCGACCGCGCGCACTACAAGTTTGTCTACCACCAGAGAGAGTTCCTGGGCACCGTGAAATGTCTCGTCTTTGACGTGACACCCACTGGCAAAGGGCACGGTCAGTTCATGGGGCGCATCTGGGTCGAGGTTCAGGACTTCAACGTCGTTCGCTTCAACGGCACATACATTCACCCGGTCGTGGGTTCGGAGTTTATTCACTTCGACTCCTGGCGCGTCAACGTCAGTAATGGTTCCTGGCTCCCCGCCTATGTCTACAGCGAAGAATCCGAGGTGATGCCCGACAAATCGCCGGTTGCGCTACGCGGCCAGACGCGCCTCTGGGGTTATGCCACGAGCCAGGCGGACACCGGGCAGGAGTTCAGCAACGCTTTCACCGCAATTCAGGTGGACGCCAAAGATGCCGTGTCCGATCAGGTTGATTCGAGCACGCCACTGGCGAGCCAGAAGGCATGGGAGCGTCAGGCCGAAAACAACTACATCTTCCGGTTGGAGCAGGCCGGGCTCGTCGCGCCCGTCTCCCCACTGAGCGAGATTCTCGAAACGGTCGTAAACAACCTTATCGTCACCAACAACCTTGTGATCGAACCCGAGGTGCGGTGCCGCGTGTTGCTGACGGCACCGATCGAGAGCTTCGCAATCGGCCATACCATTGTGGTTAGCCGCGGCCTGATAGACGCTCTTCCCGACGAGGCCGCTCTGGCCGCCGTACTGGCTCATGAGTTGAGCCACATCGTGCTCGCCCACGATAGCGACAACTCCCAATTTGCATTCAGCGATCGCCTGATCTTTCCAGATACCGACGCACTGGACCGGTTGCGCATGGTGCGGAGCAGCGACGAACTCAAAGAGGCCGATGAAGAGAGCCTGGTCCTGCTTCAAAACTCGCCGTACAAAGACAAGCTGCAGAACATGGGCCTGTTCCTGAAGCAGATGGAGGCCAGCCGCAAGGTGCTTCCGAATCTACTCCGGAGCCGGCTGAGCGACTCGCTGGTTGGGGAGCAACCCCGCCTCATGTTTGCCGTTTCTTCAGCACCAGATCTAACTCCCAAAGACATCCACCAAATTGCCGCCTTGCCGCTCGGCTCGCGCGTGATCATGGACCCCTGGACCGGCCGTGTGGAGATGAACAAGGCACGCTCTGCGCCGGTCGTGGCCGTGCGGGAAAAGCTGCCGTTCATCTTGACTCCGTTCTACCCCTATCTCATGCGGGCTGCAGTCGAAAAAGTAGCCGCTCCACAGGATCCAGCTAGTCCGAAAGATGCCGATCAGTCTCTCCCTCACTCCGCTTCACTGGATGGTGCAAAGTGAGGAATCGCTCCATCGGCATTCTTCTCGCAGCCTTGCTTTCTACCGGTTGCGCTTGCTTTGCGCAGCAGGCGATCGACACCGTTGCTCCGTTACGCGCCAATCGCTTCACCGATCAGGTGTATGTCGGCTTCGATCACACTCGCACAGATTACGCACTGGCGACGTCCGATGGTAATAAGTTGGCGACGACAGACGGCGTGGATGTCGAATACGACATGCGCCGCAAAGAACACCTCGCCTACATTGCGACAGTTCGTTACGGCAATGGAACACCCTTCGATCAAAGCCTGATCACCGGCGCCGCTGGCGCCAGCTATCTACTCCACTACAAACGCTACGAGCCTTATATGCACGCCATGGGCGGCTATACCCGGCTGGCCTCTCAGCACGCCGCCGGCGGCATGTACCTGTCCAACGTCAACAGCGGATTCATGATGCTGTTTGGCGCAGGCCTCGATATGAAGGTGAGTGAACGATGGGGAGTGCGCGCGATCTCCCTGGAGGACCTCTATCTCCCCTTCGGCACCGCGCGATCCACCTATTGGAGCGTTGGGTCAGGAGTGCTCTACCACTTCGGACGGGCAAGATAACGATGCCAAAAGATTTGGTTTCCTATAACCATCTCCGTGTGGAGAGTGACGCCCGCAGAGCGACAGGTGTTTTTTCAAGTGGCAGTTTTCAGATGAACGAACGACATGACCAGCACACAATGCCGGATCACAAAAAGGAGAATGCGATGTCAACTACTACAGGAGTTCAACCGCGCACTTTTTCGTGGCTAACTGATGGATTTCGGGACTTATTGTCGTTTCAGAAAACGCCCCCCAATAACCGGGATAAAGCTGTCTCTGTCTCGGATGCCACACAACCGATACTAGAAACTGGCCCAACCGCTGCGCTCCTGCGAATGAAAGAGAAGAAAGATACTGGTGCGCCTATTTCACAGAAAGAGTGGGCTCGGCTCGCTCAATTTGTCCAGATGGGAGCCGAGTTTTCTCCGAATCGTCACATCTCGCGCGAATCTGTCGTTGGCATTCTGCAGGCATTCCGGGCAGCGTACAAACTGAGGAAACCCGGCGGAGACGAAGGCAAGGCGGCTTATTACCTCAAAAAGTTCAATACAATGGGCCAGGACGAGGACACCATTGAGGCTGCCGTGGAGACGCATCTCGACCACGCCGAGTGGCCGATTGGTAACGACGCCAGACCACTAGTGGTGTTCCTGCGCGACGATGATGTTACAGATGAGGCAGCGCTCACGGCAGCGCTCCTTCCATATTGGGATACATTGTGGCGGGTCGCCGCACGGGGACACTTCCTCGTTCACAATAAGCCCATCCGCGACGAACAGAAACTGCACGCTTATGAGCCAGCCGCCGCTACATTCATCCGCGAATCGTTTGTCTTCAGCGTGATCCGTTCTGAAGACCACGACCTGACCGCCTTGCTTACCTTTCCAGGGTCTACGGCCGCGATGTATCCGCTCGCGGGTTATCCGGACATCTGTGAATTCCGAGTCATGTTGGCTGCCATTGGCGAAGCGCCCGTAGGAACACATTGGAATGGCGATAGATTGATGGCCTACACCGTCGGCCGCGAACTTGACGCCCCCGCAAGTGGTCTCCACTTTCAAGGCAGGGGCGGCGTCACGTTCTGTTTCACGTTTGATCAATGGAACATTTTGAGAGCGCTATTCGCGGAGGCCTGGGAAAATCCATTCTTGCAGTCCTCATGGGCCGACTTGACCGAAGAGTATGGCGAGCTGTGAATCGATCTCGTTTCGCCCAGGAGAGTATGCAATGCACTTGCGCCACCATATTTCTGTTCTACTCGTGACCTGTGCCTTTGGAAGCCTGGCCCTGGCCAGACAGCCAGTTTCTGCCGTCTGTACGACAGACCCGCTCGTGACCTATGCCGGCGCGATTATTTCCGTTCATGTGACCCCGGCTGGATTTCTTCCGCAGCGCAATCTTACCTACACCTACAGCAGCACCGATGGTGAAGTCACCGGCGACGGTGCCTCAACTGGGACCGTCAATACAACGGGGTTGCAGCCTGGCAACTACAACGTTTCCTCCCTCGTCTCCGACGATCACAAACCGAAGCGCACGCTGGTGGCGACGTGCCAGGCATCGTTCACCATCAGGGAGCCGCCGAAGTACCCTCCCCAGATGCACGTTCGCGCCGAGCCGCAAGCGGTAAGCTCGGGCGCCCCGGTCACGGTGACGGCAGAAGGTTTCAGCCGGGACAACCGGCCCTTGACCTTCAGCTGCCTCGCAAACAGAGGCGCGCTCGCCGGCAGTAGCACTCGTTACGTTCTGGACACCACGGGACTAGCCAGCGGCATCGTCAACATTGACTGCACGGTGCAGGACGATCGAGCGCTATCCGGCTTCGCCACCACAGCGGTAACCGTCACTCTCCCGCCACCGCCACCAGCCCGTCGCAAGTACGGCGACGGCCTGGATTTTTCTACCGACAAGAAGCGTCCGAGCCGAATCGATAACGCGGCCAAAGCGATGCTCGATCGTTATGCCGACGCACTGGCGGCAGATCCTGATGCCACGGCAGTCGTCATAGGCTACGACAACGCAGCCGAGCGCGCTTCCAATAGGCACAGGAAAGCGTTGTCACCCCAAGTTGCCGTCCTGCGAGCCGTGAACACCAGGGCCTACCTTGTAGAGGATAAGGGAATCGATGCGGGGCGCATTGAGATTCGAACGGGAATTGAAGATGCACAGAAGGCAATTCTCTGGATAGTCCCCGCCGGAGCCACTTTCGACATGAGCAACACTGTCAGCATTAATGAGTCACTGGTGGGAGGTGCTTGAGAAACACCTCCCGAATGTTCCAGCTACGCCTTCTGTGTTTCCTTTGCGGCGGCTGTGGCAACCGGAGCCACAGCTGCCTTTTTCGCGGCGGCCTTCGCTGCTCTCTTCTTCTTCGCCCAACGCTTCTGCTGCGCCTCGGCCATCTTCTTGCGGCTCTCGGGGCTGATCACACGCTTGGCCGTCTTGGCCACAGCCTTTTTCGTGGCAGCTTGCCTCGCATCTGCAACAGGCTTGGCGGACGTCTTCTTCGCCGCCCAACGGGCCTTCAGTGCAGCAGCAATTTTCTTCCTCGCGGCAGGACTCATGGTGCGGCGAACCGTTGGGCTTGCCTGATCTACGTCGAGGGTAGCAGCGGGCTTACCAAGAGGCTTTGTTCCATTGAGTGCTTCCAATGCGGTGATTGCATCGTCGATGCGGTTCCGCTGGGCGCGAAGGTCGGCGAGAATTTGTGCAGTATCCATGTATAGGCTTGCTCCTTATATCGGGGATGGTAGCAGTATCGCTATTCCTGCACAACAGTCAGTGCATGCGGGTTGTCTCCTCCGTAACAATCAACTGAGAAGAACTTTTTAGTAAGGGAAATCCGATGGGGAAAAACAAAAGCAGAAAATTGTTCCAGCCAGGGCCACACGGTGGGTGCGAGGCTCTGCTCTATGAATTCCGCGAACCACCGCTCCAATCAGATGACGAAGATGATCTTCCACCAGCCAGCGGCCAGCCGCATCCACGGACTGTTCTCATCGCGGCCGAGACGTTTGATGAAGCTCTGGCTTATTTACGCTTCCACTCGGAGGGTTTCTACGTCCACACAGTCAAATGTCTCGGTGTCATCCTCATGGTGTCAGGATCGCCCGCGGACTGAAAGTGATTTACGCGTCTCATAAGAGTGCCAGAGCATGGTGTTCCTTCCGTCTGGGAGATTCCGGTACTGCCTGGCCTTCAGAGTACGCGACCTAGATTTATCTCCTCCTTGTCCATCATTTGAACCCCAGCCGGCCCTCCACTCAGCTGCTCTTGTGCTCTGCTGAGGGCATAAACTCCGCGTGCCCAAAAGGAGCACCCCACATGTTCGTTGAATTGCTACCGCTGTTACGAAATCGCACTGTTTCTCTGAGCGTAGCCGTGCCCGCCAACGGCGACACCATCGTTCTAACCATCATGCCGAAAGTCACCGACGAGAAAGCCGAAGAGTGTGGCTCTATCAAGGAAGCGGCGGTCAAAGCCCTCTCTGGCGCGTTGACGCTCAAGGCCCAGTCTGCCGAAGAGTTGGACGCAGGACTGCACCAGGCACTCTTGCAATACGTCGGCAGCCAGCTCACGATCGAGGGATCGATCAATGAGATGGTGAAGACAGTGAAAGCCGCAGAGGAAGAGGCCAAGGAAGCCACGAAAGCCGCTGTCGCAGCCGCAAAGAAGAAGTCCGGCCAGGCCGCGACTGGCAGCAAGCCATCCGCAACGACAGCGCCCGTGGAGGAAAAGAAGCCGGAGCCGCCTGCGCCGCCGAGCCTCTTTGACGCTGCTCCTGCAGACGAGAACCAAGCGAAGCCAGAACTCGATGATTCGATTGCCGGGTCCATCTCAGCGCCTGCTGCGCCATCGCTTGAAGTGAGTGCAGCCTCGTAATTTTCCAATCCACGTCCCCTTCCTGGCAATAGCCATTAAACATTCCACTTCTCTGCGACCTCTCCTAGTGAGGAAGCAGCTCAGGAGATCTATTTCTATGCCAATCGAAGTCGCTCAAATGGAAAGACAGTTCGCCTTTGGCGGACGGATCATTCCCGATCCAAATCCAGAGCTCACGCCGGAAGCCGTCCGCGAGTTCTTGACCTTCCAGTATCCGGAGATGTCGACGGCCACCATCGTTGGACCGGAGACAACCGGCCGCTATCTCCGCTACACCATTCAGCGATCAATCGGAAGCAAAGGCTAAGCCAATGCGCCCCCGGTTAGCGCCCAGAAATGACCGTCTACTCAGCCGTCAGTCGCTCTGTGATGCGTTACGCGCAAAGCAGAGCGGTCTCAATGAGAGCGCGGAGAGTCATGCTTTCGCGAGGTTCTGCAAATGCGCAACAAGTCAGCGGTTGTCCAAGGGGGTCTACACAGCCGTCGTGCAAAATCAGCGGCAGACCTCTCGAATGCTGCCGCCACCGCCAGAGTTTCTCCTGCCACTCGCGTAGGTCTGCTCGCGCCCGGCGGCCCTGCCTCGCTTCCTACTTTGGACGAGGTCCACAGCCAATACAGCTGCTACACCGGCAAGAAGCTCCTCTTTGAGCTCTGTCAGAACCTGGTGGAGCAAGGGCTGGCTACGACCCGAAGCTGGGAGAAGAGCAAAGCCAATCCACTTGTGTTCATTGACGAATCTCTGCGGCGCTGGTGTTTTCTGCACGGCCTCTCGCGGATTGAAAAAGAGTTCAGCGAGTTCTCAGTTGCGATCCGGGATGCGGACGATCAAAAGCTCCGCATATCGGTGCAGCACTGGCACCTTGGCCAGCTCGTTTGCCGGGCTCCGCTGACGGCGCTCGAAGGGCACGTAACGGGGCTTGGTGCAGCCTTCTACCAGCTCCTTGCCTATACGCTGGTTCGCTCGCTGGGATCATGGGATCTCGACGATGCGAAGTCCAGCGTCGAACAGATGAAGGAGTGGGCCAGTGAATCCAGTGAAGAGGAGGACAGGGCGGAGGATGAGTATGAAATCCCCGACCTTGATGGATGCACTCCAGCATTCATCGCGAAAGCGCGTAAGGAGCACGTCTCCATCCGGTACAGCGTGCGCATGCTACGTGCGCACGCCGATGGCCGGTTTGCGGTGTGGATCAGGTCGCTTCTTCGCATGTACGCGTTGACGCGCATTCCAATCGATAAACACTTAAGGCTGGATCCCGAGGAGGAGGGATACGACTATCTGCGGCCTGTGCCTGTGGTGGTTTTGTCGTTTGATGAACAGGACGCCATTGTCGCCACAGTGAACGAAGAGCTTGAGAACTGGAGCCAGTGCTCTTCGCCGCCCGTGGTGGAGCTGAAGGTTGATTCCTCCCAGCCCCAGGAAATGCGCGAGGCGTGGAGGATTCTCAGGATCAGTTTTGAGATCGCGTTGGAGGTCGCCAGCCTCGCAGAAAACTGGAGGCTATGGACCGAAGCCGAGGAGAAAAGAGAATGAACACAGAAATCGAAATCGGGGGCAACTCAGCGGTCGAGCTGCGTAAGGCCGTGATGATCTACACCGGAACCCAGGCGTACGTCACCGTGCACGATGTATTGCGCGACGAACAGGGCAGACCCCACTATGGGCCGCCAGAAGCTCTCAGCGCAGACTTCCTGAAAGGCCTCTGTGAACTCCTGAAGCAGAAATCGGTGCGGGAGGTCGAGATTCTCCCGAACAATGTTCTCTGCCTCACCGATGAACTAATCGCATGGTGGTCTCCGGCTGGAGTGCGCCCCATGTTCTTCCAATCGGCCACGGATCAAGAAGCGAACGCGCTGTCCGGGAAGAAGTTTCCGCACCCTGCCCTGGTGTTCGTAGCCACAGAAAGACACCTTTCGGTCCGAGCATTGCCCAACAATGAAAGGCCGTTCAGCGGCACTCAGCTGTTGGGTGCACCGTACTGGAACACGTACGAGGATGGCTCGGTCTGCACGGGCAGCATGCATGTGCCAACCGCCGAGGTGTCCTGTTCGGTAACGGCGGAGTGGGAACGAGGATTTTTTGAGAGCGCGTTCACACACCCTTCCGGAGCCGTGCGGCTTACCTCATATAAAGGCGGCATCATCCCGATGTGGACGAGCGTCCTTGGCAGAGCTGCGTTTCCTGGCCAGCATCTTATTCCCGCTCACGAGACCTTCCTGCAGTTCTTACGCCGCTGCCATTAATAGTGAAAGGAACAGCACTATGGAATCCGTCCATCATCTTCATCCTCGCCTGATGGGCAGCACCCGCCCGCTGCGCGTCCTGCTCGTTGGCGCGGGCGGGAGCGGGAGTGCGGTCTTGCTCCAGTTGCCATTTCTGGAACAGGCTCTGCGCGCCTGGGGACAACCAGGACTCGCCGTCACCGTCATGGACCCAGATACTGTGTCCGAGGTGAATGTCGTGCGTCAGCCCTTCTCCCACGCCGATATTGGGGCGAACAAGGCCATGTGCCTGGTGAGCCGTATCAATATGTTCTGGGGCTTCGCGTGGAAAGCCATTCCGCGCTACTTCGGGGACAGTTCGGCTGGAGCGTCGGAATGCGATCTACTGATCAGCTGCGTCGATACCAGGAAAGCACGCCATCTTATTTCTCAGTCATTCAAGAAGTTCCGCACGCCGGCATATCATCTCGATCTCGGCAACAACGCTTCCAGCGGGCAGTATGTCCTTGGCCAGCCCAAGGATGTGACAGTCTCCGCACGCGGACAGGAGACACGCCTTCCGACTGTTTTCGAGCTGTATCCAGAGATTGCCGACATCACGATCGGGGAAAGTGTGCTTCCAAGTTGTTCCGCCGTGGAGGCGCTGGACCGGCAGGAGCCATACATCAATCAGACACTGGCTGTTAGTTCGCTTGCCATGCTTGCTCGATTGCTGCGGTACGGGCAGATCTCATATCACGGTGGTTTTTATAACGCCGAGACCGGGCGGATGGCACCGCTTTTAGTTGATCTAAACCAGTTCGCCAAGATGCGGAGGACTGCGAAGAAACAGAGATCAAAAGGCGCGGCGCGCAGCAGAGGCTGAAATTGAAACGATAAGTTGGCCATAACGGCCAGCTTATCGTTCCAATCCATAGCGGCCATGATATGGTTCCACACTCTGGCCCTACCGTACCGCGACAGCCTGTGCGGCTTCCGCCAGTTTTCCGCGAATTTGTTGCAAGGCTCTGCTGGTGGAATGAACGCTTGTTAGCGATGGACTTCTCTTTGAAATAGTCGACAGAACACTCCGCACAAAAGCCAGAAGCATTCGCGGCCAGGTTATGCCTACAACCTGAGACTTGCGGCCACTTTATGGTTTCAAACCCGTGATTCGGGCCAAACGGCACCGCAGGAATCTGCGACTTCCGGCCACCTTATGGTTTCTTCGTCGGCCAACATATCGTTGCTGTCACAGAGGCGCTGCCGCGTAATCTGGTCTTTCCGAAGCACCAGAAGGTGGCTGCACCGGCACTCATGGCATCGCGGTCCGTCATGGTCCTTGGCTATGTAATTGGAGAAATTGATGACGCTATTGGCCGGGCAATCGAAAATTAAGCCCAAAAACTATAGAGGCCGTCTCCTATGTTGCTACGGCCTCTCCACTTCTATTTGATTTTGTACAACCGTCAGGTATGGGTTCGTCGGGTATCGCTCTCGTCGGGTACGGATTCCGTCTGAGTTTGCCCGCTGCCGTGATCGTTGTTTTGACTCCGACAGCAGCTGCATTATTGCAAACCCTGGTTTATTGTGCAAGTCGTTCGCTTGAACATTTCACCATGAAGTACGTTTGCTTCTGCAGCCATTCGCCGTAATCGGGAGAAAGCAGAATTGCGGGTTTGGCTAACTTCCTCTGGCAGCACGGGCTCGCGCAGCGAAAATCAGCCCGCTCTGCTACCTCCATTAGGTGATTTCCGCAAGATGATGCAGTAATCGTCCAACCCGTATCGAACTACGTCGAGTCTTGATGACGCAGCTACAAGACCTTCGGCAGGTATCGATTTAATTCGGAACGGGAAGAAGTTAGGATTGTCGATCAAGTCTCTTAGTGGAACCGAGGAATTGGTTCGCGAATGGAGGGACGCTTCGGCCAGCCAGGCTATCAGCCGAGAATCGTCAAGAGCCAGCGGAGTTCCGGCAGTGTAGACTCCCTTCATACCGGATTCCTGAAGCACACCCCAGTCCAAATACGAACGCAGGACGCGGCGTGCCGCTCGGGAAACGGTTTCCCGTTCGCCGTATTGCTCGCGCACTCTACGTTGGACATGTGTTGCGGCAGCGGAGCCCTGAAGTCTCAAGAGTCGACCGACTTGCACTGCTACACCCGACCAGAAGGGATAGACCGCCATCACCATGCCCCAATGAATGGCCAAGTGATCGTGTTGCGGAATTCTACTAAGCAACTCCAGACCTTCGGCACGCAGCGACTCGAGCTGGGGCGGTACCGATTGCCATACTTTCAAGAGAATCGTGACGATTTTCTCTCGGTTGCCGCGCTCGGCTTGGCCGCCCACAGACACTTTGTCGATCAGCAGTGCCTGCAAGGCATCGTTGATCGCAGCCTTGCCATTCCCCGCCAGCACCAGGTTAGCTGTCTGCTCCAGCCATTCCAGACGCACTCGCTGACTGAATCCAATCTGGTCAATCCGTCTGGTCATCCAACCACCCTTTCAATTTGAACCAGAGGGACGATTAGTTCCTCGACTGAAATGCCGCCATGGCTCACGGTGTGCTGCATCTCTTGGATAAAGGCCTGTCGTGCTGGCGCAAGGAGAGGAAGGTAGTTGTCCGGAAGGCCAACCGGATCCCATTCGCATGCATTTGGAAAGCGCTCCTTGACCTTATCGCGAAGAACCGCATCTGGATAAACACGGACCCGCTCGCCACGCAGGTCGGCCACGGCTCCTTCCGTCGGACGGCCACAGCCAACTGCCTCGATGTTGCCATGGTCAGCGGTCAGGTAAACAAGGAAGCCTCGATCCAGAAGCAGATTGAGGAGTACGCTCAAATACGGTTGTCTGGCCCACTGACGCACTTGGTTGTGCATGCCCGAAGTGCCCAGCTCCATTCCGTGCATGATCTTGTCGACCTTGTCCACGACTAGTCCGGCGATCTTTACCCTTGGATGACTGATAGCTTCGGAAACGACGTCTATGCTGCCAGATCCCAATCCCTTAATGTAAACGACCTCGTTGGGAGCGAAGCCTTGGTCAGCCCAAAACTGCATCCAAAGTACGGGTTCCTTATCGGTTGTCTGGATGCTGTTTGGGAAGAACATAGGGGCCTTACCGGCGAAGGCAGCTTGTCGCGAAACGGATGTCAGAGAAGGAATCCAGGCGAATATTCCTTGCTCACGGAATCGCAGATCAATCTGCTTTGATGCAAGCGTGTCACGGACCACCAACCACTGGTCCATTGCAAGTCCATCCATCACGATTAGTGCAATCTTCGCGTTGCGATCTTCACTCATCTGACGGGCAAGGAAACGCGGAAGGTGGTGCAGCATGACCGGAGGTACCGGCGGCAGATTGATAAGCCCTGCATACCGATCGAGCAGCCACGTTGAAAACGCAGTGTCTACCAGTGCCTGCAAGCTCTTAGCTTCTTTGTTCATGTCTCCGGAAAAAGTGTCTGGTTGTTCGGCCAGCAGTAGAACCAGCTCCGCCCATCGCCGGGCGAATTGGATCCAGTCCGTATACCTTGCTTTTTCGTCGGGAATCGATGTTTGCAAGTTCTCAATAAGCTTGCTCAGGCGACGAGATCCCTCTTCTATTGCGGCGCTCTGAATACCAATGCGGGCCCAGGTTGTGGACAGAATGTCTGCATGTTCGTTGGGAACAGTGTGCATCAGACCCTCGACGAACAGGCTGCTGATGTAAGATCGGATGTCGTCGTGATCAAAGGGCAGGTCGACGGGTTCCTTAATAGCTAGTTCGCGGTGTTTCGCGTTTTTACAAGTAGCGGTTCCGCTGTTCAGCGCCAGACGATCAAGAAAAATCGGCCAGCGCTCTTGGAGAAATGCGAAGAAAGCTTCGCGATCCGAAACAATTTCCTCAAGCGGCCACACTTCAAATAGGTTGCTTTGACGCAGCAGTTGGATGAATCGCTCGTCGAAGATCGCCGGAATCGCCCGCCCGCGATAATGGCGGCGCAGGAGTACGCGCAGGAGGTCCGACGGTTGCTTGATCAACTCTGGGGCAACCTCAAAGACGTGCCGGAGGACGAATTCCTTGGTGGCATTGTCTCCCAGTTGGCCGGGTGCATGCCGCTTCTGAGCTTCGTACAATGTACCAAGATCTCCTTTGTCCAGCGCACTCACAACCGTGTAGCTGAGATTCGGGAAGATGTCAGCGAGATTAAAGGAGAGCCTGCGACCGGCAAGAAGGAGATCGTACGGCAAACCACTGAGCTCGCTGGAGTGGGATCGTAATAATACCACCAGGTCAGTTTGCTCACCTCGGTCCCAGCGGGCGCGGAACCGTGACTCGTATGCATAGCGGAATGATATGTGGTCTTCATACGGAATCATATCGAACCCTCGCCTACGGACTGCTTCCAGAATCCCCTCTTCGAGTAGGAGTCCGTCCGGGTCGGCCACAATGGTGAGCCTTGCGACATTTGGGATGAATTCGTTCAATATCTGATCACGCCAGCTACTCATAACCACCGCCATCCACCCTGATCACAACCAATGGCACCATCTCGGGACATGCATGGGCCTTCAAGTTAAGCTGCTCATGGAAGGTTCGCTCCTCGTCCCCGAGTAGGTTCATTCGATAGCCACGGACCTCGGGCAGACCAATTCGCCGGATAATCTTGCGACGGGCAGCAAATGCGTAGTCGGCTTTCTCTCGCTCGCGTGCGATGCGGGCGTGGTGTTCTTGAACTAGCGCGTCATAGATCGGCTTCCCGTGCTCCGCAGCAGCGCTCTGAAGGTGTGCGAAGGCGGTTTGGGAGATACTGTTGTCCGGAGTCGACCGAACCGCCGTGCTTGCGACGAGGAGCTGATCCCACACATGTCTGGCTGTCGGCATAAGGACGGTGCCGTTGTCGGCGAGGAACAGGGGCATGATCCTGCGGCGGTTCCATTCCATACTGGCAATCGCGATTCGCCATAAAGACCAGATGCCGCGGACTTCTTCGGAGAGACCTGGTATCGAAACGACGGGAACCGGCTGCCCTGGAGCAAAGCGGGGAAGGCGCAGCGCCAGACCGCGGATCTTTGGCTCTTCCAACGTAAGGTGCCGGGCGGCCGGAATCTTCTCCGCTTCCTTAGCTGTGAAAACCACGTTCTCATAACTCTCGCCGTCGGGCCACGTCAGGTTCCAGCTCTGGTTTCCCTTTTCAGCCCGACCGCCATTCGCCCTCATATAGCTAACCGTCATGCGCTCAATCCAATGAGGCAAGGGATGAGCCAGAAGCCTCTGAGCTTGACCTGGCTCCAAGTCGTCGGTCGCGCCGAGGACGGATGAGGTCGTGCGCGCCTCTCGTGCTTGCTCCTCCAATTTGGCCGTCACATTCTCGACCGAGTCTTCCACCCTTTCAGGGTTGAGGATCGCCTCCACGTACATTTCATCGAACATGTGGCTGGCTTGGGCTGAGTCGAGGACGTCGCCGGTCTTGTCGATACCGAACTCCTGAAAAATAACAGCGAGCTTCTGCTCCAATACCTCACGGACACGATGTTCCACTGAGTCCTCGAAGACAAGATTGATTGCACGAACAGCTTGCGTCTGACCAATGCGATCAACCCTACCGATTCGCTGTTCAAGACGCATTGGATTCCAGGGGATGTCGTAGTTAATTACTACGTGGCAGAACTGAAGGTTCAAGCCCTCCCCTCCTGCATCCGTGGAGATGAGGATACGGACATCCTTGGCAAAAGCTTCTTGAACTCCTCTTCGGGCTTCCATGTCCATTGAGCCGTTCAAACAGACGACGGAAAAGCCTCGCTCCGTCAGAAATTGCTGCAACATTTCCTGCGTGGGCACGAACTCCGTGAACACGAGAGCCTTGAGTTCCGGGGCACTCTCTTCGGACTGAAGCCTGTAAAGCCAGTCAAGCAGTGCCTCGGCTTTTGCATCTGGACCGCTCTGCTCGCAACGGACTGCCGCCTCTAAAAGCAGCTTCACCTCGGCACGCTCGTTCTTAAGTGCCTTGAGGCGAGTGCGAAGCAGTACCTCGATCTGCTCTTGCCCGTCGAGGTCCGCCCATTCTTCCTCCGAAGTCGACGGAAACAGTGTCAGTTGCTCCTGTGGTGCGGCGAGCGCGTCAAGGCGCCTTTCCAAGGTGGTCCGAATGGCGCTGGTGCTGGAGACCACCAAGCGCTGCATGAGGATCATCAGAAAGCCAATGTAGCTCCTCTTTTCGCGCACGGCCTGGTTGTAACCATCGCGAACGTATCCCGTTACAGCCTCATAGAGCAGCTGTTGCTTGCCGTGCCGTTCTTCCCAGCGGACAGGAATGAGTTGCGTTCGTCTAGGCTTGAAAAGCGGCTTACCCTCGGCATCGATGGCATGACGTTTTTCGGTGCGGATCACATACGGCTGCACCCGTTCGCGTGTCACGCTGCTGATATCCGGAAACTCTTGAGCATCGATTAGCGATATCAGCCGATGAAACGCATCTGTCTTGCCTTGGTGTGGGGTCGCCGAAAGCAGCAGGAAATATGGCGCGGCTTCAGCAAGTCCCCGCCCGAGTTTGAATCGCGCCACCTGGTCCGTGCTACCGCCTAAGCGATGCGCTTCGTCCACGATAACGAGGTCCCAGCCGGCGGAGATCAAATCCTCAAACCGCTCGCGGTTGTGCTCGCTAACCTGCGCCGCGGACCATCCGCGCCGCTTATCCAAGGGCTTGACCGAATCAATAGGCACGACCACCTGCGAGAACAACTGCCACGAGTTTGAGGGGAGAGCATCGTGATCGCGATTCTCCCGCTCTCCGTTTTCCGAATTTGTTCGTGGTGCTATCCGCTTCAGAGTCTTCAGGTCTTCGGGCAACACAAGTTGGAAAGTTTCCCCGAAGTGGAAGCGCATTTCACTGACCCACTGACTCACCAGCCCCTTCGGGGCGATGATCAGGGTTTTCTTTACCAGCCCGCGAAGTTTCAGCTCACGCATGATGAGGCCTGCTTCAATCGTCTTGCCCAAGCCGACTTCATCCGCCAACAGGTAGCGCACGCGATCGTTTGCGATGGCGCGGGACAGCGCACGAAGCTGGTGGGGAAGCGGAATCACCGTGGACTCGATGGGTGCGAGCAATACGTCTTGGGTCAGGGCGTCAGCGACGCGGGCGGCGGCAGTGATATAAGCAATTGCGTCCGGAGAACAAATGCCGGCATCTTCCAAGGACTTTAGCCTGGAAGCCGGCACGCGCACCACGGAGTCACGGCCTGGTAGCCAAACCCGGCACGTGATCTCACCCCAGAGCGTCTGAGATTCAATGACCTGACAGAGCTGGGAATGGTCAGGACTGTAATACCAGCTACTTGCATCTATCCGCATTGCGCCCAAGTCCTCTATCCAACAGCTTCATTCTTTTGGCTCAGTCCGCGGCTTCATTTTCTGGCGACTCATGGTCTCGATGAGCCCTGCCGCCTTCATTACGCACTCCAGACTCATGGCGGGGACGTTCTCCTCATTCTCAACGTAGCCAGAGAGGTACTGCTCAGACGGATTGTCGATGTTAGCCCGAGAGCACACCAGGTACGCCACTGATTCTGCTTCAAACTCCACCATATTGATGTTCCCGCCACGCCGGTCCGGCCACCACTTGTCATTCGGCGTGCCAAGGTGGCCGCAGTAAAGATGCGCCAGCTCATGGACGATGGTGGCGTACTGCGCTTCACGGCTCAGCTTGCCGTTCACCAGCAGGTCGTAGCGCACCGGAATATCTACGAAGATCGGCTTTCGATGCTGATCCATCCCTGTGTGAAACTTCTGTGATCCTCTCGCGTCCTTGGCAACATGGCGGATTGAACCTGCTGACTGTGAACCTTCTTGTGACTTTGTAATCCGGAGTCCGTCACGTTTGGCGTTCTCCATGACCTGTTCGAGTTCGTCTCCAATGTGTCCCTTCCTAACCTCGAAGGGCTTTTCAACTTCCGGCGGAAGCGGGGGAGCATCCTCTGTCGGTTCAGTATCGCTTACGTCAAACACGAACATCACTGGCCCCATCGGCTGCAAAATCACCAGAGGTCGAGCGCCAGCTTTCATTCGCCTCCCATAATTACGAAGCCACCGGTGCGGCGAAGCGACAAATCTGGCTCCTGGCAGTTGCACATGAACCAGCATGGCGTTGAACGGGGAGTAGATCTGGAAACGCGCGACGAACTGCAGCAACTCGTGGTACGACTTACAGGACCTATACTGACAGGTCAGAGTAAACAGTTCGTCCAACGCGCGCTTGGCTGCATCCATCTCCCAAACGGCAGCGGGAGTGTCTTTGGGTTCTGACGGACCTGGTTTGTCGTCAAAGAGAGACAGCTCGTCGTTTGAAGTCAAACTCATGCGTTTTCCCCAGTGCGCGTGATTCAGTTGTTACTAATTCTTGCCATCGATGGCAAGTTCGTCCGGAGCCTCGATGACCTTCTCTTCGGTCACAACCTCGGCGACCTGTTCCGCTACTACAGCCCCGGGGGCATTTTCGTCTGCTGCCTCCTCAGTTGTTTTCTCGTCCTCAGCTTCTATCGTTTTCTCTTCCTCGGGCGCGCCAGTTACCTTCACGGCCAGAGCAACGTCGATCCCTGGGAATGCTGACTGTTGCTGCTGAAGCAATATCGCCAACTGACTCCGAAAGGCGGCGCCCACTTCTGACTCTTCCTCGGCCCAGTCGGGAAGAAGTTCCTTCTTCAACAAACGGTTAACAACCTGTTCAAATGTCTGCGGAATCTCAGAAGGCGACCGATGTGCCAGTTCTCGTGCCGCATCAATCAGGTACAAAGAATCTTCAGGATTGTCATTGCTGCATTCTTGAAGGAACCGCTCACTTTGTTCCAAGAGTGTTATCAACATCGGCCCTGTCCAACTAGCGATCCTATCGAGTAACTTTCGGTAGCCCTCAACTGCAACAAATCTCTCGATGATCGTCGTTATGATCACCCGCATTGATTCAGACCGCTCGTCGCAAAGCCGACTACCGGCTAGACTGCCAATTACAAACAGCGCCTGGCTAGAGGTTGCATCTTCCAGCAACATCTCTTGAAGTAGCTTCATCAGGTCCACACGGTGCTTCTGAAGAAACTCACCTTCCGTGGCCAGATGTCGTGACATGCCGCCCCATTTCTGACGCAGTAGGTCCTTGTCGGCATCCTCCAACCCGTCGGCAGTGCAGATCACCGCCCATGAATGAACGTGCTCGGGTGTGATCTTTACGGCAGACGCAGCGATCAACCGCGCTCTTGCTTGGGCTCGTTTCTGCGCATCCCAGAACTTCTCAACCCGGCTGTCTATGCCGACGAGGATGGAAAAGAAATCAGGGGATTTTCCTTCAAACCCCTGAAACCCCCCGGCAATTCGACGTGCAGTTGCATCGTCGGAGAGCGAGAGCAGAACACGGAAGAAACTGAGTGCGTTCTTTTCCCATATCTCGGAGTTCGGTCCAGGTCTTTGTTGAGCCGCAAGGTTTGCAAACTGAGGCCAAGATCGCAGAGGCACCTTCAGCGCAATGTCGCGACAATAATCGGTTGATTTGTTCTCGTTTGGGAGGAGGTGGCGATCATCGAATTGCACCGTGACCACGTCCTGAACAAAAGCTATCCCGTGGTAGCCAGTTCGACTCAATACGCTGTGAATACAGATATGGAATATATGTCTGACCGCCTCCGCCGAGGGAAGCACGCCCGTTGGATGCGCGCATTTCGAGCGAACATCACGAGCGAAACGAAGCGACCGCTCTTCAAAATCATCGATGAGCTCGCACTTGCGAGCCCAGGCAATTAACTTTTCTTCATAGACTGCTTGGCCTTCGAAAGCCTGCAAATCAGTTTGCGCTTGTTGAGCTTGGCTGTCTCCTTCGCCTGCCAAGTCCCTCACGCGACGATTCAGACAGTCTGCTGTCGCACACCATGTCAAGATCACGGCCGCGCGGTGCGATCCGATTTGGTAGCACTGAAGCGCTTCTTCAAACAGGCTTCGATCTCCCTCATCGAGGACTGCTTGCCCCATCATGTCGAGGTCCGCAAATTTCTGAGCTTCTCTTAACATTACTTTTCTCCTTGGCGGGTGACGGCCTGGTCATACCACATGAGGAGCTTGGGGTCTTCTTGTAGAACATTGTCTGGGATACGCTGGGCGACGGCGATGATAGTGCGATAGTCGCGACTTTGCCAGCTGTATTTGAAGCCGGCACGGACAGCCTCCATGCGGACTACCTTGACTTTCTTGCCTTGAGGGATCGGCGCGTTCTTTGGTTCCAGACCTGGGATGTATCCCTCCAGTGAATCAGGTTTGGTCGGCTTGTAGCCCGCAGGTAGGTATTCCCAGAATTCTTTGAGCAGCGCGCGTTCTCTCAGCTTCTCCAGATCGCCAGCCTTGTTTGGATCGGGCACATACCAACGATCCTTGGCCTTTGAGCGGAGCGCCGGATCGTCCTTAGCCCTCTTACGCATCTCAGACCAATTGCTGGAAAGATAGGCGTGAATCTGTTCCGGTACTGGTCCCGCGCCTTCGTATCGCAAGAAGTTCTGCTCAAGTAGCTCGGAAAGTTCCAGCGGCTTTTCATATTTCTGCCAGCCGCCAAGTTCTTTGATGAAGAGCGGATGGATATCCTGGAATGTTTGCGGCTTGTTGGTGAGCAATAGGCGCAGCCAGGAAATGGCAGACGATTCGTCCGAGACGAAGAGCGACATCTGCTCTGTGCCCCCGGCGGCCAGTTTCTTCTTGTCGTATTCCAGTACCTGCTCTGGCAGAAAATACATGCCATCACGATATGAAAAACGCTCGGACAAGCCTTTCTGGAAAGCGGCGCTATTGAGCGGAACTGGATATCCTTTGCGGACAAAGTAAGCCACCATCTGGTCATACAGAATGCGCGGGTCACGCTCGGTGACTGGTGTCAGTTGTGCGCTATCTGCTCCACGCTTTATGACCGGCAGGTATTTCAAGTGAGTTCGCACAAAATCCCAGACGCCGTCTTCGCTCTCCGCTTCCTTCAGAAAGCGCTCCTCGAAGCCTCCGTTCGGCTTGTACGCTGAGATAATCAAGTCTTGCTTGACGGCGGTGGGCGTGGTCACGGCCTTGAAGCTGCCTTGTTGCTTGTCGAGCGCCGAAACGTTGGCCACGATAAACCCTGCATCGGTAAGAGCCGTTTGAATGCTATTCCATACGGACGCCTTCGTATTGGAGAACTCCACGGTCATCCAGCGTCCAGGCTTCAAGATTCGGTACGCTTCCTTGAAGCAGTCTGTCATGAGGTGACGATACTCATTTGGACCTTTATTCTGAACAGGGTTTTCGATCGCTTCTGATTCATTGTTTGTCAGAACCTTGAGCCATTGCTCCCACAAGGAATTGAGCTCAGAGTAATTGAGGTTTGCACCAAATGGAGGATCGATGAAGACGTAGTCAAACGTGTTGGATGGAATTGGAAACGATGAAGAGTCGCAGCAGGCGATCGATGTGACCCTGACCTGACCGAACTTGGGAGCTTCGTGTTTTACGAGCCGCTGCAGTTTTCCTGAAAGAATATAGCTAGGAGATACCTCCACCTGTTGTGAGCCGATATACAACGTTCCGCTTAAATATTGATTCACTTGCGAAAAATGATTGGGAACATATCGCGATATTTTTGAAAACCCTAATGCTGCGTACTGAATGAAAAAGATGCTCAGTTTGTAACGGGACTTGAATGCTTCTTCATACAGAGCAGCCAATGCCCACAAATTTCGCTTGGTATAGAAATGATGCACATGCGTGATTCCAAAAGGATCGTTCCGCCGGGTTTCTCCACCTTCCATCATTCGGCTCGTAGGGAACCAATGCGGAATCCGGCTTTGTTCAATCTTCGCGATGACCGCTAAGTCTCCCTCGTCAGGCTTCTTCTCAAACTGCTTGTCACCCACGGTATAGACAATCAGCACTGGTACTTGTTTTGCCTGACGGATTGTCTGCTGGAGAGAGTCATCGAACTTGGTAAGCCAAGCGCGTTCCATGCGTCGCTTAGTGAGGACGGCGCGACAATGCGGGCAGGCGAATTCGTCCTTCACGCCTCCCGTTTTCTTGTCCACCGCCGCTTCGGAAAAAATGACCTCACGCGTACACTCTGGGCAGACGAACACTTCGGACCAGACCGTATATTTGATATTGCCTTTCGTCTTTCCGTCCTTGTGGATGGTTTCATACATCCAGCCACATTCCTCTTCTACTGCTTTAAGGATACGGTTTGCTTCATATTCGAAGTCGGCAACATCCACTGGTGTGTTGTAGTTGTAGGCGATGAAAGTTGCGACGGGTGAAAGGTCGTTCAATACCACATGACGGGCACCAATCTTGGAGAAATGATTCCAGACCGTCTTGCCATTTTCCTGAGCCTCTTGTTTGGAAATGGCGCCATCTTTATCAATCTGGTAGCCCAGTGATTCAACGACAGCCCTGTCGCCGCACATCCGAGCGGCTACTCCCGTCATCCCCGTACCGCAGAAACCATCAAAGACGACGTCGCCCGGTTCAGTGTAGTGAAGGATGTACCGCATAACGGCTTTATGCGGAACTTTGGTATGGTAAGCGTGGGCATTATAGATGGAATCATTCTTGCCCTCGCTGACATCCGCTGCGAAAGGCTCGCGGCTATAAGGCTTGGCCGGATCGTAAGGCTTACCGAAGCGCTTGATGAAGTCGGCGATAAAGGGATTTGGGCAGGCTGTATAGTACGGCGGATCTGACAGCGCAAGGATGTCCTCGTCAGAGCCGATTGGGAATCCTTTGATCTTGCGGAATTCAGTGTCTTTCAGCTTCTCGCTCAGTTTTGCAAGAAAATATTCCCGACGTTTTTCGTCGTTTTCGAACTTCATCCCGAGGCATTCAATCTGTGTCCGCGGCGCGGCAGCAGGTTTCATGTCAAGACGGGGTTGGTCGTACGTGTTCTTAGCCATTAGCCGCTCCTATTCGAGAATGATCCGGACTTTGCCGGGTTCCTTGCCCTTGGTGAGTTGGTCCAGATACTCCTCGAACCGCTTCCGCATTTCCGCCGGGGTGGCTGGCGAGCCCCCCGAAAGCAATGCGCTGCGAAGGTCCTCAATCTTGACCGGGACTTTCCAAAGCCCCGAAAGCACCTCTTGCACGGCGGAGATGAATTCCGGAGTCAGGTCATCGGGAAGATCCTTCTTCTTAATGAAGGCATCAACCAGCTTGCGAGGCCCAGCCTTGAGCAGCTTCAGGTTCTCCTTGGTGGTCGGATCTTCGAGATTGGTCAAAAGAACACGGGTCCAGTTCTCAATCAACTTATCCAACTCGCCATCCAAATTGTCCAGAACAGACGCGGCAGGCGCATTAGTGGTCTCGCTGACCGGCTTGAAGCTGCAATGCGGACAGACTGGGGTAGATCCCAGTTCCTGCTCCGTAAGCGCGAAGCAGCTTTTCAATCCGGCAAGCCGGTTCTGGAAGTCGGTGAGTTGCTGTCGCGGCATCAATTCAATAGTGGATATCTTCTGCAGGCATTTGAGCCGCTCGTCGACCATGAGACGTGCTTTGCGCTTGTCCTCGTTTATACCCAGACGAGCCTTGGCGTGCATGGCGAGATACGCTAGCAAGTACGCCTTCTTCAGGTCCGCGAGTTTTCTCTGTGCTTGCTGCCGGAATCCTGCGGCGCTACGTTTATCCGAATCGCAAATCTGGGCGAGAATCTCATCCCGCACCGTTTTCATCTTGTCGATCCACTCATGGCCAGTGGGCAGGACTGCCTCGGCCGTGGAAAGATACGATGCAGTAGCCCCTAGGTCGCCCACCATCTCTTCAAGCGACTTGACGTCGGCGAGAGAGCTGAGCCCGTTCCTCTGCGCCGTCACTTCGGAGGCATCATAGCGGAAGTTCTTGAGCTTGCCAGTGGTAGTGAAGGCTTGCAGGGATTCGAGGAAGACCTTGGCTTTGTCCAGTTTGGCGCGCAGCTTCTGGAGTTCATCTTCGGCCAACAGGCTGCGTCCCCAAAAGAATGGACCATTCTGCAGGCTTTGCTGCGCGAGTACCAACCGCTCTACGGTGTTGCTGACGGCCTTCTGCAGCTCCTGAACCGGTTCATCTTTTCCTTGAGTGACAAGTTGTGCCATGCCCGGAGTGAGGCCGAGGAGTTCAAAAAGTGCCTTGAGCGCAGGAAGATTCCAATCCTTGGGGCGCTCGATGTGTTTGAACTGCACCAGCTCGTCGATGCTGGTGCCAGCTAGTTGCCCCAGCCCTGTGGCATCGAACTTCTTGCCAGGAATGGACAGTACAACTTCGCCGGCATAGACGAGAGCGGCAAGCACTACCACAGCCCACTCCGGTTCAAGCCGCAGCGACTCCGGCGCGAGGTATTCCACGCCAAGAATGTCCTGGATGAGCTCAGAGCGGTTGACGACTTGCCCGTGGCCCTTCTTCTTGGTGATCGCGAGGATGTATTTGGCGTATTTAGACCGATTGGGATCGAGCCGATCGCCGTCAAGGAGTTCAATGGCATCTAGCACTGCGGTGGCCTGCTTGGTGCGACTCTGTCCCGCGATGGCACGCAAAGCATCTTGCGCCGCCTGGGCCCGGTTCGCGCCAGTAATGAGCACCGAGAAGGTCGGGTACTCGGGCGCTTGGTCCTGGAATCTCACTCCAAGACAGATACCTGCAACGGTGTTGACTAAATCACGGAAGTTGATCCGCTCGTAAGAAGCAATGCCTGAAAGATCGCGAATGGACTTGCCTTTGGCCCACTCGGTTAGAGACTTGGATCGACCTTGGTAGGTGACTTCAAAGGCCGTGGTCATATTCTTTTGCAGCCACTGGACAAGGTCACGGAGGACACTGGATGCCTTGGATTCATACGTAGACTTGGCGTGTCCAGAAGCGGTGGATGCGAGATCCAGTGCCGCTGCGTAATTCCGAAGCGCACCGCGGAACTGATCATCCATGGTTGTAATGCGTATGAAAAGCTCGTCGGACTTTTTTTCGTCCTTGAAATTCGGCGGGTCGAATGGCTGAATGAAGTAAAGATAGAAATCCCTTGGCGGCACAGCAGTGGAGCGCTCATTGGGGGCGCCGAAGAAGAGGTATCCCTGGCGCGCGGCTTTTCGCTCAAGCCATTCGAGTTCGTGCTGCCAAATCTTGTAGCCCGTCACATATGTCTGGTCAGTACATTCCATGACCCGCCGCAAAGCCTCATAGTAATAGCGGTCAAGCTGTGAGGAATCGAGGCTCTCGGCTCGTTTCTCTATGAGGGCGTCGAAGTCATCGGTCTTCTTGAGGTCCAAGTAGTACTGACGATTCTCCGGGTTGGAGGAAATGAATTGGCCGCTCACTGTCTTGTGGATTTCTCGCAGGACGGTTTCCACCTGGGAGAGCAGGTCGTCGGCTGGGTCTCCACCCAGTTCCTCAATGCCGGGCTGGAAAAGGCAGAGGCCATCACGCAGTTCTTCCGCCGTTGCACCTAATGGGGAGTAAATGTCGCCAGTCGTGAGCCGGTGGACCGACAGCGCGTGAATGAGCTGAGTTGCCATTGGCCTGTATGCCGGACGAGTGAAAGCCTGCTGGATTCGCGACTCCAATACCTGGCTGCAATCGATGACCGCCTTGATGTCCGGTACGGCGCGGAAGGACGGGTTCTCGCGCAGTGTTGTCCAGTAGCTGTCGTAGCCAATCACGCCGGGGCGATCATTAGGCACGTCCTGGCCGAGTAGCTTTTTCATGGCCAGAGAAAGCGTTTTGAGCACCTCGCGCTTTTCCACTGCGGTGACACGTTCAAAGGTGTCGATGTAGTCCGGATGCACGGGAAAGAGACGCACGAAGTCGTCCATGCGCTCGTTCATGTGTCCATAAAACTTGGCGTAGGGAGTCAGGTACTCCCGAATTCTCACTTGCTGATCGGCAGTCTTCTTGAGAAGGCGCTCCGCCACCACAAACTTGACGTCCTTGCGAGCAATGAGGATTTGCTCGAATCGGTCCTTGACACGCCGGATACTATCAGCCACGAACGAGAACCGCGGACTATCGAAAATTGCCTCCTGGACGCCGGCAATGAAACGCAGGCGGAGGTCCTTACAGACCTCGCCGATCTCGCGCAAGAAATTGAGATCGAGAATCAGCTCCTGGTCCTTGCGTGTCCGCAGGTAGTCGAGCAGTTCATCCACCACCAGAAGGAGTCCGTGGTCGGGATACTCCTGGTGAAATGCGCTCATCATCTCCTCGAAACTGCGCTTGCTGTTGGAAACCTTGTCCGCGGGCGGGAAGGAATAGGAAATGCCCATGGATGCCAGGTGCTCCTCCAGTTCGGATACGAGGATTTCGCGCAGTGACATGGTGGTGGCGCCGATCTCGGTCCTCACGACCTTGAAACGTCCACTGATCTTCACTGCGGCAGTAGCAACAGACTTGTCATTCAAATGAGTCGCAAGTTCGCTATTCTCCGCTAGGGCGGAGATGACCGACATAAGATGGGATTTACCGGTGCCGTAATTGCCGACAACTAGTAGCCCCTTGTTATCCATGGGCTGGTCAAACTGAAGCTGAGGAATGACCAGATGCACCAGTTTTTCAGCCATCTCTTCGGAGATGACGTAGGTCCGAACGAGTTGGCGGGCAGCTGCGGTCTCATCAGCGTCTCGAAGTTGGACTACGGATTCGATGGGCTCGAATTGAATCAGTTCTCCGTATTTCATCGCGCTTGCCCCCATGTGCCTTTTTCCCACGTCTTCATGCAATCTCCTCTGGGGTTACAACCAAAAGATCATGTAACGGATATCTCTTAAATTCAGGATGGTTCGGCGTCGCGTAAATCAAGTAGTGGTTCTCAACGGAACCACTCCATGCCGCGACCACCGTCTTATTCCGCGAGATTCCCTGCAATATTCGCAGCGGGTCCTGCTTAAGGGTGACATCGAAAAGAACCTCGATGTTATCGAGAAGCACAACATTGGTTGAGGTTGTGTTCACGATGTCTGTAAGAAGACGAGGCAACTGCAATGCCCGCTGACGCTCAGTAAGTTCGAGCATGTGATAGGCGAGTTCGAGGTTGATATTGACAAGCGGAGCGGCAGTGCGGCGATGCACTTCCTGGAGTGCAGCGGTTTTACCCGAACCGGAGGGAGCCACCAACATGACGAGACGGTGGTAGAGCTCGCTAGCTTGGTCAATTGCTCTTATGATTCCGTCGGCAAGTGGCTCGGCCATTATCGATCTCCCCCTGAACCACGATCATTCGCCCGCGTTTCATCAAGCCAGCGGTCTATTGCAATCTTCCGGAAACGCCAATGCCGACCAATTTTCTGGGAGGGAATGCTGCCTTCGCGAACGAGCTTGTAAAGCGTCGACTTCGGAATCTTCAGGTAGCAGGCCAGTTCCGTGATGGTCAGGACATCGTCCGTTTCTTCGCTCAATGAGGCCTCCGCCCTGAGTGGAGTAGAAAGTGTGACCGTTAACATTTGTGATCACCTTTAGGATTAACAGTTGTTGACAGTTACTGCCAAGATATTTCCTCGAATGAAGATCGGGAATCTGGCAACCGCCTCCGCTAGATGGCCATTCAAATGAGCGCATCTCTATCATCCTAATAGGCTTAACCAAGTCAAGGCAGCCTATGTAACCGTTTCCTGCCCGCGGTCCCCTGTAACGCGATCAATGCAGACACATCACGCTCGCGTCCAGCCGGCCTCAATGTGCCGCTTTTCATTGCAAAGGACAACAATCATGAAACCATCGCACCTCGTTGAGGCGCTAGTCACCGCCGTGCCTCAAAACGTCCCTCTACATATCTGGGGCGCCTGTGGCGTCGGAAAATCCCAACTCGTCAAGCAAGTCGCGCAGCACCTGAAGCGCGAGTTCATTGACGTGCGCGCCGTTCAGCTCGATCCCGTCGACTTCCGCGGTCTGCCACGCATCAAAGACAACCGCACGGAATGGATCACGCCGAGTTTCCTCCCCACAACTGGGGAAGGCATTCTCTTTCTCGATGAATTGACCTCCGCGCCCCCGATGACGCAGGCCGCTTGCTATCAGCTCGTTCTGGATCGCGCGCTCGGCGACTATCGGCTCCCCGACGGCTGGTCGGTCCTTGCCGCCGGCAACCCCGCTTCCGAGCGTGGCGTCAGCTACTCCATGCCCCGCCCACTGCTCAACCGCTTCCTGCATCTCACGCTGGAACCGGACCTTGGCGAGTGGTGCATCTGGGCCAGTAAGGCGGGGATCAGGCCAGAAATCATCGCATTTCTTCGCTTCCGCACGGAGTTGTTGCACGATGCGGCAGTGCGATCTGGTGTCAATGCCTGGCCGACGCCGCGCTCCTGGGAGATGGTGTCGAGGGCGATGGACGGAATCGACGCGCGGAAGGCCACCATCACTGCGGACGTCTACGAGATGCTGCTCATGCACCTGATTCAAGGCGCAGTGGGAGATGGAGTGGCCGCGGAGTTCATCGGCTTCATCAACCTGTTCCACGCCCTGCCGTCCATTGACGAGATTCTCCTGAACCCCACCGGCGCGCCCTTGCCCAGTGATCCATCGGCCCAGATTGCAATTGCCACGGCACTCGGCCGCCGCATCACCGATAGCTCCATTGCGAAGGCGAAGCTCTACCTGGAGCGCCTACCGGACGAGCTGCAGGTGCTCTCGATGCGCGACGCGCTGCTTCGTGACCGGGCCATCGCCGCCACTCCGGAATTCACGCAGTTTGCTGTAACGCACGGCGAACTGCTGGCGTAGCACTGGCTGGGCGGGATGTGATGGATTGCTGCTATTCGCTGCAATCCATCGCGCCGGTAAACATCTATGAATTTATAATCTAGTCTTGATTTGGCGAGCGCAAGTTTCTGCTTTTATACGTGCTCGACCAGGTCAATGGAGAAGAGAGGATGAACTCTTCAGCTCAGCATTATGCGACTGCGTTGAAAAGCAGGACCGTAAATCAAGGCGCTAGATCTGATTACGATTCCTGTATTTGTCGACCTGTGCTTGACTGCGACCTGGGTAGCTTGCCAAGTATTCCCCTGGTTGGCTGGATGTACTTCAATCCACTCGGGCCAACAATGTCAGCATTGTTCTATGTGCCCGTTCCTGAGGCTAACGAGGGACTCTTCACTTTCCGATTTGATAACCCATTCGAGCACCAGCACGCAGCGTTCGGCGTGATGCCGGGTGATGTCACCGCTGCGCGAATCGGCGATTTTGCTCTCATGCTGTTCGCGGCCAATGGCCACGATTCCTGCCCACTCTTCGGATCTCTTCCGACGTCGATTTCACACAAATGCAACTGGTACGGAGAAGCCTCGGCACCAAAGTTCGACCAGGAAATGACACACAGGCTGTTCAAAGCTGCGGCGCATTCGATCTGGCCACCGAACATCTCGGCCACCTGCGAACTCTTTCGACGTTATAAAGGAGCTCCATGGGAGAGAACAGCGGCTGAATTCGATGCTAGCCTACATGCCGCATCGGCCGTGCAAGCCAGGGGAGAACATGCGGGATTCGATGAGGCACTGTTTGATGAGTGGTTCGAACTCGTCACAGACCCGGAGCACGTGCGATCAGAACGTGCTGCCTTCTCTGCAGCATGGCAGGGCGCGATCGATTTTAGGAACGGGAAAATGAAATGAAAATGGCAGATTAATCATGCCATGAGGGCCGTACTGGAGCAGTGAAGTACAGGCCCACACAGCGGTCCCTACAGAGAGAATTCACATGGAACGCGTCGAGGTTCACATTGCGTATACCAAGTGTCACAATTAGGAATCCCTTTTCGGTTTGCCGAAGCCGGGATAGAACCACGATATTGGGCCTTGACCAGACGTTTTGACAAACCTCACGCCATTCAGGATGGTCTCATTCGAGTCGGTGGCAGATGGGATCGGTGTCGTCTCGGTCGTTTCACTCTTCTGAAGATCTTGGCCGTCAATATCGTTCGTCGGCGAGTCACGCTGTACTCCAAGCTGACTGTCGAGATCCAGCCGTGCCTGTTGGAGATGGCGCTCAACAAAGGCCTGGTAGTCAGGAAATTCACGCTCGGTGTAGACGCGTAGTGCAGCTGTGTAACAAGTGATAGCCTTGTTGAGATTGGCCGGTCTGCCTCCGGCGGTCAGTTCAAGCCATGCGTTTCCGAGGTTTCTCAGCACCCTGGCCCAATCTAGCGGCGTGTGCTGCTCCGAATAGACGCGCAGGGCGGCTTCGTAGCAGGCGATGGCATTTGTAAGATTTGCCTCACGCTCCCCCGTAACCAGTTCAAGCCATACGTTTCCGAGATTGTTCTGAACTGCAGCCCAGTCTTGCGGACTTTCATGCTCCGAATAAACGCGGAGTGCGGCTATGTAGCAGGCGATGGCAGACGTAAGATTGGTCGCCCCTTCACTCGCGGGCAACTGGACCCATACACTGGCGAGGTTGTATTGAGTTTTTGCCCACTCCCGCGGGCTTTCCTTTTCGGAAAGGACGCGCAATGCTGCCTCGTAGCAGTTGAATGCGGTTCGTAAGTTTTCCGCCGGGTCGCCTGTGGGCAGATCTGCCCATGCATTGGCGAGGTTGTTCTGGATTATTGCCCATTGTCGGGGATATGCCTGCTCGGTGAAGACGCTAATCGCAGCCTCAAAGCAAGCTATCGCTTTCCCCAAGTTGGCGGAACGGTCACCCGTGGACAGCTCAGCCCAGTCGCTGCCGAGGTTGACCTGAGCCGCCGCCCAATCCTGTTGCGACCTGAGTGTACCGAGTGATCCCGTACGCTCAATTGAGTCAGTCATGAAATCCTCCTTCATCTCTCAGGTTTAAGACTCGGACGCCAGATAGGATAACGTTGCGTATTGCTTTGGCCACGGATGCAAAGCACGGCAAACGGTCGCCTGTCGTCTCATCGACATAGAGCGCGCGGTTTACCTCGATCATCACTGCGGCAAGGTTGTGCTCCTGCCTGTAATTGCGCATGGGAACGAGAGCGCCGGCAAACGGGGAGTTCAGTTTGACAGTCCAACCCGCAGTGCCAAATGCGCCGGCCAAGGCATCTGCTAGTTGGGGCGGTGTGTGAAAATCGTCTGTACCAATGCAAATATCTGGACGGTCCGGCTGCTGGTCCCAGTCGCACGGAAGGGGCCGGGATGGAAAGCTATGTGCGTCGATCAGGAGAGCATGGCCGTGGTCGTCAAGAGCCCGTTGTACGGCCTCGGTCAGCCGGTAATGATGTGGTAGGTGCCAGGTGTTCATCAGTTCCTGGCGCTGGGCTGCCGGAAGAGGAGGCCGGAGCTGTTGCCCATCCGAAGTGCGCTCGTAGACTGCTCCCATTCCGCGTGAGGCCATAATCTCCAGAGAGTCTTCCTCAAACCTCTCCACGTCGACGACAAGGCGACTCACCGGAGAGCGGAGTACCCGTCGCTCAGGAATGCCTTCAGCAAACAGGTCGAAGGTCCAGTGGTCAGTCATGCGCAGAAGTTCAACATTCAACTCCGCATCGTTGAGCAGGAATCTGCTCCTTTCCAGGGGCGGAATGAAGGTCGAATCGTGAGGCACATTAAACAGAACCCAATCTGGCAGGACCGGAGCATCGAAGCAACACAGGTTGGGAGCGGATGAGTTGGCCGCGCCCACTCCGCCTACGTCTGTTCCATCTTTGCTAGACACGAACGTGCACTCCTTCCGACACCGTTTCCTCCCAGGGAAGCGCAACATCGGTTCTGCCAAAATGCCCATAAGCCGCAGTTGGGTAGTAGATGGGCCGCAGCAGGTTGAGAGCTCTGATGATCCCCTGCGGGCGCAAGTCGAATTCGCGGGAAAGTTCCGCTGCAAAGTCCCGCCGTGGATCACTCTCAGTCCCGTAGGTTTCTACAAGAAAGCTGACCGGCTCGGCAACTCCGATGGCGTAGGCCAGTTGAACCAGCGCCCGTCGTGCCCACCCACGCGCTACAACCTGTTTGGCCAGAAAACGTGCCATGTAGGCGGCGGAGCGATCTACCTTTGACGGGTCCTTGCCGGAAAAGGCCCCTCCGCCGTGCGGAGCCGCTCCGCCATAAGTGTCCACGATGATCTTGCGGCCCGTCAGTCCTGTATCGCCTTTGGGACCGCCCGTGACAAACCGCCCGGTAGGGTTGATGTAGGTGCGAAAGGCGGTGCTGCGCAACTCCGCTGGAATCACCGGGTCGATTATGTACTGTTCGACGGCATCGCGTAGTTCGTCAGTATCAATGGAGTCATCGTGCTGCGTGGAAAGCACTACGCTCTCAATCGCAACCGGCAGCCCGTCACGGTACCGGAAAGTTACTTGCGATTTGGCGTCCGGTTGCAGCCAGGGCAATTGCCCACTGCGCCGCACTTCGGCTTGGCGGCGCATCAACCGGTGCGCATACAGAATAGGCGAGGGCATTAGTTCAGGTGTTTCATCCGTTGCGTAACCGAACATCATCCCCTGATCGCCGGCACCCAGCACACCATCGCTCCGGTCCACTCCCTGGCTGATGTCCTGCGCCTGCCAGTTAAACCGAATCTGAACCTCGCAGAGCCCAGGATCGATGCCGGTTTCCGCACTCGTATAGCCGGTTTCGCGCAGCACTTCGCGGACCAGCGATTCAGTTTCTGAGCGCACAGCATGGAAGTCGTGCGGGTCGCGCGTCTTGAACTCTCCGGCAACAATCACGCATTGATCTGCCAGCATCGTTTCGCAGGCGACGCGAGCCTGCGGGTCACGCGCCAGAAAGGCATCCAGGACGCGGTCCGAGATGCGGTCGGCAAGTTTGTCAGGGTGACCTTCGGAAACAGATTCCGAAGAGAAAAGGCCATTGCGAATCGTCACTTTTGATCTCCTCTTTAGCCGCGTTCGACTGAGCGTCAGGGGCGGCAAGCTGGATGCAAATCTCCCTGGTCTGTTTTCCGGGATGGCAGGCAGACCGGCCTGGAGAACGTAAACATCAATGCCAACGCAGCAATGGCGAGCCATCGGCCTCGCGGCTCTGGCAACCGGCATTTACAGTTCTCGTTCTTGTGATGAAGTAACGCCGGGAGACGTGGCCCTGATCGTAGCCGTGTATGCTCTCGCACTCGATCTGCACGGCAATCAAAATTGATCCAGAAAACACAAAACCCTCCAAGAACGGAGGGCCGACGACTTTCCGCTTGGTTGCCCCCGAAAGAGCCACATCCGCTTTCGCGTCCACCTTGCCCGGTTGGCAGGTTGGCATGGGCGTCGGCCCATTTCTTAATGCTGGACGGAATGTAGCACACTACTTCGCCCAAATGCAAAGAAAAATCGGTAGGGTCTCAGCTGGCAAGTTTTCCCAGAACACGTTCCATCGCCGCGTGCTCGAAGCTGCCAATAACAACAGTCCAACGGTCATTATGCTTATGCCATGCGAAATTCTCTTTTCGTAGAGCTGCCCGAAATCTCTTGGGATCAATGCCAGCTTGCTTCGCCATGTCTACGGCCCTTGTCATCATGACCATTTCCTAGCTCGCCAATTTCGCCATTTTGAGCTGCGGATCTCAAACTGATACACCGCCGAAAACTCAGAGCAAAGTTCAAGACAGTAGTCACGCCAGATTCGAGATGCGCGCACTTAGCGATTACGTAGCTCAGCCTCTGTGACTTCGGATATGATCAGCTCCCCGCGGCCACTGCTGTTCAGGTCGTGCAGCTCCATGGCCGAGGGGATACCCGCTTCATGCAGTCGGAGAACATACTCATCGTATGGAACTGGATTGTCCGGAGACTTTCCACCAAAGCTCATTCGAGGAGTCGTGGGCTCAATTCGCTGGATGAACTCAACAGCCTTTCCCTTGGTTTCGAAGTCGTCAACTCTGACTGGCGGAAACCCGTCGATGTTCCGTCGTGTTGTAACAGCCCATACTTGTCTATCGCCTTTCGACGCAAGTTGCAGGTCGAGAATAAACACACGATCATCCCGATACATCCTACCTTGCCAAAAAAACATCTCACCCCCCTTTCCCAAGGATCGCTGCCGGTAAATGTAAACTATTTGCGCTGACCTAGCCATAAGCCTACCAGCGCAATCACTGAACAGTTGCAGGACCTCTAGCCTATCGCTCGATGTGAGCAGAACCGCACTTGCGATCCCACCGCAGGAAACGTAAGCGCCGTCCCGGACTCCTACGCCAGACGGCGGCGCGGCTTCCCGCCAGTTGCCAATTACCGCTCCTTAAATTCACCCAAACCGCTGTCCCGCACAGCGATCTACCCCCGCCGCCCGTCCCTGGGCTGAGCCTGGAGTTTGCGACCCAATGATTTCCGACAAAGCCATGTTGATCTGTCTCCATATCACGATGTGGACCGCACGCAAGCACGACAAGCGTGTGTCCGAGGAAGTTGCACAGTCCCACGAAGCAAACACGAACGCCGGCCGTTACCACAAGCATCTGCTCGACCAGGCCGAGAAGCTGGAGGAACTGCGCTCGCTCGCGGGCCAGATCCGCCAATACTTCTACAAAGTGACGCTGCCCTGGTCGGACGAAGGCTACCGCCTGCTCCCGTCCCACCTCTACTTCGAGTTCACCAGCCAGATGAGCGAATTCAAGACGGCGTATGGACAGCTGGTGCGGGAGTTTCTCGACGCCTATCCGACCTATCGAGAGCAGGCCCGCAGCAGCCTTGGCCTCCTCTACCGCGACAGCGATTACCCGGACTGGTCGAAGCTTGCGGAGAAGTTTGACCTGACAACCGACATCCTCCCCATACCCTGTGGCGGCGATTTCCGTGTCACCCTTGGCGAGGCGGAGAAAGCTCGCGTTGCCCGCGAGATTGATCAGCAGGTGAAGCAGTCGCTTACGCGCGCCACATCCGAGCTATGGTCGCGCCTTATGCAGGCGGTTGCCCACGTTGCTGCGGTATTGGAGCGGCCGAAGGCCAAGCTGCACAGTTCGACGCTGCGCAACGTGACCGAGATTGCCGACCTAGTTCCGCGGTTGAACGTCAACAGCGACGAAGAACTCACAGCATTGGCTCAGGAGGCGAACTCGCGCTTCCATGGGCTCAACCGCCAAGAGCTGGTCGATCACCCGGCGGCGCGTGCCCGGGCGGCAGGGCTTGCAAACGAGCTAGCAGGCAATATCGGGCGTGCGATGAAGGCCCGCGGCTTTGACACCACGACGGATGCCGCGGCAACCGGCAACGTTTCACGAATTGAGGCGGCGCCAGACACACTGGTGATCCAGCCAATCGATCCGGTGCCCCAATCCGCGCCAGTACCCGAGGTTGATCAAATCCTGGCAAAGATGACCGATTACATGGAGCTGATGGCATCATGACAAACCTCTCCCCAGCCGTCCGGCTCAAGCAGGGCCGGACGAAACTGCTGCTCGATTTCCCGTTCTTCGGAGTCCTGATCTTGCGGCTGAAGGACGTTGAAACACCTTGGATTGAGACCATGGCGACGGATGGCGTCTCCCTGTTCTACAACCCTGAATTCGTTGCGAAGCTCACACCGCCTGAACTGCTCGGCTGCCTGGCACACGAAGTCATGCATCCGGCGCTGCAACACCACACCAGGCGGGGTACGCGCTCGTCTAAATGCTGGAACGTCGCGTGCGACTTCGCCATCAACCCGCTCATTCGGGATGCGAACCTCGCTCTCCCTGCCGGTGCACTTTACGATCCGCGGTTTCGGAACCTGAGCGCGGAGCGGATCTACAACCTGATTGCCGAGGAAAATGACGGTGACTCCGCCGGCGGCAGTGGGGACGGCTCCGCAAACTCCGGAAGCGGCGATCCATCAGCCCAGGGCGAAGAGAAGGGAACTGCCCCGTCCGAGATTCCAGTGACGGCCGGCGGATTCGGGCAGGTCATCGACGCACCCAATCCCGACAAGGAAGGCGCGCCGGCAACCAGCGACCAGATCGAGAAGCAACGGATGAGTTGGACAGGAGCTGTTGAGCAGGCCGAAGTTATCGCCCGCATGGCCGGCAAAACTCCTGTCGGCGTGCGCCGGGCCATGGAAGCAGCGGACCGGGCGAGCGTGGACTGGAGGGCTGCGCTCCGGAATTCATTCGCCGCCGCACTCCCCGAGGACTACTCCTGGTCGTGTCCCAACCGGCGCCACATCGCTTCTGGCTTATACCTGCCAAGCATTCGCAAGGATGGCGTCGGTGAAATCGTGGTCGGCGTGGACTGTTCCGGCTCGATCAATCGTCGGCAGCTTGGACTCTTCCAGGATGAACTGAACTCGATCATTTCGGAGCGTCGTCCCCAGCGGGTGCATGTGCTCTATTTCGATACCCAAGTTCATAACGCCGCCATCTTTGAACAAGGCGAGTCTATTACGCTCGATCCAGTGGGTGGAGGCGGAACCAGCTTCATCCCCTGCTTTGAATACATTGAGGAGAAGTCGATCCAGCCGCAGGCGCTCGTGGTCTTTACCGACCTGGAAGGCTCCTTCCCAGACGCTGCACCCAATCATCCAGTCCTGTGGGCAGCCACCAAGGATCATAGGGCACCATTCGGTGAGGTCATTCCGATGGAGGCCGTATAGCTTTACTGCAGATTGGGCGCGCCGCCGCACTTCGGGCATGGGACCCGTCATGCGCGGTGTTTCGCGTCGGATGACCGCATCGAACTCCTCTTCCTTCTGAAAACCTGACGGCATACAAGCACAGCCAAAACCAGCCTATATGTCGAGTCCGAGATTATGAGTCCTTTTCGGTTTCGAAGTCCCGCAGGGCTTGTTCCCGAAATCCGAAGTGCAGTTCCTTGTAACCAATCTTGAATGCTTCACGAAGATGACGCAGATCCTGTTCAGCGCAATGGCGGTTGTGGAGCAACTCCTTCATGCTCCTGTTGTTGACCCAGATGCACTCATGTTCACTGTCTCTCTTGAGCGCAGCGGCAAAATTTCGGAAGATCCATTCCCAGGCTTGCCCCTTGTCTGCTTCGGCTATGCGGCTTTCTTCCTCCCAGAATTCAGGGGGATGCGCTAACCACTTCCCCTCAACTTCCCTCGGACGGATCCGGGTGTGCAGGATTTCGTGCTTGAACACATGGGCGAAAACGTAGTCCGGTGTGGCCGGGTCGTTTAGCGCGTGGTGCATCCAGATTGTTGACCGCTGCCCGCTCTGCGGACTTTCTATTAATGCCAATGTCGGGGTGCGACCGAAGAAGATGTCCGGAGTGTTCCCCTTCAGCGATAGTGGGACTGCTGGAACCCGAAGGCTAAGCTACAGATTTGAGGTTGAGTCACCCCAAAACTGGGGGTAGACTGCCGCAGCGAGCGAAGCGA
>Ga0326727_10003453_pt1 | contig 50427 bp, 49 predicted proteins | sample MB2enrmetagenome_FD_207643 | JGI IMG/M metagenome (GOLD analysis project Ga0326727, IMG submission 207643) | Lab enriched peat soil microbial communities from McLean, Ithaca, NY, United States - MB29MY | ecosystem: Environmental > Terrestrial > Soil > Wetlands > Peat | place: USA: New York... | reverse complement strand
CCAAGACGTTGCGGCTAGCTCGTAACGTCAAGAGATCCTGACGGGCTGGCTCGCGAACCGTCTGCCGACCGTGGTCTGGCTTATTAACGAGGCGCCAACCCGCAGGATCTCGCCGTGGTGTGGCTCATAAGAGGCGCGACGCCGGATCATCTGGAATCAGACATGCCCACCGCGGGCCTCTCTGTGCTTTGCAACAAGGTACCGCCACGGAATCATGCCGGAAGAGCCGTGGCGAACACGCGCAGAAAGTTGCCTCCTAGGATTGCAAGTTGCTCGTCCTTCGAGTAGCCGCGACGCTCAAGACCTTCGGTGAGTGCCGGGTAACCCCTCGGCCCCTCGAAATTCTCAATCGCGTCCGCCAAGCTGACTCCAGGTGGCAGGAGAGCGCGCCCCGGGTCGGGGATTGCACCAGAAGTGGCTACTTGTCGGATGAAGTCAGCGCCGATGCCGACGTGATCTATGCCCATTACCGATACAGCGTGCTCGATGTGGTCGATGTAGCGCTCAAGTGTCGGGCGGTCCGAGTCGACGGCGAGCGGATGGGCCATGAGACCCATCACGCCACCGCGCTCGGCAAGCACCTTTAACTGCTCGTCGTCGAGGTTCCTCGATGTTTCATGCACCGCCCGGCAACCACCATGGCTGCAAATGACCAATGTGTCGCCAGCTGCTTCAATCAACCCGTAGAAGGTTCTCCGAGAGGCATGAGCGACGTCGAGAATGGCGCCGAGCCCGACGAGTCGCTCGACAAGCTCGTCGCCGAGCCGTCCAAGTCCGCCATCGCCTGGCTCGCCGGCGCCATCCGCAAAATAGTTCCGCGTATTCCATGTCAAGGCAACCAGACGCACGCCAAGTTGCCAGAAGAGCTCGATCAATTCTGGATCCGAGCCTAGGGGCTCGACCCCTTCCATTGAAAGCATCATCCCGAGACGCGTTTCGGGATCGAGGTTCATTAGGTCGGCACGGCGGGTGACCGAGACGATCGAACCCTGGCTCTCGCGCACCGCACGGTGGAAGGCGTTGACCTGATGGAGTGCGTTGCGCAACGTGCCCTCGGGCGAGTGTTCAGGGGCCGGGTAAATCGGACATACTTGGAGAGCCACCCCTCCGTCGCGAAGTTGGTCACGCCAGTACGTGGAGAATGGAGTGGGTTCACGGTGGCGGAACGCCAACTCAGTCAGGAGATCATTGTGGGTGTCGACGATCATCGCGTTCTCCTCTCAGCGTCGAGCTGCTCGAGCGTCGACGTCCGCACGGGAATCTCGGGGAGGATCAGCGCGGAAGGAAACTCCGCGCTGTGCCAGACGACATTCTTCGCGCGGACGAAGCTGGTCGCGGTTGCTGCCGGGACTCCCGTATTGGTGTTCGGGTCGTACTTGGGATACGCGCTCGATGTGACCTCCAATCGAATCTGGTGTCCCGGAAGGAATACCTGCGAGGTGCTCCATATGTCGATCTCGAACTGATAGACACTTCCCGGTTCAATCTCGAGCTCGGTGCGCATGCCTTCGCGGTAGCGGCTTCGCGCGAGGCCATCACTCAGGCGCTGACAGAATCCGTTAGGGTGCACGTCGATGAGTCGTGCCACGAAGTCGGTTTCAACGGCACTCGAGGAGGCGAAAAGCAGGACGCGGACCGGCCCGGTGACCTCGATCTCGTTCTCGAGCGGAACTGTTGAGTACACCAAGATATCGTCACGATCTTCAATGATGCTGTAGTCGTCTGGTCCACCAATTTGCGATGACGTTGGTGAGGTGATAAACGGAGCCGGGTTGCCTGGGTCATATATAAAGCTGTCTCTATCGGCCGTGTCCCTTGGTGCTGCACCGCGAGAGAGGATGCCGTCACCTTGTTTGGAATTCGCGGCCCCGCCACTGGAAAGATAGTAGGGCGTCCAGCTCGTGCGAGCGAGTGGCCATTCCTCCTCGTCGCGCCAGGTGTTGGCGCCCATCACGAAAATTCTGACCGGAGGATCATCCGCGACGGATGGCTGGCCTTTCAAATGACGTGACAGAAAGCTCACTTCGTAGGCGTTGAGGTCAAAGTTCGAGTCGGGACCGAAGTCGATAGCTCCGAGGTGGCGACCTCGGACCTGGGTGAGACTGTGGTCCCACGGTCCGACGACGAGCCGCTGTTCAGTGCGAGCCGCTCCCCCGACGTCAGCTCGCGTCATCTGTTCGAAATTGCGGAGGGTGCCGGGCTGCACATCGTCGTACCACCCGGTCACATGAAGAGCTGGGACGTCGAGTGTCCCGATGCGATCCTGGTAGTTGAGTGGACCCCAGTACTCGTCGTCAACCGGACCGTGGGTGAGGTCGTTACGCCAATGCTCGCTCACGTACCCCGCGCGCTCGTCCATCGTGAGTAGAGGTCGGTGTGCGTACACGTCCATCCAGTCGATGCCATCGACATATTGGTTGAGCCGTCCGGAGACCATGCGATACCAGCAGACTTCCTGGAGAAAACGGGTGCCCGTCGGGTGTTCCACGAACGGATCTGACGGCGTGACGTACACGACCATCGCGCGAAGATGAGGTGGTCGTTCGAGCGCGGCGAGCCATTGAATGCAGCCAAGGTAAGACTGCCCCCAGGTACCGACGCGATCCGATGCCCACGACTGCGCGGCGACCCACTCGATGGCGTCGTAACCGTCGACACCGTCGTTGCGGTAGGGCGCGAAAGCCCCGCCCGAGTCCCCTCGGCCGCGTACATCGATCCAGACGAAGGCGAAGCCTTGCTCCGCGTACCAGGTGCCCTTATCGAATGCGAAAGCCGTGTTCTTGTTGTACGGCGTACGAGCGATGAGCGCAGGAACGGGGTGATCGACTTCGGGACGATAGATGTCGGCGGAGAGCTCGACGCCGTCGCGCATCGGCAACGGGACACCAAATCTGCGGATTACGCTCACTTTTGGACAGAATCGGCCAGGACGAAGTCGATACCACTTCGCGCCAACGGGATATGAGCCGTTCTAGCCGGCAGCGAAAACTCAGGGCTGATCCGCACGCCACTGTTCTCGGACTCCTCAAAGCGCAGCTCGACGTCGCCAACCATCAGGGTCGGTCCCGCTCCGAGACGGAGCCAGCGACGAAGGCGCTCACGCCAGAGCATCGCTTCGGCTCCCACTATCGTCACGCTGATGAGGCGTGGCACCGCCGGTACGTCAGGGAACTGCAATTTGCCGCTCGGCCGGGCCATGACGAAGACATAGAATTCCGATACGTGACGGTGAGGTCCGGCTGCCGTGATGTCAAGTGAGGAGCCGTCCGGCAGCGGGAACTGTTCATCCATGGTCCAGTGGCCTTCCTCGCGATCCGGACCCCAATCAGTGTCGGCGGCGAAGTCGTCCGAAGCGAAGCCGAGGCCAATGATCCGTGGCACCTCTGCGAACCAGTTCACCGGCGCGTGGGTCGGATCGAGCGGATGGAGCACTTCTACCATGCCGCCGCCGCTGTAGGAGAGGCTCTCACTCTCTCCGTTCAAGTCGGTGAAACTGAGGACAAAGTTATTCGCCGCGAAGCCGAGTTCGCGCAGTTCTGCGAGCAAGTCGACGGCTTGTTCGGGGTTCGCGGATAGGACGAAGTGGTCGACGGCGAAGATCACTTCCTTGAGCCCCTTACAGTGGGGGCGCTGCGTGCCTGGGTCTGGTTGAGTTCGATTACCCCGCCCGAGATTGGGATGCGGGCTCCGGCACTGACCACATCGAACGCGAGGGACACTCGCATGTCCGGGTGCGGGCCATTCACAAACGACAGCTCAACATCGCCGCAAACCAGCCCATTGTCGATGATCGGGAGGTCAAACCACACCACGAACCGGTCTCGCCATGCCTGGTGTGCCGCACCTGCGAAGGTCAACCGGCGCAGCCGCGGTGTGGCTCCGAGCGTCGCCCACGGTGTTGCCGCGCGGTCCATGCAGAAGGGATAGAAGAGCTCTCTCGGCAGAGGCCCTGCCGCTTGGCACGAGGACACCGTGCCATCGGCCAGTGTCTTGTCGAACCGCTCATTCCAAGCTCCGGAGCCATCGACCCAGCCAGCGATGTCGTGATCGTAGTCATCAGTCGAAAAGCCCACACCTTGGACCCGGGGCGTCTCGACAAACCAGATCGGTGGTCCCGAGCCGGGCGACTGCTCGCGCAGGAGTTCGAGGAAGCCTCCTCCAGCGAAGGCCACGTTCTCGTTCTCGGTCCCGCCTGCGTGGCGACCGGCATCCGCATGGACGAAGCCGGCACCCTTCAGTTGCGCCGAGAGAGCCTCATGCGAGTCTCCATCCACTGCGAGGATGATGTGGTCGATCTGGGTGATCATCTGGCCCCCAGGTCCGTCGCTGAGGGGGGACCGCTCGACCGGCTGAGTCGTAGGTTAATCCGTTCGCTTCGCGGGGTCGGAAGTGGAGCACCGGCCACGAGCGCTTGTTCGTCGTCCGTGACGAGCTCGGGAATGAAGAAGCGAAATCGGCAGAGGGAGTCGCCTCGAGTCTTCAGGGCGTCCCACTTCACGATGGCACCGGGATGGTAGGTCTCGATCAGACCGCGATGTAGCTCCATGTCGAAGATGTAACCAAGCGCCAGTCCCTCCGAGCCCTCCTTGGCCCAAACCTCGGCGAGTGGACAGTACGTACAATCATAGAAATCGAGTCCCGGCGAGCTGTAGACCTCTCCGCCGATCCCGAAGACGGCACTCATCGGGTCCCGGGCATCGACAGCAGATCGCAGGCTGACGAAGTCGGCCGGGTCGCCTCGCGCAGTGACGCGCTCGCGCAGTTCGACACCGCGTTCGACGCCATAACCGAAGCATGCCTGGCGGATCGCCTCTTCTCCTGAGGCGTCGAAGGTGTGGATTATCTCCCTTGCGACGTACATCTCCACGGCGGCGATCAGCCCGGTTGTTCTACGGGCGAGACGGATATATCGCGCGGGATCGTCGAAGGGATCCGAGAGAGGCACAGCAGGGCGGTCGGAGATCGTGCCATGTAGGTGGAAGGTCACACTCCAAGGCGACGTACCGTCAGTGGGAACGGTGTCAAACTCCACCGACATCTCTTCGTCGAATCCTGCCGCAATGCCCCGAAGGACGTTCTCCCAGTGGAGCCGAAGTGCATCGCCACCGCCTCGCGCGATGAGGTATTCAGAGCCAGGGACGCTCCGAAGTTCGACCGTGAGGTCGGTTGAGGTACCTCCTAGTCCGACAGGGCCGGCAAGGGCGAGCTCGGCGCCATCCCAGCATTCGAGCAGAGCGAGGCAGTCACGCCCCGTAGCAAGGATTCGCGGGTCGTTGCGAAGGGACTCGCCACGATAGAAGCCGTAACGCCACAAGCCGCGTTCGAGAGCTGCTATCCCCGAGGTGCCGAGACGGTCCGCGATCTCCACGTAGAGATTGCGGAGGAACATCCACTGGTACTCAGCCAATGTCGAGAGTGACGCGATCAGCGCCTCCCGCTCTGGCTTTCTAACCCCGCCTGTCATGTGCGCTCCTTCCCTGCCCGTTGTTCGCGCGGGCGCCGGCCGGCCCCCATTGCGCAGTCCCTCAGTGATATGTAATGTGTCACAGGCGTCGAGTGACGTCAACCAGCACGACAAGGGAGGGAGTCGGATGTACCTTCGTTCGCGGAAGCTTCGGAATGGGCTATCTCTGGTCGCCGTGGGTGCCCTCGGGCTCGGATCGCTGCTCGCGAGTGTCTTATCGACGCCAGCAGCCGCGTCAGCTCGTACCGCTACCGGCCAGCTAGTGGTGGACCTTGCCGGCGGTAGCGGCACCGTGGACCCTGCTCAAGCGTGTGGCTTTTACGACGTCGCCATGACAGGGCAGTTCTATGCTCGGCTCACTCAATACGGCGCAACGAGCGGGCCCGACGGCACGACCCAGTTTGCCCCGAACAACATCGTTCCATGGTTGGCGAAATCGTGGACGGTGAGCCCAAACGGCCGCACATACACATTCCACCTGGTGCCCGGAGCGAAGTTCGCGAACGGCGATCCGCTCAACGCGGCTGCAGTCGTCTACTCGCTGGAACGGTCCATCAATACCGGAGGTTGCGGCCAGTACTTCGTCCTCGACGGCATCACGTCTCCTGAGCTTGTGCAGAAGATCACGGCACCGGACTCGACAACCGTAGTGATCAACCTCAGCCAGGCGGACGGAGACTTTCCACAGGATCTGGCTCAACCGGGCGCTAGCATAGTCGACCCGAAGGTGGTTCAGGAGCACGGCGGCGTAGTCCCGAACAAAGTCAACACCTGGATGGAGAGTCACATCGCAGGAGGCTCCGGGCCCTACGTGCTTCAGAACTATGTTCCAGGAGAGTCCGCGACACTCGTAGCAAATCCCAACTACTTCGGCCAAGCTCCCCCTGTCAAGACCATCCTTGTGAAATTCATCAGCGATGACGCGACCCTATTGCTTCGTGCTCGTTCAGGCGAAGCCGACGTAACGCTCGGAATGTCACCGGAGTCCGTCCACTCACTTGTCGGAAACCCCGGCACCAAGGTAATCGCGGATCCCAACACCATCTCGTTGCAGATCATGATCCCGGATAATCACTCCCCAGAGAGCAACGTCGATTTTCGTGCCGCACTGTCCTACGCCCTTCCCTACAGCCAGATCCTGCAGAAGCTCGGATACGGGTACGGCCAACTATTTTACGGCCCGTACCCACCCTTGCTCGCCCCAGCGTACGACGCCGCGCTCGAAAAGCCTCGCACCTTCGACCTAGCAAAAGCAAAGCATCTTCTATCGGAATCCGGTGTGAAGTTGCCCGTTGCTGTCAGCCTCATCACTGACGGGTCGGTGCCGCTTGAACAACAGCTCGCCACAGTCGTTAAGTCCTACTGGGCCGAGATCGGCGTCAATGTCACAATCAAGACTTTGACGGATGCGAATTTTGAGACGACAATCAACACGAACCCGAAGCCCTACCAGATGGGGATTACCGAAGACGGCCCAGGCGTGATCGATGCCGGGTATTACCTAGGGTATGACATGCTATGCACGAGTGCTTTTAACGCGGGAGGCATCTGCGTCCCCGGGGCTGACGCTATCTACTATAAGGCGAGGAGCGCCCTCACGGAAGCCCAGCGTATCGCTGACTATCACGCGATCATCCCGTTGTGGACCGCAGACTCGCCCAAGATCCCCGTCTACGCTATCGATGCTCTGACGGTTCTGAATTCAAGCGTGAAGCAATATTTCTACGCGGAAGAGACCGAAATGTGGAAGTGGGGGTATTAGTCTCCGTCTCCGGTCACCAACGAGACAGAGAGGGAATCCTCTTGCATCGCAGGTCAGAGTTAGTCTGATGTCATCCCTCGATGCGATGGATATGACACGCGGTATCACGACCGATACTGCTGTGGCTCCCTTGGCCAGTGACGAGTCGGTGCCCTCCGGCCGTCACTGGCTTTGGCGGCTCGCGAGGTATCCGGCCCTCACAGGCGGTTTAGTTATCTTCATCGTGCTCGGCCTTCTCGCGGCCTTCGGTCCGCTGGTGTGGAAAGGCGACACTTCGAGTGTGAACCTACTGTCAAGTCTTCTGCCTCCCTCGCTCGCCCATCCAATGGGCACCGACGAGTTTGGTAGAGACGTGCTCGCACGCTTCCTGATTGGCGCACGAATCTCCCTTCTTGTAGGCCTGGCCGTGTCTGGATTTGGCGCGCTTATAGGCGGCGCCATCGGGGTCGTGGCAGGCGGGCTTGATGGATGGCGCCAGGGTGTGATAATGCGCATGATGGACGCGGTGCTGGCCTTTCCACCCCTTATTCTTGCGATGTCGGTGACAGTCGCGCTCGGAGTGGGCATCGTTACGGGCTCGATCGGCGTTCTTGTCGGCTCGGTTCCGTGGTATGCCAGGGTCGTACGCAGCGAGGTCGTGCGCTTGCGGAACACCCCCTTTGTGGAGGCCTCGAAGGCGCTCGGCGCTTCGAGGCGCCGAATTTACCTTCACCACATCGTGCCCGGGGTACTGCCGACGCTGGTAATCCAGGCGGCGGCAGCCTTCGGCTATTCGATCCTAGCGCTCGCCGCGCTTGGATTCGTCGGCTTGGGCGCACAAATTCCGACACCGGAGTGGGGGGCGATGATCAGCGATGGCCTACAATACACGCTAACAGGTCAGTGGTGGATTGACGTCTTCCCAGGACTGGGTTTGCTCCTAGCTGCGACATCCGCCAATCTCATCGCCGATGGGCTCCGAAACATGCTCGATCCGCGCGGGGTCTACGCCCGTGTGTAGGGAGCGGATGTCGGCGTTTGCAGGAATGTCTGCCCGATGATCCGCTTCGCCACGGGCAAGATCGCAAGCTCCCTCGTCACGGTCCTAGGTGCGTCCATAATCGCCTTCATCGTCATGCGTGTGCTGCCTGGCAGCCCAGTACGCTTAATCGTAGGTGCGCTGGCTTCGCAGGCCGAAGTCAACAACACGCAACGGGCTCTCGGACTGGATCAGTCGGTCCCCGTGCAGTACTGGGACTACATATCAAACTTTGTCCGGGGCGACTGGGGATTCTCCTACAGCGTCGGAGAGCCCGTGCGCTCGCTGCTCGCTACGAGATTTCCCGCATCCCTCGAGCTTGGCTGCTGCGCCTTCCTATTCGCGTTCGGTGGCGCGATCGTATTGGCGATATTGTCGCTGACGTCCGCCTGGGTGGAAAGGTTCGTTCGATCCTTTGCTTTTCTCGGCCTCGGAACCCCGGTATTTTGGCTGGCTCTTATCCTCCTGGTAGTGTTTTCCCAAAGTCTGCACCTGCTTCCCGGTCCTGAGGGTCGTCTCAGCCTCAACGTACAACCGCCGCCTAAAATTACCGGCTTCTACACGATCGATTCCTTGGTGACCGGAAGGTTCGGTACGCTGTGGAACGCGATCGAACACCTTATTCTGCCCGCCCTTTGCCTGGCGTTTGCGCCCTTCTCCTTTCTCGTACGCCTCCTCCGTTCGAACCTACTCGACGTCACTAGAGAGCCCTTTATGGCAGTGGCTCGCAGCAAGGGGGTAAGCAGATCGCTAGTGATCCTGAGGCATGGCCTGCCCAACGCGTTCCTGCCGACATTGACAGCAAGCGCGTTGGTGTTTGCCGAACTCTTGGCCGGAAGCGTTCTCGTCGAGACGGTCTTCGACTGGCCCGGAGTCGGTGCGCTCGTTGTGCAGTCACTTGAGAACAAGGATTACGTGGTCATGCAGACCTTCATATTGTTAAGTGCAATCGTGTACGTCACTGTCAACCTAATTGTGGATCTGTTGTATGGTGCGATTGACCCCCGTATCCGCCTTGCGAGAGGGACGCCCCCTTGAGCCATCTGGTGAGCAATTCCGAGAGCCCGCTGTTGCAGGTTCGCTCGCTGAAGACCGAGTTCTCTACGCCTAGCGGCACCGTGCATGCCGTACGAGGTGTAGACCTCGATGTGCGAGGAGGTGAACGCGTGGGGATCGTCGGTGAGTCGGGTTCCGGGAAAACCGCGCTCGCGCTTTCGATTCTCGGCCTGATCGACCCACCTGGGAGAGTTGTCTCGGGCTCAATATGCTTGAAGGGACGTGAGCTTTGGCCCTTCGACGAGCGACGACTTAATGAGGTCAGGGGCAAGGAGATCGCGCTCGTCTTCCAGGATCCGATGACGGCGTTGGACCCGATTCAAACGATTGGTCGGCAGATCGGCGAGGCTTTGCGAAGTCACTCTAGTATGAGCCGGCGTAAGGCGCGTCAGTCCGCAATCGGGTTAATGCAGGAGGTCGGGATATCTTCGGCAGCCCGCCGCGTCGATAATTACCCGCACCAGTACTCCGGCGGTATGCGCCAGCGTGTAATGATTGCAGTAGCTCTCGCGAACCAGCCGGACTTGATTATCGCGGACGAACCAACCACAGCCCTAGACGTCACGTCACAGGCGCAGATCCTCGATCTGCTGACGCAGATCTGCAGAGACCGAGGGACTGCGATCGTCCTCATCACTCACAACCTTGGAATTGTGGCAGGGTTTTGCGACTACGTATTTGTCATGTACGCCGGAAGAATTGTCGAGCATTCACCGGTGCGTGAACTCTTTGCGCACCCAGTGCATCCCTACACAGAAGCACTCCTGCGATCTGTGCCGCGCTCTGTCGCCGAGGGCGAGAGCCTCTACTCGATCCCGGGGTCGCCCCCCGATCTGGCTCGCCTAGGTCGCGGATGCCCCTTCGCTCCGAGGTGTGACCGAGGGAGAAACGAGCCGCGCTGTGCTAACGAAGATCCGGCCACTTTCGAAGCGATGTCTACTTACGGGCCTGTGATGGCCGAGTGTAACTTTGCCGAAGAGCGCTTCGCTCTGGTAGCGCAGCAGGGACCAGGACATCCATCATGAGTAGGAAAGAGACTGGGCTCGTCCAGGACATCAAGACAGCACGCGCCGACGAGCTGCTCGCTGTGGAGAACGTCACAAAGGTTTTTCGGGGGACAGGCCGCTTGCGATCCCGCGATAACGACGTCGTGGCCCTTGATGACATATCGTTCGAGTTGGGTCGAGGTGAGACGCTCGCTCTCGTGGGTGAGTCGGGCTCAGGCAAGACTACAGCGACGCGCTGTATCCTTAGATTGATCGAGCCAACTAGCGGTGAGATTCGATTCGAGGGTAAGAGCATTCTCGGTCTGGCACCCTCGCAGTTGTTCAATCTTCGGCGTCGGATGCAGGTCGTGTTCCAGGATCCCTTTGCTTCGCTCGACCCACGGATGACCATCGAGAAGATTGTCGAAGAGCCGCTCGTCGTTCACCGTCTCGGCAACGCGAGCGAACGGCACGACCGTGTCAAAGAGATACTTGAGCTTGTCGGCATCCCAGCACAGCATGCGAACAGGAAGCCGCAAGCATTTTCTGGCGGTCAACGACAGCGCATTGCCATTGCTCGTGCTTTAGTCCTCAACCCCGAGCTCGTCGTGCTCGACGAACCGGTAACGGCACTCGATATGTCAATCCAAGCGCAAGTGCTCAACCTCTTGGTGGATCTCCAGGTCAGGTTAGGGCTTACGTACTTGCTCGTCGTGCACGACCTTTCCGTGGCAGAGTTTGCCGCTCATCGAATTGTCGTCATGTATAGAGGCAAACTCGTAGAAGTTGGAACAACTTCTCGAATCTTAAACAGACCACTTCATCCCTACACCGTGGTGCTGCTCTCGGCCGTGCCAATCGCTGATCCGGAGTTAGCAGCCCGATCTCATCGGATCCTTCTTAACGCCGACTCCTTCGATGGCGCCGGAGTAGCGCGCGGCTGTCCCTTTCGGCTGCGGTGTCCCATCGGAAGAGAGCGCAGCACCTGCCAGGAAAGGCAACCGGAGCTCGCCATCCTGGAAGAGGGCCATTCGGTTGCTTGCCACTTTCCTGGCGAACTGTCACTTCGTGCTGGCGAGGAAGTTGTCGTCGGGGCGACATTGGATCCGAATCCAGCTCACGGCACGAGCTTGAGTCAGCGCGGCGCGGGGACGGACGCGTGACAAGCGAGTCAAAAATTCCAGCCCAAGAGGCGCTTTTGAATGCGGACTTGCTCTCGCAGCCGGCGAGCCTCCGGGAACTCGCACGCGACCTTATTTGCGCTCGGATTATCACCGGTGACCTCATGCCGGAGCATATTTACTCCGCACGCATGCTCGCCGAGCGCCTAGGTGTTTCGGCGACACCTATCCGTGAGGCGATGCTCGATCTGTCACGTGACCACATGCTTGTTCCAGTTCGGAACAAGGGGTTTCGTGTTCCCAAACTCTCAGAGCACGTTCTGACCGAGCTCTACGAGCTAAGGATGTTGCTCGAGCCGGCGAGCATTCGACGAGTTGCTGGACGGCTCGATGAATTGAAGCTTCAACACGCGGAAGAACTCGTTCTGAAAATTGAGAACGCCGCTGCGCGGGATGACCTCGACGTCTTCATTGCCGCCGACCGGGATTTCCATCTCGGGCTCTTGGAGACTCTCGGAAACGAACGACTCGTAGAGATTGTCGGGTCCCTTCGCAACCAACAGAGACTCTATGGGCTAACGGCACTGAGTCGCGCCGGCCTTCTCAAGGAGTCAGCCCAGGAACACCGGGAGATGCTTTCCTGCCTGGTTAGAGGTGATGGTCGAGCGGCCGAGCGGCTCATGGTTCACCATCTTCACCATACTCGTGGTGTTTGGGCCGGTGAGGAAGAAGCAGGCGAGATCTACGCAGACTCGGCTGGGGGAGAAGCCCCAGAGTCGTTTCTCAGCCACTGATCGATGCTTGAGCTTTCCGCGTCCGACGTTCGCCGTATTGTCTCAACCCGTGACGCCCTAGCTGCCGCTGCCGAAGCGTTCAAGTTCGCCTCAAGCCGCGAGGTTCTCGATCTGCCGCGATTTGCTGTCGGAGAGAAAAATCTCCTTGTCATGACCGCGGGCCACAATTCGCTTCCGGGCATCCTCGTAAAGGTTCTGTCGTTACAATTCGGGAGCGATCGGCTGGCTCGAACTTCCCTCTCAGGGACCGTGGCTTGGTTCGATACAGAAAGCGGCGAAATAACTGCTGTCATGGATGCGGCCGTGATCACCTCGTTACGGACCGGCGCTGCCTCAGCTCTGGCAACGGAAAGGCTAACCACCGTCAACGCGACCGTTCTCGCCATGATCGGCGCTGGCGGTCAGGCGGCAGATCAGGTACGGAGCGTATGTCTTGTCTGTCCTATCACAGAGGTTCGGATTGCAAGTCTGCACGCACCCTCACGAGAAAGGTTGGCCGGCGAGCTTGCCAGCCAGTTCCCAGATGTGCATTTTGTGGCATGTAAAACCGTCCGGGCGGCTGTCCACGGTGCTGACGTCATCTGTACCGCAACGCCCTCAGAGCGTCCGCTGTTCGATCTCAGCGATATCGGAACTCGAGTCCACATTAACGCTATCGGGTCCTACCGTCCCGAGATGTGTGAAATCGATCCGGCGATACTGAACGCAGCGACCATGGTCGTTGTTGACCGGGAAGACTCGGTTCGATCTGGCTCAGGGGAGATAGTCCGCGCGTCGAAGCTCTCGGAACTGGAACTCGTCGAGCTTGGCGCGTTGCTGAACGGCGATGTGCCCACATCAGAATCGAGCGGCATAACCGTCTTTAAGTCAGTGGGCGTCGCAGCGCAGGACTGGTGTCTTGCTCGAATGATCGTGGACCGCGCGAAAGACGAAGCTTGGAGCCAGTGTTGAAGACGCTTAAGCCTTCTTATCTCTCTCACTCGTGACGCTCGACATGAGCGGCCTTCCCTGTCCGGATAATGGCACTGATCCCGTCAGCTCTCCGTCTACGCGCATAGTCGTCGAGAGGTATACCGACATTGTGGGGCCATCTATTGAGCGGCTGGGGCCTGTAGCACTGGGCGGCCAAATCGAGTTTCGGACCGTTCCGGGGTGTTGGGGCCCGATGATAACGCCAGAGCTTCGGAGCGGACATGAGGTCACCCTGCCAGTGGCCGTCGACGGAGTCGTTGCCGGCGACGCCGTCGTTCTCACCGTTGTTTCGATCCGCAGCCTTTCGCTCGCAGCGACGTCCGGCACGGACTCTGCCTGGGAAGGCCGTTATGTAGACGATCCGACGGTCGCAGCGATTTGCCCGTCTTGCAAGGCGAGAGGGATGCCACACCTGCGGCCAAAGTCGCGCCTGGAAGGGATAGGCGATGATGCCGTGCGATGTCTAGCGTGCGGCAGCTCAGTGGCACCGGTGCGGATGCGCCACGGATACACGATGCTGTTTGACGACCGCTACCCCGTGGGTATCACCGTAGATGCAGTGCGCGCAGCGGAGCTCGCCAAGAACGGACGCGAGGTTATGGGCATCAGTCAGCATGCCCTCCAGCATCCTTCGGTCTCTTTGGCGAGGAGCGATCTAGTTGGCATGATGGCTCGGTGTCGGCTCTCAGTGGGAAATCTCGGCTGCATACCAGCGATTGACATGCCGAGTTCGCACAACTGCGGTGACTTTGGGGCTTCCCTAGTCAACGCCGCTCACGACTACCGGATAACTGCAGATCAGCTCTTGCTTAGAACCGACGCGCACATGGACATCGCAGCGGTGCGAGAAGGGAGCGTTCTTGTCGTCCCAGCCAAGGTTGATGGTGGCGGGATCTATGCTGGCGACGTCCACGCGATGATCGGCGCCGGCGAAATCGCGGGGCACGCTACGGACATTGCGGCCGAGGTTGTCGTCAACGTAGAGTCGATTCCAGGCCTCTTTCTGGAAGGCCCCATTCTCATTCCCCGAGTCGAGGATCTTCCGTACCTGGCAAGGCCCTTTAGCCGCGATGAGATCGAGCATGGCGCCGCGCTCGCTGGCCGAAACCAAACGCCCCTTGAGCCGTCCGTTCTGCCGATTCAGGTACTTGGATCCGGCCCGTGGCTGAACGAGGCAGTGGACAACGCGATATGTAGGGCGGCGCGGCTCTTGGATTTGGAACACGACGAGATCCTGAATCGAGCTACGGTGACCGGTGGAGTAGAGATTGGTCGTCTTCCGGGATTTGTACAGCTCAGCCTCCAGGTGCCTGTCGACCATCTTGACTCAGTGGGGCTTGGCAGAGTGGTGCGTCAAAGCTATGGACAGTCTGATTGAGGTTTCCCGTGAGTTCCCGCGAGCAAAGGGTCCCGGTGCAGCAGTCGCGAACGATTGATTCAGGCCTGGCGTAGTCTCGACGCGAATGGCGTTCTGTGGCAGATATGCCGGGCGGAATGTGGTTTCGGCGCTGTATGCCGACGTTAATCAGTCGCCCCGTCCTGCTGTCATCGGAGTGAGCACTCCCAAAGTATCTCGCCTACCTGAACTGTTTGCTGAAGTCTCTGGCTAGCCAGGACTCGGGCGCCATGCGGAACATGACGTTTCCGGCAGCAGCCGCTGCGGTGGATTTAACGTGGAGGTCTCCGAGCTCCTTACCCAGGTATCGCCGGGCCACCGCTCGGCGCTCGTCTGGGTCCACCGGATGCTGCGTCCATACTACTGGACCTTCAACGCTCACATACTTGTACGGCGCCACCTCCGTCTGGGCACAGAGGCTGAAACGGCCAGCTCGGCTGATTAACTGGCCTTTCCTGCTCCTCCCCACCGTGATGACGTCGACCGTGCCGCCGGGCACGTACGCGTACCAAATAGGAACACTAAGGGTCCCGCGCACGCCGTCGCAGACGCTAAGGACGGCGACGTGTACGCCGGCGAGGAACTCCTCGCGCTCGGCAATCGTCATTGACATCGACAATCGATCCCCTTTTGCGGGCAGCCTTAGTTCCCTGGTTGGCGCTGGTTAAATACCGCTGACCACCTGACCATAGCATGAGGCTCTGCTTGATTCGGCTGCCCCCCATCAGGCCGCGGTAGCGGTTTTCCGAGCATGGGACAACGCCGTCGTGCTGGAAGGAATGTGGAGCGGTGTAAAGGCTGATCGAAAATCGGAGCACCCGACCATCCCTGTTCTTGCTCGACCCAGCCCTCAGGCTTCTCGCCTAGGGCTGGACGAGGAGACGGGAGAAGGGTGCACACCGACATGGAGATGTGGACAGAGATCCGGTGCAAGGTGCTCGTGGAGGGCGCTTCGAAACGCTCGATCCGAAGGGACTACCGGATCAGCGCTCGGACCCTGGAGAAGATCCTGGCAAATGCGCAACCGCCCGGCTATCGCCAGAGGATCACTCGCCCGAAGCCGATGCTCGGCCAGTTCCTTCCCGTGATCAATGAGATCTTGGAAGCAGACAAGACCGCACCGCTAAAGCAGCGTCACACGGCCAAGCGCATCTATGAGCGGCTTCGCGACGAATACGGCTACACCGGGGCTCCTCCTAGGTCCGTGCAGCAGTCGCACGTGCCAAGCACTACTCCAAGGAGGTCTTCGTCCCCCTCTCGCACCCTCCCGGCCAGGCCCAGTTCGACTTCGGCAAGGCAACAGTTGTGATCGCAGGCGTCGAGGTGAAGGCCGCACCGGCGGTGATGACGCTTCCCTACTCGGACGCCTACTTCGTCTCGGCCTATCCCCGCGAGTGCACCGAGGCCTTCCAGGCCGGCCACGTGGCCGCCTTCGAGTTCTTCGGCGGAGTGCTGGTGCACACGAGCTATGACAACACCTCGATCGCGGTCAAAAAGGTGGTGGGACGAGAGCGCGAGCTGACCACCGAGTTCTTACGCCTTGAGAGCCACTTCCTCTTCGGCCACCACTTCTGCAGGGTCGGGCGGGGCAACGAGAAGGGCCACGTGGAGACCACCAGATGGTCGATCGACCACCAAGTTGTGCCACCCTCGTGGCCGTCAGGCTCAAGGCGGAACAGGACGCTCAAATCGCGAGCGCACTGGGTGAGCAACCGGACCAACCACCCTCGTCGCCCGCGAGGGGAATCTCGCCGGACTAAACCCGCGCGCCTGGCCTGGACGATGTCCAGAACGTTTTAGGACAGGCGGAGTCAGCGGTCGCGCGCAGAAACGGAGTCGGCGACCTCTGGGCGCAGTTGGCCGTACCGGAACCAGCGATATTGAGGGCCGCTCGAGCAAGCCCGTGCGACCTTCAGACGCGCTGTTCTGAGCGTCTACGCGGTGGTGGTGGTGCTAGTCACCCTCCGCCGCTGCCCGTGTACGTCAGCACGTTGCCAACGTTGTCCACGGTTGTGCAGAACTGGTCCGTGGGGCAGGAGATGCTCGTGGGTCCGTAATACATACCGAGGGTGGAGGGGTCGAAGCTCGTAACGGAGCTCCAGGACGATCCGTCATAGATCACGTAGCCGCCACCAAGATCTACGGCCAAACACGAGGTCGCGGACGCGCATGAGATGGAGTCTGGTGAGTCGCTGATGCTCACCGGCGAAGCCCACGAGCCGCCGCTGTAGATAGCAGCCTGGTAATCGCCGACCACTACGCAAATGGTCGAGATGCACGACCGGGCCGATGGACCCGAGATGCCCACATTCTGGGCTGCCGACCAGGACGAACCGTTGAAGCTGTAGACGTTGCCGTCAGCAGCACCTGCTGCTCACACAACGTGCTGGAGGCACCGGAGACGTACAGGGACAGTGCTGCCGGGTCAAGGCTGGTTGGCGTCCCCCAGCTCCCGTTTTGGTACAAGAGAACGGCTCCAAGGTCGTCAGTGGCTACGCAGAAGGTAGACGTCGGATCCGATCCGAAGGTAGCGGCTTTGACCCGAACGCATTGTCATCGCTGTCTTGCACCTCGTCGACCTTCTGCGCCGGCGTGACCCCACCGGGGTGGGTGTGGCCCGAGGGCCGGGAGGTCATCCAGTCCGCCTCGTACGGCCTGACCTACAACGGGACCGGCTGGAACACCCCGCAGATGTTCGACGACTGTGCGGCCGCATTGTCCAGGATCGAGTACGCGGCCGATCTGGTCTCGATCAGGTAGGCCAGGTCCTTCTTACGCTGGGAGCGGTAGAGCAGCACGAGATCACCCTGCTCGGTCTCGCGATGACAAGTCCACCACCCGCCACGTCCGTAGCCTTGTCCGGGATCGAGGCCCCGGCGCTCGGCACCGTCATCGTCCAGGTAGTACTTGGGACCGGTGACCCACACCCAATAGCGCCGACTTTCACGGCCGTCGCTTTGCCCAGCACGTGCGCAAGCCTCGCATGTCTGAGGGGCCAATGCAGGGGAATTCGCCTGCTGATGAAGACCTCGGACGCGCTTTCCAGGGGGCCTGGAGGGTCTTCGTCGGTGACGGCTTAGGCTGCGCCGCTATGTGCCGATATGGGCCGGTTGCGGACCCTGTAACAAAGCATCTGCAAACTGCAGAGGTTTACGATCCTCGGTCACTGCCGGGCCGGAGACGCGCACATAACAACTAAGGAATAAGGGCAATCGGCTGTGGCCGACGGGCGCGATAATCGGCGATCTGGACGGCCGAGTCCACATCAGCTCATTTGATCGAAGGACCTCTGGTTGTGATCATCCTGGGCTCGGCACAGAAACGGATGCAGTCGGGACGGAGCGAGGGGTGATCTGCAAGGGGCCGAAAACTTCCTCGACTCGTTCCAGCCCATCGGTAGCGCAACGCCCCGATCCGCTCTCGACCGCCGTCACGTCGATGCTCGCCTCCCGCAAGACTGCCCGGCGCTGTTCGAGTTCGGCGAGGAGTTCGTCCCTCTTGGCCATGAGCGCCTTTTTCACCGCGTGCCCAAGGTGAGCCGATAGCTAGGCCCCCACTACGGCATCGGCAGCACGTACGGCTCCTTCGGGACGCCCGAGAGAGTGAAGTCGCTCGCCGGAGCCGTCGCTTGCTCGCTGACGAGCCGATATCTGCTCCAGAGGAAGGCGATGTAGCCGACGCCGGTGAAGGAGACGAGGCGCCCATCGCCCCTCAGACACCAGGTGTCCTGTCCATTGTTGACCGTGACACAAGTCAACGGGCCAAAGCTCGACTGCTCCGTGCGGACCGCTAGGCGGTGGTGCGACGGCATGCCTTGGACTGCATAGCTGATCGAGTCGAACGCCGTCTCCGGAAGGAACGGGGTGGTGGCGATTATGTAACCGTTGCTGCCATAGACCTCCCCGTAGCGTGCGGGGCCGGTGCATCGCAACGATTCCGACGGCCGCCAGGCCATGCAGTCCTCCAAGGAGCTTCCGTGGACAACCCATTCCACGTCCGTGCCGTCTGCGGCCGTCAGCCGGTACGACCACTCTCCCAGCCCGCGGCTAAAGGAGGGGGAGGTTCCTGCTGGCGATCGCTGCGCGACGGTGACCGTCGCGATCTCGTTCTTGGTGTTCGACGGCCCACCGCTGAGCTGATAGACGGCGGAGAAGGTCCCTTCGGTGCCGAGCTTTGCCAGGGCGAGGACGGACGCCGGGGTTTGAAACGTCGCCGCAGGCTGCAAACGGGCACCGCTCAGAGCGAGCACCCCAATGCCAATGCCGATCACCACCAGCACTGCCACGAAGAACATAGTTATGGGGTGCCTGACCTTGCGCATCGCGGTCACGCTATGTCTAGCGAGCGCCTGCGGACCGGCACCGGCCGCGGCGGCGATGGCGGCGGCAACGAACAGCTTGACGAATCTCCTCACGTCGCCACCCTCACCACTCGCTGGTAGTTCGGTATCTGGCTCCACTGCCCTGCGAGGACGTAGAACGCGCCGTCGTAGAAAAGGCCCTGCCTCTCCACCAGGTGGCAGTCGAGCTGGCTGCCGGCGATACTCCGCGGGATAGTCGCGACGTATGACTGCCGCCCCGTCGCAGGGTCGATCCGCACGACTCGAATCGGGGCGGAGGTGTCGCAGTCGCCAGTGCCGGCGGGCGTCGTACCTTGCCCAAGCTGGGTGAGCGTGAAGTACCCCTGCTGCGCGTTGCCGACGACGACGTAGCCGGTGAGCGGAGCGAAGTCGGTCGAGGGAAGCGCTGTCGCTGGCGTCTTGTAGGCGACGACGGCGTCGGGGCCGTCGAGCCGCCAGATCGTCTGCTGCCAACCCCCAGTGATGGTCGTGAGCACGTCGGCGTAGATGGAGTGGCCCGAGGCCATGAGCCACTGCGTGCGGACGCTTAGCTGCCGAACTGGGACGAGACGGTCCGAGCCGGGGGAGACGCGCCAGAGGGTGCAGGATCCCGAGCACGAGCTGCCGCCCCATGCGCTCGGGGTTATCCAAAGACCGTCGTCGTCGACGAAGAGGTAGGGACTGGCGCCCGCCTCGACGGAGAAGCGGTGCCGGACCCTGCCAGTCGCGGAGGAGACGTCGAGGAGCGTCGACGGACCGCTTGATCCGCTCAGGCCGTAGATCCAGACGGCGCCGTCGCCCTCTGCGACGGAGGAGTGTGCCCAGCTCCAGTTTTGGATCGTCATGAGCAGAGGACCCGGTGTCCGCGTGTTCGTCGCCATGACGTGGACCTCAAGACCGAGACGGCCCTCGTCCACGACGAGGTTTTCGTTCGTCCCCTCGTCTGGGCACGAATCGACGGTCCGCACGACTTCGAGACTCGTCGCGTTGAGGAGCTTCGTCGTGCACAAGTTGCCGAAGCCGGACGTGACGGCGACGAGGCCGTTGTCGATGAAGATCTCGTCCTCGGCCGGGGACATGAGCGCCGACGCGGTCACCGTGCCGGTCTTGGGCGTGGAGGACGAGGTCAGACTGGCGGCAAGCAAACCGGCGCCCGCAGCGACAAGCACCGCTCCAAGGAGCTTGACGAACGACCTCATGCCTGAATCATGGACCGCGTCGCACTTTCCCGCACGACGACTATCGGTGTCCGGTGGGAGCTCCGCTGGAGAAGCCCATGAGGTTTGCCGCCGGGTCCGCCACTCGCAACGCCACCCAGTGGAACTCGATGGTCGATGACTGCCGCGCGGGTATCGGCGCGACTGCTCATGACACCGAATCAGATCGGTCCCCTGGCTTTGCGGCCCGCTGGCCGTAGACGGTCGCGGAGTCAGCCGCGACAGGTGACGGCACCCTGTCGCGGCTGTTATGGGACCTCGACCTCCTATCAAGGCTGACGCGTGTAAACTCACGCGCGCGCGGGTACCGCTGATTCTGGCCCTCAGCGCGTGGTCGTGACCGTGGTTTCGGCCTTAGAAGTTGCACCCACAGAACTCGACGCTGTCCGGTATCGGTGGGCGGCCCAGCCATCCTCCGCAGTCCGGGCACAGCATGGAGCCGTCTACGGGCAGTGTTGAGCCGTCCGTTTTCGGGGTCGCGTCATTTTCTCCCTGCTCAAGTTCCTCCAAAAGCTGATCCGAAGGCCTCTCTACACGCTGATCCCTACTGACCTTCTCCTCAGTTGCTCTTTTGGGGAAAGAGTCCCTGGTCGGAGTCGAAATTGAGGTCCCGTTTGGCGCGATGGACGACGCGATAGGGGGCGCGATCGAGGATGCAGCAGGTCGCTCCGCGCGCGGGGGTACCTCCCGCAAGTTAGTCAGGTCCGAAAGCTTCTTCGAGGTGACCACGAGATCGGCGTAGCAGTCCACTCGGATGACGCCTTCGCCATACTGCTTGAAGGGCTTAACGATCGTCACCAGTCGGGCCAGCTCTAGCTTCTTGAGAGCGGTATCGACTGACTTCCGCCCGATTCCCGCGTGGTAGGCCAGGTCGGTCTTGGAGCCGGTCCAAGTCCATGTTCGGAAGTCGGCACTGTCAAGAAGATAGGTGAGCAGGTAGCCGCCGAGGGCACCAAGGGCTCGGTCCCGGACAGTGTTCGGCAGCGCGTAGCGCCGCAACCGAGTGTGAGGTGGAAGTCGGGTTGCCGAGCTCATTCCGCACTCTCTTGAGGCAGAAGCTGGCTGCAACACCAAGCCGGAAAGGTCCCCGTGCGAGTCTCGAGGCCGCAGGTTCGCTCCGATGCCCATCGGATGGGCCTAACGTCCTCGGCAAGCGGTCCTGTCTCGGCGGGCTCCGGTGGTGGCCCGGCCTGGTCGAGATCACGTGGCCTGACAGCGGTGCCTGCGCGCCTGGCTCCTGCGCAACAAGTACTGAACCCTGGCTCGCTGGTCCTAAGTTCGCTCACGCTGCCTCCCCTCTTGGTCTCGCTCTTGGCAGCCACAAGAAGGATCTTCATCAGGAGACGGGACAGGCGAGATGACAACAGGCTCTCTATTGACGGCAAGTCGCCAACGACAACGGTCTCGGTCACCGCATTCACCGCACCACGACTCTTCCCAGAGCTCTCACGTAGACCACACCCTGCCTCCCCCTCGGTCTGCGTCGTTTGCCTTCCCACGCTGGAAGCCCGTGCGTTAGATACGCATCGCCGGCCAGCGCAGTGAACTCCGGGCGACTCAGCCCGGCACGCGCGCGGGCGCTCTTCGCCTCGCTCGAGAAGACGGCAACCGCCCGCTTCAAGATTTCAAACTCTTCGGCGCTCATGCCCCGAAAGTAGACGCTTGCGACTCTGGGTGGTACGTACTAGGGTGCGTCGAAGGGTAGTAGACCTAAGATTTCTCGGAGTCCGACGTATACACCTGCGACGGAGGTGGCGACATACCAAGAGGGAAACGAATCGCCTTCAAGCCCGGTACTGCCTTCTCGGTAGGCCCGATTACTTACAGCCTGAACTATGGCGATCCAGAGATGTCAGGGGAAGACGAGACTGAGGAGCCGTGGGTGCAGGTCATCTTCCCCGATCTTCCCTGGATGTTCGGGGTACAAATCGGGGATGTGAACGGGGTGTGGCAAATCGTTGGCCTTCGGATTGAGGGCGCACCAGTGCAGTTTGGCCCTGACGACGAACGCCCTCTTCTGTGGGCTGGCGGAGCGAAGAATGGCATCGAGCCGACCATCACAACTGACCTGCTCCGCCAGCTCCCCCTGCGTCAGCTACGCGAGATGGCGGTAAGGAGGCACAGAGGCGAGGACGACCTGCTCGAGCCGTTCGTGCTCGAGAGGCCCGCCGGAGGATGGGGCGAGGAACATTACCGGACCGTGGCTCAGGTGTATAGGAATGCGCCGGACGCGCCCTTGAAGGCAATCTCGCAGCGCTGGGGCGTTAGCCGCGCTGCCGCATCAAAGTGGGTCCGAAAGGCACGCGAGCTTGGCCTTCTCGGCTATCCGACCCGCGTGGGTGTCGCCGGTGCCAGTGAGAAAGCAAGTCCAATCACTCCGAGGAAAAAGAGGCAGCCGCGGACGGGAGCAGAGCGATGAGCACACAGTTCGCCTTCTACGGCAGAGTGAGCACCGAGGACCAGCAAGATCCGGCCTCCTCGAAACAGTGGCAGCTCTCGCGTGCCAACTCGCTGATTGAGCCGCACGGCGGCAGGATAGTCACCGAGTTCTTCGACGTCGGCCAGTCGCGCTCACTGCCCTGGAAGCGGCGCCCAGAGGCCGCACGCCTCCTCGACGCACTTCGCGACCCAGCCCGAGGGTTTGATGCGGTGGTCATCGGTGAGCCCGCTCGCGCCTTCTACGGCAACCAGTTCTCCCTCACATTCCCAGTCCTCGTCCACTACGGCGTGGAGCTGTGGGTGCCTGAAGTTGGCGGCAAGGTCGATCCTGGATCGGACGCACACGATCTCGTGATGTCTTTGTACGGCGGCATGTCGAAAGGAGAGCGAAATCGCATCAAGGTCCGAGTGCGATCGGCGATGGCAGCACAAGCGCAGCATGAGGGCCGCTTCCTCGGCGGCCGCCCTCCCTTCGGCTATCAGCTCGGCGATGCCGGCGCGCATCCGAACCCAGGCAAGGCTGCTGTCGGACAACGATTGCATCGCCTCGAGCCCGATCCCTTCGCGGCACCAATAGTCGCCAGGATCTTCGAGGAGTACCTCGAGGGCAAGGGCCTGTACGCCATCGCCGAAGGCCTCACTCGCGACGGCGTCCCCTCCCCCTCCGCCCACGATCCAGCCCGCAACCGCCACCGCGATGGACGAGCATGGGGCAAGAGTGCCGTCCGTGCCATCCTCATTAACCCCCGATACACCGGCCGGCAAGTGTGGAACCGCCAGCGCCGAGACGAGGTGCTGATCGACGTTCAGGACGTCGCAGCCGGCACCGAACCCAAGCTCCGCTGGAACGACCGCTCGTGTTGGATCTGGAGCGCAGAACAGACTCACGAGCCGCTTGTGTCGTCCGAGGACTTTGTCCGCGTGCAGGAACAGATGGCCGCCGGCGCGCACCGTCCAACACCGCTGAAGGGTCACGCAGCGGGTCGTGTGTACCCGCTCTCAGGCCTCGTGCGTTGCTCGGCATGTGGTCGGCGGATGCAAGGCACGCACGCGCACGACATCGCCCGCTACCGCTGCCGGTTCGCCGCTGAGTACGCCATCGCAGACAAGATTGATCATCCCCGCGCCTGCTACGTGCGCGAGGACGCGATCACTCCGAAGCTCGATGAGTGGATTGCAGCACTGTTCGACGAGGCGAACCTGGACGACACGTGCGAGGCTTTGGCCATGGCGGGCGACCCCGACGACGCGGCAGAGGCCCGGGCCGAGGCAGCTCGACGCAAGATCGCCGATTGCGACCAGCGCCTCACCCGCTACCGCCAGGCGCTCGATGCCGGCGCAAACGCCGCTGTTGTCGCGTCGTGGATCGCGGAGGTGCAAGGTGAGCGCCTACGGGCCGAGGCTGAGCTTGGTGCGTCTGTACCGGGCGGCAGGATGACCAAGGAGCAGATCCGTTCCCTGGTTCTCCGGCTCCGCGACGTCGCAGCAATACTGGCGACGGCCGACCCCACGGACAAGGCCGAGGTGTACCGCGAGCTGGGCGTGCAGGTCGAGTACGACCCGCACCAACACCTAGTCAGCGTGTCGGCGGGTCCGTGTACTACAGGTCCGTGTACTACAGAACGTGTCGGAGGACCGACTCGAAACTTAGGTCCACGCCCCCTCGAAGCAGATAGTGGCTGGTCAGAGCTTTGCCGGATCGCCTAATCCCCTGGCCTGGAAACCTCGAAACCGTCGCCACTCCACCATCTGGGCCCCGCCAGGGGCCATTCCGAGGTCTCGCACACCGACTCGAAACTTAGGTCCACGCCCTATGAGCACTAGCTGATCCGGCTAGTGCTCACGCACGCGTGTCCGTCGATCTGGATGGTCGCTGGTCCCGCCAAGACGCTCGGTGACCACGCAGACGAGACGTTATGTCGCGCTCCATTGCGACTGGCCAAGCGCCGCCTGCCGTGGCGACCAAGGCCGACCGCGCAGCGAACGCCGCTGCATTCTGTGCCCGGCTCCAAGACCGACGGATCCGGGTCACCGGGTCAAAGCGCCTGTCCGCGCAGCTCGGAGCTGCGCGATCGAGTTTCTGGTGCGCTACTCCACAGCCGGAGTGAGATCGCTCACGTCGCCTCTTGTGCCGTTGGCGCTGTTCGGGAAGAGTCTGGCTTCCTGAACCCGTCGAAGCCGTACTCAGGTCGGCTCTGGTCACCTCGAGATTTTCGTTTGGCAACTAACAGGACTTGAACCTGGGCGACTAAGTCGCATACATTGATCGAAATAGTCAGCTTTTGGTCATGGGGCGCGAGCGTCCGACGCGCCGCTCCCCGGAGCCTCAACGTTCATGGAGGATGACATGCCGTCCCTGTTCCGAAGCCGCCCCGCAGTCTGGCGAGTCGCGCTCGTTGCCAGCGTCGCAACAGCGACGCTTTTGGGCGCGAGTGCGCAGACGTCTGCCGCGGTGAGCAACCGGGCCGCGTCTGGCGGACAGATAGCGACCCTGACCGTGGCGGCGCCTGGCTCACGGGCCAACCTGTATCCCGGTAACGAGTCGGGCACGGTCAACTACTGGATCGACGCTCTCGTGCAGGAGGGTCTCGTGCACCCGACGGCGAACGGCACATACCAGCCGGCGCTGGCGACGAGCTGGAGCGAACCCAACGCGACGACCTACGTGTTCCAGATCCGCAAGAACGCCCGCTTCTCCGACGGCACGCCGCTCACGGCCGCGGACGTGGTCGCGAGCATCGACTACGCAGCCTCTGCGAAGTATTCGGCCCAGACGGCTTCCTATTTGGCCGACCTGGCCAGCGCGACCCAGAGCGGCCCCTACCAGGTCACGGTCAAGCTGAAGGCGCCTCAGGTCAGCTTCTTGAGTGAGCTCAGCTCCTCAGCGGCGCTGTGGGTGAGCTCAAAGAGCTTCCTGCAAGCACATGGGTCGGACCTTGGTACGCCGACGAGCCTCGTGCTGGGCACAGGGCCTTACAAGGTGACCAAGTTCGTACCCGACGAAGGCGTTTGGCTGACCCGTGACAGCACCTGGTGGGGCGGGGTGCCCAAGGTGAAGAACATCGTCGTCACCTTTTACAACGACGAGAGCGCCGAGTATCTGGCCGCCAAGTCCGGCGCCGTTGACCTGGCACTGTGGATCATGCCGACCCAGGAGCCGTCCTGGAACAGCCTGAGCGGCTTCCACGTCATAAACGCCCTCCAGGCCTCCTATGTCGGTCTCATCTTCGATCCGAACGTGAAGCCGTTCAACGAACTCGCTGTTCGCAAGGCCGTGGCGGAGGCCTTCCCGCGCCAGACCTTCGTCAACCGAGTACTCCGCGGGGGCGACTCGCAGGTGGCCACCGCCATCACAGCCCCGGTTTCGCTTCGCGCTGCCTACAGCCAAGCTGGCGCGACCGCCAAGCTGGCCTCCATCCCGCAGAACACTTTCAGCCTCAGTGCTGCCAAGAAGGAACTCGCGAGCTCCTCTTACCCTCACGGTTTCACGACGACGCTCGATTGGCCCAACAACGGGCCCCAACTCGGCCTTGCCGCTGCGGTGTTGGCATCGAACCTCAAGCAGATCGGCATCACCCTCAAGGTGTCCGAGGTTCCGATCGAAACCTGGCTCGGCAACATGTTCAGCAACAAGTACGGCTTGAACTTCATGTGGGACCAGGTGATGACAGGTGACCAGTCGGAATTGGCCGGCTTCCTCCTCGGTGCGGGCAACCCGTCCGACTTCTCCAATGCGCAAGTCAACTCACTGCTCAACACCGAATACGCGCAGACAAACCCCCAAAAGCGCGCTCAGGAGATCATCGAGCTCAACAAGCTCGCCACTGGAACTGATCTCGTCGATGCCCCGCTGTGGTGGGAGCCGATCGGCATGGCCTTCAAGGACGGCATCTCCATCTCGAGCTACGACTTCGCCACCTTCTACAGCCCTTGGGCGGCGGGCATCTCCGCCAGCTCGTGAGCGCCGAGGCGACCACCGTTGCCTGGGCGCCCGCTGCAGCACTGAGCGCGTCCGACTCCGGTAAGGGTGCGTCCGGTGCCGGTTCGGTTGAGGAAGTGGGGGTGCCCCGAAAGAGGTCGCTCGCCGAAGCGTTGGCACGCATCATCTTGCTGCGCACAGCGGGCTCCGTCGTCATGCTGCTCGTGATCTCGGTGCTGATCTTCCTGCTTACCTACCTGAGCCCGGGCAACATCATCACGAACCTGACCGGCCTGCACCCGCCAACGCCTGCCGTGGCCGCTGCGCTGCGGCGCGAGTACGGCTTGAACCAGCCGCTCGTGGTCCAGTACCTGCACTGGCTGGACCGCTTCGTGCATGGCAATTGGGGACGCTCCATGCGTGACCAGACCTCGGTCTCGCAGCTGTTCGCAGGCCGCGTCGGGGTGACGCTTGCGCTCGTCGGACTGGGCTTTGCCATGGCGGTGCTGGCGTCTGTGCCCCTGGGCGTTATCGCAGCCCGACGCGCCGGAGGCATGCTCGACAGGACGATCTCAGCCGTCTCTGTGGTCGGCTTGTCGGCCCCGGCCTTCGCAACCGGCCTGCTGCTCTTGTACGTGTTCGCCTACCTGGTCTCGGCCTTCCCACCCGCGGGAGCCGGCCAGGGCCTCTTCGACGACCTCGACCACTTGGCGTTGCCCGCGGCCACCTTGGCGATCGGGGTAGGTGCCTACATCGTTCGCCTCACGCGCACGGCTATGCGGCGCGAGCTTGGCTCCGATTACGTCGTTTTCGCCCGCGCCCGGGGGGTGAGCGAGCGACGCCTCACCTTCGTGGCGCTGCGTAATGCGGCCATACCCGTTCTGACCATGGCCGGCCTCGTGCTGTCCTACCTCGTTGGCGCCACCATCCTCGTCGAGTCGACCTTCAGTCTGCCGGGACTGGGTCTGCTGTTACAAGAGTCCGTTGAGTTCAAGGACTTTGCGGTCGTGCAGTTCCTCGCCTTGTTCATTGCCGCCGTGATCGCCGCGATCATGCTGCTGGTTGACCTCTCCTACCTCGTGCTGAGCCCCGAGTGGCGTCAACGTCTGCGACGCTGAACAGCGGGCGCTTGGCGCCGCTGGCCATCCAGGGCACAGTCCGACGCCGGTCGGTCACCTTTGTCGCGTCACTTGTCGTAATTGGCCTGGCCCTGGTCGCAGCCTGCTTCGGCCAGCTGCTGTTCCCGAACGCCACGACCGTGAACCCACTTCAGACCGTGCTGCCCGTAGGGAGCACTGGACACCTGCTGGGCACCGACCAGCTCGGGCGTGACGTCGTGGCCATTTCCGTCGCCGGGGCGGCTTCGACGTTGCTCGGCCCGGTCGTGATCGCGCTGGGCTCGATGGTCATCGGCACGTTCCTCGGCCTGCTCGCCGCCTTCGAGGGCCGCTGGGTGGACTTCGCGATCTCCCGGCTCACCGACCTTCTCTTGTCCATGCCGATGATCCTTCTCGCCCTCGTCGTCTCGGGCATCTTCGGCGCGAGCTACTGGTGGGCAGTCGTGCTGCTCATCGTGCTGCAGTGCCCTTATGACACACGCATCGTCCGCGCCGGCACGATTGAGCAGGTGACCAAGCCGTATGTGGAGGCGGCACGCCTGCTGAGGCTTTCCCGCTGGCGGATCATGTACCGACACCTCCTCATCAATATCTGGCCGCTGGAGCGCACGAACCTGCTGCTCAACTACGCCAACGCCATGATCGCCATGTCGGCGCTCTCCTTCCTCGGCGTAGGTGTGCAGGAGGGTACGGCGAACTGGGGCCGTCAGCTCGTCGACGGCGAGCAAATCCTCTTCCAGAACCCGGCCGCGTCGGTGGCGCCCGCCATTCTCATCGTTCTGGTCGCATGTGCGGTCAACCTGCTCGGCGACAGCCTGAACGCCGCCGAGCGGGAGGCCCAGGTCCGATGAGCTTGGCCGTGCCCACCAAGTCCGTCGCGGCGCGGGCAGTCGACCTGTCCATCAGTTCAGCGGCAGGCCCGATCGTCTCGGGTGTCAGCTTCGAAGTGCCCCTTGGTGCGACGCTGGGCATCGTCGGGGAGTCCGGCTCCGGCAAGTCGCTCACTGCCCGGGCACTGAGTGGCTTGCTCCCGTCGGGCGTCGTGGCCTCGGGCCGCGTCAGCATCGGCGAGCGTGCGATCGAACTCCCCGGCACGCCCACGGCGTGGCGCGAGCTGCGCGGCCATGGCGTGACGCTCATATTGCAGGACCCGTTCACGAGCCTCAGTCCCTCGCACCGTTGCGGAGCCCAGATCGCCTGGGGTCTACGTGAGCGGACAGCCGCCGGCGGCCGGGGTCGCAGGCTCGCGCGGCGCGACGTGCGCGAGGCAGTGGCCCGCCTCCTCGAGGACGTGAACCTGTCCGAGCGCGTAGCGAGCCGGTACCCGGGCGAGCTCTCCGGGGGCATGCGCCAGCGCGTGGCCGTCGCAGCCGCTCTGGCGGCCGGTCCGGTGCTGATGGTCGCCGACGAGCCCACGACGGCCTTGGACGCCTCCAATCAGCGCGACGTGCTCGAGCTGCTCGCCCGCCTGCAGCGCGAGCACGGCATGGGCATGGTGCTCATCTCACACGACCTCGGGATGGTGCGCGACGTCGCCGATGAGGTGCTCGTCATGTATGCCGGGCGCGCCGTCGAGCACGGGCCGACCTCGGCGGTTCTCGACAAGCCGGCGCACCCCTACACGGCCGCGCTCAGAGACTCGGAGCTGCCGCTCGCCGAGCGCCTGGAGCGGCTGATCGCCATCCCCGGGCGTGTGCCTGCACCCGGGGAGCGCCTCGCCGGGTGCGCCTTCGCTCCCCGGTGCCGTTTCGCCCTCGACTCGTGCAGCCAAGCGGATGTGACGCTGGCGCCACTTCCTGACGGCCGGCTCGTCGCCTGTCTCGTGAGCTCCGGGCCGCTCGAAGCGGCGCGGCCGCGCGTCGTCGAGGAGACGACCGCGCCAGCCACCGACGTGGTGCTTCGCGTCGAGAACCTCGTCAAGTCCTTCCCCGGCGTGCTCGCGCTCGCAGGCGTGAGTCTGGAGGTGCCCGCGGGCGGTTCCGTCGGTATCGTCGGCGAATCCGGTTCTGGCAAGACCACTCTCGCCCGCTGCGTCGCCGGCCTCGACGTGCCTGACAGTGGTCGCCTCGTGTTCCGTGAGCTCGAGTTGACCTCTCGCACGCGCACCGTCAGCCAGGTGCAGATGGTCTTCCAGGACCCCTACTCGGCCCTCAACCCGAAGATCCGCGTCGGCCCCGCGCTCGCCGAAGCCGCGCGGGCCGCCGGGCGGCGTATCGAGCAGCGCAGCCCCGAGGAGCTACTCGAGCTCGTGGGGCTCCCGACCGACTACGCCCGCAAGTATCCCCGCGAGCTCTCGGGCGGCGAGCGCCAGCGCGTCGCGATCGCACGTTCCCTCGCGCCGGGTCCGGAGCTTCTCGTCTGCGACGAGTCCGTTTCCGCTCTGGACGTGTCCGTGCAGGCCCAGGTGCTCAACCTGCTCACGGACCTGCGCAGCCAGCTCGGGCTCTGTTTGTTGTTCATCTCGCACGACCTCGCCGTCGTGCGCCAGGTGAGCGACTCGATCCATGTCATAAAGGCCGGACGCATCGTCGAGTCGGGCAGGACCCACGAAGTGCTCGCTACGCCCGGCCACGAGTACACGCGCCAGCTCATCTCGGCCCTCTTGCCGACAGTTGGCGTCTCGGTGCCATGAGCGCGCCGGGAAGGGTACCCCGCCGGGGTGCCGGTGGTGTCGCAAGCACAAACGAAGAAGAGGAGCGATGACGCGACTTGACCATCTCGGTTACCTGACCGACGACGCCACAGCGCTTTACCCAAAGCGGCCGGCGCTGCTGCAGGAGGACACGGTTGTCAGCTACGCCGAGCTCGACGAGCGCGCTGACCGGATCGCCGGGTGGCTCGTGTCGCGCGGCGTGAGCCCGGGCGACCGTGTCGCGCTCATGTGGAACAACGACTACCGCTACGTGGAACAGTTTCTCGGCTCGATGCGGGCCGGGGCCGTAGCTGTTCCGATGAACATCCGCCAGAGCGACGAGGGCCTCGCCTACGTGCTCGCGGACTCCGGCGCGGTGGGACTGCTCGCCGCGCCCTTGTTGTTCGAGCGGGCCGAGCGCCTCACCGGCCTCTCCGGCGCGGCCCAGGGCTTCCTCTCGGGCCCCGACGAGCCGCTTCAGGCCGAGCGGCTCCAAGCTCGCGTCCCTCATCACCCTGACGACGTGTGCATGCAGCCGTACACATCCGGATCGACAGGACGTCCGAAGGGCGTACCGCTAACGCACCGGGGTCAGATCTGGAACAGCGACACCTACTCGCGCTGCTACCTGCTCGACGAGAGGGACCGGGTGCTTTTGGCCGCGCCGCTCTACCACAAGAACGCAGGCGTCGAGATGAAGGCGATGCTGCGCGTTGGTGGCTCCTGCGTGATCCTCGACGAGTTCGAGCCCGTCGGGTTCCTCAAGGCCATCGAGCAATACAAGGCGACCTTCCTGACTGGCGTTCCGGCAATGTACCGCCGCCTCTTGAACGAGCTCGAAGTGCTGAGCAACGCGAACATGTCCTCGGTGCGCTTCGCGGCGGCCGGATCGGCGCCGGTGACGGTCGATCTGCTCGAGGACTTCAAGCGCGTCTTTGGCGTCGATGTCATCGAGGGATACGGATTGACCGAAGGCGGACCGAACGTGCTCTGCATGCCGCGCTGGGGAATCAACAGGCTCGGTTCGCTCGGCCTGCCGTTGCCCGGGTGCGATGTGCAGCTGCGCGACCTCTCGGGCGAACGCGAGATAGAGCGCGGCGAGGTGGGCGAACTGTGGGTGCGCAACCCGGGCGTGACTCCCGGTTATCACGGCCTGCCGGAAGTCACTGCCGAGCGCATACGCGACGGCTGGCTGGCGACGCGGGACCTCATGCGCCAGGACGAGGACGGCTACTTCTACTTCGTCGGGCGCACCGACGACCTCATCATCGTCTCGGGCGAGAACATCTACCCGAAAGAGGTGGAGCAGATCCTTCTCCGCCACGAGTTGGTACGCGATGTGGCCGTGGTCGCAGGCGCTCACCCCGAAAAGGGCGCGGTACCCGTCGCCTTCGTCGTCGCCGATGCCCGCCGGCCAGTTAGCGCCGAGGAGCTGACCACCTTCTACCACCAGAACGGGCCGCACTTCGCCTATCCGCGGGTGATCGAGTTCGTCGACGCCTTGCCGCTCAACGGCACCGGCAAGGTAGACCGCAACGCTCTCTCCATCCGGGCCCAGGCGCTGTCGGTCGACGGCCAGGCGCAGCGGGCGGACGCGGAGGTAGCGCTGTGAGCCGGATGTGGGCCGGCGTCGTCGTGGCCCACGGCGGGGCCGAGTGCCTCGAGTACGCCGAGACCCAGGTCCCCGAACCCCGGCCGGGTTGGGTGCGCGTGCGCGTGCTCGCCTGCGCGCTCAACATGCTCGACCTGTTCGTTCGCCGCGGCATGCCGGGCGTACATCTTCAGCTGCCCCACATCCCTGGGGGAGACATCGTCGGCGTCATCGACGCCTTGGGGGAGGGCGTGAGCACACCCGCGCCGGGCGCGCTCGTACTCGTCGATCCGATGGCCGAGCGCAAGATGCTGGGCGAGAACATCCCCGGCGGTCTCGCCGAGTACGCCGTGGTCCCGGCGGCAAACGCCCTCACGCTCGAGGCGGAGCTGAGCGACGTTCCTCTTTACGCGGCCCTGCCCGTCGCCTACGGCACGGCACGGCGCCTTCTGTTCAGCCGGGCCCGCGTGACCCGTGGAGAGACCGTCGCCGTGCTCGGGGCCGCGGGCGGCGTGGGACTGGCTTGCATACAGCTCGGCAGCGCGGCCGGGGCCAGGATGATCGCCTGCTCGAGCTCGGCCGCCAAGCTCGAGCGCCTCGCACAGCTCGGCGCGAGCGAGCTCGTCGACACGACCAAAGTGGACTTCTCGGCTCAGATCTGGCAGCTGACCGCACGCCACGGCGCAGACGTCGTCGTCGACTACCTAGGGGCCGACACCTGGCCCGGTTCCATCAAAGCGCTGCGACGGGGAGGGCGCCTGGTCACCTGCGGGGCGAGCACGGGGTTCCTCGCCGAGACCGACCTGCGCTATGTCTGGACGCGCGAGCTCGACATCTTGGGCTCGGACGGATGGGAGCGCCAGGACCTGCTCGAGCTCGTCGCTCAGGTGCGCCGTGGCGAGCTGAAACCGGAGATCTACGGCCTGTACCGGCTCTCGCAGGTGCGCGCGGCGCTAGCGGAGCTCGAGGAGCGCAGAGCGGTCGGTAAGGTGGTCGTGGTGCCCGACTCGGTCGCGAAGGAGCTCGGGCTGTGAACAAGCCCGCACGAATCCACTTGCAACGCGCCCGGACGCGTTTTGGCGCCGCAGAGCTGCAGCAGCTTGTGGACGCGGCCAGATTGCACCGTGAGCTCGAGATGCGAGTGCAGTTCGCCGGTGGGGGCAGCGTAGTCATCGAGGCCGTGGCCGGCGCGGCCCACCTCAATGCCGAAGGCTCCGGCGCCGTGCACGGCGGCATCGTCGCGACGCTGCTGGACGCCGCGGCCACCTTTGCCCTCATCGCACTAGACGGCGACGACTGGTCGACAGTCGACCTGCGCATCGATTACCTCCGCCCTGTTCCTGCAGGGCCGCTCAGTGTCTCGGGCGAGGTGGTCCATGCCGGCCGGCGCGTCGGTCGAGCTTCGGCTGCGCTCAGCTCCGCGCCGGCCGGACAGGACTGCGCCCGGGCGACGGGCACCTTCGTCCGCACGCCGACGCGCGGGCCTGCCAGCCAAAGCCAGGAAGTCGCGGACCCGTGACAGCCTCGATCGACCACCTCGTCTACGCCTGCACCGACCTCGGGTCGACCTGTGGTTGGATCGCCGAGGCCACCGGCGTCACGCCGGCGCCCGGTGGTCGTCATCCTGGGGAGGGGACCAGGAACGCGCTCTTGTCGCTCGGCGAGCGCACCTACCTCGAGCTGATAGCTCCCGACGAAAGCCAGACGGCAGTGCGAAAGCCCTTGGCCTTCGGCATCGACGCCCTAAGGGCGCCCTCGCTGCGCGCCTGGGCCTGCTCTCCAACCAACATCGCCGAGGCCGCGAAGACCTCCCGCCGAAACGGCCACCGCTTGGGCGAGCCCGTCGGGGGACGACGTCTCACCCCGGGGGGCAGCGAGATCACCTGGACCCTGGCGCTGCCGGAACCGCCAGCGGTAAAGCCGGGGGGCTTCTCGGACTGCGACGTCGCCGTCCTGCCCTTCCTGATCGACTGGGGCCAGAGCCCTCATCCGGCCACGACGTCACCTGTTGGGCTCGTCCTGGATCACTTCGTGCTTTCCGGGCCGTCCCCCGACGCATTGCGGGGACTGCTCGAGGGCATCGGACTCGAGGGACCCTGGGCGGTGGAGGCCTCGCCTGCGCCCGCCTTGAGGGCCGTTATCGAGAACCCCAAAGGCGGGCAGTTGACGCTTGCGTCCTGAGCCCTTGGCTCATCGAAGCGCTCGTGGCAAGCCAAAACGCGCACAGATGCAGTGACTCGATCGGGACGGACGCACGCGGGGCTCGTCGAGCCGATTCCTTGCGCTACGCCCTCGCGGGACTGGTGATCTGTGACGCCTGTGGCAAATTTCAGGGCAACACGGTACGCGGGCACTCACTGTACCGGCCGGTGAACCGCGGGCCGAGTTCAGTGACGAGGCACCGCCGGCTGTCGCTCGCCAGCATGATGGGACCACTTCTCCGCCAGCAGCATGGGACCGGGTCCGGGTTTCTTTCAGCTTCGGCGTGGTGATGATGCCGGGATAGTTCGCTGCGGTCAAGCGCGCCGGCGGCGGCGCTGGCTGGGCTCGGTCTGACCTCCAGGTGAGGGCTTCTGGCGGCTCCGATAGCTCTCGCCCTCCAAGATGAGCTCGTAGGCCGAGGACTGCAATCGGTCGATGGCCGACTGAGCAAGGAGCGCATCTGCCATCAGGGCCAACCACTCGATCGGCTCTCTGTTCGAGGTCGTGACCGTGGCCGCCTGGCGGTGCCGCTCGACGATCAGCTCGTAGACATCAGCGGTGTCCGCGGCGTCAAGCGGCTGGAGGCAGAAATCATCCAGGAGCAACAGATCGACCCGCAGCAGCTTTCGCATCTCGGCGTCGTGGCTGTTGTCGAGCCGGGAGGCCTTCAAGCGTTTGAACAACTGGTCGGCCCGTTCGAAGTGCACGCTGTAGCGACGCCTCACCGCGGCGTGGCCTAAAGCAGTGGCGAGGAACGTCTTTCCCACTCCGACCGGGCCGAGGATCAAGACGTTGTAGGCGGCCTCGACGAAGCGGAGCGAGACGAGCTCGTCGAAGATGGCCCGGTCATAGCTCACCGCGGCTGAGTCGTCCCAGTTCTCAAAGCGCATGGAGGCATCGAGACCTGCGGTCTTTGCCCGCAGGTCGGCCGAATGGGTGTCTCGTCGGGTGACCTCGTCGGACAACACGAGCTCCAAGAACTCGCCGTGTCCGAGTGAGCGGCTCTTGGCCAAGGCGAGGCGCTCGGGCAAGGTGGTGAGGCATTGTCCGAGCTTGACCTTTCGCAAGAGCGCCTTGAGCTCGGGGGTGATCGTCGGGGCGGGGGCGGTCATGCCGCACCGCCGGGCCTGGTTGTGGCGAAGTGCGTCGCCTCACGGGCAAAGCGAGCCGGCCTTGTCATGATCGGTAGCGGTTCTTGGACCGGGTCGTTCTCCATGGCGCGCTCGATCATCCGGCCGATCAAGGGCACGCTCAATGCCTCGGCCTCGAGCGCCCGGGCACAGGCCGACTCGACGCGACCCGGGCCCCACTTCTTCACGAGTCCTAGAAGCGCGTAGACCTGGCGCATCTTGGTCCAAGGAAGCGGGTTGTCCAGCAATGCCTCGGCATAGGCGCCGATCGAGTCCCCGTGCCCGCGGGCGAGGTGTTTCAGGTGCTCGATGTCTCTTAAGGCATAGGTCGTCTTCTCCGCCGGCAGGTCGGCGGGATCGGTCACCCGCCCGCCGGGCTTCTGGCGGGGGTGGACCTTTATGAGCTGACCCCGGTGGAACACCCGCACCAGCTGGCGGTCGGCACGCACCTCCACCTTCTGGCCGATCAGGTTGCCCGGGATGGAGTAGAGCGCCTTTGCCACCTCGATGTGGTGGTCCCGGTGCACCTTGGCAGTTGCATAGATGGGGATGTCATAGGGAAGGACCGGAGCAGGGAGAAGACGGGCCTTTTCCTCGAGGGAGAACAGCTCGGCCGGACGGCACTGGGTCGTGCCGTGGGTGCGCATGCCCGCCCGGATGCGACACCAGGTCTCAACCCGGCGCTGGCCGTCGACTATGTCGATGAACTGCTCGCCTGAGAAGAACGAGTTGCGCACGAAGGGCACGACCCTTTCGACCCGGGGCTTGTCGGTGGGCTTTCTCACCCTGGCCGGGTCGATGAGGAAGCCACGGTCCTGGGCGTACTCGACAAAGGCCTGGTTGAAGCTGGGCTCTAAGTTGTCGGCCTCGACGACGATGCTCGACATATTGTCGGGTTTCTGTGGCCGATCGCGTTATGTGGCCAGCAGTGGCAATCGTCCTGAAGCGGTCCTGGTGACCAGTCGCTGTCGGTCATTCCGCGGCACATAACGCTCGAGCCTTCCAGCATGCTCGTCCTCCAACTCATCAAGAGATCGGAGGTTGTTCATGCTGGAGGAGTACTTCATCAAGCCGTCGACAATCGATCGCCTGCGGAGCTCGTGGATCGCGCCGGAGATCGAGGCCTACGTTGTCTGGCTCGCCAACGAGGGCTTCAGCACGAAGTGCGTCTGGCGCCGTGTGCCGATTGTCTTCGCGTTCGGCGAGTTCGGCCGTTCACGCGGAGCGCAGACGATCGCCGAGCTGCCTTCTCACGTCGAGGCCTTCGTGGCTGAGCGAGTCGCCGAGCACCACCGGCGGACGCGCTCGACGAGGCCGATGGCGAAGGAGGTGCGAGGTCCGATCGAGCAGCTGCTCTCGGTCGTGCTCTCCGGCTTCGAGCCGACCGGTCGGCGCCCTCACCCGCAGCCCTTCGTCGACGTCGTTCCTGGCTTCTTCGACTACCTGGTCGAAGAGCGCGGGCTGCGCCCAGCCTCGATCCATGGCTACCGCCACCACCTCGACCGCTTCGAGGCCTACCTCGCCAGGATCGGCCTTCTGTCGATCGGTGAACTGTCGCCGACGGTCCTCAGCGCGTACATCGTCGAACGCGCTGGCTCGGGGCTCGCGAAGAGCACCGTCGGTGGCAGCGCCGGAGTGCTGCGGGTGTTCCTCCGCTATGCCCATCGGGAGGGGGTTCTCGGCGCCGATCTTTCCGGTGCCGTCGGCTGGCCCCAGGTCTACCGACTCTCGAACATCCCCCGCTCGATCTCCTGGGACGACGTCAACCGGGTGCTCGCGAGCGTCGATCGCCGAACCGAGGCCGGGAGGCGGAACTACGCGATCTTGCTCCTCCTCGTCACTTATGGCCTTCGCGGCCGGGAGGTCGCGGCGCTCAGCTTGGACGACATCGACTGGAAGAATGACCGCCTCCGGGTCCCCGAGCGCAAGGCCGGCCACTCAACAGCGTTCCCGCTCTCGCCGTCGTCGGTGAGGCGATTCTCGACTACCTGCGTCATGGACGCCCGGAGACCTCCGATCGTCACCTCTTTTTCCGCGCCGTCGCGCCCCGGCGCCCGATCGGTGCCGCCGCAGTGTCGTCGCTGTGTCGGGCCTGCCTGCTAGGTGCCGGTGTTGACGTGCCCCGACCGGGGTCACACACGCTCAGACATTCGGCAGTCCAGCGTCTTATCGATGCGGACTTCGACTTAAAGACGATCGGCGACTTCATCGGGCACCGCTCGTCGCGCTCCACCGAGGTCTACGCCAAGGTCGCCGTCGAGGCGCTGCGCGAGGTCGCCCTCGGCGACGGCGAGGCGGTCCTCGCATGAATGGGAACCTCGCTATCGCAGTCGCCGACTTCCTCGCTCACAAGCGAGCCCTCGGGCGCAAGTACCTGGCCGAGGAGGCAACGCTGCGCCTGCTGCTCGTGTTCTCCGAGCAACAAGGCCTGACCGAGCTCGACGAGCTCACGACCGCGTTCCTCGACGCTTTCGTCGCATCGCGACAACGAGCTCGAGCGCGCAGCTTCAACAACCTCGTGAACATCGTCGGCGGCTTTCTCGACTGGACGGTCGCCCAGCAGCGCCTAGAGACGTCACCGCTGCGGAGAGTGCACCGCCGAGAGACCGATCAGCGCGTGCCGTTCCTTTTCGACATCATGAAGGCGAGACGGTTGCTCGAGGCCGCCACGATGCTTCCGGACAACGCGCGAGCACGGGACCGCGGCTCCACCTATCACACCATCTTCGCCCTCTGCTACGGCCTCGGGTTGCGAGCCGGTGAGGCATGCGGCCTTCTCATCGGCGACGTCGAGCTCGATCGTCAGCTGCTCGTTGTACGTGGCGGCAAATTTGGCAAGAGCCGCCTCGTTCCACACGGCCCGCTCATCGGCGACCTTCTCGCACGCCAGGTCGAGCGCCGTGGCGGCAAGGCCGACGACCCGCTGTTCAGCTTCGACGGCCGACGAAGTGTCAATCCGTGTAGTGCGAGCCAGGTCTTCCACCGGCTCGTCGTGACGCTCGGCTACTCCGTCCCTGACGGAACTTCCCAGCCAGTGCTCCACAGCCTCCGCCACTCCTTTGCGGTCGGGTGCCTCTTACGCTGGTATCGGGAGGGGGTGGACCCACAAGCCCGCCTCTACCGGCTCTCGACCTTCATGGGCCACGTCAGCCCCGAGTCGACTGCCGTCTACCTCACGATCACGCCGCAGCTGATGGACGAAGCGAACAGCCGCTTCGAAGCTTTTGCCGAAGTGGTGTGGTCAGAGGGCAGACGATGAGCGGGTCGACAGCACTCGGACCGATCATCCACTCCTTTTTCGTCGACCACCTGGTCACGGTGAAGGGACTCCGTCCGGCGACCATTCACAGCTACCGAGACACGATCCGCCTCTTTCTATGTTTCGTCGCTGCCGACAAGAAGGTGAAGATCACCAGACTCTGCCTCGAGGACCTGAGCTTCGAGCGGACCCTCGGCTTCCTGCGCTATCTGGAGGAGGATCGGCACAACCACGTCCGCACGCGGAACCAACGCTTGGCCGCGCTGCACACGCTGTTCGATTACGTCGCCAGCCGGGAGCCTGAGATGCTCGGCGTCTGTCAGCGGGTCGCGGCCATTCCCGCCAAACGGGCCGCGCCCGCTGAGACGCACTACCTCGAGCGTGACGAGATCGAGGCGCTGTTCCGGGGACTTTCCCGAGTGGGACGGCTCGCACTCCGCGACCGCGCTCTCCTGCTCTTTCTCTACAACACCGGGGCACGGGTGCAAGAGGTCGCCGACCTTCGTGCCAGTCACCTTGATCTCCTAGAGTGCCGCGTTCGGCTCCATGGCAAGGGTGACAAGTGGCGGACGTGCCCGCTGTGGCACGAAACCGCGAAGTTGCTCGACCAACTGCTCGATTCCGTCCCCGGATCACCAGTGGTGGACGCCCCAGTGTTCATCTCGACGACCGGTGTGGCCCTTACGCGCTTTGGGATCTACAAGATCGTGCGGCGCCACGTCGGTCACCTCGATGACTTCCGCACCGAGCGACGAGTGAGTCCCCACGTGTTCCGTCACACTGCGGCGATGCACCTCCTCGAGGCTGGCGTCGAAGTGAATGTCATCAGGGGCTGGCTCGGACATGCCGATCTCACCACGACGAACCATTACGCCGAGATCAACACCAGGGCGAAGATCGAGGCACTCCGGAAAACCGAGCCGCCTGGTTCTTCGGTGGGACCCCGCGCTCGCCCCGTCTGGCAGTCCGACGAAACCCTGCTCGAATGGCTCTCATCGCTCTGATCGTTATGTGGCGGGTGGTGACCAAAAGTCCGCGTCATCGGTGGACATCGTCGCCATCGGCCACATAACGCGATCGGCCACAGAACTGCGAAAATGTTCCGCGGAACATTTTCGGGAACGACGACCTTGAAGACCCCGCCGAAGAACCCCCAGGCCGCCTCGAAGCCGGAGATGACCACCTCTGTGGTCTGGCGGAAGCTGAGCCAGACATAGCAGTGCCTCGAGTAACACGCCGTGAAGATGAGCGCCCAGCACACCCGCTGTCGTCCGGTGGCCGGATCGGGCATAAGGCCCATCTTCCCGAAGTCGACCTGGAGCTCTGCTCCTGGTTCGCCGTCTGCGACGCGCACCGTCGTGCGCCTGTTCGCGCGGCTGACGCCCAGGACCTCGAGGGCGTAGCGGTGAAGCGTGCGCTCCGGCACGATGATGCCGCGACGCTCCAAGAGCTCGTGGGCCTTCTTGACAGTGAGCTTCTCGCCGACGAGCCAGGTCTTCAGCTGGTCGTTGTTGGCCTTGATCACCTCCCAGGCCAAGCCGTGGCCGTCGGGCCGGTGCGGGCGCACTTGCTCGCAGATCTGGCCGATCAGCTCGTCGGTGATCTGGGCTTCGCCCTCATCTCGGACCACTCCGCAGGCACCAGCTGCCTCGAGGTATCGGCGGACGGTCTTTCTGTCCACCGAGGAGAATCGCTCGATCGAGCGCAAGCCCTCACCCCGCAGCCACAGCCGCAGGACCTCACGGATCTCGAACACGTGAACCTCCCGGAATGTCATCGCCACCTTCTTGGGCCGCTTTCGGTCTGGTGGCGAGTCCAACCTCAGCGACGCCGTCGCTGGTGGATGCTCCGGGGTGGTCCCATTACTGGCGAAAGGGTGGTCCCATGCTGCTGGCGAAACTCACCTCAAGGTGGTCCCATGTCGCTGGCGGGCGACAGCCGGCTCCTCTGCTGCGGTTGACTTCCCTAGCCGGTCGTCGAGCCGGCACAACAAGACAGCTAGTCCTCCCTTTATCGGACGTCTAATGCCGGTCGACGACTCCCATTCGGCGACTGGACACCCCCCTATTGTGCGGGGTCACGGACGGTGGTCCCCAGAACCGCCGAGAAACGGTCCGGCGTCGTACCATAGGGCGCGACGGACGCGTCGGTTGTTGCGACGACGCGACCGTCTCCCGATTCACCCAAGAACCGGTGACCAACCTTGCACTGACCCTCGCCATCCGCGTCAGGCCTGCTCAGCCAGATGGCTTGGCAAACGGCTCCTCCTGGTACGGCCGGTCCCTTTGGCGCGTCCTAGTGACGGATGCCGGCGTCCGCGGCAAGCCTGCGCAGCGCGGCGACCAACAGGTCGATCTCGGCGTAGGTGTTGTACATGGCCAGCGACGCCCGGACGGCCGACTCCAGTCCGTAGCGGCGCAAGATCGGCTGGGCGCAGTGGTGACCGGCCCGCACCGCGATTCCATCCTTGTCCAGAGCCGAGCCGACCTCCTCCGGGCGGTAACCGTCCAGCACGAAGGTGAGCACGCTGGCCTTCTCCGGCGCTGTGCCTATCATGCGCAAACCGGGCACGCTGCGGATCTCGCCAGTCGCGTACTTGAGCAACTCGTGCTCATACCGCTCGACGATGGGTCGCCCGAGCCGGCTCAGGTAATCGAGCGCGGTACCCAGCCCCACGGCGTCGGCGATGTTGCCCGTTCCCGCCTCGAACTTGGCAGGTGGGCCTTGGTAGATGGTCCGCTCCAAGGTGACGTCGGAGATCATGTTCCCGCCACCCTGCCACGGCGGCATCTCCTCCAAGACGTCGGACTTGCCATACAGTGCGCCGATGCCGGTGGGCGCGAATATCTTGTGCCCGGAGAACACGTAGAAATCCGCGTCCATCGCCTGAACGTCGACGGGCATGTGCGCGACCGCCTGCGCCCCGTCGATGAGCACCCTGGCGCCGACCCGGTGCGCTGCCTCGACCACCTCCTTGACCGGGACGATCGTCCCGAGCACGTTGGAAACCTGGGAGACCGCAACCAGCCGGGTTCGGCTGCTGAGCAGGTCGCCGTACGCGTCGAGTAGCAGCTGGCCGTCATCATCGACCGGGATGACCTTCAGCTTCGCTCCGGTCTCGGCGGCCAGCTGCTGCCACGGCACGACGTTGGCGTGGTGCTCCAGGTGCGAAATCAGGATCTCGTCGTCCCGGCCGATGTGTCGCCGTCCCCAGGCCTGTGCGACGAGGTTGATCGCCTCAGTAGTACCCCGGGTGAACACGACATTGTCGGCCGATGGCGCGACGAGGAAGTCAGCGACCGTGGCCCGGGCGCTCTCGTAGCCCTCCGAAGCCCGCGCCGCAAGAGCGTGCGCTGACCGGTGAATGTTGGAGTTCTCGTGCGAGTAGAAGTACGCAAGCCGGTCGATGACGACCTGGGGCTTCTGCGTCGTGGCCCCATTGTCCAACCAGACGAGCTGCCGCCCGTGGACCCGCTCGTTAAGGATCGGGAACTCCCGCCGCACGGCCTCGACCTGGAAGGCCGGGTGGGCATCCACCGGGACCGCCATCCGCGGGTTGGGTCGCATCAGCCGTTCAGCTGTTGGCTGCCGTTCCTCGATGAAGTAGAACGACGGCGCACCGGCCTGGCCGATGTTCGGCAACTGGAATGTGTTCTCCAGCTGATCCGGTCGCGCGGCGCCTGCGGCCGCGGCCGCGGTAGCTGGGTGCAGACCTGGAGCGGAGAAAGCCGACGGCTGAGCCGGAAGGGCCGCCAGCCTTCCAGGGACCGATGAGGCCCGGTGGAAATTCGACTCAGTAGGTGGCTGGTACCCCAACAGCTCGCCCGGCGGTTGGTGGTCGGTCAGTTCAGCGCGTGGCAGCACTGCGCGCTGAGCCGTCGTCGAGTCAGCCGAGAGTACTTGTTCTGGCTCGTGACCCGGCATAGCGCCGAAGAACTCCGTTGCCAGCCGTGTCAGGGTCGCCTCGTCCGGCATCCACGGAGGAAGGGCGCCCACATTGTCACCGGTAGGTGTGTGAGTACTCATGGAACTTACCGACTTCGACGTCGTCGAGAACTGCGAGCGCATCAGGCGTGAGCACTGCGAGCGAGAAATACAGCGAGACGAGGTAGGACGCGATGGCGTTACGGCTGATGCCCATGAACCGCACAGAGAGCCCTGGCGATTGCTCGCCGGTCAGGCCCGGCTGGTACAGACCGATCACGCCCTGACGCCGCTCTCCTACTCGCACGAGGAGCACCTTCGTCTTGCCGCGACTGAGCGGCAGCTTGTCGGACGGGACGATCGGCAGACCTCGCCAGGTGAGGAATTGCGAGCCGTGAATGCTCACGGTCGCCGGCGGGACGCCGCGGCGCGTGCATTCCCGGCCGAAGGCCGCGATCGCAAGAGGGTGGGCAAGGAAGAACGCCGGCTCTTTCCAGACCTTCGTGATCAGCTCGTCAAAGTCGTCTGGTGTAGGCGGTCCGGTGAGGGTGGAGATGCGCTGGCCGGCATCGGCGGCGGCGAGCAAGCCGTAGTCGGCGTTGTTGATGAGCTCGCTCTCTTGGCGCTCCTTAACTGTCTCAACGGTCAGCCTGATCTGCTCGGCGATCTGGTCGAACGGGCTGCTGTAGAGGTCGGAGATCCGGGTGTGGATATCGACGATGGTGGCCACGGTATTGAGGAAGTACTCGCGTGGCGTCTCGTAGTAACCGACGTATGTCGTCGGCAGCTCGGACTCGTCCCGCGGTGGGGTCGCGACCGTCACAGAAGTCGGATCCTTGACCCGGTTCAGCCGATAGATACCTGCCTCGACCGGCACCCACTGCAGCATCTGAATCAGCCATCGCGGCGTGATCGTGTCGAGCTGTGCGGTGCTTTTCGTGGCATTGGTGAGCTGGCGCGCTGCCGCGTCGGTCAGTGCCAGATTAGTCGGCTCGTCATTGGGTACTGCTGATTTGGGCATTGCTTGACCTTTCCTTGGTGACCTGGCTCGTACCGCATATACGAAAGGTGCGGGTCAGATTGAAGCCGTCATATGTTGCCGGGCCGTGCATTTCAAACGTTGTACGCATCACCCCCTTAGGTCTGTGGTGCCCGATGTGTAAAGGACGGAGACGAGACCGGTCGCCGCCGCACCAGAGGCCGCGGGCTTGCCTCCGCCATTGCCTCACTCCAATACAGATCGAGGTCGTGCGCGAGGGCTGTCGATGAACACGCCCAGACCGAGCACACAGCCGGATGGATATCGACGCCCGTGAGCATGCGCGCCACGCTCGACGTGTGCGTGACAACAACCTGAGGTCGTCGTGCCACAGGTAGTGATTGAGCCCATGAGTCCAGACGTCGTCCACTCCCGAGAAGCAGATCGCGATCTCCATCGATAAGCGCGCTGCCAGCTCGCGCCGTCGCCAGCATGCTCAATCGCTGAGACCTTCGAACAGCACGGTGGAGAGGTAGCGCTCGCCGAACGACGGGATGATCACGACGATCAGCTTGTCGGAGTTCTCGGGCCGAGCCGCCAGCTGGAGTGCGGCCCAGATCGCAGCTCCCGACGAGATGCCAACCAGCAGGCCTTCCTCGCGCGCCGCCCGGCGGGCGAGGTCGAGCGCATCCGCGTTCTCGACGGTGATGATCTCGTCGATGATGGCGGTGTCGAGGATCGCAGGGACAAAGCCGGCGCCTATGCCCTGGATCGGGTGCGGCCCCTTCTGGCCGCCCGAGAGCACGGGTGACGCGGCCGGCTCTACCGCCACGAGCTTGACCGACGGCTTACGTGCCTTGAGCACCTGACCGACGCCGGTGATGGTCCCTCCGGTGCCGACCCCGGAGACGAGGATGTCGATCTTGCCGTCGGTATCGTTCCAGATCTCCTCGGCGGTGGTGGCACTGTGGATGGCCGGGTTAGCCGGGTTCTCGAACTGCTGAGGGATGAAGTAGCGCGAGTCGGACTTCGCGAGCTCGATCGCCTTCCCGATGGCGCCCGGCATGCCGTCGGGCCCGGGTGTCAAGATCAGTTCGGCCCCATAGGCCCGAAGTAGCGCCCGGCGTTCTTTGGACATAGTCTCGGGCATTGTGAAGGCGCACTTGTAGCCACGCGCCGCGCACACCATCGCCAGCGCGATCCCGGTGTTGCCACTGGTGGGCTCCAAGATGATCGTGTCGGGCCCGATCTGGCCAGCGTTTTCGGCAGCATCGATCATCGAGACGCCGATGCGGTCCTTGACGCTGTGGGCAGGGTTGAAGAACTCGAGCTTGGCCACGATCTGCGCCCCGCCGTCGGTGGTCAGCCGACGTAGCCGCACGAGAGGCGTGTCCCCTATCAGTTGGGTGATGTCTTCCGCGATCTTCATGGTCGTGATGCCCTTCTCGAGTCCCACCTGTCACGCGAATGCTAGTTGCCGATGAAATCCCTCGCAATTATGGAATTACTCGCAATTAGTGAACGGATCAGCGCAACTGCTCGAGCAACCCGCCCAACCTGCAGATCTGGGTCTCGGGCGACAGGGCAACGATCGCGAACATCGAAGACGGGACGTTTCCTGGACGACCTGAGCGGGAATGTGGAACCTGAACTTCGGTCACGGCCGTCGGGAGCTAGGAGGCGCCGCCGCTATTCAGCTCGAGGCTCGCCTTCGCCACGACCTACGGCTCGAACGTGGGCGTGGCGAGCGCGACGCAGCAGCGCTCGAGCACGCCCTAAGTGACCTCATGGAGAGTTGAGTAATTCTATAGTATTGATATAGAATGGGCAGATGGGATCAGGGGAGACCGTCGAGGCGCTTCCTACGCGCCCCCAAGAAGCGAGTGAAGGGCCTGGTCTGGATACTCGCGCGCTCACGCTCCTGGCACTGCGCTGGTCGCGGAGCGCCGAATGGGAAGGCTTTGAGGCCGTCGAGACACGGTCGTGGCGGCTCTTCGCACGGACCGAAGCGTGCGACGCCTGGTTGATCGCGTGGCCAATCGGCGGAGCCATTCAACTGCACGACCACGGCGAGTCCTCGGGCGCGATCGTCGTCACATCCGGCACACTCGAGGAGAATCGCATTCAGACGAACGTCGCCGGCGTGTGCGAGTCGAGGCGGCGGGCACTGGTGGCAGGGGGAGTACCTGCGTCCTTCTCCCGCCACGAAATCCATGACGTGACGAACGCCGGGCCAGCTGCCGCGCTGAGCCTGCATGTCTACAGCCCGCGGCTGACCACAATGAACTTCTACGAGCTGTTGGGGGGCAAGCTCGTCGTGCGCCGGCGCGAAGAGGTCGCAGACGATGAGCCTGAGGCGCGACCCAGTGCCACGTGCCACGAGCCTTCCTCACCACTTGCCTGGTCATGATGCCCCGCTCCGCCGACGAGCTGATGGGAGACGCACGCGCCCGGATCGACAGGCTCACGACCGAACAACTCGATGGGGTCCTCGACGAGGGCGGACTCCTGATCGATATTCGCCCGGAGGCCCAGCGAGCCGCTGAGGGAGCCCTACCCGGTGCCCTCGTGGTTGAGCGAAACGTGCTCGAGTGGCGTTTCGACCTCTCCGGCCCGCACCACCTCGAGCAAGTGACCGGCTACGACCAACCCGTAGTCGTCTTCTGCTCGGAGGGGTATGCGTCGAGCTTCGCCGCCGCCTCGCTGCGTGAGCTCGGCTTCGTACGGGCCGCGGACCTCGACGGTGGCTTCAAGGCGTGGGCTGCGTCGACCGGTTCAGAACTGGCAGGTCCGTAGAACCGCGTCGCTGCTCTCGCTAGTCCGAACAACCGCTGGGGCCAAGGCTGAGACATCCCCGGCGCCTGGTGAGGTTGCAAGTGCCGGAGTTCGCGTTATGCGACAGTTACCCTGACGGGAGCGCGACGTCGCACCCGCCGACAGAACGGCGAACAGTCGTTCATGCGGTAGGGACGTACTCGAAGGTCGCAGGCACCGGATGCTGTTCCGCATCGTCCGGCAACCAGATCCGAGCAGACAGACGCGTCCCATCTGCGAAGAGGATGGGCACGCTCCGAGCGTCGGAACGCCCCAGTCCTTCGACGACCACTCACCGGCGTTGGTCGTACTTGGTCATTCACATGTCCAGGTTTGCAAACCGAGGTCTTGGTCGGGTGTCGTGATCGGGAACATACTGTCCGGCGACCAAGCGGTAGCACCAGGAGGGCCCTTCGGCGACGATCTGGTGGAGGGCATCAACGAGCCGGTCGACGTCGGCAATGCTGCTGCCCACGCCGATGCTTGCCCGTACTGCACCGCCATGGCGATCATGACCAGTCAACTGGTCAACGAGCGGATGAGCACAGAACGATCCATCGCGAACGCCGATGCCGTATTCGCCGCTGAGTATCGCGGCCAACTTGGCGTGATCAAAGCCTTCGACATTGAACGAGACGACACCGACCCGGTCGTGACCCGGCGGCCAGATGGAGTAAACGGTCGCTGAAGAAAGGCCATACAGTCCCTCGAGAAGTCGGTCGAGCAGACCCGCCTCGTGGGAAGCGACGTTGCCCATGCCCACCCGGGCCAGACAATTGCAGGCGGCGGCCAGGGCGGCAATGCCGACGAGGTTAGGTGTACCGGCCTCGTGACGGGCGGGGCCGGTCAACCAGGCCACCTCATCGACACTGACGTAACGCACGGCACCGCCACCGCACAGATATGGATGCGCTGCATCCAGCCAGTCCGGCCAGCCCACGAGTGCGCCTGCGCCGAAGGGCGCGTAAAGCTTGTGACCTGAAAGTGCCAGGTAGTCGGCTCCGAGCCCGGCAAGGTCGATGGCTCGATGCGGGGCGAGCTGGGCAGCATCAACAATCACCCGTGCACCGTGGGCGTGTGCCAAGCGAACCAGCTCTGCCAGCGGCCAGATCTCGCCGGTCACGTTGCTGGCACCGGTGACGGCCAACAGCAGCGGTCCCCTACGAGCGGCCCGCAGGGCGGACGCGGTCACCTGCAGGGTCTCCTCCGCACTGGTTGGAACCGGAAGGACGGTGGCGTGGTGCCGGCGCCAGGGCAGCAGATTGGCGTGGTGCTCAGAGGCATAGGTGATGACCGAGGTTCCCGAGGGCAGCACAGAAGAAACCAGATTGATCGCGTCAGTGGTGTTCCTGGTGAACACCACTGACATCTCAGCCGGGGCCCCCAGGAACTGCGAGAGGGTCCGCCGGGCTGACTCCAACACCGAGGTGGTCACCTGGGAGAGGAAACCTGCCCCCCGGTGCACACTGCTGTACCAGGGAAGGAGCTCTCCGACCGTGGCCCAGACCGATTCGAGACAAGGGGCGCTGGCCGCTGTGTCGAAATTGACATAGCGAACGGGCCCGCCACCCAGGGTTGGGACCATCTGATTGGCTCCAACAAGCGGGAGGAGCCCGTCATCGAGTAGATCCAGAACCGAGCTGGTGAGTGTTCGAGCCGAAGCCATGGGCACCTCGATGTCCGGGGGACCCACGAGAAACACGGAGTCCACGCTTGCCCGACGCTTTTGCGACGGGCCTGGTCCTCACCCGGGGCACCCCACCGTGGCGGAGGGTTGCCGGACAGCGAGCCGGGGCTATCTGCTGTCGCTCATGACCTGACTGAGAACTTACCGGCAGTCGGCAATCCCGTCAATCGCTCTCCGATGCCCACATCCTCGACGTCTGAGCGGACCCGCCGCAATCTCGGACCCCAACCTCGGCGCCGGTGACAGATCCCCCACCCAGACGATTACGGGAGTAGATGTCGCGGCAGCCGGATCGCGGCCCTCAGGAACTCGTCCTCATCCTTGTCCTCGTCGGAGGTCGGCTAGATCGCATGCTCCCTTATGCGTACGTTCGCTCACGCGCCGCGCATGAGGACACGTCGCCGTTCGAAAAGAGCGCCGCAGCCCGCTGCTCGAGGACCCTCTAGTTCGTCGGGCGCACCGACGACCTCATCATCGTCTCCGGAGAGCAGGATCGACGTGGGTATCTCGGAAGCGCCGGTATGTGGCGGTCGCGAACACAACGTGCGCCCGGACCACGCTGTGGTTCCTCGGGACAGGTCGCATCGCTCGGAGGCTCGGTTCGCTGGTTCTCAGCGATTCCCGGGTCTCCTCGGCGTCTGCCACTAGCCTGCGCGTGAGGCACGTCTGAAGTACGAGGAAGGGGTGAGCAGCAGGATCGACCTCGGGGCACGCCTAGGACCTGCGCTGACGGCTTGCATCGGCGTGACAGCAAGGGGCGTCTGGGCCTCACGCCTGATGCACAAGGTGCCAGGGCGGCCCGAGAGCGCGACGATGACGGCCCCTCGAACGTGGCCCAAGCGTATCGTCCGATCGGGGCCAAGAACCGCTTCTAGTCCTGCCGCAGACTCCGGTGCGGTGGGCCTCTTGACCTCACCGTCGTTCTGGCGCAGAGGAATCGAGTCCGGGTTCTGTGCGCGCTCGATGGCGCTCCCGCGGCTCGTCGAGGTCGTGGAGGCTTGGTTTCAGCTCGATCCTGCTCACGAGCGCGGACAGGTTCTCAAGGTTCACGACGGTTAGGTTGTCAAGCTCGACCACCTGAACAATGGCATCGCTAGTTCTGGGCCCTTTCGACCATCACGCGGAAGGGTCTGCGCGCTCCGGCAACTCACAGCAACACTCACAGCAACACTCACAGCAACACTCACAGCAACACTCACAGGGCCAGGTCACAGCCCTGTGAGTGCCTTCCGATCCCCTGTCCGTTGCGGGCCACCGAACCACGAGAGCCTCCTCAGCTTCGACAGCATCCTTTGCAGAAATCGCCCTGCTGTGAGTACTCCTGTGAGTAGTGCTGTGAGTCGATCAGCTCACTATGACGCGATGGCTCGGCTCCACTCGACTAGTCGCGACCGCCCGGCGTCGGCGTCATCGCGACGATCCAAGCCCACGCCCGTTGCACGGCCAAGGGGGACATCCGATGTCCACGCGCGCGCGGCCGCCCGCGTCCTCAACCGCATCGTGTGGGCAGGTGCCGAAAGAGAGCGACGGCTCTCGGGAGCCGAGCTCAGCGTCGAGGAGTGGGGTTCGGGGATTTCGCCGACGGCACCTACCGCGTCGGAAATGGACCTAGGCAAAGTCCGCTGCAACCTCGGCGAGCGCACTCCCCTCCCGCGCGTTTGTGTCGCCAGCGACACAACCTTGGACTGGACGACTGCCGCGGTCATCGATCGCCGGAACAGATCAGAGCCACCACCTTCGCCGTCCCGGCAACAGACTCCATCCCGGATTCGAGAACGATGACGAAGGCATCACCCGCGTCGTCCAGCTCCGCCTCGGCTCAACAGGCCAGAGGTAGTTTTGGAGAGCGTGGAAACTCGGCTACACACGGGCCTGGGTCAATGGACTTCATCGCGGTCGACGAGCCCGCGATGAACCGGGAAGTGGCGGCGGCCCTTGCTTGCATCGTCCGTGCCCTTCGCGTGCAGCTGCGAAAGGAGGCGGCATGATCCGGTTCGCGCTGAGTGCGCGCACCTCGACTGACGATCTTCAGGACCCGGCAGACAGCCTTCGCTGGCAGACAGACACGGCGAGACGGCTCATTGCGCCTCACGGTGAGATCGTCATCACCTATCACGACGTCGACAAGAGCCGAAGCCTGCCGTGGGAGCGGCGGCCGGAGGCCTCCCGGATCCTTCGGGATCTGAGGAATCCTCACCGGGGCTGGGACGCACTTGTGATCGCGGAACCACAACGGGCGTTCTCGGGTACCCAGTTCGAGGGCATCTTGTTGCAGTTCGCCCACTACGGAGTCGGACTCTGGGTACCCGAGCTCGGCGGCCCGGTCGATATCGACAACGACGGGCATTACATGGCCTTGTCCAATTACGGAACAATGAGCCGCGCCGAGCGGAACCGGACCAGACTGCGGGTCGCGAACGCCATGCGCGCTCATGCACAGGCCGGGCGCTGGCTCGGCGGCCGACCCCCTTACGGCTACCTCATCGTCGACGCGGGGCCGCACCCCAATCCATCCAAAGCCGCATCAGGTGCTCGGCTGCACCAACTGGCACCGGATCCGGAGACGGCACCGGTTGTGCGGCGCATCTTTGACATGTATCTGGCCGGA
>Ga0326727_10003452_pt1 | contig 50447 bp, 53 predicted proteins | sample MB2enrmetagenome_FD_207643 | JGI IMG/M metagenome (GOLD analysis project Ga0326727, IMG submission 207643) | Lab enriched peat soil microbial communities from McLean, Ithaca, NY, United States - MB29MY | ecosystem: Environmental > Terrestrial > Soil > Wetlands > Peat | place: USA: New York... | reverse complement strand
CTTCATATCAAGCAGCTGGATCGGGGCTTTGACGAAGCCGCGATGGGGAAAAACTTGGTCGAGTGGAGCGCGGCCTGGCTGCGGCTGGCGTATCGGCGGATTTTCCCCTCGCCTGTTTTGGGCGGCTTACACCACAGGCTGTTAGGGTAGAGCTGTAAATTCAATCGGTTCTCTATGGATTACAGTGGTGCTCGTCTAGAAAGCTAGGAGATGTGGATGCGCAAAATGCTGACAGCCGGATTGATCCTGACTTCCAGCCTTGTTGCTTGTGCACAAACGGTTTCGAGGATTCCCTATCAGATCTATGGTGGGGGCAGCCGATTCTCGAACTCGTTCAACGGAGTACCCGGTTCGGAGAATCCGCTGTATGGATGGGATGCCTCGGTGGCCTTTCCCGACTGGCATCATCTGCGCTTTAAACTCGATGTTTCGGGATTCGCCGGGACGAACCTGAACGCGCCGCAACACGCCTTTCTCATCTTGGGTGGCGTCCAGTACGAGCGGGAGACTCACAAGGAGCGGGTCTTTGTTCACGCACTCTTCGGCGATGCGGGACTGAATCGCAACTGGGGTGCAAGCGGCTCGCCGGGTGGAACAGCTTCTTTCGCAACCGTGCTGGCTGGCGGCGCGGATTCGCCGATGAGCCGACACTTTGCCCTTCGAGTCGAGGGCGACATGGTGCGCACGAATTTTGCGATGATTCTGAGCGAGATGGATCCGGTGCCCTATCGCATACCGGGGCTGCCTCAGTACTTCGGCCGCCTGACCGCGGGCGTGGTGTGGATGCCCAAAATCGAGAAAGTGCGGCTGCAGAGCCCGGAAGAGATTGCGTCGCAGCATCAGCCGATGGAGCAGGAACTGGCCTTCGAGGATGCGGGTTCCTTTGGCCACTTCCACGTCTTTGCCTACTCGTGGTGGAGCACGTTGAACGTCACCGGTATCGAGTACGCCCGTCACTCGTGGGGCAGGTTCATCGGCGCGCGGATGGATTACGTGGCCGAGGCGTTGCCAGTGGTCATCCTGCGTCAGCCGGCGAAGACTGACGTCTTCGGCGATCAGCTTTCCCAGTGTAAGAAGACGGTTCCAGGCATCGGGATTGCTCCGATCGGCATGCGTCTGTTATGGCGCGACGGCAAGGCGTGGAAGCCGTACTACACGATCAAGGGCGGCATGGTGGGTTTTACCCAGAAGGCGCTCTCCAGTTATGCCTCGTATCAGGACTTCAGCCTGCAACAGAGCATCGGCATGATGATCCGGTTGAACGATCGATGGGATCTGCGCGCAGGCGTCAGCGACTTCCACTTTTCGAATGCCTTCGTGGTGCCCAGCAATCCGGGTATCGACGAGATGATGTACCAGGGAGCACTCTGTTATCACCTGAAGGGCCGCAGAATGAAATAGGGTGCATACATCCAACTCACCGCTCGCGCGGTCGAGTTGGTTCAGTTCAAAATGCTTACTGTATTCTTGACAGACTTAAGAACATCTCGAAAGAACGAGGCGCGATACAGCTGCGGAGGTGTTCCTACTGGTTGTGCAGGATGCTCGGCAAGCCACTTTGGCGCGCGTTTCTGCGCTTTGGATACCATTCGTCGATTCAAGGGTTCGGCGCGGGATAACAAAGCAATGCCAACGAATGGAAGTCCGCTCGATAAGAATCTACCCTTCCACGTGTACGGGCTTCAATCCGCGGTCAAAGCAGATCGGGGAGAGGCCTTGTCTCGAAGGCCGAGCGCGGGGAGATTCTTTAACGAGGGGGAAGCCGCCCGATTCCTCGGCCCCGTCCGAGCAACCTTGGAATTGCCGAAGGGGACTGGACCAAGAATCCTCAAGACCCTGAATTGCCTTCAATAAAAGACTCTTAACGAAGCAGAGTGATGACATCTATTCTTGCCGTCGATAACCGGAATGGAATGCCCGATCCCGCGATGCAAGAAGTGTCGGCAAAACTTTGCGAAGACTCGGCGCCGGAGCCGGTAGGCGCATTTCGCTATATGGCGCGCCAGCCGATTCTGGACCAGCGGAGCAAGGTGCATGGTTACGAGCTGCTTTTCCGCAGCGGACCCGAGTTGACTTTTCGCGGCGATGGCAACCTGGCCACCCGCACCATGATCGACAATACAGTGATGTTCGGGCTGGAGCGGCTTACGAGCTGGATGCCGGCGTTTGTGAACTGCACGACCGAGTCGTTGACCGGAGACATGGTCCAGGTGCTGCCGCCGGGCATCGCAGTTCTGGAAATTCTAGAGGATCTGGAGCCGACTCCGCGCCTGATCGAGGCTTGCCGCAAGCTGAAGGCGGCGGGCTTCCGGCTGGCGCTGGACGATTTTGTGTGGAGACCGGGGATCGAGCCGCTGGTGGCGCTCGCCAATTATGTCAAGGTGGATTTCATGAAACTGGGTGCCGCCGAGCGCAAGGAGCTGCTGCTGCGCTTGCGCGGCACCCCGGTTTGCCTGATCGCGGAGAAGGTGGAGACGCAGGAAGACTTCAAGCAAGCCTGCGCGGAGGGGTTCAAACTCTTTCAGGGGTTCTTCTTTTGCCGTCCGCTGCTGTTGAAGAATGGACGCGTTCCCGCCAACCGCCTTTCGCAGATCGAGATTCTGGGGCTGCTCCAGCACGACCCCATGAACCTGCCGCGCCTGAGCGAGGCGGTGAAGCGCGAGGCGTCGCTTGCCTACCGGCTGCTGCGGCTGGTCAACTCCCCGGTGTGCGCGATACGCCAGGAGGTCACCTCAATTGAATCGGCGCTCATGGTGGTGGGGGAAGATACCTTCCGCCGCATGGCCACACTGGCCATCGCCAGCGAGTTCAACGCCAATCAGCCGCTGGAGATTCTGCGCATGGCTTTTGTGCGCGCGCGCTTTTGCGAACTGGCCGCAGGACTGTGCGGGCTGTCGCCCACCGAGCAATACCTGATTGGCCTGCTCAGCATGTTTCCGGCCATGCTGCGCGTCCCGATGGAAAACCTGGTTCCAGCGTTGCCTCTGCGCGAGGATCTTCGCAATGCGCTTCTGGGCAGCGACGTTCCGCAGCGAAGCCTGTTGCACTGGCTGGAGTGCGACGAGCAGGGGGACTGGGAAGGCTGCGACGCTATCGTGCTATCGAACGGCCTGTGCCCGGACCAGCTGATGCGGTGCTACATCGAGGCAGTGGATTGGGCCGAGACGGCATTCAAATCATCCTCGATGGGGGACTGAGCGGCTCCCTGGACCGCCCATGATTGGGCTGCAGGCCCTGCTACGGATTCTCCTGAATCTTCACGACAAAGCTGGTGAAGGTCTGGCCACCGGCCACCAGCATCCGATGGGGCCGGCCGGCGGGGACGTGGGCCAGGTCGCCCGCGCGCAACTCTTGGCTCGCACCGCCTTCGATGGCGTCGCCGCGCGTTTCTCCGGGGGCGATGAGGCGCGCAGCCACGACCGTGCCGCCGGTGACCAGGGTGGCGCGGCCGTCGAGAACGACGAAGATGTCGGCGAAGTTCTCATGCACTTCGGCAAAACCGTCGCGGCTGCGGAAGGAGAGCATGGTGGAGTGGCGCGGGTACTGCTTCAAGGTCTCGCTGGCTGCGCCATCGGAGTGTTTGGCCAGTTTGGCCAGGTAGGCGGCGCGCTCGAGAAGGATGGCTGGAGACCAATGATCCAGGTGGCTGAGGCGCTGCCTTGAACCGGCGGGCGAAAGGATTTCCTTCTCGGCGGGAAGGAGTTGGCTGAGAATGTCTTTCGATACAGGGTCCATTGGCTTGCTATTAGTTTATCCCCAAGATGCCGGGGAGCACAGGGCGGGCCGAATCCGGGCGGCCGAAAGGGGGATCAGGGAATGGGATCTTGCAAAGTTATTACCACTTTTCCTCGAGCGTGTCCTTCTTCCAGATACCGGATAGCCTCAGGGACGTCAGTCAAGCTATGTTGCCTGTCGATGACCGGCGTTACCTTTCCGGCCAGGATGAGCTCACGCAGGACGGCTAAGTCCTCTCTGCTGAAAACTGGCAATAAAGCCGGCGAACTTCTGATTCACGAACCGTGGCAACACAAGCTTTCCGATCATGCCAGCCACAATGCCGATCGAGGTAACGTTCGATGCTCCGACCGCGACATGGATTGCGTTGGGATTCATGACCCGCCTGCATGCCGACAACGAATGGTTCCCAATACAGTCGAAGAGCAAGTCGTAACGCAGCGCGCCTTCGGTGAAGTCCTCTTGGGTGTAATCGATGACCCGATCCGCGCCGATCGATCGAACCATGTCCACATTCCTGGTGCTGCATACGCCAGTTACCTCCGCGCCAAAGGACTTGGCGATCTGCACAGCGAAGGTGCCCACGCCTCCCGCCGCACCATTGATCAAAACCTTGTGGCGCGGCTGAATCTTTCCCTTGTCGCGAAGGCCCTGCAAAGCCGTGAATGCCGCCACAGGCACAGAAGCCGCTTGCTCGAACGTCACATTGTGCGGCTTCATGTCCACTGTCGACTCGGGCGCGCACGCGTATTCGGCAAAGGCTCCACGGCACGAGCCGAAGACCTCGTCGCCCGGCTTGAAGCGGGTTACTTTCCCCCCAACTGCTTCAACCTGGCCGGCCACATCCACACCGGTGCGCGTGTCTTTTGGCCTGCGCAGCCCGGCGACAATGCGAACGATGGAGGGCGAGCCTCTCATCATATGCCAGTCAAGAGGATTGACGGATGCCGCGCGCACTCTGATCAGAACTTCATTGTCCGCAGGGGCCGGCTTTTCGGTTTCTTGGCAACGAAGAACATCTGGGGAACCATAGCTGCGACAGACAATGGCTTTCATCGGCTTCCTCCTGGAGTTACTGAGATCGGGGCGGTGGATAGCAAGGTTGGAGCTCACTTGAAACTCGGAAAAGCATGTGCTTCAGGAAATCCGTGACGAAAAGGACGGGAGGATGAAACTCCTCCCTACTTCGTGCGACTCCCCCTTTGCCGGCAGGTGTGCGTAGTCCCCCACCATCAGGCCGGTTCATTGGATTCGCTGGTTGGCGCTCCGGCGCCGCACCAGCGGGAGCGCATATCCTGGCGGAACTTCTCGCGCTCCTCGGGCGTCATTCGCTCCCAGTGCTCGGGCTTTCGACGCCGGTGGTTGGAGTGATCGGAGCCATGACCACCAAGGTTTCCGAACAGAATCCGGCAGAGAACCAGCAGTCCGAGAGCCTGCCAGAAGGTGATTTGCCGCCATCCGAAGAGCATCGGCAGCAGCCAGTTCCACAAATGCATGACCACTTCGCCGCCAATCCAGATGAATACCGCCAGGGCGAGCGGTCCGATAAAGAAGATCCACTTGTTTCTCTTGACCCATGTGTTTTCCATGTTCAATTCCTCATTTCCTCACGAACCCGTCGTGAATGCTCTGCAATCGCCGGCGGAGATGAAGCACCGCGTAGCGCTTGCGCGCGAGCAGAGTGTTGACGTTTGCGCCGGTCTCAGCCGACAACTCTTTGAAGCTGCGCCCCTCCAGTTCGTGGGCGATGAATACTTCACGCTGCTCGGCGGGCAATTCGGCGAGCGCGAATTCCAGCTCATCAAAAAGCAGGTTGCGGACGTAGAGCGCGTCTGGGCCGGCATCGGGCGATGGCAACAGATCTTCGATCTGCAGCAGTTCGCCGTCTTCGTCCATGACCGCCGCGTCAGAGAAGTTCTCTGGCCTCTGCTTGCGAAAGAGGTCTGTAATGCGGTTGCGCGCGACGCGAAAGAGCCAGCCGGTCAAGTACTCGATGGGCATCAGCAGGCGATTGGCGACTACCAGTTCGTAGAAGACCTCCTGGAGAAGATCTTCCACGTCGGCTTCGTTGGGCACCCGCTTGCGGATGAAATTGCGCAGCCGAGATCGTTGTTCCGCGATCACTTCGGAGATCTGACGGTCTTGCTCGATCATCGAGGTCACGCTCATGGCTTATCCATCCATTGCTGAAGACGAATGGCGGCCGCGGATATTGTAGAGATTTGAATCCGCGAAACGGTGGCGGGCGCGTCGGGGAGGCGGCAAGCGAGTTGCGTGGCGCGAAGGGAGCCTGCCGGCTATCCGGAAACCGGCTCGGGGCCCAAACCGGCGAGTTGGCCGGCGCGGTGGAAGATGGCGGCGAACATGGGGCGGGTTAGCTTGCCGGTGTTGGTGTTTTGCAGCGAGGGATGATAGCTGGCGAGGAGGGTGAGGCCGCCGGGAAGTGGGTACTCGGCGCCGTGGCGGAAGGTAAGTCCAGCGCGGGAGGAGATCAGGCCAACGCGGAGTCGATGGGCGAGGAAGCCGTCGAAGGCGATCTTGCCCAGGCAGACGACGACGCGGAGGTTGGGGAGCAGGCGAATCTCCTGGTCGAGCCAGGGGGCGCAGTTCCGCTGCTCTTCGGGGATGGGTTTGTTGGCAGGCGGAGCGCAGCGGACGACGGCGCCGATCCACAGATTGGAGAGATTCATGCCGTCGTCGGCGGAGACGGCGTGGGGCTGCGAGGCGAATCCGGTTTCATGGAGCACGGGAAACAAGAAATCCCCAGACCCGTCGCCGGTAAACATTCGCCCGGTGCGGTTGGAGCCATGGGCGCCGGGGGCGAGTCCGAGGGCCAAGACCGGGGCGAGCGGGTCTCCGAAGGAAGGCACGGGACGGCCCCAGTATTCGAAGCCTGCAAAGGCCCGGCGGCGGGCGAGGGCGATCTGGGCGCAGTGGGAGCGCAGGCGGGGGCAGCGCTGGCAGGCCACTATGCGGGCGTTCAGCTCAGCCAGGGATCGAGGCGCAGGCATGACGGAATTGTAGGGCCAATGAATCGAGCCCATGAAACAATCCCAAGAGTAGGGGGTGCAGGCTCAGGGCGGGTTGGCGTAGAATGGCAGCGGCCTCGGAATACGTTTTCAGGCGGCGAAAAAACTGTTTCGACATCGAAACCGGTTGGGCAAGACTCAACCCCAAATCAAGGGATGGATCGAGATGACTCTATTGAATCATGCAATTGCCTTACTGCCCTTTGCCTTGCCGGCGCTGATCGCCGGCCCGTTGGCGCTGCTCGGCCAGGCCCAGGCCGTGACCGAGATCGGCGGCCAGAAGATCGTGACCCTCACCCGCAAGGCGGTGAGCACCACCAAACCGGAATTCACCAGCGTAACCGTGCTGCCGGGAAGGGGCATGGAGGTTTTGCAGATCACGGCCAGTTTCCCAGGGAAGGGTGAGGTGGAGGTGCTGGCCTCGCCGGATTTGGCCACCGCCGCCCGAACCCTGGACCAGGAGGACAACGAGTTCGGGGCCAAGGGGTACGCGATGGGCTCGGCCTTCCTGGTTCCCTACCCCAACCGGATTCGCGGCAAGCTCTCGGCCGACGGCAATACGCTGACGACAGAGTGGCAGGGTCACACGCTGACGCTTCCGGCCAACAACATCGGCAAACTGCCCACCGCCGAGCGGCACGCCATGCACGGGCTGATTCTGAAGTCGAAGACCGACGACGTGAAGGTGGCGAAGATTGCCGGCGGCGAAGAGGTGACCGGAACGATCCATGCCGGCGACTTTGGCGGCCACTGGCTGTCGAAGACCGACCTCGAATTCAGCATCAAGCTGACCGCCGATGCGGTGGACGCGAGCGTTGTGGCGAAGAACGTGGGCGGCGAGGCCGAGCCGATGGCCATCGCCTGGCATCCCTACTTCAATTTGCCCTCGGGCGACCGGACGCAGGCCAAGCTGCGCATTCCGGCCGAGAGCATCGCCGAAGTGGACGGCTACGATAACGTTTTCCCGACCGGAAAGGTTCTGCCGGTGGAGGGAACACGCTACGATTTGCGGGTGCCCGGCGGCAAGGCGCTGGGCCAGGAGTTCTTCGACGACAACTGGAACCACATCGACTGGAAGGATGGCGCCGCAACCGTGGAGGTCATCGATCCGGCTGCGCATTACGGCGCAAAGATCGAGGGGCTGTCGAAGGAGATCAAGGCCATCCAGTCGTATGCGCCGGTGACGGCGAAGTTTGTCGCCGTGGAGCACCAGTACAACTTCGGCGACCCGTTCGGCAAGGAGTGGGGAAAGACGGATACTGGAATGGTGACGCTGAAGCCCGGCGAGAGCACCAAGTGGCATGTAAGGGTCAGGGTGTTTGTGCCGTAGGATCAGGGGCAGGGATTAGAAAGGCATGTCCGGCGGAGGATGGCAGTGCCGTAGGTTTGTCCATCGTTTTTGAATCCCAGGTCTCAGCAGCGAGACCTGGGGCACCCATTCATTGTGGAATGGTCAGACGTGCCCCCAGGGCGGAAGGCTGCATCCATGAACGAAGGTGGCTCTTACGCGGCGGGAAATGAGCAGGTAAGGAATCCAAATCACGCACGACAGCAAGGAACCAAAAACAGGCCCACTCAGATACGGAACGGCCAATTGCGGCGACAAGGCGGCGTGGGCAACGTGTTCGAGGACATGAACCCCGAGTAGCCCAAGATGAAACGCAATCACTGACTTCGGAAAGGCCCTTCTCTCCGTGTAAAACAGCCAATTGAGCAGAATGAGGGCCGAAAGAACAGCCGCGTCTTTCAAAAGGAAAAGCAGCCCGACAAGTGAACCGCCGAGCGTTCCGTGTTTGAGGATTGGCAGATCGATCAAGATCGCGTTCCTCAGAGCGAAGAACGGCGTCAAGACGAGGCTGATCGCAATCAGGATCAGCCAACCCGAGATGCCCTCCATGCGATCATTTGGATTGAATGGCGCAATTCGAGGTGCTGCAGGCAAAGACGCGGGCGCGATCATTGCTGCTCCGCATCGACTGCAGAAGCGCGCGACCGGATGATTCTCAAGGTAGCAGGCAGGGCAGGTAGGCATGTAGTTTGTGGATATTCGTGGTTATCTTTGCTCAGCAACCGGCACAATGTCAAAGGAAGAAAGAAATAGGAATCCTGGCGGCTGGGGAAAGAGACCTGAATCTGGGCAATATCCACGAAAAGATTTCCTCGGGGGCTAAAGCCCGCCTTCATTTTGCGGGATTTATGTACGGGCTAAAGCCCGTACCCTTCACGGCACTAACTTATGGGGAGATTACTTACTTCACAAAGGTAGCTTTCACGCGGCGCGAGACGAGGAAATAGGGGATCCAGATGAGTGCGCCGCCGAGAGACTGTCCTAGCGACTTGTAAGCGCCGGTCAGGCTGGCGGTTGGAAGCAATGCTTGGGCTGCAATGGTGTCGAGGAAAATCACGACAAAATGCGCGGCGAGATAGAGGATCATGTAGGTTGGAAAAGCCCTTCTCTTGGTGAAGAACAGGAAATTAAGGGCCGCCAAACCAATCACAAAGACGATATTGGTGATCACCTCGAAGACGATCAGAGCGGCGACTCCCGGATGGCCGGTCAGAAATGCCTGGTATTTGCTGTCGGATAGAAAGGGAAGATTTACCGAGAGTGTGGTGCCCAGGATCACGAAAGGGGAAACCACCAAGCCGAGACCGACCAGGATGAGCCATCCGGAGAGGCCTTCCAGATCTTCGGTAGTAGTGGTGAAGAGCGGCGAGGAGAGAGGCGCTGGCGGCGGGGGCGCAGCGGTCGCGGTTTCGCAGCGGGGGCAGGACGGCAGGCCTTCAGGGAGTTCGGACGCACAGGTCGAGCAGAGGGTTGTCATGATCGGATCACATGGGGAATGTCAGGATCATCCTCTTCCGCCCGCCAGTATGTCAAAGCAAAAAGAATTCTATTCGTCCAATTTTGTCAGGCGGACGGTTTTGCCGGTGCGGGCGGATTCGCGAGCGGCGTCGAGGATTTGCATGACTTGGACGTTGGTGTCGAGGGCGGAGAGATCGTCTTTGGGGTCTAACTTGCCGTTGACGACGGCGGAAAGATAGCTCAGCGAGTCGGACTGGGGAGGGGAAAGCGTGGCGGCGGTAGTTAGCCGCTCGTCTGCGTCGTGCTCGTGGCGCAGGCGCAGCTTGTCCGAGCCCACCGTAATGGCATAGCCGGTTGCTCCGTAGACCTCCATATCCTTGCGGCCGAAGGGCCAGTTCCAGGAGGCCTGGATTACGGCCTGGGCGCGAGGATAGGCGAGGACGATGGTGGCGTCGTCGTCGACTCGCGGGTAAAGCTGGGGCTTGTCGTGGTTGAGGACGGCGGTCACGCTGAGCGGGGTCACGCCGTGCATCAGCCAGGTCGTCAGGTCCGCGCCGTAGCAACCAAAGTCGTAGAGAGCGCCGGCGCCATTCTGGGCGGGGTCGGTGAGCCAACTCAGGAATTCGGGAGGCACGCCGATTTCCTTGGGGCCCCGGTGGCCGTCGTGGACGACGACGCGGCGGATGGGGCCGAGACGGCCCTGCTCGACTTCGTCATAAGCGGACTTGTTGCTGGCGTACCAGGTGGTTTCATAGTTGACCAGGACGTGGATGCGGTAGTGGCGGGCGGCGCGGCGGATGGCGAGGGCATCGTCGAGGGAGAGAGTGAGGGGCTTTTCGACCATGACGGAGACGCCGTACTGGGCGGCGATCTCGATGGCAGGCAGGTGCGCGGCGATGGAGGTGTACACGAGCAGGGCCTGGGGATGGCTCACCTCGATCATGTTGGCCTCGCTCTTGAAGAACAGAGTTTCGGGCAGGGCGTACTTCTTGGCGTATTTGGCGCAAAGTGCCGGATCGGCTTCGGCAATGCCGATCAGTTCCACTTCGGGATGTTTGGGCAAGGCGGTGAGCAAGCCCTCGACGTGGCCGTGTACGAGCCCCACAACGGCTACACGCAGAGGCGCGGGCTGGGCTAGCTGGCTTTGAGCCGGCGGGGTGCACAGCACCGCAAAGAGCAACGAGCGGACCAAGCGATCAGCGGAAGGACGGCTCAAAAGGCGCATTTTCCTGGTTTGACTCCTGGGGCGAGATTCTACTCCGGAAACTCATCTTCCCGTTGCCAGCTTCCGGCTCCTTGCTTCTTCCCCCGGGCCGTCCGGGGTCTCAAGGGGGTGGTGGCCGCCAGAAAGAGAGGGCAAAAGCCAGAAGCCAGACGCCGAAAGCCGGCTTATTCGCGTAACCTCGCGAGGTTGAATTGCCGTCCATTCACCTGGAGATAACATTGGAAGCCCAGGTGAAGGCGCGGTTTCGCTGCCCGTGCTGCGGTTATAAGACGCTAGAGGCCGAAGGCGCGCTTGCGCTTTGCCCGGTTTGCTGGTGGGAGGACGATGGGCAGGAGGACCAAGACGCCGGAGATGCGCGGTTGACCGTCAACGGAATCTTGACCCTCAATGAGGCGCGGGAGCACTTTGCGGCCTGCGGCGCGGCTCATCCAAGGTTTCTGCCTTACGTTCGTAAGCCCAGGGTCACTGAACAGTAACGTGCCTTTCACGGTGCTTTGGTTCACCGGAAACGCTCCGCCGGTTTGACCCATGAGAGCAAAGCCTCTTACCATGAGATGACAGGTTCCCGCGGCCACACGGCGCTGGTTTCCCCCTGAGCGGCGTCTCCGGCCCGCGGCGTGCAGCAGGAATTTGGAAGGCGACTGCCCGGAGTGGCGTTTGCGGCCGGGGCGGCAATTGGCGATACAGTGCGGCAGCCGGTTCGGCGCGCGGTGCGCCTGGAAGGCAGAACTTGAGTTCAATCGATACCCTCGATGAAAACCCCCAACCGGAATCGGCCGGGGCCACTGACGGCCACGACCACGATGGGCACGATCATGAAAGCCATGAACATGGCCCCGTCACAAATCCGGATTGCACCCGGGAACTGGTTCTGGATATTGAGGCCGAAGAGGTTTCAAAGGCTTATGGGAACGTAGTCCGCAATTACCGGAAATACGCCAAGATCCCAGGGTTCCGCGCGGGCAAGGTGCCGGAGACGGTGATCAAGCGGCGTTTTGGCGCGGAAATCAAGAAGGACGTGATCGACGGCCTGCTTCCGGAGCGGTTCAACAAGGCGATGGCCGAGCTGGGCGTGAAGCCGGTGGGGCAGCCGCAGGTGACCGAGCTGACGGTGGAGGATGGCCAGCCGCTGCATGTGAAGGCGGTCTTCGAGTTTGTGCCGGCTTTCTCGATCGAGGGCTACCAGAAGGTGACGGTGGAGAAGCCGCCGGTGGAGGTCACCGAGGAAGAATTTGCCCAGGAGATCGAGCACCTGCGAGAGTCGCGGGCGACGATGGAGCCGGTGGAGGAAGAGCGGGCGCTAAGAAACGGCGACTGGGCGCAGATTACTTACAAGGGCGTGATTGAAGGCGAGGCGGAGGCTGCCCCCGTCACCGGCGAGGACACACTGGTGGAAATCGGCGGCAAGGACACGGTGGAGGCGTTCACCAAGGCTCTCAAAGGCGCGAAGCCGGGGCAGGAGCTGAAGGTCGAGGTCATTTATCCAGCCGACTATGCGGAGGGTAAGCTGGCGGGGAAGACCGTGGCCTACGATGTGGAAGTGAAGGCCATCAAGAAGCGGATTCTTCCCGAGCTGGACGACGATTTTGCGAAGGAGATCGGCAGCTATGAGAGCTTTGCGGATCTGGAAGCCCGGATCCGCGAGCATATGGGCAAGCGCAAGCGGCGCAGCGTGGAAAGCGAGACCAAAGACCGGCTGCTGGCGGCGCTCGCCGAGCGCTACCCGTTCCCGGTGCCCGAGACGCTGGTGCAGGAGCAGATCGACACGCGGCTGGAGCGGGGTTTGCGGGCGCTGGCGGCGCAGGGCATGGAGACCGAGCAGATGCGCAAGCTGGACTTTGCCCGGCTGCGGACGGCGCAGCGGGACGGCGCTCTGGCCGAGGCCAAGACCTCGATCCTGCTGGATCGCATTGCCAATGAGGAAAACATTAGTGTGAGCGACGAGGAATTGGACCGGGAACTGCAGCTTGCCGCTATTCAGTCACGCGAGCCGGTGGAGGCGTTGCGGGCGCGTTTGACGGAGGACGGCGGGCTGGCTAGAATCCGGGAACAACTGCGGCGCGAGAAAACATCGACGGCTCTTTACGAACGGCTGCCCGGATAGGACGCGCGAGGGCAGAAACCACCGCGCGGAGAACGGGATTTGGGGCCGGGCGGTCCACAAGGAAGATCGGGGACGGATCTCAGGGCCCCCAACTGCAAGAACGGGAAGAATACTCAATGGCATTGGTTCCGATGGTGGTTGAGCAGACGAGCCGGGGCGAGCGCGCCTACGACATCTACTCCCGTCTGCTTCGCGACAATATCATCTTTCTCGGCACGCCGATCGACGACCAGGTGGCCAATCTGATCGTGGCGCAACTGCTGTTTCTTTCCGGCGAGGACCCGGAGAAGGACGTGCAGTTGTACATCAACTCGCCGGGGGGCTCGATTACGGCCGGCCTGGCGATCTACGACACCATGCAGTTCATCAAGAACAACGTGGTGACCTACTGCATCGGGCAGGCGGCCAGCATGGGCGCCTTTCTGCTGCTGGCCGGCACCAAGGGCAAGCGTTTCACGCTGCCCAACTCGAGGATTCTCATCCATCAGCCTTCGATGGGCGGATTGAGCGGCCAAGCCACCGATATCGACATTCATGCGCGCGAAATCCTGCGCATACGCGAGATCACCAACAATCTGATCGCCAGGCACACGGGCCAGCCCCTGGAGCGCATCGAGCGCGACGTGGAGCGGGACTTCATCATGAACGCGCAACAGGCCAAGGAATACGGGATCGTGGACGAAATCATCGACCGGCCCCGCATCTAAACAGTGTGCCGGTGAGCCGGCTAATCCGTTGACCGGCTAGACAAAACGGTTGGTAACAGACATTCTTCAACTGATTTGCTCGTCCAAAGGGAGCAGAAACAATGAAAACGCGCACGGGACCAGAAGAAGCGCTGCGTTGCTCGTTCTGCCACAAATCGCAGGACGCGGTGGCCAAGCTGATCTCTTCGCCCAGCGATTACCCTCGCGCCTACATCTGCGACGAGTGCGTGGCGGTGTGCAACTCTATCCTGGAGGACGACCGCGGCGATCCCGCGCATCCCGCCAACACCGCCGGCCACCTGCCCAAGCCGCAGGAGGTGAAGAGCTTTCTCGACGACTACGTGATCGGTCAAGACCAGACCAAGAAGAAGCTCGCCGTGGCGGTTTATAACCACTACAAGCGCATCCAGATGAATCGCATGCGCAACAACGAGGTGGAACTGACCAAGAGCAACATTCTGCTCATCGGGCCGACCGGATCGGGTAAAACGCTGCTGGCGCACACCCTAGCCAAGATGCTCGACGTGCCTTTCGCGATTGTGGATGCGACCACGCTGACCGAGGCCGGCTACGTGGGCGAGGATGTGGAGAACATTATCCTCAAGCTGCTGCAGGCCGCGGACGGCGATGTGACCAAGGCCCAGCAGGGCATCATCTATATCGACGAGATCGACAAGATCGGGCGCAAGGACGAGAACCCGTCGATTACCCGCGACGTCTCCGGCGAGGGCGTGCAACAGGCGCTGCTCAAAATCCTGGAGGGCACGGTGGCCAACGTGCCGCCGCAGGGCGGACGCAAGCACCCGCACCAGGAGTTTACGGCTGTGGACACCACCAATATTCTGTTCATCTGCGGCGGGGCATTTGTGGGGCTGGAACGCGTGGTGGGCCGGCGTGTGGGCAAGAAGGCGCTGGGTTTCAAGGCTATGGATGCGGAAGCCGACGCCGCGACTGCCCGTTCGCATCGCGACACCGAGTTGCTGCGCCGGACCGAGCCGCAAGACCTCATCAAGTACGGACTGATTCCGGAGTTTGTGGGCCGGCTGCCGGTGATGGGCGTTCTGGACGAGCTGGACGAAGCGGCGCTGATCGAGATTCTGACCAAGCCGCGCAACGCGATCCTCAAGCAGTATCAGAGACTTTTCGAGTACGAGAACGTCCGTCTGCACTTTACCCACGAGGCCTGCTGCGCCGTGGCGCGCGAGGCTCTGGCGCGCAAGGTGGGCGCGCGGGGGCTGCGCATGATCCTCGAGGAACTGATGTTGGACCTGATGTACCATCTGCCCTCGAACAAGAGGGCGAGGGATATCGAAATCACGAGCGATATGGTGGAGCGGCGTGACCTGTCGCTTTGTTTGCTGGAAAAGGCGGGCTGATTCGTCAAGCCTAGTATCGCGGATGGCCACCCCCCAGGCAGGTTGCCTGGGGGATGTCTATTTAGCGGATGGTTCCGGCGGGGCGCGCACGCTTACTTCGACATCATCTGCTCCATCGGCGACGGGACCTGTTTGAAACCGGCGGGAACCTGGAAGACCGAGGCGGAAACGGGATCGTGGGAGAAATTCTGTTTCTGCGTTGTCATCTCCATGAGCGTGACATCCACTGGCGCCTGAGCCGCCGGCGGTGTATTCGCTGTTGCGGTTGAAGTTTGAGCCGGCGGCTGGTCGGCCGGCTTAGGTTTTTTTCTGCCAAAGCCGCCGAGCATGCCGCCCAGGGCTGAGCCGGCGATGCCGAGTTTGTTGGTGACGGCTTGCGTCGCAGCGCCCGAGGTGGTCTGTCCGGAAGCGGCGCCTCCGTTCGACGAGGAAGACGCGGCTGGACTGTTCGCCATCGGCCCCGCCGACGGCGCGGCTATCCCTGCACCCGAGCCGCCCATGCGCGTGATCTCAAGGATGCGCGTGCCCTGGATCTTGGCCAGTTCCTTCGTCATCTGGGCGAAGGCTTCGGTTGCGCCGGGCTTGCCGGCAAACATCTGCGCCATGGCGGCGTTGGAGTTGCCCCTCATGCTGGTGAAGGCGGACATATCCACGCCTGCCATCAGCTTCCGGCCGTAGCGCATATCGAAGTCCTGAACCTCCTTCATCTCCTCAGGCAGATCGGGCGTGGTCCAAACCTCGGTGGTCATCGTGTAAGCGATGCGGGTTCCAGGGTTCTGGGGGTCGGTAACGCTCATCTTCATGGTCAGGATCTGCTGCTTTGCATTCAGACCGTTAACTACCTTGGTCACGCCGGTATCGTCGACTTTAGTGGTGAAGTTGTACTGCAGGTTGCTCTGCGGCATCTGCCCTTGCGCCTGCGACTGGGCTTCCTTGGCCTGCTGCTGCATCTGCGCCATCTTCTGCGGCATCTGCGCCATCATCCTGCGCATGTCGGCAAAGGTGACCACGCTGAAAGTCTTCTTGACCGTGTCGATGTGAATGATGACTTGCTTGTCCAAGTCGGTGATCTCGGTCGAGTCGCGGCTCACCACCGCCTTCTGGTTGCCGTGCACCATGGTCGTGGTAATCATGGGGTCGGTCAAGCTGTTCATCTGCTTGGACATGAATGGGATATTTCTGAGGGTATCGACGAACTGACCGCCGGTCATCTGCGTGGACTGCTGATAACTGGAATCGGCGCGACAAACAAGCGGGCTGAGGGCCAAAGCCAGGGTGAGAAGTCTTGCGGGTGTTGTTTTCATTGCCTATCTCCTGTGTCTTGCCGGCCGGATGGCCGCGGGAAACCTGAGGCATGGCGGACGGGCCTATGCGTGGTTGAAGCAGTGTACGAGGCAATCAACTGCATGGGCAAGCTAAATGATACCGCCTTCAATGAACGACCCGGTAAAAGGTAACCGGGACGCGATGCCGCCTGCCTGTGCGATTCGGACAGGCCCGGTTTGCCTGGCAGCCTCCCACGGCGTCATCGCAGCCGATTCATTTTTTCGGCCCATTCCGCGATACAATCCCAATATGAGCCTGCAAACAGCCCCGAATACGGAGCTGTGTTTACGCGTCCAATTGTCAAGGTATCCCTATGACCGCACCCCGCGAAAGAAACGAGCCGCGCAAGCTGCCCATGATGCCCATCCGGGACATGGTGATTTTTCCTTACATGATGACGCCGTTCGTGGTGGGGCGGGAATCGAGCGTTCGCGCTCTGGAAGAGGCTCTTAACGGCGACCGCAAGATCTTTCTCGCCACCCAGCACGACGCCTCGATCGACGAGCCAAAGGCAAAAGAAATCTACCAGGTCGGGTCGATCTGCAACATCGTGCAGAGCGTCAAGATGCCCGACGGCAATATCAAAGTGCTGGTGGAGGGCGTGGAGCGCGCAAAATCCACCGAGGTGAATGACCGCGACGGCTTCTTTGTAGCTACGGTGAGGGTGGGCAAGAGCCAATTCGAGATGACCCCGGCGGTCGAGCAACTGATGACGCGAGTGACCGCGCTGTTCGAGCAATATGTGAAGCTACAGCAGTCGCTGAACTACGAGACCATCATCGCCACGGTGCGCATGGACGAGCCGGCGAAGCTCTCCGATACCATTGCGGCCAACTTGCAATTGGGCATCGAGGAGAAGCAGGAACTGCTGGCCATCTTCGATCCGGCGGCGCGGCTGGCGCGGATTGCCGACGTGCTCGACGTGGAGATCGAGAAGCTCGATTTGGATCGCAACATCCAGTCGCGGGTGAAGCGGCAGATGGAGCGGGCGCAAAAAGAGTACTACCTGAACGAGAAGATCAAGGCCATCCAAAAGGAATTGGGGCGTGGGGAGAAGAGCGAATTCGACGAGCTGCGCAAGAAGATCGAGGCGGCCGGCATGCCCAAGGAAGTGCTGGACAAGTCCATCCAGGAGTTGAAGAAACTAGAAGCCATGCCGCCGATGTCGGCCGAGTCGACCGTGAGCCGCAACTATATCGACTGGCTGCTGGCGGTGCCGTGGAAGAAGCGGTCCAAGGAAACGCGTTCCATCGACTACGCGGAAAAGGTGCTGAACACAGACCACTACGGTCTGGAAAAGATCAAGGAGCGCATTCTTGAGTTCCTTGCGGTGCGGCAACTGGTGAAGAATCCGAAGGGCTCGATTCTGTGCTTTGCCGGGCCTCCGGGGGTGGGCAAGACCTCGCTGGGGATGTCCATTGCAAAGGCGACAGGGCGGAAGTTTGTGCGGCTCTCGCTAGGCGGAGTGCGGGACGAGGCGGAAATTCGCGGCCACCGGCGCACCTATATCGGTGCGCTGCCGGGACAGATCATCCAGCACATGAAGCGGGCGGGAACCAAGAACCCGGTCTTCCTGCTGGACGAGGTGGACAAGATGGCCTCGGACTTCAGAGGCGACCCGGCCTCGGCATTGCTGGAGGTGCTGGACCCGGAGCAGAACACGACCTTCCAGGACCACTACCTGGACGTGGATTACGACCTGTCGCAGGTGCTTTTTGTGGCTACCGCGAACGTGATGCACACGATTCCGCCGGCTTTGCAGGACCGCATGGAGGTACTGCGGCTGCAAGGGTACACGGAGCAGGAAAAGTTGGAGATCGCGCGGCAGTTCCTGGTGAAGAAGCAGCGCGAGCAGACGGGCTTGAGCGAGAAGAACGTCGTCTTCCAGGACAGCGCCATTCTGGAGATCATCCGATCCTACACGCGCGAGGCGGGGGTGCGGAATCTGGAGCGGGAGATCGGCAACGTGTGCCGCAAGGTGGCGCGCAAGGTGGTGAAGAGCAGCGCGAAGCACAAGGAAGAGCTGACGGCCGAAAACATCCATGAGTTTCTGGGCGTGGCCCGGTTCCGCGACTCGGAGGTGCACGAGAAAAGCGAGATCGGGCTGGTGACCGGGCTGGCGTGGACCGAGGTGGGCGGCAGCATTCTGACCACCGAGGTGCAGGTGCTGGACGGCAAAGGCAAGCTCACGATTACGGGGCAGTTGGGCGACGTGATGCAGGAGTCGGCGCAGGCCGCGCTGAGCTACATTCGCGGGCGTGCGCAGGCGCTGGGGCTGAGCCGCGAGTTTTATCGCAACGTGGACCTGCACCTGCACGTGCCGGAGGGCGCGATCCCCAAGGACGGGCCTTCGGCGGGGATCACCATGGCCACGGCCCTCGCAAGCGCCTTGGCGAAGATTCCGGTGCGGCGGGACATCGCCATGACCGGAGAGATTACGCTGCGCGGCAAAGTGCTGGCCATCGGCGGATTGAAGGAGAAGCTGCTGGCCGCGCTCAGGGCGGGCGTCTTCGAAGTGATTCTGCCGCGCGCCAACGAGAAAGACATCGCCGAGCTGCCGGATAACATCAAGAACTCCATGAAGCTGCACTTTGTTGACTCGATGGACGAGGTGCTGGCGCTGGCTTTGGAAACCCCGCTGCCCGCGGGGCTGCCTGCCGAGACCGAGGTGCTGGCCGCGGTGCAGCCGGGTGAGATGACGGCGAATCTGCCGGCAAGGCAGTGAGACTCGCGCAGTGAATCCCAGGTTCCGGAAGCGGGACCCGGGCATCGAATCAGGCGGGCGAATGTGCGCGGGAGATTCTTATGGGTTGCCTTTTACAACGACTTTGACCCACACCAGGGCGTCCCCATTGCGAGCAGGGGAATACGCAAGATCGGTGATGGCGGCTGTCGAGCCGATGCGGACGGCTCCCAGAATCGCAGACTGATTGAAGGTCTGATTCTGCGCCTTGTCGGCGCGCAAGAAGATATTATCGGTGAAGGCGACGACCTGGCCCACAGTCAGCGAAGGCGAGGCTGCGGCAATCTTGGTCTTAGGCGGAGTGATCCAGTGTTGGTGGGCGGGGTCGGCTTTTCCCACATAGACCCAGCCTTCGCTGGCCGAGGGCGACGGCGAGGATTGCGCGCCCGGAGGGGCGGTTTGCAGTGTCACCACCGAGTGGGCCAGGGAACTGCTGGCATTGTCCAGGGACGCGATGGAGCCGGCCGCCTGGCTGGCTGCGTCGGCGGCCTGCTTCTTGATGTTTGGATCCGTGCTTTGGCTGGCAATGGCATCGAGAGCGGACTTTACGTCCCCGAGCGAGTCGGTGGCCGCGGAGGTTGCCTGCGCGGCGGCCGTACTCTGGGTGGCCGCCTGCTGCGCCTGCTGCCAGGTGAATATGCCGCCATTGAGTTGGGAGATTCCGGCCTTGGACAGAATCGAGTTCAACTGGGCCGGGAAGCAAAGCAGGAAGATCAGCAGGACTGCGAGAAACACATCCCTGAGCACGGTAAACAGACTCTGGATGGTGGCAAGAACGGAATTGACGGTGTCTTGAATGCCTGCCATGGGGGAACCTCGTCGGCGTAAGTCCGGGGGAGCCGATGGGGGCAATATACATCAAAGAGAATTCAGGTGTCGCCTTAATTCCTTGCTCAATGAGTTTCAGTTCCATCGCCCTGAGCCTGGGAATACAAACTTGCGATCACGCTTCCTGTATCCTCAAGTATGACGACTCCGCACCTGCGTGTACTTGCTTTCTAACTCGCTTTCTTCGGCCTTCCTATGCGCTATACGACGCAGTTCTTGCTTTCGGCGATGGATGCGGGTCAGTTTCCCGCGCCGGATGTGCCTGAGATCGCGTTTCTGGGCCGCTCGAATGTGGGCAAGTCGAGTTTGCTGAATATGCTGGTGGGGGAGAAAGCTGCCAAGGTTTCGCGGACGCCGGGACGGACACGGGCTATCAATTTTTTCGCTCTTTTGGACAAGAGTGAGAGGCGGCAGTGGATGTTTGCCGATCTGCCGGGGTACGGGTACGCGAAGATATCTAAGTCAATTTCGGCGGGGTGGCCAGCATTTATCGAGCCTTACCTGGCGATTCGCTCGACGCTGAAGCTGTGCGTGTGCCTGGTGGACTCGAATGTGCCGCCACAGCAGAGCGACCGGCAACTGCTGGACTGGCTGCGGACCGCGGGGCGGGAGTTTGCGGTGGTGGCGACGAAGGCGGACCGGCTGAGCGGGAATGAGCGGACCCGGAACCTGCTGGCGCTTAAGAAGGGGTTGGAGCTGGACGAGGTGCTGGCGGTTTCGGCGAAGACGGGCTATGGGGTCAAGGAGCTCTGGGGACGGATTGAGGCGGCGAGCGGCGGCGAAGGCTAGCCTTCGATCACACCTTCAGAGACGGTTGACGGCTTGGGCTGGGTGACGAAGCTTTGCTCGTTGTCGCCATAGCAGATGAACACCTGCACACCAATCTCGCCCTGTTTGACCGCGAGCTGAACGCGCGCGATGAATTCCCTGGCATCCTCCGGCGAGCAGGACAAGACTCTCACACCTTGCCCGAGCCGTCCCAGGTAACGGGGAGCAAGACGCACCCAGCGGCGCGCAGACCAATCGGACAGGGACAGGCAGTCAAGGGCAAGGGCGTCGAGCTTCGGCAGCCAGCGAGTGGGTTCGGCGGCCACGCTCCAATTCAGCCATGCCTGGCCTTTGGAGATGGGAGAGAGCTTGACTTGCAGTGCGCTGTTGCCCAACCAGGCAGGAAACCTTGGAGCGTCGTGCAGGCCGCAGGCGACTAGGCCGGGTTGCACGCCGCGATCCAGCATCTCGCGCTCGAGGGTTTCCGGGGCCGCGGTTACGCAAACAGAGACGGGCTGCTGCTTGCGAATCTCGTTCTTGAGGATGCGCAGGGCTTCGTCGAGCGAGGTGACGAGGAAATCGACGACGCCGTCGCGAATGGCTTGCTTTTGCGCTGCCGCGCCGGCGGAAGCGACGATCGAAGCGGCGCCGGCAATATTGCCTGCAACCGCCAGCGCGCGGCCGTCCCCGTCGAGTTCGCCGGCGTAGAGCAGCAGCCCACCCAGCCCCGGCTCGGAATTCGTGGCGCTGGCTGTCGCAGCCGAAGTCAGACCGGCGTAGAACCGTTCAACCTGGCGAGTGAAGTCGAATGCGGCGTCAGTGTCGGGATGGGTTGCCATAGGCGCCGATGAGGTGGTTTGGGGGGGAAACCCAGGTCCCGGAAACGGGACCTGGGGCAGCCGTGCGCGATCCGAATCATTCAGGAGGGAATTGCTCACCAGGTAGAGTAGGGCTGGCCGTCGGAGCCGGTTTCGGTGGAGCCGGAGTGGACATTGTCTACGCCGGGCTCGGTCTCGTCGAGTGAGTGCATGGCGTCGCTTGAATCGGTGACCCAGGTGTCTCGGGCTCGGGTCATCGGATCCTCGGGGATCTCCTTCAGGTAGCCATCCTGGACTAGGTCGTCAAGCGATTGGGGGGCCTTCTGCTTGTCCATGGTGTAGGAGTCGATGGCGGCGCGGAGAATGTGCAGGTCTTCCTTGAGCACCGCTTCGCGGGCATGTTTGATGGCGCTGACAAAGCTGGGCACCGCGATCACGGCCAGCACGCCGATGATGGCCATCACGATCATCAGCTCGACCAGAGTGAAGCCCGCGTTTTGTTTTCGCATCCTGCGCACTGGAACCTCACTGTTGAGAGCGATGCTAGCCTCGCCTCGCTCGTGTTAGCGGCGTTAGCCTCGCTTCCGCTCGTGTTGGCCGCGCTTCCCGCGTGGTAGCGGCGCCTGCCTTTGCTGACTCCGCTAACGCCGCTTACTCCGCTAGCTCCGCTGCCTTCCTCCTACCAGTCGGAGTATTTGGTGCCGTCCAGGGCGGTGCCCGTAGACTTGGAATACACATCGAAGACGCTCTGGCCGCCGAAGGAGGTTGAACTGGGGTCGTCTTGCATGGAGCGCAAGCCCCACTCCGGCTTGCCGGTCATGGGGTCCACCGGTATGCGGCGGAGAAACTTCACCTTCTTGTCCTTCACGTCCACCCCGTTCACCAGCGTCTCCAGATCGGGCGGATAGTTCTGGCTATCGACCTTGGTCTGGAAGGCGTGCATATCGGCCGCGTCCTTGTAGTGGTCGATGGCTTCGCGCATCTGCCACAGGTCGTAGCGGAGTTCCCGCTCGTTTTGCCGCTTGACCTGGAAGCGCGCAACGGGCAGGGCCGCCGAGGCGAGAATGGACAGAATCGTGACGGTGACGATCAACTCGACCAGCGTCAGGCCGCGCTCGCCAGGGCGCCCGTTCCGATGTGGCCTTGCCGGGCTGGGCGTCGCGGGCTGGCGGGGCGCGGGTTGGAAGGGCAGAGGGCTCATGGGTCTACTTCACCACAATCGAGACCTGCGCGCCGGTAGCGGGGAGCTGCTGCTGGGTGGTCGAGACCGCTCCGGGACGGGTGATGGCCAAAACGCTTTCGCCGGCGGATTTGGCCTGGAAGCTGAGAACGCAAACTGTGCCGGCTCCGCTGACGCCGGGCGCTCCCGGCGGGCGAGAGGCAACCACGGAGATCAGGCCTGGCCCGTCGTCGCGATGGATCAGCGCAACAGCCTGGCCATCCCGGTTGAGGAAGTCTCCGCTATCCACGTTGACCAGCGAGAGCCGGGCCGGGTCGTAGCGAATCTGCAAGGGGACCGAGGCGATATTGGTTCCCCCGCTCAACACTACCGGAACCAGGAAGGTGGTTCCCGCAGCGACGGGGCCGGGGGGCGCGTTGAGCGCGAAGCCGACACCGGCGGGGGCAGTGGGCGGGGGCGGCTGCGTTGCAGCGGCCGCAACCTCGCCGGTCGAATCCGCGGCCTGGCGCAACTGGGCAAGCGCGGCCGGGGCCGCCGCCTGGGCGCTTTGCGCAGGGATGGGGCTGACGCTGGAGCGCCCAGTTCCCTGCTGGGAGGCAGGTCTGGCCGGCGGCGGCGGAGCGGCGGCGGAGCTAGAGGCCGGCGTTTCACGGGAGACGTGGCGCAGCTCGATCGACTGCTGGCCGACACCGGTGTCGACAGTGCGCAGATTCACCGCCTCCAGAGTCTGCGAACGCACAATGTGCGGCACGACGACAAAGACGATCTCATCGTCCTGAATGGTGTGGTCCTTGGAGCCGAAAACGTACTTGAGAATGGGAATCGAACTCAACCCAGGAATGCCGGTCCAGCTCACCTGGTCCTGCTTGTCCTGAATGCCGCCCAGGATGCTGGCCTCGCCCTCGCGCAGGCGAATGACCTGGTCCACCTTGCGCTGGCTGAGGATGGGCTCGGTCACGCCGCTGATGGTCACCGAGCCGCTCTGCGACGTCACCTCGATGACGATCTTGAGGGTTATATCGTGGTCGAAGTGGACGGAGGGCGTCATTTCGATGTTCACGCCCACGTCCTGGTACTGGAATTGGGTGTTGACCAGCGAACTGACGACCGCGGTGGCCGCGCCGGTCTGATAGGACCCGGTGGCGATGGGGATGCGCGAGCCGATCTTCATGGTGGCCTTCTGCGAGTCGGTGGCGCGGATGCGGGGACTCTGCAGGACCTTGGTGTTCGAGTCGCTGAGCAGAAGATTGAGAGTGGCCGAGCCGACGTTGACAGAAAAATCCGTCGCATTCAGGTGAGCCAGATTGTAGAGGGTGGGGCTGGTGCCGGAGCTGGCGGGGCAGGTAACGGTGGCGCTGGGAGTGCAGGTCGCGCTGGACGTGGTGGGCGAAAGGGTGACGCCCACGCTGCTGGGCCAGGAAATGCCCAGGGTCCGCTCCCAGTTCTTGCTCACCTCGAGGACGGCGATGTCCACCACCACCTCGGCGCGCGCCTTGTCCAGGTCGTTGATGAGCTTTTGCGCCAACAGCAGCTCATCGGGCGTGCCGCGCATGACGATGGCGTTCTGGCTGGGCACCGGATAAACCTTGGCGTTGGGCATCACGTTGCGCAAGGCGGTGGCAGCGTCGTTCAGGTCGTTCTGCTGCCAGGCATTGGTCAGATAGAAGGTCTGGACCGCCTGCGCGTCCAGTTCGGTGCGCTTGGCCCTGGTGTTCTGGGCGACAAAGATAGTGTTGTCCGTGACCGCGCGCCAGAAGGTTCCGGACATGGTTCCGACAATGCGCAGCGCATCGAGAAGCGTGACATTGTTCAGGTCCACTTGAATGCGCTTGGAGGTGTAGTCCGGGTCGAATAACACATTGACCCCGGCGGCCTTGCCGACAGCCTGGTAGATGACCTTGGCGTCTTCGGTCATGTGCAGGGTCAGGGGCTCGTTGGAAACCGGCTTGAGGGCGGCCGGCGATTCCATCGAGTCGATCTCTTCCTGCTTGCCGGGTTCCTCAGGCAAGCTGGTCTCGGCCTGCCGCGGAGCTTCGCCCTGTTTGAGGCGCAACCGGGCGATCTCCTGCTGCGCGGATTCGTTGCCGGGGTCGACTTCGGCGGCATGGAGGAACTCGCCGAGGGCTCCTTGTTCATCGCCGGCCTGTAGCAGCCGGCGGCCCTTGCTCATGTGCATCCCCGACGCCGAAACGCGGACGCGGTAGAAGGCAGTGCGATAGCGCAGGTCTTTCGGATCCTTGGCGTAGGCCTTCTGGTAGTTGTCGTAGGCGGCGTCGTAGTCCTCGCGCGCCTCGGCGCTCTCCCCGCGCTTGAACAAGGAGCCTGCCGATTCGGCGTGGAGGCGAACGCTCGCCAGGCCGAGGACGGCGAGGACGGCAAAGAGCGCGATTCTAAAGGCGACTTTGACGGCTGGCGGGGCTTGAGCGCGGGCTTTCATCGAACTCCCAGGCGTCCTCTCTTGCCCGCATCCTGTGTGGGGCTTTTGCGGGCTGCCTTGGCGGCCCTGGACGCTGTTGCTGCTGGCGATGCTCTTCATCCAATAATGCCCCATTCTAACAAAGCTCCGTTGGCACGCGGGGAAAACCCGCGCCGATGCTAGGATGAAGATTCGAGGATGCTTGCGGATGGCGCGCCAAACCAGCCACGCGATGACCCCACCGGACACCTCCGGGCCCAAGAAGCCGGCCAAGCCGCGCGACCCGGTGGCCGCGGGCCAGCGAGATGCCGCGCACAATCGCGCCGCCAGCCATAACTACTTTCTGCTGGAAAAATTCGAAGCCGGCGTGGCGCTGAGGGGGACGGAAGTGAAGTCGATCCGGGAGGGCCAGGCGAACCTCAAGGATTCGTACGGCCTGATCAAGGACGGCGAGGCGTTTTTGCTCAACGTGCATATCGGTCCTTACTCCCACGGCAACCTGGCCAACCACGATTCGACACGCACCCGCAAGCTGCTGCTGCACCGCGACGAGGTTCGCAAGCTACTCCAGAAGACGCAGATCAAGGGCCACACGCTCATCCCCACGCGGCTCTACTTCCGCAACGGGCGGGTGAAGTGCGAACTGGCGGTGGCCAAAGGCAAGCAGGACTGGGACAAGCGGGAGACCGAGAAGCGCCGCGAGGCCGACCGGGAAGCGCGGGCGGCGGTGAATGCGAGCAAGCACCGGATGGGGCGCTGATGGGGGAGGAATCACTTAGAATGGCGCTGAGGAAACGATGAAAGCCGAACTTTCTTTTGCGAATCTAGCTGGAATTGAGGCGGAACTGCTGGCCGTTCTGGCCGCGGATGCACAAACCTCTAAAGAGCCCCAAGCCAGGGCCGAGCCGGCGCTGCTGACCTCGGACGATGCGGTGAAGGCCGCCGCGGCGGCCGTGCTCAAGAGCGGCGAGTTCAAGGCCGGCGTCAATGAAACGCTGCTGCTGCACGGTCCGGCAGGACTAGCCGCAAAAAGGCTCCTGATCGTTGGCCTCGGCAAGCAGGCCAAGGTCACCATCCACAGCGTGCGCGCGGCAGCCGGGACCGCGGTCCGCTTTGCCAAGCCGCGGGGCATCAGGGAGCTGGTGCTGGCGCTGCCCGAAACGGAACAACTGCCGCCCGGCCCCTTCGTGCGGGCCGCTGTCGAGGGCGCGTTTGTGGGCGACTTCGACCCGGATACCTATCGCAGCGACCGCAAGGACCAGAGTGTGCAGTCGTTCACGGTGGCGGCTTCAGGCAATTTGGATGGGAAGGCGCTCAGTGCAGCATTTGCCGAGGGCGTGATTGTGGGCGAGAGCCAGAACTTTGCGCGCTCGCTGGTCAACGAGCCGGGAAACAAGCTGACGCCAACGATCCTGGGACAGCGCGCTGCTCAGATGGCGGCCGAGGTGGGACTGGGCTGGGAGGTGCATTCGACCGAGAAGCTGCACGAATTGAAGATGGGCGCGTTCTCGAGCGTGGCGCAGGGGTCGGCGGAGCCGCCGGCGCTGATTGTGCTGCGCTATGAGCCCGAGGGCGTGAAAGATGGGCCGGTGCTCCACCCCACGAACAAGGACCCGTCCGCGGGGACCCCGGTGCTGGGGCTGGTGGGCAAGGGCATCACCTTCGACACCGGCGGCATTTCCATCAAGCCGGCCGACAACATGGAGAAAATGAAGTACGACATGGCCGGGGGCGCGGCGATGATCGGGGCCATGCGGGCGATTGCGCTGCTCAAGCCGGGGGTGCGCGTGATCGCCGTAGTGTGCGCGGCGGAAAACATGCCCGACGGCAAGGCCCAGAAGCCGGGCGACGTGCAGACGGCGATGCCCATAGCTCCAGACCGGCCGGGGAAGACCATTGAGATCATTAACACCGACGCTGAGGGCCGGCTGGTGCTGGCCGACGGGCTGACCTACGCGAGACAGTTGGGCGCGACCCACCTGATCGACGCGGCCACGCTGACCGGCGCGTGCGTAGTGGCGCTGGGGATGGTCAACGGCGGAGCTTTCTCGAACGACGACGAAACCTACGCGAAGTTCGACGCGTCGCTGGCGATCTCAGGCGAGAAATTCTGGCGGCTGCCGCTCGGCGAGGAGTACGCCGAGATGATCAAAAGCGACATCGGCGACATTAAGAACACCGGCGGCCGCCAAGGCGGGGCAATTACTGCGGCGGAGTTTCTGAAGGTGTTTGTGGAAGAAACGCCATGGGTTCACCTGGACATCGCCGGCCTCGCCTGGGTGGAAGATTCTAAACCTTACATCGCCAAAGGACCGAGCGGGGTGGCGGTCAGGTCGATATTGGAGTGGGTGCGGAGTTACTGAAGGAAGCTACAAGCTTCTCGCTGCCAGCCCATCGCTTCTCGGATGCTCGAGCTAACGGCCAGAGCTAGCAGCTAGAGGCAGTCTTATTACATCGCCTCCGGGCTTTCGATGCCCAGCCAGCTTAGTATTTCGATTAGCTCGCGTAGAGCGACGGCGGCTGTGGCGAGCAGGAAGGTCTTGCGCGCGGGATCTTCTTCGCTGAGGATATGGTGTTTGTGGTAAAAGTTATTGAACTCCTGGGCTAACTGGAAGGCGTGTTTTGCTAAGTAGGCCGGCTCGGAGGTAGCTATGCACCGCTCCAACACTAGTGTGCGGCGGGCCGCGTGGAGCCAGAGGGACCAGATATCTTCTGCTTCCGCGCCGCTCAGGTACGGGGTGGGATTGATAGAGGCGAAATCGGCCAGAACGGCTTCTGGGGTGGTATCCCCTTTGCGGAAGATGTTGCGGGCGCGGACCACGGCGTATTGAATATAGGGGCCGGTCTCGCCTTCGAAGCTTAGGGCGTCCTTGAAGTCAAAGGCGATAACCGAGTTGCGAGTGAATTTGAGCATGAAGTAGCGGAGGGCGCCGATGGCGATCTGCAAAGCGATTTGCTGGCTTTCCTCTTCGTCGCGGCCGGTCTGGCGGGCGTCTACTTCGGCGCGGGTGGCGGCGATGAGCTTGTCGATCAAATCGTCGGCCTTGACGCCGAAGCCCTTGCGTCCGCTGACTTCGATGTAGGGGCGGGCGAGATCTTCTGCACTGACGTCATAGCCGAGTTCGACGGCGCAGCACGGGGTGAGCGCAACCATCTCATAACTGAAGTGGATGTAGCGGTCGGCCTGATCGATGTGGCCCATGCCGCGCAATGCCTGGATGACGTTTGCTTGCGGATCGGACTGGCGCGAATCGATGACGTTGTAGATGGCCTGTGCGCCGCCGAAGTGCGGATGGGGCTCGATGCCCCGTTCGGCTGAAATCCAACACTCGTGGTTGGGGTAACTGTAGAAGGGCTTGTAGCCGAAGTCGCGGCCCAGCAGGCCGAACTTCCATAGATGATAAGCGATGTCTTTGCCGACGTAGGTGACGGTGCCGTTGGAGCGGACTATGACCTTCGCATCCTCGTCCGCTTCGCCGTTCGTTGTCTCGGCGCCGGGGCGGGTCATGACCCAGCAGCCTTTATTCTTGCCTTCAGTCTCGAAGTAGAGGACGCCGGTTTGTTTGAGCTGCTCGAATGCGGCTTCCCAGAATTTCAGGTGGAGGATCTCGCTCTCGCGAGGGAGGAAGTCGTACTCGATGCCGAGGCGAAGCATGGTTTCGAGGTGGCGGCGGAGGACAGCGGTCGAGATCAGCTCTGCGGCATCGGCTACGTCGTTATCTCCCTCTTCGATTTCATTCAAGTAATCCCTGCGGAGGGCCTTCCAGATCGACCCGCCCTCGACTGGAGGCTCTTCCTCGTATTTCCTGGATACCTCGGCGTAAAGGTCCCAACATTCGTAGTCGATACGCCCTCCACCGCTCTCGACTTCTCCGATCCACGTCTTGATTTGAGAGGCGGATTCCAAATGCCGCAAGTAGATAAGAGCCACCACCACATCGGCAACCTGGACGCCGGTGTTGTCGATGTAGTTCTGGACATCGACTTTTTGGCCGGCGGCGCGGAGCAGACGGACGAAGGTGTCGCCGAGAATGGCGTTGCGCAAGTGGCCGATGTGGGCGGCCTTGTTGGGATTGATGCTGCTGTGCTCGACGAGAGAGTGGATGCCCGTTGCCGCGCGCGGACCTTTTTCTGTCGCGACGATGCCGCGGACTGCGGCGGCGCGGTCGAGGCGGGCGTTGATGTAGCCGGCGCCGGCCACTTCAAAGGAAGAAAAACCATCGAGTTGCCCGAGCGTGGCAACGATCTCCTGGGCGATGATTTTGGGAGCTTTGCGGAGCCTGCGCGCCAGTTCAAAGGCGATGGGCGTGGCCAGTTCGCCGAACTGAAGATCGGGCGGGATTTCGATGGGGATGGGTCCGGGCTCGAGATTGTATTTCTCTTTGAGCACGGCGCGAAGACGGGCCTCGAGCCTTTTCTGCAGTTCCAAATACACGCGGGTGGCCTCAGAAATGCTTGATTTTCAAGGCTCATTCTATCAGGCCAACGGAAGCGGCGGGGTTTGACGCTCCGTGCACGGACACCTAAGATGGGTATTGAGTTTGCCTTGAGTTTCCCGCTGATTTGGGCGGGAAGTCTGAAAGAAAACGCCCCGCCCATGAGCGATTCCACACAGAATCCAAGCCGCTTTTACCTCACGACGCCCATCTACTACGTGAATGCGCGGCCGCACCTGGGGCACGCCTACTCGACCATTGTGTGCGATGCCATTGCGCGGCAGAAGCGGGCGCTGGGGATCGAGACCTGGTTTTTGACCGGGACCGACGAGCATGGGCAGAAGATCGAGCGCTCGGCGGCGCTGGCGGGAAAGACGCCGCAGGAGTTCGCCACCGCGATTGCAGGCGAGTTTCGCGGGCTTTGGGACCGGCTGGGGTTGACCTACGACGACTTCATCCGGACCACGGAAGAGCGGCACAAACGCGGCGTGCAACACCTTTTTGCGACGCTGCGGGAGCGGGGATTTATCTATAAGGGCTCGTATACGGGCCAATATTGCGTCTCCGACGAGGCCTATGTGGATGGGCCGCCGGGGACGGTGTGCCCCGACTGCGGGCGGATTACGGAGACGGTGAGCGAGGAGAATTATTTCTTCAAGCTCTCCGCCTTTGAGCGCAAGCTGCTGGAATTCTACGAGGCGAACCCGGGATTCATGGGGCCGGAATCGACGCGGCGCGAGGTCATTTCTTTTGTCCGCGGGGGGCTGAAGGACCTGTCGGTGAGCCGGACGAGCTTCTCCTGGGGGATTCGGGTGCCGGGCGACGACAAGCACGTGATCTACGTGTGGCTGGACGCGCTGGCCAACTACATTACGGCGCTGGGCTATGGCTTTGACGACCCGCGGGACCAGGAGAGGCTTGCGAGATTTTGGCCGGCGGACATGCACCTGATCGGCAAGGAGATTAGCCGGTTCCACTGCGTGTACTGGCCGGCGTTTTTGATGGCGGCGGGGATCGCTACTCCCAAGTCGGTGCGGGCCAACGGGTGGCTGCTCTTCGACCAGGGGAAGATGTCGAAGTCGCGCGGGAACATTGTGCGCGCCGAGACCGTGCAAGAGGTCTTGAGCGCCGATGCGCTGCGCTATTTTCTGTTACGCGAGATTCCGTTTGGGCAGGATGGGAGCTTCAGCTTCGAGGCGCTGGTGCAGCGCTACAACGGCGACCTAGCCAACGGCTTTGGCAACCTGGTCAGCCGCGTGGTGAGCATGGTGCATAAGTACTTCGGCGGGGTGGTGCCGGAGGCGGGCGTTACGACTGCAGCGGAACTCTCTTTGCGCGAGAGCGCAGAGCGCGCGATTGCGGCGTTTGGTCCGGCGTTCGATGAATTGAGTTTTTCCGAAGCGCTCAAGGCGCTGTGGGTTTTGGTTGCGGAGACCGATGGCTACCTAACGGCGAATTCGCCTTGGAAGAAGGCGGCGGACCGGTCGGAAGCGGATCGCGAGGCGCTGCAGAAACGGGTGTTGGCGACGGCCGCGGAGGCGATTCGGATTGTGACGGCGCTGGTGTATCCGATTCTTCCGGAGTCGGCTGCGAAGGTTTGGCGGCAGTTGGGACAAGGGGAGATTGCGGACGCGGCACGGCAGGCGTTTTTGACGGACCTGGCATGGGGAGGGTTGAAGGCCGGGACGAAGTTCGGAGAGCCAGCGCCGCTGTTTCCACGCGCGGAAAAGGACGCGATTGAGCGTATGCAAAGCTTGGAAGATGAGAACAATCGGAGCGTGATCGAAGCTGCCGGTGGGCAAGTGAGTTCGGTCAAGACGGCGGAGCCCGGAGTTCCGGCAACGCCCGCCGCGGCAACGCCAGAGGCTTCGGAACAAGGGAGAACGACGCTCAAGGGGCCGGAAAAGAGCGCCGCCGGAGCTAAAGCCCCCGCCGATGCTGGCGATGTTGTGCGGGGGTTGAAACCCCCGCTTCCCTCCGTATCGAGCGCTTCCGCGTTCGAAACGGGGACCCCAGCCGCTGCCGCCGAGGCTGCGGAGCAGCCGTCTGCCTCACCGCAGGTGATTACCATCGACGACTTTGCCAAGGTCGATTTGCGCGTGGCGCAGATTCTGGTGGCCGAGCGGGTGCCCAAGGCGGACAAGCTGCTGCGGCTGGAGGTGGACCTGGGCTACGAGAAGCGGCAGATTCTGGCTGGGATTGCGCAGCACTACGAACCGGAGAAGCTGATCGGGCGCAAGATCGTGATTGTCGCCAACCTGGCTCCACGCAAGATGCGGGGCCTGGAGTCGAACGGGATGCTGCTGGCGGCTTCGCTGCCCGACGGCGCGCCGGTGTTGGCAGGATTCCTGGAAGAGGTTCCGCTGGGGGCGCGCCTGAAGTAGGGATCGGTGGGTTAGTTCAGCCGCTTCGGTGGCTTTTCCGGCAGTTCATCGTCACTGAATCCCTCTTCCTCGACAGAGAAGCCGTCGGGCCAGAGTTCCACGCCCAATTCGTACGAGTGAATTTCGAAATCATCCGGAGATTGGGCAAATCCGGGCTTATCCTTTGAGCGTTCTATGCCGGCCTTGGCTTCTGCTTCCGATCGATAAGCCCAAAAAACAGGAGCTGACCTGACTGTCGAATGTGATAAATCAGAAAAACTTGATCGTTCATGAAGCTATGCTTTCGGATGAAGAGCGCCCAGGCAGTAGCGAGCCCTCGATAATGGGTCAGTTCAAAAGCCATTCCCTCAAGGGCTAAAGCCCGGGTTCATTTCACAAGGCTTGCGTGCGGGCTGAGGCCCGTACCCTTCCAAATGACCTACTACCGAGGCCTCCGCATTCTTGCCCATACACATAAATCGTGCCATACTTACACATCAGGCGGCGCGCATGCGGACCAATATCGAGATCGACGACAAGTTGATGCGGCAGGCGATGCAGGCCACCGGGACCACCACCAAGAATGCCGCCGTCGAGGCCAGCCTCCGCAAGCTCATCGCTCTCAAGCTCCACGAGAAAGATGTTGCCGAGCACTTCCGCCTGTAGGAGATCGCCCGGCAGAAAGCCGAGCGCAAGGGACGGCTGGAAGAGTGGTTCGCCGACCTAAAGAAGAACGGCAACTACCCGGAGTTTCCCGCCGAGATCCAGGAGTGACCATGCGCACCAACATCGAGATCAACGACACGTTGATGAGCCGGGCCATGGCGCTTACCGGCAAGGGTAGCAAAAGGGCAGTGGTTGAGGAGGCCTTGCGCCTTGCCGTGCAACTGGATCGACAGGCTCGGGCTATTCGCCGGCTCTGGGGCACCGGCTGGGAAGGCAACCTCGACGAGATGCGCGCCTCCCGAGTTCGCGACTGGGACTCCAAGGCGGACGGAGACACGCAATCCGCACCGGCGGTCAGGCAAAGGTCCGTCGCTTGAACCGAATCCCCTCTTGAACCGAACCCGATTTCGATGCGCGAGGCAAGTGAGATGGTCATCGTTGACTCATCGGTTTGGATTGACTTTCTGAATCAGAGGCATACGCCGCAAACACACTGGCTCAGCGCCTCGCGCAGTATCGACAGAGTCGGCGTCACCATGCTCGTGCTCGCTGAGGTCCTCCAAGGAATCCGCCTCGACAGCCGCTTTCGCCGGGCCGAACAGTTTTTCCGCACTATGCCAGTTGTAGACACTCTTAACTACTCGCTGGCGGTCCAGGCTGCCAGCAGTCTCCGCACCCTGCGCACGCTTGGCGTCTCCGTTCGCAGCACGGTCGATTGCCTGATCGCTACCTTGTGCATCGAGGCCGGCCACCAGCTTCTGCACTGCGACAGCGACTACGACTTCTTTGAGCGGTATCTGAACCTGACTGTGCTCCACCCGCCGCCATTGCCTGTCCCTTAAACTGGAACCAGCGCCGGTATTTGCGCTCCGCGAGGCATTTTCCATTGCTGATCGATTCTCATGCGCACCTGGACAGCGAGCGCTACGCGGAGGACCGCTTGGGCGTGCTCACGCGCGCGTGGGAGGCGGGGGTGGGCGCGGTGCTGTCGATCGGGATTGGCGAAGAGCCGAGCGGGATGGGGCGGGCGCTGGAGATATGCAGGGAGTTCAACGGACAGCCGAACACGCCGCGGCTGTATGCCAGCGCCGGGGTGTATCCGCACAATACGCATGAGGCGGGCGAGGCGGCCTGGGCCGGATTGGACAAGCTGCTGGCGGAGCCGGAGGTGATTGCGTGTGGGGAGATCGGGCTTGATTATTTTCACGAAGGCGCCCCGCATGAGGTGCAGCGCGCGGGTCTGATCCGGCAAATGGAGATTGCTGCGAGGCGGAAGCGTCCGATTCTAATTCATTGCCGGCCAAAGGAGGGGGCAAGAGACGGTGGGGGCGACGCCTGGGACGATCTTTTTCCGATCTTGGACGAGCACTGGAAGGCCACCGGGATAGGCGGCGTGATGCACTGTTTTGGGGGCGGATGGGAGCAGGCGCGGCGGTCGCTGGATATGGGCTTTCTCGTGTCATTTGCCGGAAATCTGACCTATCCCAAGGCACAAGCGCTCCGCGATGTGGCGGCGCGGCTGCCGCTGGACGGGGTGCTGGTGGAAACCGATGCGCCGTGGCTGGCTCCGGCGCCCAACCGCGGCAAGCGCAACGAGCCGGCATGGGTCTTGCAGACGGCCCTGGTTTTGGCCGAGGGCCTGCGCGTTGAGAAGGAAGAAATCGCCCAGGCGACCACGAAAAACTTTTTCCGGCTGTTTAGCCTGCCCATGGACGTGGGAAACTGATAAGGTTGCACCGGCGGACGGGGCCGGCGGCTGAGGCCGGTTGAGGAAAACCGGCCGATTGAGGACGGAAAGCCATGGCGCAGGAGAATTCATTCGATATTGTCAGCAAGGTGGATATCCAGGAAGTCCGCAACGCCATCGATCAGGCGCTGAAGGAGATCCGGCAGCGGTTCGACCTGAAGGACTCGCACTCGGAGGTCGGGCTGGAGGGCAACGACGCGATTCAACTGGCTTCGGCGGGGGAGTACAAGCTAGAGGCGGTGAAGGAGATTCTGGGGCAAAAGCTGGTGAAGCGGGGCGTGTCGCTGAAGAATCTGACCTACGAGAAGCTGGAGCAGGCGGCCGGGCAGAGCGTGCGGCAGAAGATCAAGCTGCAACAGGGGATTCCGGCAGAAAAGGCCAAGGAGATCGTGCGCCTGGTGAAGGACTCAAAAAAGAAGGCGCAGGTGAGCATCCAAGGGGATACAGTCAGAGTATCCAGCAAAGACCGCGACGAGCTGCAGGCGATCATCGCCTTGCTGCGGGGCAAGGATCTGGGCTTGGATTTGCAGTTTACCAACTACCGCACGAACTGAGCCGAGGCCCACCGGCTAGCGGCGCATCGGATAAGAAGGTTGCGCGCCGGCGGTTGAGGCGTATAGAACCTGAGAAGCACGGGAAGCGGAGAGCTTTGAGCACACTGGCGATAGCGACGGCGCGAGAGGTCTTCGATCTGCTGCGGGACGACCTCGTGGCGATCGAGCAGGAGCTGGGCCGCGACGCCGCCTCCGGGGTAAGCACCATCACCGAGATTGCCGAGTATTTGAGGGAGGGCGGGGGCAAGCGGATCCGGCCTTCGCTGCTGCTGCTTTCCGCGCACCTGCTGGGCTACTCGGGACAGGCGGCGATCCGGCTAGGCGCAGTGGTGGAGATGGTGCACACCGCGACGCTGGTTCACGACGACATCATCGACGGAGCGGATACGCGGCGGGGACGGCCCTCGGCCAACACCACCTGGGGCAACGAAAAATGCGTGCTGGCCGGCGACTGGCTTTACATGCAGGCCTTCAAGGTGGCGCTCGACGAGAAGAACCTGCGCGTGCTGGATCTGCTGATCGGGCTGACGCAGCAGATGGTCGAGGGCGAACTGCTGCAGATTCAGAAGCTCGGCAAAGCCGTCTCCGAGGCCGAGTACTACGACCTGATCTTCCGCAAGACGGCCTGCCTATTCGCGGTTTCGATGCGGCTGGGCGCGGTGCTGGCCGGCGCAACCGAGGCGGAGGAGACGAGTCTGGCCGCCTATGGGCGGGCTGTCGGCCTGGCGTTCCAAATCGTGGACGACGTGCTGGACCTGACGGCAAGCGAAGAGGTTCTGGGCAAGCCGGTGGCCAGCGACCTGCGCGAGGGCAAGGCGACGCTGGCGGTGATCCACTCCTTCGACCACGGGATTGCCAGGGATCGTCAGATCATTCAGCGGGTACTGGACGACCGCAGCTTCGAGAACGTGAGCCGGCAGCAGATTCAGGATATTCTGGCGCGCAACGGATCGGTCGAGTACGCGATGGCCATTGCCGACCGCTACGCCAAGCAGGCGCTGCAGGCGCTTGCGCCGCTGGCCGAATCAGAGTTCAAGCGGGCTCTCGCGTGGCTGCCGGATTTTGTGGTGGCGCGGGACAAGTAGCCGCGAGCACAGAGGCGTACGCGGCAGGAAAGCGCGCGATTCAAACGAAGTCAGTGCGGGAGCAGCCCGCAGACACTGGGATTTCCAGGGCCGTCCGGCGCGCGCTGCCAGAAGGTGGCCCGGCAGGTGAGGCAGACGTGGCCCTGGAGCAGGGTGTAGGTGAGCAGGTACACGTCCTCAGATAGCTTGCGACAGTGGAAGTCTCGGGTTTCCCAAACGTCGGCGTGCGGGACCGAAAAGCGCTTTTCCAACTTGTCAAGTATGCAGTTCCTGGAGTAGCGGCGGCCGGATGCTCCGGTCTCCCAGTAATCTTCCACCGTCATCGTCTCAAAAACCGGCTCTCGTTGTGCCGTATTCGGGGCGATGGAAGATGGGCCCGCGGCGGGAGAGCTCGGCGAGAACGTCTTGCAACTCAGGATCGGTTTCGAGAACAGGTTCCATGCCCTTGAACCACGGCGGAAGCGGGCGCATGCGGAAAGGATAGCGGTATCGGAGAGATTTGTCGGTGGGATCGCGCCGCGCTTTGAGCAGATCGACGATGCTCTGGACAGAGATAGACCGGGCTTGCGCCACTGCGGCGAGAATTCCGTGAAACGTGCCGATCTTTAGCGGGTTGTGCAGTGGGACCGAGATCGAATGGGCTGGGGGCCCCTCATGGAACAGCCTGACGTGGCTTCCCTTCTGCCGAATCGTGGTGTAGCCGAATTGTTCCAACGCGCGGATGAGCCGGTCAGCCGAGACGCCGCGCGGCAGCTTCATGCAGCCTCGACCGCAATGAGTTCATCCCTTACAAAATGCAACTGGATGAGCTTGGGGCGCTCGACTTCGTCCTCAAAGTGAAGGCTTGCCGCCTCCAAAACGTTTTCGCGGAGCGCTTCCCAGGTGTCTGCCTCCGTGAAGATCGAGTGGCCCAGCGCCCGCGCGGTGTAGCCGCCCCCTTCCGATTCGCGTACCTCGAAGATCAGTTCCATGGCAAATAGAATAGCGCGGACTGCCATCCTTTCCGCATTTTTAGCTCCTCGGGCCGGGGACGGATAAGGTGGTCAACTGGTTGACAATTCGAAGGCGGTTCGATATTTCTGGGGCCCTGCCGATTCGATTCGATGCCCGAGCTTTGTATGACACTCTCGACGCCCAGCGCCGCGCGCGGGGGATGTCCTGCCAGCAGGTGACGCTGGTGATCGGGGTGAACGCAGGGACCTTGACCCGCACGAAGCTGGTCGGACGCATGGAAGCGAACGGAATGCTGGCGATGTGCCGATGGCTGGGGCGCGCGGCGGAGAGCTTCACACGGCGTATGCCGTTTTGATCGGCGGGAGAGCCCACCCTAGTGTAGTGTCTCACGCAGATCGTCTATTATTCAGGACTGCCCTGGCGCGGGTAACTTTCTCCAGGATGTCGTTGGCCTTTGCGGTCCAGATAAAGGGTTTGGGGTTCTGGTTGTGGACGTCGATGTAGTTCCCGATGGCCATGATCAACTGTTCCAGGTCCTGGAAGACTCCGCGCCGGATGCGGTTGTGCGTGATGTCGCGGAAGAAGCGTTCCACCATGTTGAGCCATGAAGCCGAGGTCGGGGTAAAGCGGACATGGAACCGCTTGTGCTTATCCAGCCAGCGCTGGACCTTTTCATGTTTGTGGGTCGCGTAGTTGTCGCAGATCAGATAGATCTCCTTGTCGGCAGGCACGGTCTGATCGATCATACGCAGGAACTTCAGCCACTCCTGATGGCGGTGTTTCTCCTGGCACAGGCCGAAGACCTCGCCGTTGGCGACATTCAGTGCTGCAAACAAGGTGGTCGTGCCGTTGCGCTTGTAATCGTGCGTCATGGTTTGGCAGCGGCCCTTCTTGAGGGGCAGGCCGGGCTGGGTGCGATCCAACGCCTGAATCTGGCTCTTCTCATCGACACTCAACACCAGCGCATGCTCTGGCGGGTTGAGATAGAGTCCGACGATGGCCTCCAGTTTGTCGGCGAACAGCGGATCATTGCTGACTTTGAAGCTCTCGACGCGGTGTGGCTTCAGTCCGTTGGCCCGCCAGATGCGCGAGACCGACGCCTTCGATATGCCCATCTCCCGCGCCATGGTGCGCGTGGACCACTGCGTGGCGTTGGCGGGAGTGCTCTGCGTGGTTTTGGCAATCAGGGTGGCCGCGACCTCGGTCGTTATCGCCGGGCTGCGTCCCGGCCGAGGAGCATCCTTGAGAAGTCCGGCAATGCCTTGTGCGAGAAATCGTCCCCGCCACAGCGTCACCATGCGGGGAGCAACCTTCAGTGTGGCGGCAATCTGTTTGTTTTGAAGCCCATCGGCTGCCAGCAACACGATGCGACTGCGCAGCACCACCCGCGCCGGGGTCGAACGCCCGCGTGCCTGCTGCTCCAGCTTCCGCCGGACATCTGCTCCGAGAACAATGGGCTGAGCTACACGCATAGCAGGTCTCCTCATCATAAGATGACCCGCTCCCCATAAAAGACTCTATTTATGAGACACTACACTAGTGCGGTGTCTCAGAAGTCCATCGCATCAATCGAAGATCCCACCCGCAGGTCCTTCGACTGCGTTTTGCGCAAGAGAACGCGCCAAACTCCGCTCAGGATGACAACCACCTATTACATCAACTTCGGAGACAGCTAAAGCTTGTTCAACAAATAGCCTCTGCATCTCGAGTGCAATACCTCAGGGGTTAATACCCCTTGTTTTTCCGGTCCCGTTCGGCACGGCTGAAGCGTCTGCGGAAAAAATCGGGTTTTCGGGTGAAAATATCGGAAAGGGTCCCTCCGGGGCTAAAGCCCGCGTTGATTCTGTTGACCTTATGCGGGGGTTAAGACCCCCGCCTCCCTCCGGATCGAATTCTTCCGCAGCCTGTAAAGCCCCGTTGATGGTGCGGACTTATGCCGGGGATTAATCCCCGGCCTACCGCAGGAGCGATTATTTCCGCAAGCTATGAAGTCATGGCCTCATACAAAGCGGATTGACGACACACGCCCTACTCTTCCGCCATCATCCTGCGCAGCGCCGCGGCGTAGTGCTCGGGCAGGGGCTTCTTGTTGAGCTGGTCGTCGCAGACTACGTGGACGGTTTCGCCTTCGGCCAAGAGCTTGGGCTCTTCGCCTTCAGCTTCTTTGCGGAGGATACGGTAGGCGAATTTCAGCACCGATCCGCGCAGCAGCGCGGGACGGGTCTCGATCAGGATCTGGTCGTCGTATCGGGCGGGGGCGCGATAGCGGCAACTGGCTTCGACGACGGGCAGGATGCACTCGTGCTCGATCTCCAACTGGCTGTAGGCCAGGCCCAGGGAGCGCAGTAACTCGACGCGGCCGATCTCAAACCAGACCAGGTAGTTGGCATAGTAGACGATGCCCATCTGGTCGGTTTCGGCGTAGCGGACGCGGACTTGGGTGGTGATGGGCATAAAGCAGTTATCAGTTTTCAGTTGTCAGTTATCAGTTTCTAGGCTAACAGTTATCGATAACTGACCACTGACAACTGAAAACTGACAACTGCCTTACGGCTTGAGGTGGGTAAAGATGGGGAGCTTGGTTACGTCGTTGAAAATGATGAAGGCGAAGAAGGCCATGAGGACCACAAAGGCCGCCTGGTAGATGCGCTCCTTGACGTTCATGCTGATGTCGTGGCGGAGGGCGCTCTCGATGAGCAGAAACAGGATCATGCCGCCGTCGAGGATGGGGAAGGGCAGCAGGTTGAGGATGCCCAGGTTGAGGCTGATGGCCGAGGCCAGGCCGAACTTGGGGAGCCATCCCTTCATCTCCGCCGCCTCGCCTGCCATGCGGGCAATGCCCACCGGGCCGGAGAGCTGGGAAACGGAGACCTTGCGGGTGAAGAGCCGGCCCAGGACCTCGACGATGAGGGTCGAGTTGTCTGCGCAGAAGGCTCTCGATTTGGCGAGCGCCTGATTGAAGGGGAGCGGATTGAGGCGGAAGGGAATCTGAGTGGGCTGGAAGCCGAGCTTCCAACCCGCATCGAGCTTGGCGGGATGGGCCACGATGGGGGGAAGCAAGGCGTCGTTGCGAAGGACAACGAGGGAAACCGGTTTCCCCTGGCCGGCCTGGAGATAAGCGAGCAGAGATTGGACCATGTGGAAGGGATGACCGTCGACGGACTGGATGGCGTCTCCCTTGCGGAGGCCGGCCTGATCGGCGGGCGTGCCCGGCTGCACTTCCTCGACGCCTATGGGGCCGGGGACGAACTGCGGGATCAGGCCAGCGTCGGTGACATCGAAATCCTGTCTGTTGCCTGGGGCGGGCAAGTGGAGCGAGAGCGCGAGGGTCTTGCCGGCGCGTTCCAGGGTCACGGGCACAGTCTGGTTCTGGTTGATGACCGCGCGCTGGTCTATCTGGTCCCAGTCCGGATTGTCCACGGTGTCGAAGTGGCGGACGATGTCGCCGGGCTGGATGCCGGCCTGGGCCGCGGGGGAGTCTGGAACCACCCACTCGACGGTGGTGGTCTTGACCTCGAACTTAGGGACTTCGTTGATGAGGCCGAAGTAGATGAGCATGAGCACGAAGGCCAGAACGAAGTTCGCAACCGGTCCGGCCAGGCCGATGAGCATGCGCTGCCAGCGGGGATGGGCGGTGAATGCGCCGGGATCCTCCGGCGGCGCCACGGAGGCTTTGCCGGTGGCCGCTTCGTTGAGCTCGCTGAAATTCTCGCCGGTCATCTTGACGAAGCCGCCCAGGGGAAGCAGGCAGACCTTGTAGTCGGTGTCGCCGTACTTGATGCCGAAAAGGCGGGGGCCGAAGCCCACGGAAAAGGATTCGACGCGGACACCGAAGAATTTGGCGACGGCGAAATGTCCAAACTCGTGGACGACCACCATCAGGCCAACCAGAACAATGAAAGAAACGATAGCTACCAGAAACTCATGCATAGATGTTCGATTTTTTCCTTGAAAAGCGCTCGGCTGGCCGGATCAGGCTAAGAGCGCGCGAGCGGTTTGACGCGCTTCCCTGTCTGTGGCGAGCACCTCCGCAATGGTGGCGGGATGGGCCTCCGGCGTGGATGCAAGCACCTTCTCAATTGTACGCGGGATTCCCATGAAGGGGATGCGGCGGTCGAGGAAGGCTTCGACGGCGACCTCGTCGGCGGCGTTGAGGGCGACCGAGTGCGCGCCACCCCTCTGGGCAGCCTCGAAGGCCAGGCGCAGGCAGGGAAAACGCTCGAAATCGGGCGGCTCGAAGTCGAGGTGGCGCAGGGCTGCCAGGTCGAAGGTGAGGGTGGAGGCAGGACGCTCCGGCCAAGCCAGGGCGTAGAGGATGGGCAGGCGCATGTCGGTGACCGAAATCTGCGCGAGGATCGAACCGTCTACGTATTCGACCAGCGAGTGGACCGTGGACTGGGGATGGACGATGACGCGAACCTGGGCGGGCGGCACATCGAAAAGACGGCAGGCTTCGATGACTTCAAGGCCCTTGTTGAGCATGGTGGCGGAGTCGATGGTGATGCGGCGGCCCATGACCCAGGTGGGGTGCTTGAGAGCCTGCTCGGGGGTGATGGCGGCGAATTGGTTGAGGGGAAGCTGGCGGAATGGCCCTCCGGAGGCTGTCAGCCAGATGGTCTTTACCTCAGCGTGCGCGCCGACGCGCAGGCACTGATGAACGGCGTTGTGCTCGCTATCGATGGGCAGGATGGGCACATTGCGGCGGCGTGCGGCGGCGGTGAGGATTTCGCCGGCGGCGACCATGCACTCTTTGTTGGCCAGGCCCACGGGCTTGCCGGCCAGGATGGCGGCGTGGGTGGCTTCGAGGCCGGCCACGCCGACGATGGCCGAGACCACGAATTCCGCATCGGGAAGGGTGGAGCAGACGACCGTGCCTTCGGTCCCGTGGACCACATCGACGCCGGATACGCCGGCCTGGCGGAGACGGGCGGTGAGTTGCACGGCCAGCTCTTCGGTGGCCATGGAGACCACTTGAGGATGCCAGCGAACGGCCTGGGCAAAGGCTTCGTCGAGGTTGCGCCCGGCGGCCAGAGAAGCAACCGCGTAGCGCTCGGGGAACTGCTCCACGATGGAGAGGGTGCTTTGGCCAATGGAGCCGGTGGAACCGAGGATGGCGAGTCGCTTCAAAGGAATGCTTGGATACGAGAACAGTTAGAACCGCTGGTGAATGAGCTGAGCGTACCACAGCACCGGAGCCGCAAGCAGGAGGGCGTCGATGCGGTCGAGGACGCCGCCGTGGCCGGGCAGCAGGTCTCCCGAGTCCTTGACACCGGCGGAGCGCTTGAGGGCGGATTCGGCAAGATCGCCCACCTGGGCGGCTGCGTTGACGACCACGGCCAGCACCAGCCAATACCAGATATCCTCGTCGCGGTAGGAAAGCCCAGGCAGGTTAGCCTCTTCCAAAAGGGCGGCGATGCCGAGCAAGACGCTGACGGCGAACAGGCTGCCTGCCACCGATCCCAGCGTGCCCTCCCAAGTCTTGTTGGGGCTGAGCGAGGGCGCCATCTTGTGGCGGCCCCAGGCGCGGCCCACGTAGAGGGCGGCAATGTCTCCGGCCCAGACCACGCACATGAGGAAGACGACCAGCGACGGCCCATTGCTCTCCGCGCGGAGGGCGGGCAAGGCGGTCAGGGTGAATCCAGCGTAGAGCAGGGTGAAGATTCCCGAGCAGGCGTCGGCCATGACCTCCTCGGCTGGGGAGCGGAAGGTGCAGTAGACGAGCAGGGCCAGGCTCAGCATGCCGAGAGTCGCGGCCATTTGATCGGGCCACTCAAGGCCGGCGAGAAACAACGCCACGATGGCGACCAGGACGGCAATGCGCGGCGGTTTGGCCCCGCAGCGCTGGGCCAGGCCGAGACATTCCCAGGCGGCCAGCGACGCCACCCCCGCCGAAACCAGCGCGACCAGCCAGAGCGGCCCCACAAGCATCAGGGCCAACACCAGGGGAATCAATACGAGAGCCGTTATGATGCGTTTCATGCCCAGGGTGAGAATACACTGCCGGGGCGGGGATGGCGGAGTTTCCCAGGCCCGATAGCGGTCCAACGATCTCAATTGTAAACCCAGGACAGACAGTCATTTGACAGACAGACTGTCTTTGCAGTAAGGTGATACTGCCGCGAGCAGGAGGGCATCTAGGATAGCTGCGGCAGCGAAGGAGCGCGATGAACCACGGATTAAGCGATCAGGTGCGAACGCTGGCCAGAGCGAAGTATGTTCAGCCAGCTATTCTGACGGGACAGGAGCAGTTTTCAATTCCCGTAAGGGCACTATTGCAGGACTTACAGTCTGAGGGCTTCCCTGCCAGAAACACGCCCCAAGTCTGCACGGCGTTGCAAACGTCGAAGTTTCTGCGGGAAAACGGGCTCGAAATCGAATGTGTCGATGGACCTCCTAAGAAGATGAGCACGACCGTTGTTGTTCATTATCGTGTGACAAAACAGGCGGTTCGACCCACGATTTGGCAACATGCGCCGGAAGACAGGCCAGTGGAACCTGGCCCCGAGACACCGGAGGAGTGGGCCCATCGCCTGACCGGAAAGCTCTGCGGACTCCTCAAGGAGGAGTTGGCCGAGTACGGTGGCGGGGAGGCTTTTCTGCGCTGGATCAGGTCGGAAGATGAGGGTGCGGCATGAGCCGGATCTGTTGGGACCCGATGCTCCTCATCTATCTGTTGGAGGGCCATCCAGGCTTCAGAGCGCGTGCAGACGGTCTTCTAGCGCGAGCACGGCGGCGCGGCGACTCGCTTTTCACCACGTATCTTGCCCTCGGCGAAATGATGGCCGGTGCGGAGAAGTCACCGCAACCGCAAAAGGCATTGGCGCTTCGCGACACCCTCCGGGAGATGGGATTCTCCTTTTTACCGTTCGATGCCGGCGCCGTTCGACCGTTCAGCAACCTTCGCGCGAAGCAAGGACTTAAGGTCGCCGACGCAATCCACCTGGCTTGCGCGGCCTCCGCAGGCATCGACCTGTTTCTCACTGGCGACAAGCAGCTTGTCAAGCTGGATGTTCCAGGGATACAGTTCATCGCTGATTTCAATACGCCTATCTTGTAGGTACGTCCCGGTCCGGCGGGTTGGCGGGTCCCCCGCCGCAAACCCGCTGACCGCTATGTGAACATCCAGTTCTTGTCCGCAGAAGCTTGGCTCAGGTGTTCTTTTCCGCGCCGTCGGACCTCAGAAAATGCAGGAAGGCCTCGGAGCCTCCACGCTGCGCCAATGCTTCCTTGAGCCGGAAGCGCATCTGTTCGGCTAACCACTTCGTCCTGGCCGCGGGATTCTCTTCTTGCGGCGGCTTCTTCACGTCTTCCATTGGATGACTGCCTCTGCTCCTGTTTTCGTCAAGGAGCGGCGGCTCCAGCACGCTGGGGTCAATAAGAGGGCAGATTAGAAAAAACCAAGGTACTCAAATGGCGGCTATCTTGATCTGGCCCGGCTCTTCGTAAACCTCTTCGCCGGCCACAGGGGATTCTTCGCCGAGTCCGCCGTAGCGGCGCTCGCGGTTCTGGAAGTCGGCGATGGCTTCGAGCAGATGGACGCCGCGGAAGTCGGGCCACAGGCGTTCGGTAACGAAGATCTCGGTGTAGGCGACCTGCCACAAGAGGTAGTTGGAAAGGCGCATCTCGCCCGAGGTGCGGATGAGCAGGTCGGGGTCGGGCATGTGCGCCGTATAGAGATGGCGGTGAATGTCCTGTTCGCCGATGAGCTCCGCGCTTTGGTGATTTTGCTCGATCTCGGCGGCCAGACCGCGAAAGGCGTCCACCAGCTCGGAGCGGCCGCCGTAGTTAAGAGCCAGGGTGAGGGTGGTGCCGGTGTTGCGCGCCGTGGCCTCGGCGGCCCAGCACATCTTGTCCTGCACTTCGGGGGGGAGTTCGTGGGTGCGCCCGATGTAGCGGATGCGGATGTTGTTGTCCAACATGCGCTGCAGGTTGGCTTCAAGATAGGTCTTGAGCAGGCGCATGAGGAAGTTGACCTCGGCGCGGGGACGGCGCAGATTGTTCTCCAGGGAAAAGGCGTAGAGGGTGAGCCAGGGAAGGCCGATGCGGGCGGCGGTCTCGGTAACCCCTTGCACGGTCGTTGCGCCTTGCTGGTGGCCCTGGAAGCGCTTGAGCAAACGCTGACCGGCCCAGCGGCCATTGCCGTCCATGATGATGGCCACGTGCTGGGGCAGACGCTCGGGCTTGAGCGTGGCATAGACAGCGCGCTCCTCATCTGTCAATTCGTCAATGCGCAGTGTGCCGGAAGGATACAAGGAACTCGCCTCTAGGTTGCTTTTCAGGGCTTCAGGCCGATCTCTGGGCGTCATGGGCAGGGTGACGCGCGAGAACATAGAGCCTGCGCCGGATCAAGGGCCCATGCGCTCGCGGCAGACTCTCCCCGCAGCCAAAGATTCTCCCCTGGGGCGGAGCGAAAGCGCGGCACCATCGACCGTAGCACAAGCGCCCATGCGCCGCCAACACAGGATACGCTGCCCGGCAATGCCGCCGTGCGCCCTGACGGGATTTGGCCTTGAAGGCGTCAGCGGGTTGCACACGCCGAGAAGGATCGCGGGAATTCCACACCCGTTTTCCAACGCCCAGCCGCGCCACCCTGGAGCACTACGAGCTGGGTCCCGCGCTGGCAATCGAGCCTCAGAATGAGTAAACCGCGCCGCTTCCGGGCCGCGAGGCCTTGAGCAATCGGGCTGGCGACAGTCGGACTATGCGGTGCGGCGGCGGCCCATCGCCAAGTCGCGCAAGGTTCCCGTCAAGAGGGCGCGTTGCAGGGAGTCCAGAAGGGGCAAGGCAGCGGCAATCTCGGCCAGGAACGGGTCGGCCAGGATTTGCGCCACCTCCTCGTCACGGCGGCTGCGGGCGTCCCGGACCAGGTGGCAGAGGTTCACCTCCAGGGCCGCGGCCAGCCGTTGCAGCGAACCCAACGTGGGAATTGCCTTGCCGTTTTCGATCTTTGAGATGTAGGTGCGCGGCACCTGCATGCGTCCGGCGAGTTGGCGCTGGCTCAGGTGGCGGGCCTTGCGAATCTCGCGCACCTGCGCGGCCACCAGCAATCCGGCCTCGGACGAAGCGGGAACGGGCTGGGTGGTGACCAGATGCGGAGCCAGGACGGCCTCCTCCTCGACCTCCAGAGGCCTGTGGCATCTTCTGCATAGGGAGTTGTTGGTTCTGAATTGCACAAGCCTACAGGACTCGCATCGAACCACTTCGCGCGAATCCACGCTGACGAGGTGAGTAGCCATGGGCTGTGTGCGGAGGACCAGAGCTGGATCTCCGGGGTGCATTTCTACACCACGATAGGTGCTACTTTCAGGCAAATGAACCATAATTGTCAAGTACAAACTTGGTGTCTGGCCTAGGATTTGCCTATCATACCCTAAAAAACCCCAACAATCACGAACCAAAAGCAGCAACAGTGAGGGAATACGTTGAGCGAAATCAATCAAGCCTATGGGCGCGAGCAAGCCTGGCAACTGCTGACCGAGTGGACCGGGAGCGAGAGCTTGCGCAAGCACACTGTGGCCGTGGAGGCCTGCGTGGCAGCCTGCGGCGAAGCCGAGGCGGTGCGGCTGGGACTGGCCGGGGAAGAGCGCGCTTCGTTCGTCGAGCTCAACTCGACCACTGGCCTTCTGCACGACTTCGACTACGAACGCCACCCCACGCGTGAGGAGCATCCGTTTGTGGGTGTGCGCGAGTTGGAGCGGCTGGGCTGGCCGCTCGAGGTGCGCACGGCGATCCTGGGCCACGCGCAGTACTCCGGCGTGCCGCGCGTGACGCATCTGGATAAGTCGCTCTCCGCCTGCGACGAGCTGGCCGGCTTTCTGACAGCATGCGCGCTGGTCAAGCCCACCAAGGCGATTGCGGACGTGGAAGTGGCGAGCGTGCTGAAAAAGATGAAGGACAAGGCCTTTGCGCGCGGCGTGAACCGGGAGGACATTGTGCAGGGCGCGGCGGAGCTGGGCGTGGAGCTGGATGCGCACATCGGGTTTTGTTTGGAGGCGATGAAGAAGCGGGCGACCGAACGGGGGCTGTGAAGGAGCAGCCTTCAACCTTTCATTGCCCGGGATCGAACGTTTCGGGCGAGGAATCCAACACAGATTAGTATCCGCGTCCTTTGATGATTGACCAGATGCGCCATACGATGAAACCGCCCCCAGCGGCCACGGCAAGCACCGCCTTCGCGATGAATGCCGTCCAACTGAGCCAGAGGGCGCGGCAGTAGTAGCGGCCTGGCCTTGCGGGGTCGTAGCGGATGATTAGCGTCTCGCCCTCAAGCATCTGATAGAGGGGCGATGTGTCGTGATTGACAAAGGCGCCGTAATGAGCCCGGGCGTACTGGTCTTTCCAAACCAGGAGATCGGCGGAGAACCGGCCTGAGCCTAGATTGCGGTAGCGTTTGCCGAGTGCCTTTTTAATCGCATCGGCGGAATCAATCCTGGCCTCGGTCTCAATCCACTTGTCGTAGCCGCGCAGACGCTCCCATAGCTCGATCAGCATAGCGCCTCCAGTTTGCCACAGCCGCGCGCATGAGTGAGCCTTATCGTTGCGAGAGCCACTTGATCGCCAGAAGAATCAGGTAAACGAGGAAGAAAAGAAGGACGGCGCTGGAGATCAGGCCGCTGCGAAGGCGATCGTTCGCGGTGGTCTCGTATTCGCCGGAGAAATACTGCTTGGGCTTGGCCGGGTTGTAGCGCAGGGAAAACGTGTCGTCCTTTTCTATGTTGTACAGGGATGTGTAGCTATTCACCGTGTAGCATCCCGCCTGGTAGCCTCCCTGCCCGTCCTGGTAGCGGAAGGTTACATCGGCAAGGTCGCCGGCGTCGCCGCCGTTGTAGCGGTTCACGGAGTACACTGTGGCCGTTGTCTCAGGCCAGCGGTCGACTCCGCGCCAGCGCTCCAACAACTCGATCAGCATGGCGTCAACAGTATGCCCAAAAAGCGCTTGCGCTGGCAGCCAACTGCGTGTAATGATCTGTCAGTTTCCCCAAGCGCTCGACCAGCACGCGCTTCATACAGCCATATGTCGAACTTGCCAGGCACCATTCCCCATGCCAGGGAGCGCGCCCGTTCTGTCAGATTGAAGGCCGCATCCCGCCACGTCCCTCATCACAAGAGGGCGCAAGAGGCAGTGTCAGCCTCGCCGCCTGGATTCCTGGAGATTTGCTGGCCGCTCGTTGCGGGGTTGGGGCTCAGCTTGGTGGCGCCCCGCTTGTACGACGCGCTGGCAACCCAACAGCCGTGGATCAGTTGGATCGTCTTTCCGTTCGTGCTTCTGGCTGGGCGCCCAGAACTGGGCCTCAGCGCGGAACTGACCCGCACATTGCCCCAGCTGATTCTCTACATCCAGTTTCCGCTGGAGGGTCTGCTGACCCTGTTCAACCTGAGGCGCCGCTTTGCCCTCTCCAGGTCCTTGGCCCAGGTGGCGTTCCTCCATTTGATCGGCGCATTCGTTCTGTGGCTGTTGAGTCAGCCCGTGCAGCAACCGTGACCGGGGCACGGGCTTGCCGCGCCGGGGACCTTAAAACCTGTATAAAGACTCACCGTTGATGGCAAAGAGCCGGCAGAATCGGCGGGGGTTAAGGTCGCCTGTCGGGGCATCCATTGGCGCGAACCATTGCCCGACCGATTCCTTGTTATCGGACGAAGGCGCATCCGAGTTGCTACTCGGAGATGTGGCGGGATCGGCCTACACTGGAATTGCTCTGAATTCTCCGCACACTCCCGATGGGGCGGACCGCATCGATCGTTCTCTTGCCGGCAATCCTCCTGGCGGCTTCGTCCAACGGGTGGACGGCTGCGCGGGCGGCGCATCCCAGGGACGCCGCCGTTCCGGCGGTCTCCCCTCATGATTCTCGAAAGCCGATACGAAAGACGGCGTCGCGTGGATTAGGGCGAATGCCGGGACACGCGGCTGCGCGCAAAGCGAAGCTGCTTGTCCGGTCGCGGGTGGCGCTGCCCAAGGGGCGGAAGGCTTTTCCAGCGCCGCTGCGGGGGTCCTACGCGTCACTGGAGCGGCAAAACGTGAGATCGGAAGAGTCCGAGAGGCTGGAGCGAATCGAGGACGAGGACGATCTTGCCGACCGCATTGCACGAAAGATGCTGGTGCCGGTGCCGGCGTCGGCGGCGCTGACGGTGAATGGAGAGTTGCCCGAAAACCGCCGCTACTGCCGTCCGTGGACGGCACGATTCCTGGAAGATCTGGCGCGCGTTCATGCGGAGCTGTTTCACCGTCCGCTGGAGGTGACCTCGGCGGTGCGGACGGTGGAGTATCAGAAGCAGTTGATGGAGACCAACGGAAATGCGGCGGCGGCCGAGGGCGAGATTGTGAGCCCGCATGTGACCGGGGCGACCATCGACATTACCAAGCAGGGGCTGAGCCGGCAGGAGATGGGCTGGATGCGGAGCCGGCTGCTGGCGCTCGAAAAGGCGGGAAAGATCGACGTGGAAGAGGAGTTCCAGCAGGCCTGCTTCCACATCACGGTCTACAAGAGCTACGTGCCGCCCGGGCCGGCGGGGACCGGCAAACCCAAACAGCGCAGGGCCGAGCCGCCCGCCCAGATCGCTTCGCAGGGGCTGTAGGAGCGGGGGTTGGCCGCGGCAAGGCGCATCAACGGAAATTGATTGCGCGTTTGGCGCCCTTCAAGGGTACAATCTCGGGCAAAGCCGATAGAGGCTAAACGAGAGGCGGAATCATGAGCGATCCGGAAGTTCAATCTGTGGCCGGGACAGCCCCCGAGGGCGCCGGTCTATCCCAGTGGCAGCGCGTAGCGAACTCGTTTACGGCGCCGTCGAAGACATTTGAGGACATACGCGACCATAGCCGCTCCTGGTGGCTGCCGTTTCTGCTTTTTATTGTGGTGGGCACGGCCCTCTGGGGGACAGTGACCGTCAAGGTGGGCTGGGACACTGTTGTTCAGAACGGCTTGCGGGTAGCCCCCAAACAAGCGGAACAGCTCGACAGGTTGCCCGCCGAGCAGCGAACGACGCAAATGAAATACTCCGCCATTGGGCAGCAAATCTTCTGGGCCTTGGCGCCGGGTTGGGTGTTGTTGATGAACGTGATTGGCGCGGCCGTTCTGCTGGCGACGATCAACTTCGGCTTTGGCGGCAAGGCGACATTCGGCAAGGTGCTGGCGGTGAGCTGGTATGCCGGCTTGCCAGGCTTACTCAAGCTAATTCTGGGTGCGGTAGGACTTTGGGTGGGTCTTGCTCCCGAGTCTTTCATGCCTGGGAATCCAGCGGGAACGAATCCGGGGTTTTACTTGATGCCGCCGGATGTGCCGGCTGCGTTGTGGGGGGTCTACTCGGCTCTGGATATCATGGGCATCTGGACGCTTGTCCTGTTGTCGATGGGATTGGCCAAAGTGGCCGGAACCAAACCCTCCACAGGGTATATAGCCGTTTTCGGGTGGTGGGTTCTCACTGTGGCAATCGGAGTGGGTATTTCGGCAGCTTTCTCTTAGAGCCTGTTTACGATCTTGAGGCGAGATATGGCGGGGGAGACAGCAAAGCGATAACCGGGCACTCCTCGGTGCGGTAATGGTAGAGGATGGAGCCAAGAAAGTCCTATCCAAGCGACATCGGCCG